>OLSO01000064.1_pt1 | contig 103320 bp, 70 predicted proteins | sample 1672441 | NCBI WGS metagenome assembly OLSO01 (sample SAMEA3136686, study PRJEB25190) | human gut metagenome | biome: human gut; feature: human-associated habitat; material: faeces | place: Austria | collected 2013 | reverse complement strand
ATGAAAAATCAGACAAGTCAATATGGCGGTTACTTAATATTCACTGTACCAGTCTCCTTTTTCCCGGAAAACAGAATTATTTCTGCATTTCGATCAGCTTTTCCCTGGAAATATCGTCAGTCTTTGCGAGATACCGGTTCATACTCATCTGCATCTCCATGGCCTGACAAAGGGGAGTGGCAGAAGCCTTTCTCCGGCTGGAAGCCAGATGGATGCGAAAGGCCACTCTCGACGCGTTTTTAATATGGAGGCCTTTTTCGTCCGCCTTCGGAAAACCGTCCGCTTTCAGCTCTCCCTTTCCGATCAGGAAGGTTCCTTTTCGCTCCTCCTCAAAATAAAACCCGCCCAGATTATAATTCCGGTAAGCCTTCTCCTCCGCCGGTTTTACCTTTGCCGTCAGATTCAGGCAGGTATTCTCCGCCGTAATCTCATAATAAAGAAGATCCTCTTTTTTTGAAGCAAACGCAAGGATTTTTACCGGCGTCTCTTTGTATATAAACTCTGTATACAGGATTTTTTTCGTTTCATCCATAAAACGGCGATAACTGGTTATCTCCTCCGGGTTCAGATCCAGCTGAATTTTCAGCTCCGCGGCCTGGCCGAAGGTGCTCTCCTTCAGACTGATATGCTCCGTGGGAAGGGTGCCGTAATCCCGAATGCTTCCCATCTCATTGCTGCTCTGCCAGGCACCGTTTCTATGGCGGGCCGGTTGTGTACTTTTTCTCATATAGTTCCGCTCTCCTGTTCTTCTGGTCTCTGCTCTCCATTATACCATTCTCCTGCAAATACCACAATCACAACCATTTTCTCCGCACACAAAAAGCGGGGCTTGCCTGCGTACCGGAACCATGATACACTGGACAGGATTATGAACAAATTTTCCCGGGAATCCTTTTCGGGAATTACTATAAAAAAGGAAGGAAATCACACATGCTAGACGGACTAATTTTTGACGTAGACGGAACCCTCTGGGATTCCACAGACCTCGTGGCCAAAGCCTGGAATTATGTGCTGGAGACAGAAACAAACCTGCCCGCAGATGTCACCGGCGACCTCTTAAAAACCCTTTTCGGAAAACCCATGGATGAGATCTGTCTTAAGATCTTCAAGGGAATCCCGGTGAGCGAGCATCCGCGCCTTGGCGATATCTGCTTTCAGAAAGAGAACCAGCTTCTCTACCAGGAGCCGGTGCCGCTTTATCCACAGATCCTCGAGACTTTTCAGGAATTATCCACACGCTGCCCCCTTTTCATTGTGAGTAACTGCCAGAAAGGCTATATTGAAGCCCTTCTTGATACCACACCGCTGAAGCCCTACATCACCGGCCATCTCTGCTACGGAGATACCAACTGCCAGAAGGATGTGACGATCCGCCGCCTCATGAAACAGTATAATCTGAAAAAGGTCTTCTATGTGGGCGACACCCAGGGAGATGCCGACGCCTGCCAGAAAGCGGACGTGCCTTTTATCCTGGCCGATTATGGTTTCGGAAACACACCCGCCCCGGCTTACCGGATCGCCGAGCCCAAAGAGCTCCTGACACTGCCCATCTGGGATTAAAACTTCTTGTATACAACGAACAGGACCCTGAAATGGATTTTTTCCACTCAGAGTCCTGTATTTTTTTACTCGTATCTCAATGCATTGATCGGTTTTAACTTGGCCGCCTTGTTAGCCGGATAGATACCAAAGATCAGGCCCACTCCCACGGAAAAGCCTAAGGCCAGGCCTCCCACACTTAAGGAAATGGCAAAATGATAATCCGTGAATACTGCATTCAGGATCGTGAGAACCAGCTGGCTTAAGGCCATACCTGCCACGCCGCCCCAGGTATCGGTGACTGCCGCCGCAACGATAACGACGCCCGCAATGCCGACGGCCACAGGCCATTTTTTCCGCTTATTCTTTTTTTCTGCCATCTTACTTCTCATTCACTATCCATTTTTCCATGGTTCGTATCATATCCTTTTTCCTTAAACGGAATTTAAATTCAGAAACCGCAAAACTTAAAAAAGAATAAAAGAAAAAAGCCCGGAAGTTTAGATTTTCCGGACTACATAGAAAAAAGCGGGTGATGGGAATCGAACCCACGTATCCAGCTTGGAAGGCTGGTGTTCTACCATTGAACTACACCCGCATAAAACATATTCTGTTTGGAACGTTGATTATTCTAACACAGGTCGGCAGAGTTGTCAAATCTTTTTTTAATTTTTTTTTAAACAGGACAACGAGGAGCTGCAAACATCTGTATTTACAGCTCCTCTTCCTATGAAAAAGTCAGCCTCTTGTCACATAGCCAAAGAAGGTTCTGTTGTTGATCGGATAGTACAGGAGATTCTGAAGATCACTCTTAGTCTCTTCATTATATTCATAGGATTCTGCCGTGTCTCGGCCCCAAAGGTACCGCTGCCCATGCGAACTTCACATAGAGTAAATCTTTTGATATTAGGGTAATTAGTGCAATATCATTCTTCATACTGATTATCTCAACCTCCCTTAAAGTAATTTTGAACAAATTTATCTCTATTTTTCCTAATAGCCTTCCATGTTATCTCATATTAAGGTAAAATGCAAATAGAAAGTGAGGTCATTTTTATGAAATTCGGACATGAAATTTTAAAATACCGGGACGATATTTTACGCGATCTGGCAAAGCTGATCGCGGTTCCTTCCGTCTGCACACACCCTCTTCCCGGTAAACCCTTCGGTGAAGCCCCGGCCCAGGCGCTGGAATGCATTCTTTCCATGGCAAAGAACATGGGATTTGAGACGGAGAACACGGACAATTATGCCGGCGCCGTCTATTACGGAACAGGAACCGAGTATGTGGACGTACTCACCCATGTGGATGTCGTTCCCGCCGGAGATGGCTGGGATACGGACCCGTTTCAGATGGTGATTAAGGACGGCATGGCCTACGGCCGCGGCGTCTCTGACGATAAGGGCGCTGCCATCGTCGCTCTCTACTGCCTGAAAGCCCTGAAGGATGCCGGCATCCAGGGAAAATATGTACTCCGTACGGTCTTCGGTTCCGGCGAGGAGATCGCCAGCGACGATCTGGACCGTTTCTATACGAAGCATCCCTACCCGGTCATGGGCTTTACGCCGGACTGCGGCTACGGAATCTGCCAGTGTGAAAAAGGAATCCTCCGCCTAGATTTCCACACAGAAAAAGGCCAGGGCTCCTGCGTCCGCGAATTTCAGGCCGGACTGGCTGTAAACGCGGTTCCGGCAAAAGCTACGGCAAAGATCTGCTGCACGGAAGAACAGCATCAAAAGCTGGCAGGCCTGGCTGACCAGGAGCATTTTAAGCTCAGCAGAGAGGGAGAAATTACCACGATTCTTTCCCTCGGCACCGCCTCCCACGGTGCCCAGCCGGAGCTTGGCTTCAATGCGGCTTCCAACCTGATCTGTCTTCTCTTTGAAGTCTTTTCAGCAGAGGAAACGGGCCCGCTTCTTGCCTTCCTTCACCGGCACATTGGCATAGAGACCGAAGGAACGAGCCTCGGCATTGCGCTTTCCGATGAACCTTCCGGAAAGCTTTCTCTGAACCTTGGGATTCTGGAAATCAGTGAAACGGCAGCCCATGCTTCTGTGGATATCCGTTATCCTGTCACAAAAGATTATCAGTGGATTTTTGAGACCGCAGCCAAAGCAGCGGCAGCCTTTGGGCTTGAAACCACGATTCCGAACCGTGTAGATCCTCTTTATATCCCTGAGGATCAGCCTTTGATCCAGCGCCTGAAGGAAGCCTACGAGTCCGCCACCGGCGAACCCTGCGTCCTTTATTCCACTGGCGGCGGCACCTATGCCCGCCACACCAACAACCGGGCGGTCGGCTTCGGACCGGAATTTCCGGGAACCATCGACAATCATACCCATAACTGTAACGAGCAGATCAGTCTGGAAAACTTCTTTACCCATGCTCAGATCTGCCTGGAGGCCATGTATCTGCTTTTCACCAAATAAATTTACAGGAGGCACAAATGAACATGAACGATCTTCTCACTATCACCCACACCGGCGACGAGTACGAGAAATATCTCGGAGCTGTGGTTCCGCCGATTTTCATGAACTCTCTTCATGTGTTCCCGGATTTTGAGTCTTATCTCAACTTTGACGATTACAAGGAGGACAGCTTCATTTACGGGCGGGAATCCAACCCGACAGCCCATATCATGGAGCGGAAAATCGCGGAGCTGGAGCACGGAACCATGGCCCTCGCCTTCGCTTCCGGCATGGCCGCCGGCACAGCTGCCGTCATGGCCACCTGCAGCACAGGCAGCCATATCATCTGCCTGCACAACACTTACGGGCCTTTGAAGGATTTCATCTCCAGATACTGTGCCGAGAAATTCCATATGACCGTGACCTTTCTTCATGGAACGGACCTTGAGGAGCTGGAGGCAGCAATCCGGCCGGAAACTTCCCTGATTATCCTCGAAAGCCCCGCCACCTTCGTTTTCACCGTCGTTGATCTCGAAGCCGTCGCGAAAATCGCCAAAAAACATCATGTGACGACCTACATCGACAACAGCTGCTGCTCTCCCTACTACCAGAAGCCCCTGGATTTCGGCATCGATATCGTCATGCACACGATGTCCAAATATCTCGGCGGCCACAGCGATATCATCGGCGGCGTCCTGGTTTCCAAGGATGAAACCCTCATGAAACGGATTCGTGAGCAGGAGCGCGCACTCTACGGCGGCATCATCGGACCCATGGAGGCCTGGCTCGTAATCCGCGGCATCCGGACTCTGCCGGCCCGTCTCGCCATGCACCAGGAAAATGCCATGAAGGTCGCTTCCTATCTGGAGCAGCATCCGAAGGTGAAGCAGGTCTTCTACACAGGTCTCAAATCCAATCCCCAGCGGGAACTCATCGAGAAACAGCAGATCGGCCACACGGGACTTCTGAGTTTCATCATCGACGCTCCCGTGGAAAAAGTGCCCTTCTTCATCGACCAGCTGAAGATCTTCAAAATCGGCTGCTCCTGGGGCGGCTTTGAAAGCCTTGTGATGGCTCCGCTCTATCGTTCTTCCCAGGAAGAACTTGATCTTCGGGGCGTACCAGATGGCAAATGCCTCATCCGCATCCACTGCGGTCTCGAAGGAGCCGATGTCCTGATTCAGGATCTCGGGCAGGCCCTCGCAGCCATCTAAAATTTTACGATTAAAAACCCCACATTTCGCTGTGAAGTGTGGGGTTTCTTTTTCTTATTCAAAGCTATAAAAGCTGTATTCTCCGTATCTCGTCGTGCCTTTGTAATCGATGTGTTTCATGCTTTTTCCGGAGAGCGCGCTTTGGATCAATTTTTTCGTGAGATCCGGAACGTCCTCACGGCTCAGCGCTTCCTCCACATCCAGCCAGAGGACTTCGCTGTTCTCGTCCCCGTCGGAAACGGCCCGGCCGCCTTTGTACTCCGCCCGGAAGGCCACATACCAGTCCTTCTGATTGAAGCGGATGCCGATGACATCCAGGGGCTCCACCTCCACACCGGTCTCCTCCATGTACTCTCTTTTCAGGGCCTCCTGGGGAGATTCCTGCCATTTCACATAACCGCCCGGCACGATGAGCTTTCCTTTGCCCGGCCCGTAGGTGTGACGGGCCAGAAGTACCTTGTTATCTCTGATCACGATCCCGGTCACAGACTGGGACCAGTTGGTATTTTCTTCTGCTGCCATTTTTTCCTCCTAATTCTGGAACAGCTTGAGGAGCTCTTCCCGGTCGAAAAGGATACTTCCCATCTCTTCCCCGGACAGCACCTGGTCTGCCAGCTCTTTTTTCTTCTGCTGCAGCTCCACGACTTTTTCCTCGATCGTGTGCTCCGCCACGAGCTTATAGACCGTCACGACCCGTTTCTGGCCGATGCGGTGGGCCCGGTCCGTGGCCTGATTTTCTGCTGCCACATTCCACCAGGGATCGTAATGAATCACCACGTCCGCCCCGGTGAGGTTGAGGCCCGTACCGCCCGCTTTCAGGGAAATGCAGAACACCGGCGTAGCGTCCCGGTTGAATTTCTCCATGAGCTCCATCCGCTCTTTTTTCGGGGTGGAACCCGTGAGGCTGTAGTAACCGATTCCCGCCTCCTCCATGCGTTTCTCAAGAATCCCAAGCATCGAGGTGAACTGGGAAAAGAGAAGAACCTTGTGGCCACCGTTCACCGCGTTGTTCAAAAGCTCCATGCAGAGCTCCATTTTGGCCGCGCCCTCCTGGTAATCCTGATAAATGAGAGCCGGATCGCAGCAAAGCTGGCGAAGACGGGTGAGCTCGGCCAGCACCTGCATTCGGATATTGGCAAACTCTTCGTTTTCCAGCATGAACTTCAGGCGCTGGACGTGGGCGTCATAGAGCTTCTTCTGCTCGCCCTCAAGGGGGATCGTGACGCATTTCTCGATCTTATCCGGCAGGTCGGAAAGGACTTCTTTTTTCAGGCGGCGCAGGATAAAGGGACGGATCATTTTCTGGAGATCCGCCATGGCATCCTCGTTTTCTTTTTTCATGATCGGCATCTCAAAGTTCTTCTTGAAATGCTCGTAGGAATAGAGAAAACCGGGCATCAGATAGTCGAAAATGCTCCAGAGTTCGCTTAAACGGTTCTCCACCGGCGTTCCCGTGAGGGCCAGCTTCATCTGGGCGGAGACGGATTTCACCGCCCGGGCGCCTTTGGTTCCGGCGTTCTTTATGTACTGGGCCTCGTCGATGACCTCGCAGAAAAAGTCCTCGCCTTTATAGAGCTCCTGATCCCGGCGCATCGTCTCATAGGAGGTCACAAGAATCTCCCCGGGCACGCCGTTTTTCAGAATCTCTGTCCGCTCCTCCGCCGTTCCCGCCAGGACACGCACCGGAAGGGCCGGGGCAAACCTGTGGATCTCATTTTCCCAGTTGTAAACCAGGGAGGCCGGGGAGATGATGAGACTTCGTTTCTCTTCCCCCTCCTCAAAGGAAGAAAGGAGAAAAGCGATGACCTGCAGAGTTTTTCCAAGGCCCATATCGTCTGCCAGGATTCCGCCGAAGCCGTTCTGACAGAGGGTTTTCAGCCAGAAAAAGCCTTTCTGCTGGTAAGGCCGCAGGACTTTTTTCAGGGACTCGGGAAGCTCGAAATCGCTGTCCTCCACGCTTTTCATGTTTCGGATCAGGCTCTTATAGGAGCGCTCCCGTTCCACGGAAATGCCCTGTTTTTCTTTGAGCTGCTCATCCAGGTAGAGGGCCCGGTAGCGCGGCGCCTCGATCTCGCCTTTTTTCAGCGTTTTTTCCGATACCTGCAGGGCGTGGAGCATATCACTGACCGAATTTAAGCTGTCCTGGTCATACTCAATGAACTCGCCGTTTTTCAGGCGGTAATACTTTTTCTTCCGGTCATATTTGGAGAGAAGCTCCGCCAGTTCCTCCATCGGAAGCTCCGTATCAAGAGTCAGGCTTAAGAGGTTGCCGGAAATTGAAAGACCCACGTTGATCTGAGGCAGGGATCGGATCTTCACTGCCTTCATCTTGTCTGTGATAAAAACCTCGCCGAGTTCTTTTAAGTGAGGAAGCTTCTCCGCCAGAAACTCATAGCAGGCTTTTTCCCCGTCCAGAGCCATCTCGCCCGTCGCCCGGTCGTAGGCACTGAAAAAGGCAGCCGCCTGTTCTCTGGCCTTTCGCTCTTCTTTCCAGCTCCGCTTCACCGTCCCTCCGGCGTACGGATTCGAGCCGGAAAAAATGGAATAGCGCTCCTCCCCGTAGACCGCGTAGCCCTTGCAGACGATGAGATCCCGCTGAGGCATATCCAGATAAAACTGAAACTCCGGGGTATCCGGAATGAAAACCTCCAGCGCCGTCTGCATTTTCACAGGGATGGCCTTTTCAAGCTCCGGAAGAAGCTCCTCAAGAACGATGGGAAGATCATTTCGGGAAATGTTGCAGCCGTTCTGCTCACTGTCCTCCACGAGAAGGAAAAAGCCCAGCGCTTTTCCGAAAACGCCCTTGTCCACCCGGCGAATGATACCTTCCTTCGGAAAATACAGATAATGCTCGCCCTCCATATGGATGAAACGGCGCAGGTTAAAGACGGCTCCGTCCGCTTTCTGCTTCAGCGTCGCCCCGAAATCCGGCATTTCATCCCGGATGATCCAGCTCTCAGTCTGGCACCCTAAGAAAACGCCATTGAAAACCTCCCCTTCCAGAAGAGCCATCAGCTCGTCCATATGGCTCTTGTCGATCTCCAGATATTCGTCCTCTCTCGCCCGCAAGCCATAGTAGGAAGCATACCGACCGGTATAGGTGTTTTCGTTAGGCAGAAGCTTTCGGATAAAGGCAAGCCACGCTCTGGCCTTCTCCGTAAAGACCTCCTCCCGGTGGACAAACTCCAGCTTTTTCCCGTAGCGGTAATTACTCTCCGTCGTGACATGGTTCAGAAATTCCCGCAGATCCTTGAGCACATATTTCTGGGTGATACCGATCTTAAAGGAAACCTTCAGCTGATCGCCGATGAAGGAAAGGCGCGGCTCCAGCTCAACCTCGCTTTCGATCCGCTGCATGGGATTTTCGCTGTCACTGAGAAGATAGGGACGGATCAGCTCCTGAAGGCCAGGGGTGCTCTCCAGTTTTTTACGGGCGGGAGTCCTTACGGGCGGTTCCGGGCTGGTCCGCGAAGGAGCGTTTGGAAGCTCGGAGGCTCTGGTCACTCCCAGCGCCCTTAAAAGAGCGTCGAGATCCGGATTCTGGCTTTTAGGCGCGGAAGTCTTTCCATCTGAAAAAGGAAGAAAGTCAGACAGCCGTTTTGGGCTGTATTCCGGCTCGTTCTGGTGGATCAGCTCCAGAAGAGTCGCTACGCAGTGCTTGCACATGCCGGAAAAAGAAGCGTAGGCCGGGCATTCGCAGTCGTAGTCCAGAATCTTGTCCTCCGATTCATCCATCAGCAGCTCCACATCATAGGCTCTGCTTCCGCTTCCCTGTACTTTTGCGCGGATCAGCATCCGGTCTCCCTGATCTTCCTCCTCCATTTCCAACACGCCTCCCGCATTGAAAAGGCTGGAACCTCTCTTGAATGTCGCTTCATAAACCCTCTTCCGAAGTTTTGCTTCTGTCAGCATGCGTTTTCTCCTTCTTCCAAAAATTTTCCGTAGCAATTTTGGGTCTTTTGCCCCGATTATAGGGATATTTTAGCATTATGGTGAGGAAATAACAAGTTGAAAAAAGCCCCATGCCGGGCAGACATGGGGCTTTAGTTTCGTTTTTACTGGATAGCTACATAGAAGTAATCCAGGCCGTAGGGGCCAAATTCCAGCTCATATTCGGTGAGATCCTTCGGCATAACGATCACGCACTGGCAGTGAACGGTGTCGCCGGGATGATAGCTGTTTGAATCCTCGTAGAGACCGTAGGTAGCTGCATAATAGCTCTGGTCGTTGTAGGTGAGCCAGTCGTCATCCTTGCTTACCACGCTCATCATAGCGCTGGGAGCATAAACGCCGTACTCTTCGTCGGAAAAATCAGAAGGCAGGTAGAGATCGTAGTTCACGATCCGGTACTCCTCATAATTTTTCAGGGCCGGGAAGCTGTAGTAGCTGTTCTCCGCATTCAGAAGCTGATCCACATATTCTGTGGCTTCGTCGCCATCGGTGATACCGGTAACGGTAAGGCCGACCTGCTCATACTGATCAGAGATCGCATTGTAGAGGTAAACCTTTCCCATCTCGTTCATGGCTGCGGGATTTTCCCTGGAACCTTTGTCGGTAAAAGTCACGCTGGTATCGGTGGTCTCCTGAATGCCTTTCACGCCAAGCTCCTCTGCAAGAGAACCTGCTGCACTCTCCACCATCTGGCCGGCCTCAGAGACAAGCTCATCTTCACCTGCTTCGGAAACTTCCTCCGTGTCAACCTCTTCATCCTGGATGGCCTCCGGCTCTTCCCCGGAAGTCTCCTCCGTCGGAAGATCCTCCGGATAAGCAATCTCGGAAATCGCGTTGTACTGGCTGCAGCGATAGCTTACCACCATGGTTGTAAATTCCATCTCCGCGCTGGTGCCCTCGCCTGCGGTCTCTCCCATATCACCCTTCATTCCGGACATATCGATGGTCATCTCTGACGGAAGGAAATCGCTGGCATTGATGTAAAAATCTACAGTAAGTTCACCCGGCAGTTCCATATCGGTGCCCAGGGAATCCTGGAGACTTTTCACCAGATCCAGAAACTCTTCCTCCATTTCGGCATCCTCAGCCACGCTTGACAGATCTATAGCACTCTCCAGAACATAGTATTCGGTTCCTTCGCTGTCCACTGCCTTCTGATCCTTCAGATTCAGCTCCATCTTACTTTCCATATCACTTAGGTTTTCACTGCTGAATAGAAATTCGGGCTTTTCTCCGGAGGTGACGGTGCGGTCCCAATCGGTGATGGGGCTGCCATCATCGGAACTTCCTTCGTATTTTACCTGCTCTCCGTTTTCCTCCCGGATATAGGTTTCGCTGACCTGTTTTCCGGTCTGGCCCATAATACTCATGGCCATGGTCTCGCTCTGATGAGAAGCGTAAGGCTCAAAAATTTCCTCGTTGCTCATATTGGCGCTCATGGTCATATCCATCTGCATGCCGGTGGAGGAATCATCTCCGGCTATATTGATGTTGATGACCATATCCATAATGAGTTCTGACTTCACGCTTGTGATCTCAGCAGCTGCGTCTTTCAGCTTTGTAATAAGCTCATCCTTCGTAAGATCAACGGCATCTCCGTCGGTATAAGCTCTTGCTGAGGCAACCTCAACAGTCTCCTCGGTGGCATCCTCCGGCGTCTCCTCAGTAGTTTCCACAGCCGCTTCTTCCGTCGTCTCCTCCACGCTCTCCATCGTCACCGCCCCGGAGCTTTCGCTCTCTGCGGCAACTCCCTCAGGAGCTTCAACGGTTTCTTTTGTGACCTCTCCCAGAGTCTGTCCTCCCTCGGAAGCGTAAGCAACGGAACTCATGGACAGTGTTCCTGCGAGTAAAAATGCAAGGACTAATTTCTTTTTCATAATAGTTAGGTCCCCCTTTCTTTTCCTTATTGCCATTATACAACAAACCTGTCAAAAAACCTATACAAATTTACTGTAAAAGTCCCGGACGGCAGCCATGAATGAGTCATACTTGCATGAGCAAATTCATGGTTATTGTGCAGGCTAGTGTACTGTATCATTGACATTTCGCTAAATAACTTGCCTGTTTTCCCATCGAACTGCGTTGACTTCGCTCAACGATGCCACCGCATCGCCTCGTTCAGTCGCCTTGTCGATGAAAAAACATTCTGCGTTATTTAACTGAAAGTCAATGAGACAGCACACTAGACCGTATGAGTAAGTAGGGCGATAGCCTGGATTACGAATGCGGTCGGCAGCTGTGGGAGCGCCACAGGCGCGGAACAGCTGGCTTTTATATATGGCGGTTCGTAAATTCACCGCGGATGGCAAAAACAGCCACCGCAATGACCACGCAGCAGATCACCCAGGTGACTGGCTCGCAGATGCAGACGGCGAGGTAGCCGAAGGCCGGAACGAGCCAGAGGGCGAAAATCACCTTTCCGATCAGCTCCAGACAGCTGCAGAAAAGGGGCATTCCCGGCCGGCGCATGCCCTGGAGAATATTTCTTAAGATCACCAGGATTGCCATGGGGGGAATCATTGGAATACTGATTCTTAAATAGAGGACTCCGTTTTTGATTACCTCCGGATTGCTGCTGCCGGTGATGAATTTTACCGCTGTGGGGGCCAGGAAAATCACAAAAACCAGGGCCACCAGCCACCAGCAGAAATACATGAAAATGCCGCTCCTGGCGCCTTTTGCGATCCGGGCGCGCTCCCCGGCTCCAAAGTTCTGACTGGAAAAGGTAGCTGCGCTGGTTCCAAGGGCAATGCCCGGGATGTAGAAAAATTCCGCCAGCTTTCTACCACCCACCTGAGCTGCGATATAAACGCTTCCGAGGGCATTGATGCTGCTCTGGAGAATCACGCTTCCCAGGTTATAGATCGCGCTCATAAGGGCCATGCTGAGTCCCGTCCAGAACATTTCTGTGACAAATTTTCCCGGAACCTTCCAGTCTTTCCTGTCAAAACGGATCTCCGGATAATTTTTCAGAATGTATAAAAAGCCAAGTGCCGCGCTGAGTCCCTGGGAGAGCACCGTCGCCGCTGCGGCTCCCTGCACGCCCAAATTCAGAGGATTTCCGATGAAAAAGAAATCCAGAATCACGTTGAGAATACTGCTGAATAAAAGAAAGCCCAAAGGTGTCACGCTGTTTCCCATGGACTGGAGAAGGGCCGACTCCAGGTTGTAGGCCATAGTCAGGGGAATGCCTGCCAGAATGACGGTAAAATAGCTCAAAGCGCCGTCCAGCACATCCTCCGGCGTCTGCATGACCGTGAGAAGAGGCTTTCGAAACATCAGAAAACCGACAGTCATCACCAGAGCTGAGATGAAAGCCAGCGTCACCATCCAGCAGACGGAACGTTTCATCTCTTTCTTGTCACCGGCTCCGAAGCTTCGGCTCACGTTGAGAGCCAGGCCGTTGTTAAGTCCGAAGGCAAAGTTTGTGATGAGGCTGTAAAGCGCCGAGGTGGCTCCGATCTGGGCCAGGGCCGCATCGCCCAGCAGATGGCCTGCGATGGAAGTGTCCGCCAGATTGTAAAACTGCTGCAGGAGGTTTCCCAGAAACAGTGGCAGGGCAAAGGTGAAAAGCAGCTTCATGGGGCTTCCCTTTGTCATGTCCAGCGTCCTTCCCGTCGGTTTTGTGTTTTTCATAGTGATCTCCTCTTTTCGATTATTTTGCTATGAGTATAGCGAAAAGTATGCCTTGCCGCTTTTACAAAAGCGTCCTATACTATAAGAAAAACGACTTTTCAGAAAGGAGATACCTATGATCCATAACCGTTCTTTCGTTCCCATGAATCCGGATAAAAAGGAGATCAACGAACTGGAACATTCTCCCTTTGATTTCATCGCCAATGAGGGAAATATCCACAGCTATGCCGCCAGCCTGATTCCCTCCCACTGGCACCGGGAGCTGGAAATTTTTATCCTTCTGGAAGGCCGGGTCCGGATCGGTGCCGGCAGTGAAACCTTCGAGGTGGTTCCCGGAGAAGGCTGCTTTATCAACACGGGAATTCTCCATTCCTTCGCCTGCCTCGTGCCCTCCCCCTGCCGTTACCGTTCCTTCGTCTTCGACGCGGGGATCGTCTCCGGCACGCCGGGAAGCATTTTTGACACCCGCTACATCCGTCCCCTTCTGGAAAACGGCCCCGCTTATTTAAAATTTGAACATCCTTCTGAACATCCGGCATTTTTCCGGGATTTTGACGCGGCCTTTTCTGCCTGTGCAAATGAAGAGACAGGCTATGAGTTTGAGGTCCGCGCCGCTGTTTCCCGGATGCTGCTCCTCATCGGCCAGCAGTCGGAAATGCTTCCTCACAGCCGACCTTCCTCCCTTCAGGACACCCGGGTCAAACAGCTGCTGCCCTGGATCGACGCCAATCTCGAGCGTAACCTTTCCATCAAAGAAATCGCTGCTGTCATCAACGTCTGTCCCCGTGTCTGCCAGCGGCTTTTCCGTCAGTATTTTCATTGTACGCCCATGGAATATCTTCAGGAGAAACGGCTGCTCCTGGCAGCCGAAAAGCTTATTTCCACTGATCTTCCCGTAACGGATATCGCTCTCTCCTGCGGTTTTTCCAGCCCCAGCTATTTTACAAAGCAGTTCCAAGAGCTGATCGGGAAGACGCCGAGCGTATATCGGAAAGAACGAAAAAACAGCTGAAGCGCCGGAAACTTTATCCGGCAGCCTCAGCTGCTTTTCGTAGATAAATCACTCGTTGTCCGTTTTCAGAAAACCCCAGCCAAATACCGGGTCGTAACCTTCCTCCCCCGTATCAATTACAGTGTCCTTCAGCCATTCCCGAATTTCTGTTTCGGAGGCTTCCGGCTTTTGAAAGAGATATTCTGCGATTTTTCCTGAAACCCTGGGGACTGCAAAAGAGGAACCCTTTTCCCCTTCATAATTTCCATCTGCACTGACAAATACCGCCTCGCTCTTAAGATACCAGAGAGAGCTTACAGGCTCCCCCTTTTCATCGGTATCTGCCCCGCCCACACCAATGACTTCTTCCCAGGCTGCCGGATAGACCAGACTGCCTAAGGGTGTGGAAAGGCTTAGATTTCCTGCTGCCGCCACAAGGACGGCGCCGTTTTCCCTGGCGTAGCAGACCGCTTCGTAAAGTTCTTCGCTTTCTTCATTCCGCGTCCAGCTGATGCTGATCACATCTGCCTGCCAGAGATCCACGGCATCATAGAGCGCCTGCGTGATGGTCTCTGTTCCCTTTTTTTCTTCTGTTTCTTCTGCTGACTCAAAACATTTCAGCATGATGAGTCTGGCATTCGGAGTTTCCGATTCCAGGAGCTGATAGATCAGGTCTCCATGGCCAGCTTCATCCGTCAGATCCTCGTTTCCGGCCAGATAATTCCAGCCCTCGGCCCCGGCTTCATTCGTCCCGGAATCCAGAATACAGACCACCGGAGCCTGCGGTGCGGCTGTCATCCTTCCTCCGGAAGGGGCATTTCAGCCCCTTCCGTATTCATTGCTTCTGTCTGGAGGGATTCGCTCTGCAGTTCTGACGCCAATTCTGTCTGCACTTCCGTAGCCGGTTCCGGCGCTTCGGTCATTGGTTCTGCGGCCGGTTCTGGTAAGATTGCTTCTGTCTGGGGCTCCGTGGACGGCTCCGGTGCTGCTGTTTCTGTCTGTTTCTCCGTCTGGGGTTCTGTAGATGGCTCCGGCGCAGGTTCCGGTGCCACGGTCTGGGATTCTGTAGCCGGTTCTGAAGCTTCTGTAGTTGCTTCCGTCGCCGGTGTCTCGGTCTGCTTTTCCGGCTCCGGCGCTTCCGTTCCCGCTTCTGTGGTCTTCTCCGTAACAGGTTCTGTTGTGGGTTCTGTCACTTCTTCGGTGGACGGTTCCGGAGCTTCCGTCTGTGTTTCCGTCACAGCTTCGGTTTCTGCTGCTGCCCTTTCGGATTCACTTTCTGCTGTTTTTTCCGGTTTTCTTCTTGCCTTTTTCCCTTTTCTCGATGTCGTGCTTACCGCTGCGGTTTTCGTTTCATCCGCCTCCAGAGACTGCGTACCTGTCATTTGTGTCATGTAAACAATCGTTGGTTGTGCTGTCAAAGCCCGCTCCATTACAATCTCCACAATCTTTAAAGAACTGTGATACGTCACTGTCATAAGTCCAGGATTCGTATAGACGTAATTTCCCGATGCATCTACCCGGCAGCTTGCGGTTTCATTGCCCATCACAATCTGCACTTCTGAAAATGTCATATTTCCTGCATTTGTGCCTGCCGGTGTCGATACGTCAATCAAAAAGCTATATTTCCGGGTTGTTCCCCAAATACCGACTACCTGTCTTTTTATGGATGCAACTGCTTCTTCACTGCTGTACTGGACCTCCACGGTCGACATCTGTGTATTTGCTGCATTTACCTCCGCACTGGAATTTACCGTCCCATAATTTTTGCTATCCGTCGGAGTAAAGATCACATTGTATTTTCGACCATTCAGAATCATTTCCGGATCTTCCCAATTCCAGACTCCGTTTACTTTTTCACCGTTGTTTGGATTTACCGGCTGCGGCTGATCCAGCTTACACAGCGTCAGAGGAACATTCAGTGCACCAAGCCCGATGACATTAATTGTCTCAAACGCACAACTGCTCGCATCCGGCACTGCCTTTTCCACTTTCACCGGGAAACGATAGCTCACAGGATTTAAGTTTCCTCTCTGGTTTTCCTCCGGAATGAATTCTGCTTCTATCTGCCAGGTACCGACCTGCATCGGCTGGCTGTTATAGGGTTCGCCTTTTTCATCTGTCAGCATCCATTTCCATTTACCGGTGACGGGAATGCTGCTGCCATTTCTTTCATAGGAAACAACGACGCCACTGATCATATCCTGGGCGCTGAGGCGGAAATCCACGACTTTTCCATTGACGGTGCGCGTCTCCTTTTCCCCTTCTGTCATCTCCTGTCCATAACCAAGCTTCTGGACCTGAATGCCATTTCCGGCGGGGTTGGCTGACACAGTGAGGTCAGCCTTCCTGATCTGATAGCTGACAACTGCCACTGCCGGATCCTCGCTGCTCACCGTAGCCTGACTTCCGTCCGTAGCTAATCCTGACTCTTTCCAGACCATGTATTCCGAATGTTTGAGCTGCAGTGTCACAGTGTAGGTTCCGGCACTGATGCCGCCGTTGTTTTCCGTCACTTTATAGTCCGCCGTCTCATTTACGACCGGTTTCTGCAGGCTTCCATCGTAGGTTAAGCCAGCAATCAGTGGGATCTCTACTTCCCGTTTCGTCACGGTCAGTTTCACCTTGATTCCGGTGATCCTTCGGAAACCGACCTCATCCTCCGGAACGAAGGTCATGGTAAATTCCTGCTCACCTTCACCGGAAAGCGTGTGGCCCGGCGTAACCCAGGTCCAGGTTCCGGCTGCTTCCTGATAAGCGTTGGCTGCAACTTTGTAAACGGCTCTTCCGCCGGTCACTTCCACATCTCTCAGTGCAGTACCGCCGGTCACGGTTCCATTTACAGTCGGCGCTGTTTCCAGTACCGGCTGGATCCAGCGGATCTCAGCCGTGGATTTTGCGCTCTCATTCAGGAGAACATAGAGTCCATCTGAATCATTTTCCAGCTGATAACCATAGAAAACAACCTGCAGATCTTTGCCCGGAATGTTCTTAGAAAATTCCATCTGACCGCCGGTGAGCTTCAGCTCTTCATAGACGATTCCGCGGTCTGCATCTACCAGCCGGTAAGTTCCCGTGGCTTCTGTGCTGCCTTTGATATAATCTCTCGAATCGGCGGTAAATTCTACGTTTACGCCGATCTGGGTCTGTACGGACACCTCGATTTCGCAGGGAGCATAAAGCTTCGCTGCCTCTTCATCCGGTGTAAAGATCACCCAGTAGATCACGCTTCCGTTGTCTCCGCCCCAGGGGATGATGGTCTCATCCTGCCAGGAGAAGGTGCCGGGCACTTCGACCTCTCCATATTTTGCGCAGCCTCCGGTCAGGGTACTGTCTTTGAGGCTCTGCCCATAGGTAAGGCTGCCCGCTGTGGGAGCCAGGGTCACTTCCGGCTGATTTTTGGAGATCCATGCCTCATAAGCGGTGTTTTCTCTTACATACTCGATTCCTGCATCGTCTTTGTAGGTCACAGTGACACGATAAAGATAACGATAGAACCTGTCTTCCATCTCCGGCTCTTCTTCCTGAACCACAGTCATGGAAATCGCATCCAGATAAGCGCTGATCCGCTCATCCTGATCCAGACCGGTCTGCAAAGCTTCTCTCACTGCTTCCAGTACTCTTTCATCCAGTCCCGCTTCTTCTCCAAGCTCCGGAAGTGCTTCGATCCGACTCTCATACCCGTTACCAACTGCTTCCAGCGCCATATCCGCAATCTTCTCTGACGGATCATCCGTCTTCCAGGTTGCCTGATAGCTTCTGTCTCCCATAGAGCCCCTGGAAATCTTCACCTCCATCGTGGGTTCTGTAAGACCGGTTCCGATCCAGCCGGTAAATTCATATTTTTCCAGAGCCGGATTTTTCAGTGTGATCTCATCGCTTTCCACCGTGTAGCTCTCCGGATTTGGCTCCGCGAGGGTTCCGCGGACCAGATTATAAGAAAGCTTGTAGGTGATGGCCTTCCAATGGGCCGTATACTGCCTCTCTCCAGAAGAACCAGCCGGAATCTCAACGGTTTTCACCGCCTCGGTAAGACCCGTTCCGGTCCAGCCGGTAAACTCATAGCCTTCCCGCTCCGGATTTTTCAGGATAATGGTATCTTCTGTCGTATAGCTTTCCGGATTCTCAGCAGGTTTTTCCACTCCGTTCATTTCATAGATGATGGAATAGGTCACTGCTTTCCAGCCTGCATAAAGGATCAGTTCTTCGCTGATCGTCTCTGCTGCCGGATCAAACGCTTCTTTTCCTCCCCGGTCTTTATACCAGCCGGTAAACTCATAATGTTCTCTCACCGGATTTTCCGGAAGCTCTGTCAGAAGAGCGCCCTCCTGCACAACGGTGTTTGCATAACTTCCTTCCTCCGGATTTTCCGCAGGAGCGTTCCGTTCAAAGGTCACAGGGATCAGTTTGATCCAGCCTGCGTAAAGGATCAGTCCGCCGGTCAGCGTCAGGTTTTCCGTATCTGCCGGCTCGCCTTCTGCTTCCGCATTTGTATACCAGCCGGTAAATTCATAACCGGGGTAATCCGGAACCAGGATATCCAGGACTTTTTCTCCCACCCGTCTGGTGGAATATGTGAAGCGGTAGTATTCTTCCCCGTCTCCTTCGAATACCTGTCTGGTCTCTTCGCCGTCCAGATAAAGTGCCTGCCCCTTCACTGCTCCGAAATCAACAGTCACATCACAGGTCCAGTCCGCATAGAGGATCTGATCCGTCACCAGATTTCCGCCGAAAACAAAGGAGTCTCCCGAACCATCCTCTTTTTCTTTCCAGCCGCGGAAAGTCAGACCGTCAACAAACGGTGCCGGTGGTTCTTCTGTTTTTCCGTCTTCCCGCACGCTTACCGTTTTATAGGTTCCATAGGAGCCGTAATTATACAGGAACGTCAGTGTCCGATATTTATAAGAACGGAGCCGTAGCTTCAGATCATACGTCGGCATGGAAAAGACTACGGTGTTGTCTTCTTCTGTCCGGAACTGGATATCCGGATCTTCGCACTGTACTTCCACACCGGTGTAGCCTTCCTCCAGTGCAATCTTCAGGCGGACTTCCGTTCCCGGCCGGATGCCTGTTTCTGTCACGATGGATCCGTCCTCAAAGTTCATGGAACGGATGCCTTCTCCAAGCTCTACCTCCAGCTTCGGATCCCCGAGGGTGATCTCATAGCGGACGTCCGTTTCCTGTTCCCGGCCGGTGAGGAAAAAGCCTGTTTTTACCGGTTCTGCCCCGTCCACCGTCATGAGGAGCGGCTGCTTTTCTCCATTAAAAGCAGATCTCTTTGCAGAAAGCTTCCAGCTTCCGTCTTCCTCAGGTGCAAAATCCAGAGCCGTTTCACTCTGCGGCGGATAAACAGAAAATGCATATTCCGTATCCGGCAGAGGATTGGTCAGCTTCACATGATAATTGATGCTGCCGTCACCTTCAAACCGGCGTACATAGAGATAATAGGTCACCTCATACTCTTTTGTTTCCTTGAATACGTCGAAGCGTACCACTCCATTGTCCGGTGTCATATAGCAGAAGTTACTGATCCTGGGAACACTGTACTGCATGGAACTGCTTCCTGATGGATCCAGCCAGCTGAAATTCATTCCCTGGATTTCCGGATAAGCTTTTATGGCTGCAGATGCCGCCGTATTCAGGTTCATTTTTCCGGTGGCTGTCGGCTCGCTTAAACCTCCCACCATATGAGACGCTTCAAAAGAAGTCTCGTAAACTACCGCATTGTCCCAGGCTGCTGCTTCCAGTCCCCAGGCATGGGCACACCAGTCATAAAGCTTCACCTGAACCTTCTGTGTCGTGGTGGAAATGGCGCATTGCTTGGAGAGATGGAAGCGGCGCACCTGTTTTTTCACCATGGCGGAAGCATTGCTGTTCTGATAAGTCAGCACCACATCCAGTTCCGCTTTTTCACAGATGTACTCTGCCGCAATGCTTTCATCCATGTAGATCATGCCCTGATTCTGCCCTTTGGAAGGATCGCCAACGGAGAACAGTTTGTTTTTCGGATCGCCGGATGGAACTTTCTCTCCGTTCACCGTAAGATTTTCGATCTTGAGACTCACTTCTTTATTACTCCAGAGGAGTTCGTTCTCCAGGCATTTACCGGTCATCAGTGTCCAGGTCTTCATAGGAATATTCTGGAATCCAAACACGGTTTTCTTATCTGCATTGACTATGGAGCTTTCCCACATCTGATCCAGCTTTTCCGCATTCATATAGCTGAGTTTACTGGATACCGAAGTGGACCATAGCGGCCAGCGGCCTTTGTAAACATTCCAGTTTTTCTTGATGGTCTTGAAGATCAGTTTTACCCGAAGACCAAGATCTACGCTCACATCAATACCGACCTCAAAATTCAGCGCTCCCACACTGGTATTTGCCCCGGATAAAAGATTCGCCGTGAAGAAATACATACCCGAAAGCTCCGCGTAGGCATAAAGGCTTCCCGTCACCGAGGCACTTGCGATGCCGCAGAGTGTGATCGAGATCGTCAGACGGAGACCCAGACGGACGCCGATTTTACCGATGAGGTAAATGTTCGTAGTCACGTTACTCTCCAGCTTCTGCGCGTAAGAGCTTCCCTTGAATTTCAGGAAATTGTATTTGAAACCGATGCGTTCGCCGTTTGTAATGACGATTTCCACACCGAAGGTTGCCAGAATACCGATCTGACCCACGAAATCCAGGTCCACGCCGAGGGTGATGATGCCGTAGAAGGAGAATTTCAGTGTCAGAAGCCGGACGGTAAAGAGATCATTATAGGACAGTGAGGTCGAAACCACCGACTGCATCACATCCATAAGATCCTGCACTGACTGGTCATACGCATCGTAATCGTCCGTCTCTTTGATACCTTCCGGTTTTACGATCTCTTTCATGCTCTCTGCCGCTTTTTCAAAAACACTGGCACTCTTTCCTGTGGTGGCAGAGATCGTAAGGGCGATCTTCGACGTGGAACGAAGCGTTACAGACATATCCAGCCAGATCTTCCCGCCGTTTACATTGGTCTGTACCGACAGAGACTGGGTAAATGCAAGCTTCGGTGTCACCGTCATCAGTATCTTGCCGTCCTTTTTGATCGTGGCTTTGGCACCGACCGTGATATTTGCTGTCACCGTACTTCCGGATACGGAAAGTTTTACTGTGGGGCGCTGCGGCTGGAGCGTCGCATTCATACCTGCCAGTGAATATACGCCTTCTCCGTACATTTCATCCAGAAGCTTCTGCGTCTCCCTAGAACTCATGACAGCTACCAGCATCTGTGCCTTCAATTCCTCATTTTCTTCCACCTGACTGGAGATTTTGGATGAAAGGAGCTCCAGATCTTCCTCGCTCAGTTCCTCATCCACATCCACATCTTCCGTCACATGAACATCCAGATCAGAAAGATAGGCTTCTGGATCCGCGTAACCGAACGTCAGATGTGTCCCATCCTCTTTTTTCTCAGCAGTCAGAACCTCTGCAAAAAGAACGTAGCCATCGAAAGAGCCCTCTGTATAGGCTTCGATATTCTGTTCCTCTCTGCCGATCTCACCGTCATAAAAGACTACGATATCCTCTTTTTTATACTCTTTGTCGGTCTGGAGTACGATCTCACCGGGATCATAATCCCGCTGATCGGTCTCTTCGTCCAGTCCTTCCTCCTGATTTGCATCGTCATGGGAAACCACCGGCGTATAGGAGGTCACCTGGTCCCAGAGCTCATAGGAAATCTCATCGGAAAAGTCTACGATCTCGACTTCTTCCTTGTATACATAGAGCACCATGGTCTCCACGTCTTCCGAATAACCGGCAAAATGCACACCGTCAGATACGGTCACACTCACCGTGGAACCGGGTTCAAAGCCTTTCTCCCCATCCTTTTCATAGCAGGTTCCGGAAAGAGCAAAACCATCGGCCGTCTCTCTCACGCTGACCGTCGGCTCCATATCACCGGATCCTGCCTCCAGACGGATGGCTGCCTCCACATCCTCCAGCGTCATTCCCTCTTCCGCGGTAAGAAGCACCTCTTCCTGCCAGCCGAAATCCTTCCGGTCCACAGAGCTTCCGTCTTTTTCAGAAATCTCCGGTTCATCGGACGTAAAAAATGCATACAATGTCACGTTTTCTTCCAGCGGCTCCGTATAGGAAAAGCTCTCCGTACACTCCGCATCACGGCACCAGCCGCCAAAGGTATACCCTTCTTTTCTTGTGGAAATTTCTGAAACCGGCTTGGTCAGAAGCGTTTCGCCCTTTGCAAAAGCCAGTGGTTTTAAAGGATCCCCGCCAGCGGTCTCGAAGGTGACCGTAACTGCATCCTCTGCTTTTATATAACGGGCATAAAAGGTCAGCTGACCGTTTACAGCCTCAAACTGAGAGGCCGGCTCCGTAAATTCCTCGTCCTGATACCAGGAGGTGAAAATCTTGCCTTCTTTTTCCGGCAGTTCTTCCGGATATTCCACCGGATCACCTGGTTTTACGAGAGCAGTCTCCAGTACCTCATCTTCTGCCATAAAAGTGACCAGATAAGAGGTCAGCACCAGTTCCTCCTGCTGCCCGGCTTTGAGCGTGGTCTCACTTCCGTCAGGCTTCACAAGCGTAAATGCTTCCTGACTTTCATTTTTCACAGAAGCAGTTGCCCGTACCGTAAGTTTTTCCGGTGCTTTCGTTACCCGGATCACACCCAGGGAAGCATTTCCCTCAATGGTCACTTCTTTTCCGCCATCCACCTGGATCTCCGGAACTTCCGTATCCTGAGAAAGGCGAAGGAGGGTATCTTCCGCTTCTTCTCCGCTAAAGAGCGTCAGCTTTTCCAGACTGGTGCCGGAAAGTTCGGTTCTGATGCCGCCGAAAATTCCCATAGAATCTGCTTTCGTCTCTTTCAGCTTCACCTTGCCGCCTCCGGCAACAGAAATGTGCTTTGCCTCCGCACCGGTCACGGCCGCTTTTTCTGCCATGATGAGAAGATTTGCATCTCCTCCGGTCAGATTCAGGCTGTCGGCTTCTTCCTCGGAAAAGACCCGGTTCGCCCAGAGCTTTTCGCAGAGCGCCTGCCAGTCTGCCCCGGAAAGATTTTCGTCTGTTTTCCCGTCAAAACAGGAGTCCAGCTCATCGCTTTCGGCACTTAAACCCAGAAGTTTTTCCAGAAAAGCCTTCGCGTCCGACCAGGTTTCCAGCTGCGCCTGTTCTTTCAGCTCTTTCGCAGCCATCTCCATCGTGCGGAGATCTTCCTCCGTCTCTGTCTCTGCGCTTTTATTGCTTTCTTCCTTTGTTTCTTCCAGTTCTGCTGCCCGCACAAAGGTTTCGCCCACTCCTGTGCCTCCAATGGTCGTTACCAGCATGGCCAGAACCAGAAGCATAGCCAGAAATTGCCGTTGCTTTTTCTTCATATTGCTTCCTCCCTCATATGATTTTTTCCATTATCTGACAGTTCTTAAGAATATTATATTGTTTTTTTTACTCACCAGAAACCCTCTTGAAAGCAGAAAAAAGTGCCCTGCCCAGGCTGCCAGGCAAGACACTTTTGGTCTTTTTGTCTTTTGTTTACGGGTCCAGTTTTACGATATTCGTAAGGCTGAAAATCACGGCTTTTCTCTGTCTTTTACTTATTTACAAACTGCAGCAGTTCTTTTCTGCTGTTCACATGCAGGGTAGCAAGAATATCGGAAATGATGTGTTTCACAGTGTTGACCGAAAGGCCCATACAGTCTGCGATCTCCTGGTTGCTCCAGTCCCGACAGGCCAGCATGGCAATGGCAAATTCCTGCGGTGTCAGTGCATCTGTTATGTTCCGCTCGGATTCCTTGTTATGAAGCTTCATCCAGCCACGACTGAAACGGAGGACGCCTTTGGTCAGTGCTTTATATGCCTCCGGTTCTTCTTTTTTCAGACAAGATTCCACAATCCCCTGTAAAAGACCATGATGCTCAATAAAAGCCTCCAGAAGCCCATCCGGTTTTGCCATCTCCCATGCCGTCAGAAACGCTTCCTTCGCTCCCTCCAAATTCTTGTTTTTGATCCTGCATATGGAAATCATACAGTTCATATAAATTTCCGGAATCGGATAAGGCTTATTGATCGAGATCACGATTGCATCCAGAATTCCAAGAGCCCGCTCATATTTTCCTTCGAGATAAAGCTTATGAGCCATAAGATAAGCTGCAAAAATCCGCAGCCCTGCAGGCAAATACCGGACATAATCCCGAAGAGGAGGCAGGTCATCTGTCGGAAGATGGACCAGAATGCAGGTCATACAGGCTGCAAAAACACAGCCGGCCTGTAATTCCCTGCTCTCATTTCCGGAAAAGACAGTCTTCAGAGTTTCCTGTATCTTCTGAAAACCGATCTGTGCCGCCTCTGCATTTCCAAGAGTGAAATTGGAAAAGGAATACATCAGACAGGCAGAAAGCCGTATGCCGATCTCTTCTTCCTCCAGATAGCCTTCTGTGATCTCCTTGCATTTTTCCGCTTCACCGGAAAAATAATAGAGCTCCGCCTCCGCTATCCTTCGAAGGTCAGGATCTGAAAAGCTTTCCACCGTCTTTTTTCCATCGCCGGGTTCAAAAGAACTGTTCAGAAGAGGAAGCAAGAACCCGCTTTTTTCAGCTTTTCCCTCTGCTTCCCTCGTTCTCTTTGTCTTTTCCGCACGAAAAAAAACGTCCAAAAATTCTTCTGCCTTTCTGATATGCAGAATGGTAAACAGCTCTTTTAAGCCTTCTTCATCCAGCATGTCCGTTTTATAATTCTTCTGATCTGCCGCCGGAAGTTTCAACGATACGATATTCTCAAAGCGGAAAGGTGCTTCTTCCTTTTCCGTTTTCTGCCGCAGCTTTCGCTTAAAATCGCTCCAGTACCGGCTGGGATTTGCACTTACTTCCAGTGCCCGCAGAACATCAACAACAGAGAAAAACCATCTGCCTTCCCTTTCTTTCCAGACACTTCGGATCTTCTGTCCCTGGTAGCATCGAACCACATATTTCTCCATAGCTGTCTTCCTCCCGTTTTTCAAACGCCTTATCATGCAAGCATGAACGGCTTTTTGACCTTTTGACCCTGGTATCATCATTATATAATAAGAAGCTTCTCATGAACAGCGAAAATTTGAAGCAATAAATGCACATTTCTGCCCTTCTCCTGTACATTTTCGGCAAAGTATTTTCCTTTGGTTTACATCTCCGATTCCTTTTGCTATTATGAAAACAGTGAAATATTTTATGAAGGGAGCAAGATTATGAAAAAAACACAAAAATTTCTTGCGGGCATTTTTCTGCTGGCAGTCCTTTTACTGGGGCTGATGCCTGTAAGCACAAAAGCAGCGGCTCTGAAAGCTACCGATCCCTGCTACAAGATCACACCGCAGCTTACTTCCGCTTCCTGGAAGTACATCGACGAGATCTACCGGCAGAAGTATCCGGACCTGGGCCTCACAAACTGGTTTCTTTCCGATGCTGACCGGGAAGTCCTGCAAAACCTGAGTGATACCATTACCAAGGGGCTCTCTTCCCCTTCCCAAAAAGCCAACGCCATCGCCCGGTGGGTCAAAACAAACATCACTTACGACATCACCGTCTCCAGTTTTCCAATCGACGTATTCTACAGCCGCAGAGGCGACTGCCAGGGATACAGCATGCTTATGACAGCGCTGATGCGCTTTGCCGGTATTTCTGCTGTGGACTGCACCGGATGGATCGGAAACATGCAGAAAAATATGACCCTTGGAGTCTTAAGCCATGCAGACGGTCACGCCTGGGTCATGGCCTGGCTCGGAAATGACTGGTACCTCTTTGATCCGCTGTTCGACAGGTATCAATGCAAAGACAAAACCTTAATCTCCAAGTGGTATTTTTTCGATCTCATCGATGGGGTCTGCCCCTACTATGACGGAATTCCTTTCCAGTACATCAATAACGGAAGCGGGATTTTTTACAAAGACGGCCGTTTTCTGTACCTTGAAAACGGAATTCCGGGAAGTCAGGTACATGGCTGTTCCGTGCAGTATTTTGGCTCTGCAGAGGGTATTTCCTACCCTGCGGTTCTTCGTTATTCTGAGTCTCCCAACGGTACCCATGATGGATGGGAGTATGACGAAAACCCGGAGCGGAAAGACCAGATGATCAATGATGAATGCTATTCCAATGGCTGGGTAGGAGACGAATACGCAAAACCAAATGGAATCATTGCCACGAATTCTATTGTAACCAAAAATGGCATAACACTTTTCCTCAGTTATGCCGGCGCCGCTTTTTATCTGCCCGGAAAATCTTCCGATTACACACTGACGAGCGGTGCGATCACCCTCAAAAAAGGACAGAGTCTGTCAGGCTTTTATCCCTATTCTTATAGTAAAAAGGAAGAAGGTTATGTCCTGACCTGGAAATCGGAGGATCCTTCCATTGCCACAGTCACTCCTGGCGGAAAAGTCACCGGTATCTCTGAAGGATATGTAAATCTCAGTTACAATTTTTGCCGCCTGGAAGATAACGCCTATATTGGAGGAGGGTTCATTCAGTTCTATGTAAGTGCTTCTGACCGGAAAGCGGATTATACCGATCACTCTCAGCTGGACAAGCATGCTAAAATCATTCTCTACGATAAACGATGCCGCTTTACCGGGTCCGAAATCCGTCCTGCAGTGACTGTCACCTGTGATGGAAACACCTTAAGTGAAGGCAGCGATTACACCCTTTCCTATAAAAACAATATCAATCCCGGAACAGGAACGATCATTGTTACCGGAAAAGGTGTATATAAAGGAATTCTCAAAACAACCTTCCTCATTACTTCCGCAGACGGAACTCCGGTTCCTGAAACGCCATCCACAAATACCCGGCCAAAAAAAGGTCAGACTCTGACCCATGCCTCCGGCAGCAAATATCTCGTTACGGGCACCAGAACCGTTGCCTTTAAAGCACCGAAAAAAGGAGCGAAAGCAGTCGTCATTCCAAAGACCGTAACTCTGAAAGGCTATCCTTTCAAAGTAACCTCCATTGCCTCCGCCGCTTTCCGGAATAATGCCACCGTCACGAAAGTCACTGTGGGAAGCAATGTCACCACCATCGGTCAGAAAGCTTTCTCCAACTGCAGCAAGCTCAGCAGCCTAACCCTTGGAGGCTCTGTCAAAAACATCGGCGCCTACGCCTTCTACCGCTGCACGGCTTTAAAGAAACTCACGATTCCTGCAGCCACCACAAGCATCGGAAAAAGTGCCTTCTATGGCTGCAAGAAGCTGACATTCCTCACTATCCGGACCGCCAGCCTCACCAGCAAAACCATCGGCGCCAAAGCTTTCATCGGAACTCCGAAAAAGCTCACCGTTTCTGTACCGAAAAAACAGAAAACTGCTTACACCAGGCTTCTTCGAAGCAAAGGCGTAAGCAGAAGGGCTAAAATCAAATAATCGCAACTGTTCAGAACCGCCCTTTGATTCATCTCGTTGTGGCTTCTCGCCAAATAGATTTCCATTCAAAGGTGTCTGTTCCTACAAGCACAACTGACACTTTTTCCTGAAAATTTGCTTGGCTCTGAATAGCAAATAATTTTATAAAAGGAGCAACAGCCTCGAAAACAATAATTGTCCCCGGAACTGTTGCTCCTCTTTACTATTTAAAACAAAATTCTTTTACATTCATCAGTTTTCCACTGCTTCCGGCAAACTCAAAGTAAATGCTGTGTCTGCCCTCCATGCTCCGCTTTAATGGAGCCTCATATTCCGCAAAATCATAATTTCCTTTACTTTTTCCTATTTGAATTTCTGCAACCACTTCTCCATCCGGACCATCCAGATGTACCAGAATCTGTGAAACAAGACCCGTATTGGAAGCCTTTACCTGAATTTTATCTGTTTTCCCTTCAAATAAATAATACTTAATATATGCTCCGTCACCATTATGAATATTTGTCAGAAATTCGTATGACTCTGTTGCCGACGTATAATTTTCCAAGTATGCTTTTCCATTGATCTTGCAAAAAGCTGATGCAGTTAAAACTCTTGTTTCTGGAATATAGGGTTCTGCTCCCTGCGTTGTCATCTCCACTTCATCAATGGTTCCATCTTCATTGATCTGTATCTTCTCTGCACAGACGCGTCTGCTGTATACACTGTTATGCGTAGACCTGTGATAAAACACATAATAGTCTTCGCCAATTTTCTGAATAGATCCATGGTCGTTCCAGGAGAAAGGGTCACAGCCGTTATTGTCAATGATGATTCCTTTTTTTTCATAAGGTCCAAGCGGGTTATCACTGATCGCATAGCCCAGGCAGGTAGGTCTGCCTCTTGATATATCTGCATATACCATATAGTATTTTCCATTGATTTTGCGAATGGAAGAACCTTCGTGAAAGCCATCTTCATCCTGGGTCAGAAGATTGGTCTTATGTGTCTCTTCCCTGATTTTACCAGTTTCGAGATCCAGCTCTGCTCCATGGAGCCCCATCTGGCCCCAGAAATAATAGACCTTATCTTTTTCAACCAGAGCGCTGGGATCGATGCCATGGGCTTCCTTAATGATTCCTCTGTCCGTAAACGGTCCAAGAGGACTTTCACTTTCTGCAATTCCCTCCGCTCCATCTGCCAGACAATACAAAAGATAATATTTTCCATCTTTTTTGATACAGTCGGGCGCATACAGCCGGATATCTGTTTTTTCCTGCATCTGCTCTGTAGAAAAACTGATCGCCCCCGCCTCCCAGTGAACCATATCTTTGGAATAAAATACCTGATATTCATTACTGCAATAATCATCGTCGTTCACAATATCCTTGGAACCATATAAATAAATGGTTCCGTCCTGATCAACTCTCGCTTCCACATCGGGAATGTAATACTGACTTGATAATAATGGGTTCATATGCAAGCCTCCAATTTATTTAATTATTTCTCCGTTTGTCTCAATCACCTGTCTGTACCATTTTCCGGAATCTTTTATGATGCGGTTCTGGTTTTTGAAATCGGTATATACCAGTCCAAAACGATTGTTATAACCGCTGGTCCACTCAAAATTATCTGTCAGAGTCCAGTGAAAATATCCTTCCACGGAAATTCCTTCCTCTACCGCCCGTTTCAGCTGATAAAGATACCTGTGGAGAAAATCAATCCGCTGCAGATCATGCACCTGTCCGTCAAGGAAAATCCAGTCCTGATTGGAAAGACCATTTTCTGTGATATACAGTTTCTTATGATATCGCTCTTCATAAAATTTCGGTCCCCAGTAAAGTGCTTCCGGTGTCACGGGCCATTCGGCGTTTGTCCGTGCATAGCCGGGATCATTGGGAATAGTGATACATGTTCCATTTTCTCCGGCTTTTCCACGATAGGTCTGGTATACATTCATTCCTATGAAATCAATGGGCTGTGAAATGATTTTCATATCCTCCGCCGTTGTGTCCGGAATATACGCCTCATAAGAATATCCCGTTGTGTCCGGATAGCGCCCCAGGCAAATCGGGTCCAGCCACCAGGAAGTTCCGCCTATCGGTTCCTCCCCCGCATCAAAGGTCATTTTCCGGCAGGCCTCGATGTCTTCCGCTTTTTCCGTTACCGGAGACCAGAGATGCCAGGAAGCCGGTGCGTAACCGATAACCGACGCCTGTTTTGCACAGCTTCGGATCGCCTTCACCGCTTTTCCATGCGCCAGCAGGGAGTGATGTGCTGCCAGAAATAACTCTTTTTTCCCAAGCTTCAGGCCCGGAGCATGCTCTCCGGAAGCAAGCGCCGCCCCGATATAACACTGGGGTTCATTTTCCGTGATCCAGTATTTCACCCGGTCGGACAAACGATTTACGACCGTTTCGGCATAGGCTGCAAAATAATCGGTAATATCACGGTTCATCCATCCGCCCTTTGTATAAAGCTGATAGGGCAGATCCCAGTGAAATAAGGTGATATAGGGCGTAATTCCGTTTTCCAGAAGCTGATCGGTCAGCCGGTCATAATAATCCAGACCTTTTTGATTGATTCTTCCGGTTCCCTCCGGCATAACTCTCGGCCAGCTGATTGAAAAACGATAGGCTTTTATCTGCATTTCAGCCATAAGAGCGATATCTTCTTTTATATGACCATACTGATCGCAGGCCGTATCTCCGGTGTCCTGGTTCTGAATATGCCCCGGTTCATGCACATAAGTATCCCAGACCGAGAGTCCTTTTCCATCCCGGTTCCAGGCCCCTTCCACCTGATAAGAAGAGCTCGCAACACCCCAGACAAAATTTTTCGGAAATCCCATAACTTTCTTCCTTTCTCAGCTCTTGATCGCGCCAGCCATCATTCCGCTTGTCAGACGTTTGGAAATCAGACAGTAAACCAAAATAATTGGAACGATCGAAATGGCAATTGCAGAATACTTTGCGCCGAGATCCTGAAGCATTCCACTGTTCAGATTGTTGATCAGCAGAGGAACTGTAAATTTTTTATCATCAAACAGAAGGATCATCGGGTTGAAAAAGTTATTCCAATAGGAAACAAAGTTAAAAATAACCATCGTGGAAAGCGCCGGCTTAGACAGCGGCAGGATAAAGGAATGGAAAATTTTGACTTCGCCCGCGCCGTCTATTCTTGCAGAATCAAGCAGTTCCTCACTCATGGACGACTGCAGATACTGAAGGATGAAGAAAATCGTACTGGAATTTGCAATACAGGGCAGGATCAGCGGCCAGTAGGTATTGAGCAGTCCCAGATTATTACAGAGCTTAAATAAACCGATGATTCCAAGCTGTCCGGGAACCATCATGGAAACCATCAAAATAACATAAATCACTTTTTTCAGTTTGAATTTATACTCAAACAGGCCGAATGCCGTCATCGCACCAAAATAGATTGACAAAAAGGTCGATGAAAACGATACGATCGCGCTGTTTAAAAAGCCCCGCGGCATATTTACCATGGAAAGCATATTCCGCAGGTTGTCCAGCAGATACTTTCCGGGTACAACACTCAGTCCTGCATACAATTCGTTTGTACTGTGCGTCGCATTGATCACCATAATGTAAAAAGGCACAACGCAGATCAATGTCAGCAAAATCAGAAGCAGATAAATAAATACTTGCGAAATTTTAAACTTTTTCATGCGGATTTCTCCTCCTTTCCATAGATCACTTTAAAGAATATCAGAGAGAAGAAAATGATAATAACAAAGATTCCATAGGAAATCGTTGCTCCGTAGGGAAGATCATTATTTTTGAAAGCCATATTGTAGAGGTACAGAACCATCGTCATCAGGGACTTGGACGGCTCTCCGGAACCCTTGGTCAGAGTCATCGGAATATCAAAAATCTGCATTCCTCCGATCAATGATGTTACCATTACATAGAGCATGGTCGGTTTTAAAAGGGGAAGCGTAATCTTTGTCAGGCGTTTCCATGCATTAGCTCCATCTATCACAGAAGATTCAATCACTTCCTCCGGTATGGCGGCAATTCCGGCCGTCAGTAAAATGGAAGAATAGCCAAACCACATCAGCCACTGGATAAAGGCTGTGATTCCCTGTGCAAAGGAAGGACTGCTCATCCAGTTCACCTTTTCCTTGAGAATTCCGAGATCCACCAGCGCATTATTCACGCTTCCGGTCTGCCAGTCAAAAAGCGCAAGGAACAATACTCCCATGGAGGCAACTGTAATCAGGTTCGGTAAGTAAAAAACTGCCCGGAAAAATCCGGCTCCCTTTATCTTATACTGGGTCAGTAAAATTGCGAGCACCAGTCCGAAGATAAGCTGCGGAATAAAGTTCATCAGCCATATTTTCCATGTATTTCCCACACTCTTCCAAAAAGTCTTGTCATTGATCAGATCCTTATAGTTATCAAAACCTACAAAAACAAAATTCCGGCTGTTTTCCTGAAAGGTCAGGCTCAGATAAAAGCTGTAAATGATCGGATATAACTGAAAGACCAAAAAAGTAAGAATAAACGGCAGACAAAAAATCAGCCCCCATTTTGCTCTTTTCTTTTCCATATGCTACCTCCTGCATTTTCTGCTCAGACGCTGTTTCAAAGTCTGCATTCCCGAAACTTCAAATGCTCCGCAAAAAACCGCGGAGCATTTGATTTTCATAATATGATGATGCCAGGGTCAAAAGCTCAAAAAGCCGTTCGTGCTTGCACGATAAGGCTTTTGAACTTGGGACCCGCCAAACATGAGGTGCAGAACATCCAGTGGATGTTCGTTTTGCACCGACCGAAGCGGAGCGTAGACAGCAGCGATTTACGCAGTAAATCAGCGGATTTCGAATGTTTGTAGAATTGCGTGAGCTGCCTTGCAGCGGAGCAATTCGTAGGCATCAGTTGGGGGCAAAATACCTTTTGACCCCAACATCATCATAATATCATAGTTACAGAATTTCTGATTTACTCTACATCCAGTCTTCTGTAGTTGCTCGCAACATCATCTTTAAACTGTGCAATTGCTGCATCTTTATCAAGCTGTCCATTCAGATAAAGATCTACGTTGTTCAGCATCAGATTTCCGATCGTATCATCATATTTTGTTACGATATCGGTATTGATCTTGTCCATCTGATCAGAGAAGAATTTAAAGGTATTCTGACCTGCACACCAGGATTCTTCATAACCGCTGTCTGCAATCTCTTTATTTACGGATTTCAGGCTGGTGTAGTCGCCTTTATCATTCGCATACTGGGTCAGGAAATCTTTGTTGGTGCATACGAATTTGACATACTCTGCTGCCAGTTCTTTATTCTGGCTTTCCTGATAAACGCCAAGGTAAGAACCACCGTTAAAGTAAGCGGCCGGCATGGAAGCAATTCCCCAGTTTCCTTCAGAATCCGGAGCTCCTGTCTGGATGACATACTGAAGTCCCCAGGTCGGCTCTGCATATCCGAAAACAGAATCATCCGCACAGGATGCATACCATGCTTCTGACCAGGTGTCAATCTTTGCGTCATAGTCGTTATCTCTTACGGTTTTGGCAAGATCAAAAAATTCCGGAATATAATCATCCATCTGGAATTTATTTCCATCTACCCAGGCAACGGATCTCATGCCATAGTTTGCAAACTGCCAGAGATCCTTATAGCTTGCGAACATATGAGTCTCGCCGTTGCTGCCCTCTTTCAGTTTTTCAGCTACATCCAGCATACCTTCTGTAGTAGAAAGCATCTCGGAAATTTCATCGGGATCATCGGTTCCCAGATACTTCTTCGCGAGGTCTCTCTTATACCAGAAACCACCCGGCGTTGCCTGATAGCTCAGAGCCTTTACATTTCCATCGCTGTCGGAACCAAGCTTTACGGTATAATCTTCCGAATCACTCACATCAATGTTATACGGATCATCCGTCAGAGTTTCCCAAGCATCAGACTCAATATAGTTTTTTACTGTCTTTACATCTGCATAAAAAACATCCGGTCCCTCGGTGCGGTTGTCTACGATGGTCTGCATTTTCGTGTCGTAATCAGTTCCGATCATGGTGTAATTCACGGTCACATTCGGATATGCTTTCTCAAAAGCTTCAATCTGATACTGCGGGTCCGTCGTCCAGCCCCAGACTTCCAGCGTTCCGCTTAAGTCTGTGTTCGTCTCTGCCTCTGCCGCACTTCCAGTCATTGCCATACCGAAAGCCATAACCCCTGCCATTAAAAGTGCCCATTTTCTTTTCATGATACCATCCTCCTGTTAATATAAATTTTTTTATTATTTTTATGAAACCGCTCCCATTTTTGAGTGCAGACTTGGGAACGTTCCCATTTTCAAGAAAAACTAATATTTTGTTGCGATTTCATACCCTTATACGGTCTCTTTTTCGATCAGAACCGCTTCAAATTTTTTAAATTTTGCATAATCCTGATTTTTTTCTATTTTATTTACGATTGCTTTCGCCGTGTATTCAGCCATCGCATCCAATGGCTGGCCAATCGTGGATAAATGAACCTGCGATTCATAATTGACAAACTTGGTATTATCAAAGCCTAAAACAGCAAGCCGGTCAGGCACTGCTACTTTGGCCTCATATAACCCCTGCAGAACGCCGTAGGCCATCAGGTCAGTCTCACAAAATAAGGCATCAATGCCAGATTCAACAATTTGCTTCGTAAGCCTGTAGGCATTTCCATAATCACGATTTCCAAAAAATTCTTTTTCAATCGTGCATCCTGCTGTCTCCATGCATTTTTTAAAACCTGAGAATCGTTCTTCTCCTTCCCAGAAGCTTCCATCCGGACTGCCGTGAAGATAGCCAATTCTCTGATAACCTCTTGAGAGAAGCTCCGACGCTGCCAGATAGCCGCCCTGTTCATTGTCTACCTGTAAAGCCATTGCTCCATCCAGCGTAACTCTCGTCTGAAAAAGCGCCACCGGCATATTCATCTGAACAATTTTCTCAACATTTTTCTGCAGGGCACAGCTTCCTACGACAACGTATGCATCCACTTTTCCATAAAGCATTGAGATTTCTCTGTCGCAGCCTGCCTTCGTATTTTGAGCAACCGCATAAATCACATCATAGCCATACTTCTGAAAACCTTTCATGAGACGATCATTAAAATAGCCGTAAAACGGATCGCTGATGGTCTCACTGGTTATTACTCCAACCACTCCATTCTTTTTTCCTGCCAGCTGCTGCGCTGATGTATTCGGAACAAAGCCAAGGCGCTCAATCGCATTTAGCACCTTCTCCTTCGTATCCGGTTTTACCAGCTCACTGTTGGCCAACACTCTTGAGACAGTTGATTTAGAAACCCCCGCCTCCCTTGCCACATCAATAATATTCATTGTCAGTCATTCTCTTTCGAAAGTAATGGGAACGGTTTCATTCCTCGTTCATTATATGATTTGTCTATAGAAATTGCAATACCCTTTTATTTTTTCGTGACATTATCTAAATATCGTAATCTTTTTTTGTGGAATTTTCTGGGGAGAGAGGTGTGGATTCTACAGGTGCTCAGTCTTCGCCTAATCACAACCGCGGCCCCGGGCCACAGCTCAAACTGTAGCCCGGGGCCGCGCATTTTCTCAATATTTATACCGTAAACTCATGTCTTCCTGAACCTAATTCCTCGCTTTTACCACCCGGCAGAACCAGGGTTGCTCTGGTGTTTACCGGGATCTCACACTGGTAGAGGATGCGGCCGTTCTCTTTTTTCCAGCCGCTCTCGATAACTCCGCAGGGGGAGTTCACGCTGCCTTTGGCCCAGGTCAGATCGCCGATCACAGGCTCCAGGCGGAAATGGGTGAAGCCCGGATGCTCCTCCTCCCGGCGGATGCCTAAGACATACTGGTAGAGCCAGGAAAGCACGCTTCCCAAGGAATAATGGTTGAAGGAGTTCATGGCGTTCTGGCCGCCGAAGCCCTTCTCCTCGGTAAGGGAATCCCAATGCTCCCAGATCGTCGTAGCTCCCTGGGTTACCGGATAGAGCCAGGACGGGAATGCTGTCTGGAGCATCAGCTTATAAGCATCCTCAGAAGCTCCCGTATCGCAGAGAGCCTGGTTCAGAAGACCTGTTCCAAAGAAACCAGTTCCAACGGTGTGGTTGGCAGCTCTGGTCTTCCGAAGCAAATGCTTAGCCGCTGCCTCTCTGTCCTCCATGATGCCGTACTGCAGGCCCAGTACATAAGAGCACTGCGTATCACAGGGCTTGCCTTCCAGGGTCCGGGTTTTCTTCGTCTCGGGATCCACAAAGGTGTCGTTCCAGTAACGGCGGCATTTTTCTGCCAGTTCGTGATAGGTCTTCGCACCTTCCTCATCCTTCAGAATGCCGGCGATCTTTTCCATCAGGACAGCTTCTCTGTAGTAGAAAGCGTTCCAGAGCAGAGGAAGATCTGTCTCTTCCGGGGCCAGCCAGTCGCCTAAAGGCCCTACTGCCGGGCTTCCTGCTCCCGGAAGGCCTTTGTCCTTCATATATTCCATGTACTTTTTCATGCCCGGATAATATTTCTCCAGAATCCGTGCATCACCGTACTGCTCGTAAAGCTCATAGGCGATGAAAATGCTGGCGCACTCATAGGTCACGCCGCCGAAACCGCCGCCCACCGGCGCGATCTCCGGATACTGGCCTTCCCCGGTCTGCAGATCCTCGAAAGCCTGCAGATAGCGCTCATAAAAGAGTTTCAGATCGCTGTTCAGAAGAGCTGTGTGGCAGAATACATGGGTGTCGCCTGCCCAGCCCATGCGCTCATTTCTCTGGGGGCAGTCCGTGGGAATGTTGATGAAGTTGCAGAGCTGGGACCAGTGTACATTTTCCGTAAAGCGGTTCAGAAGAGCATGGGAGCTCTCGAAGCTTCCGGCAAATTTTTCGATGGAGGAATACTGGAGGCTCTCCACCTCGGAAAGAGCGGGCGGATTTTCCACACCGCTGATCTCGATGTAGCGGTAACCGTGGAAGGTGAATCTGGGCTGATAAACCTCGCCCTCCTCGCCGCTGCAGATATAGATATCGGTGCTGGTGGCGTCACGGTAGTTTTCCAGCATCAGCTTGCCCACATTTTCTCCATACTCCGGAAGATTCGGGTAGAGCACCTCCGCATAGCGGATGATGACTTTGGTGCCTGCTTTTTCATGGAAATGGATGCGGGGCACGCCGGCCATCTCCTGCTCCAGGTCGTAAATGTAAATCTTCTCACCCTGATCGAGCCGCTTTTTGGCGCTGCGGACAGCCGTCACATGAACCGGCGCCGGATAGCCGCCTTCGAAAGAAACTTCGCCGCCGTGTACCTGGGGCCAGCTTCTGCCAAAACCAGCCGGGAAAGTCCGGTTTTCTGCGATGACCGGAAGCTCCCAGGGCTCTTTTGCCGCTGCGCTCCATCCACTGTCGTCAAAATCAGCCAGGGAAAAGGCATCGTAAACGGCTTTCTTTCTGGCATCGTACTGCTCGCCCAGGAAAAATCCGCTGTAACGGTAAGGTCCGTCGCCGAAATATTTCCAGGTTTCCGGATTCGTGGTGTAAACCTCCCGGTCGCCGTCGGCAAATTCCAGAACGATTTTGGCCAGAAGGGCCTCTTTATCACCAAAATAATTATAATTTTTTACCACAAATGTCTGGGCATCGCACCACCAGCCGGAGCCAAGAGCTACGCCGATTCCGTTGTTTCCGGGCTTTAAGATTCCGGTCAGATCGTAAGCCTGATAGTTCATCCGCCTGTCGTACTGGGTCAGTCCCGGAGCCAGAAGATTTTCTGTGATCCGGGCGCCGTTTACATGAACGTCGTAGATACCTCGGGCCGTCACATAGAGCCGGGCTCTCTGAAGAGCCGCATCTTTCCGTACCGGAATATTGCTCCGAAGCATCGGAATCGCACCTCTCGAGGGGTCCTTCGTGATCTGGGTTCCGCTGACGGCAAAGCAGCCCTCCTCCTTCGGAAGCTCTGCAAAAATGGAAGCCACTTTCTCCGGTGTTTCCTCCACAAAGGTTCTGCCCGGCGTCCGGAGATTTTTTACAGTCAGATCTTTGAAGTAAGCCGTGTCACCTTCCCCTGCAAAAAATCCGATCTCGTTCAGTCTCGGATAGGTGAGCACATCGTTGTGCCCTCTGGGATTCAGCACGCGGCCGGAAATTTTCATCGGTCCCATCGCGGTCTCCGGCACATCCACCGGCTTCTCGTCCAGATAGGTGAAGGCCTTGTCGCCGTCCACCACGATCTTTAAGCAGTGAAACTCATCAAAGTTCACATTTTTGTCCAGCTCTACTGTCGCGAACGGCACGTCCTTTTTGTCGTCCTTCGCATAGCCTACCCGGTAAATATCCAGCACCGGCGTCTCACCAGCCCGGTTGATCTCGTAGCGGATGTAGTTTTCGCCCTCCAGACCATACTCGTTCTGGTTGTGGTCCAGAAGACGGAAATCGTTGGCTCCGAAGACAACGCCGGCCCGCTTGCTTCCCTCTTTCATGCGAAATGTACTCTCCAGCACGAAGACGCCTCTCGCATTGGCAGCCACATGGAAATCCGGCGCTCCGATCCAGTCGGCACCTTCCCAGACGCTCTTGTCTTTTTTCAGAAAACCGGTCTCAAAAACGGTCTCTGCCACGGCTTTTCTGCCGTAATTATCGGTCACTTCCACCTGTACCACATAGGCGGTGCAGGGCTTTAACGCCTTTCCTTCATAGGTGATTCCGGTGGAAACGTCGGTAGACAGAAGGCCGGAATCCCAGACCTCTTCCTCCGTTTTCGCCTCTCTCACACGAATCTCAACCGCCGTCTGGAGGGTGTCCTTTTTGTCAGAAGAAAGCTGCCAGGAAAAACGGGGCGCTTTTTCGTCCAGCCCCAGGGGCGAACGAAGATATTCCACAAGAAGTTCTGTCAGTGATAATCCCATAGTAAAACCTCCCTAAATTTGTGATTCTGCGTGTCCGAAGGCCACCCGGCCCGGCCACTCTGTTAAGGCCAGTATACACCTTACTTCCACCGGCGGACAGATGATTTTTCTCCCGAAAAAATATTAGATTTTGGCCTTTTTCTTCGGAATATGAGTTGTTTTTTGGCGAAATTTTTCTTATGATAACAGTATCAAATTTTTTCGGAGGCATCTATGAAAGAAAATCCATTTTCCGACCTGACCGCCCTGGCCCTGCGGCATGAAATTGTCAGCACCGCCCGTTTTCTGCCCCTTCGCTGTTTCTTCAGTGACGACGGAATCTCCTACGTTCCGCCCCATTTTCACGAGGATCTGGAACTCATCCATCTGCTCTCCGGCGAACTCTCCGTCACCGTAAACCAGAAGAAATTCACGATTTATCCCGGAGACACGGTACTTTTCAACACAAATACCATTCATTCCACACTTTCCGAGCGTGTCGACACCACGGCCCATGTGCTTTTGCTCCCCTATGAGCATCTCAGGCGCTGTCTTCCCAATCCGGAGTCTTTCCCCTTCGAGCTGCCCCTCCTCTCCCGGGACGAGGCCGATCCCATAAAAAAAGAAGGGCTTCAAAAGCTCTCCTCTCTTCTCGCTGCTGCCTGCAAGCTCTGTCAGGAACAGCCGGATTTCTATCAGGCGCAGATTTTAAGTCTCATTTACGAACTGATCTATCTTCTCTGCACCACCTTCCCCGCTTCTGGAAAAAATGCCGCCCCGGGAAAGGAATATCGCCACTATGACCGGCTCCGCACGGTGACGGCCTACATTCACGAACACTATATGGAGCCTTTGACGCTGGACGAGCTGGCTGCCCAGATTTCTGTGACGCCCGCCTATCTCTCCCGTTTTTTCAAAAATTCCCTGCATCTTACGATCACCGAATACCTCACCTCGGTGCGGATGGAGCACGCCTACACGGATCTCATCACCACGGACTATCCGATTCACGAGATCTCCGAGAAAAACGGCTTTGCCAGCTATGCTTTTTTTGTCCGGAAATTCAAAGAGGCTTACCGGACCACTCCCTTGAAGGTCCGGAAAGCCTCTGAATTATAAACTTATACCTCTGGTTTCAGACGCAGCTCAAAATGAAATTCGGTTTCGTCCAGCCGGTATTTCTCGATCAGCTGAGGTCCGCAGCTGTTGGAACCGATGCCATTCTGGCGGTAGTCCAGGCAGAGCACGGTACTTCCGCACTCCTCCAGCTCATAATGGTGAGCCTTATTCGTCAGCTCTTCCTCTGTATACACGGAAGCGTTGAAGGAGAAGGTCTGACCGCTCACTGCTGTGAGAGATGTTTTTCTCTCCGGCAGAAGGTGGCCTGCATTGCTGCTGAGGGTCACATAGTCACAGTCGTAGTGGCTGCCGTTTTCCTGGGGACGGATATAATCCTCGTGAAGGTCCGTTACCGGAGAAGAGAACTCCCCATGCCAGCTGGCCCGACGCTTATCCATATAGCTCTCCACCGGACCAAGGCCGTAGTAGGTCACGTCCTTCATCTCCTTCGGCAGGAAGAGACGGAGACCAAAGCGGGGCAGCATCGGGAAAATCGGATTTCGTTTCACATCCATGGCTATATCCACGGTTCCGTCTGCCTGAATGTTCCAGGTCACCTGAATATCCAGAATCCGCTGAATGTAAATGGCAGAGATGGAAAGTGTGGTCTCAATCTTCACTTCTTTTTCCGTTTTATGTACTTTCGTCTCATAAGCTCTCGTCACAATCCGGTCGTACTGGGCCTTCATCCACTCCAGCTTGATGTTCCGGTCATTGTCCGTGGGCGCTCTCCAGATGTTGTACTCCATCGGACGATCCAAAAGACTCTGATTTTTATAAACCATCTTTGCGAAAACGCCGGTGAGCTTATTATAAGTGTAACAGAAATCATCGGAGGAAACGATGAGATAATGGTCGTCCTCATCCACAGCAAAGTTTTTTCCTGCATGGTCGGAAGCTGCCAGAAGCGCTTTTGCCGTCTGGTTCACATTCTCAGCTGTCTTAACAGCAAGCTCGTCAAAGCCCAGCTCGAAGCCTGCGGGAAGCACCTCCGTGGCCTCCTTTAAAAGATAAGTCAGCTTCAGGAAGCATTTTCCTTTTTCTGCCTGAGGTACCGGAATGGTGATTTCTTTTTCCTCATGGGCCGGAAGATCCAGAACTGCCGGATCGTCGATGATGCCGTTTTCCACGGTCACGCCGTCGATGGAGGCCTCGTAACGAATCATCAGAAGATCTTTCAGATTCGTGAAATCCATGTAGTTATGAAGAACTGCGGTACCTTTTTCCTGGTCAAAGGAGATGACACGCACGGGGCGGTGTACATTCTTGAACTCCAGGAGTCCCGTATGCGGTGTGCGGTCCGGATAAACTAGGCCATCCATGCAGAAGTTTCCGTCATGGGGATACTCGTTGTGGTCGCCACCGTAGGCATAAACCTTTTTGCCTTTGATGGTCTTTCCAAGGTCGATGGCGTGATCGCACCACTCCCACATGAAAGCGCCGCAGGCTCCGTCGTAGGACTGGATAACCTCGAAATAATCCTCCAGATCACCCGGGCCGTTGCCCATGGAGTGGCAGTACTCGCACATCACAAAAGGCTTGGTGCCGTCCTCTTTAAAATAGTCACGGATCTCATCCAGAGAAGGATACATCCGGCTCTGAAGATCAATGACGCTGTAATCGTATTTCCGCTTGTCGGACACATAGCGGGAACTCTCGTAATGGGTGAGACGGGTGGAATCAAATTTCTTCGTCCATCTCAGCGCCTCCTCAAAGGTGCAGCCGTAAGCGCACTCATTTCCCATGGACCAGATCACGACGCTGGGGCGGTTTTTGTCACGCTCCACGCAGCGCTGGGTACGGTCCACAGTGGACTCTGTATACAGAGGATTGTCCGCAATGATCTCATTCCAGCGTTTGGATCTGGATTCCCAGCTCGGATCCGTATCGTAAATATCCGATGTTCCGTGACTCTCATTGTCCGCCTCATCGATAATGAAAAAGCCCAGACGGTCATAGAGCTGATAAAAATGCGGCGCGTTGGGATAATGGCTGGTGCGGATCGCATTCATGTTGTGTTCTTTCATCAGGGTCAGATCCTTCTTGATCTGATCCAGGCTGATGGCAAAACCAGTCACCGGATCGCTGTCGTGGCGGTTGGTTCCGTGGAATTTGACCTTCACACCGTTGATGTAGAGCACGCCTTTTTCCGTATGGATCTCGCGGATTCCCACCTGCTCGGTGATAGCCTCCTCCCCGGTGGAAAGAACCAGTTTATAGAGATATGGATCCTCTGCACTCCAGAGATGAGCATTCTTCACGGGGATAGAAACCTGTCCTTCCGCCGTCACCTGGGCAAGCGTTTTTCCCTCCGCATCGGAAAGGGTAATATTGACCGGCACCGGCTCTTTCCGGTAGGTAAAATCAATGGTGATCGTTCCGTCCTGATAATCCTCAGAAGGAATCGCTTTCACAAAATAGTCCTGGATTCCGTTTTCCGGACGGTTCAGAAGATAGACATCGCGGAAAATGCCGCTCATACGGAATTTGTCCTGATCCTCAAAATAGCTTCCGTCACACCATTTCACCACCAGAACAGCCAGCGTATTTTCGCCCTCGCGGAGCAGCTCGGTCACGTCAAACTCACTGGTGGAATGGGAAACCTGACTGTAGCCCACAAAGCTACCGTTCACCCACACATAAAAGCAGGAGTCCACACCCTCGAAATTCAGGTAAGTCTTCGGAGCTTTCGAGTCCTTCTTATAGGAAAAATACCGGACATAAGCGCCGCAGGGGTTCACCACAGGAACATAGGGTGGATCCATCGGGAACGGATAACGGACATTCGTGTACTGGTGATGGTCATAGCCGTAATTCTGCCAGACACCCGGCACTTTCACCTCATCAAAAGCAGCCGTGTCATAGCCATCCTGGAAAAATTCTTCCTTTACATCATAAATATTCTCGAAATAATGGAATTTCCAGTCTCCGGAAAGCAGAAGAAAACGGTCTGATGTCTCTCTCGTCTCCGGCTGAAGATCCATGGGCACCGATGCCGGGATGTAATAGGCACGGTTCGGCATGGTATTTTTGTGAAGTACATTCAGGTCTTCAAAATACTTTGGTACGATCATGTTGTAAAATCCCTCCTGTCAAAAATAGCCTGTACCTCTATTATAAAAAATCTTTCCGTTTTTTTCCATACCTAAGTGTAACCCTTTTATAAAAAAAGCAGACCGGCTCTTCTTTTTCAAGAATACCGGTCTGCTTTTAAAAATTTTTGTGACTATTCAGAGCCACACCTCGATTCCGCTACGCTTCATCCCGTTGTGGCTTCTCGCCAAATAGATTTCCAGTCAAAAGTGTTCGTTCATGCAAGCATGACTCACACTTTTGACTGAAAATCTATTTGACTCTGAATAGTTACCATATTACTTTGTGCGGCAGATTCCGCACAGAAACGGAGGAAACATGATTCGTTTGATCCTTGTCCTGTTCGCGGTGGTGGCTTTTCTGATTCTCTCCATCCCGATCCTCATTGTGGAATGGCTCATCGGCAAGAAAAACCCGAAGCTTCGTGATGAAAGCTCTCTTCATATCGTTCAGTTTATGTTCCGGCTGATCCAGTGGCTTGCGGGAACGAAGGTCACTGTCATCGGTGAGGAGAATGTCCCGAAAGATATCCCGGTGCTCTACATCGGAAACCACCGGAGCTTTTTTGACATTGTCATCACCTATGCCCGCTGTCCCCGGCTCACCGGCTATGTGGCCAAAGACAGCATGAAGAAGGTTCCCCTTCTCTCCGTCTGGATGGAGCGCCTCTACTGCCTCTTCCTGAACCGCACCGATATCAAGGAAGGCTTAAAGACCATCCTCACCGGCATTGAGCAGATCAAAAACGGCATTTCGATGTGTATTTTCCCGGAGGGCACCCGAAACAAAGGCGACGACGAGACCAAGCTTCTCCCCTTCAAGGAAGGAAGCTTCAAGATGGCTGAGAAGACCGGCTGTCCCATCATCCTCATGAGCATGAACAACACGTCTGCCATCCTGGAGGACCATTTTCCCTTCATCCGCTCCACCCATGTGGTACTGGAGTACAGCAAGCCCATCTATCCGAAGGAGCTTTCCAAAGAGGAACGGAAATTCCTGGGCGCCTACTGTGAGAAACAGCTCACGGAAATGGTGACACGCAATCAGAAACTGCTCTGATCCGACACATTTATGTCAAACTTTTCAAGTATACTGTAGGCAAGAGTGCTCTTTTTACGGGCAAGAATCCTGTCATAAAAAACGAGCCGAAAAGCTCGTTTTTTTATTTCGGGGAAAGGGAGGTTTTTATGAAAAACACAAGAAATCTCATTCTGATCGTGGAGGACGATGAGAAACTCCGGCAGATCCTCGAGGACTTTCTCACAGCCAATCATTTTGCCGTGCTTACCGCTGTCGACGGAGAACAGGCGCTTACCTTATATTATGCGAACAATCATCTCATCGATCTGATCCTTCTGGACGGCATGCTGCCGGGGATGGACGGTTTCGAGGTCTTAAAGACCATCCGCCAGTACTCCGACGTGCCCATTATCATGCTCACCGCCAGAGAATCCGAGGAGGACCAGCTCACCGGCCTCACCAACGGGGCAGACAATTATATCACCAAGCCCTTCCGTCTCCGGGTTCTCAAGGCACACATGGACGTGCTTCTAAAGAGAAACAACCGGGCGGCTGCAGGCGAAATCGAGGCCGGGAAGCTTCGTCTTGAGCAGGCTTCCCAGCGGGCCTTCGCGGATGAGGTTCCCTTAAATCTCACCCCGAAGGAATTTGCCCTTCTCCTCTATTTCGTTCAGAACCGGGATCTCGTGCTGACCCGGGAGGTCATTCTCGACGCGGTCTGGGGCTTCGACTATCAGGGAGATATCCGCACCGTGGATACCCTTGTGAAACAGCTTCGGAAAAAACTTCCCGATTCCTGCCCTTATATCCAGTCCATCTACGGCGTGGGCTATCGCTTTGAGGTGACGGACCATGAATAAACTTCGCGCCGAGATCGTTCTCTTTATCGACCTTTTTCTCGTCCTTCTTCTGGGCGGGATTCTGCTTTTTTACAGCCTTTTCGCGGACAACTATTATATCTCCCGAAAAAAGCACCAGATCAACGAGGCCTATGCGTTTATTGAGACACTGGATCTCAGTGATCTTGGCAACGAAGATGAGGAAACCTTTCTTCCTCTGGCAGAGTCCTCCTACACAGTCATCATCTGTGACGCTGCTTTCCAGGCGCTCTACAGCTCCAATGCGAAGTCCAACGGTTCCATGCTTCAGGAACAGATCCGGAAAAAAGCGGACTCTTACACGGAAAAAGCGGAGGCCGGCTATTTTCCCGAGCTGACCGGTCAGCCTATCTCTCTTCGCGGCCTTATCAGCCAGGATGACGGTACTTTTTACGTTCTAATCCATGAAAACACCAGAACGCTTCACAGCGGCATCCGTTATGCCAGACAGATTCTGGGGGATCTCCTCCTTCTTGCGATTTTCTCAGGAACGATCTTTGCCCTGCTGCTTTCGGAGTGGATCACCAGGCCCCTGGCCCAAATCCGTCAGCTCATCCAGCGCATGATGAATAACGACTTCTCCAAACACCTTCCCGAGCAGAGCCGCCTCAACGAGCTTGGAGAACTTTCCTCGGAGATCAACCTCATGGAGGACAAGATCCAGCAGAATATCAACGACCTGAATAACTACAACTATCTTTTGCTTCGGCAGAACCGGGATATGGCTGAGTTTGAAGATATGAGGAAAAAGCTCGTGAGCAACATCACCCATGAGCTGAAAACGCCCCTCGCCATCATTTCCAGCCAGGTGGAACTCCTCCAGTACGAATACGACGAGACGAAAAAGGACTACTATTTCACTTCGATCCTGGAGGAGACGGACAAGATGAGCCGCCTTATCAGCTCGATTTTGCAAAATTCCAGGATGGAAAACAAAATCCAGCAGGCTTCCCTTCGCTGGACCAGCCTCTCGGACCTTCTTCTCGACCTGAAGCCCAAGTATGAGAGCTGGCTCGCCTCCCTCAAAATCCGGTTCACCGCTTTCATTGAGGAGGACTGCATGGCTTATCTTGATCCCCAGCAGATCGAGCAGGCCGTCAACAACTATATGATGAACGCCACCCGCTACACGAAGCCCGGTCGTTCCGTACGCCTAAGCCTCTCTTCCACGGAGGACAGTTTCTACCTCTCGGTATACAACGACGGTCCCCGGCTTCCGGAGGCAGAACTTACCAAGGTCTGGACCGGTTTCTATCAGAGCGGCGAAAAACGGAAGAATGGCTCCACGGAGATCGGCATGGGGCTTTACATTGTCAAAGATATCATGAACCATCACCAGGGTTCCTGCGGCGCGCTGAACCGGGAAGCCGGAGTTGAATTTTGGATGTGCTTTCCGAAAAATCCCGTTGTATAAAAAAAGTCCACGGATCTGCAGTTTTTATCCCGCAGGTCCGTGGATTTTTTCCATTTGTCTTATAAGGTCTGAAGCTTCTCCACGACTTTCTCAAAGTGCATCGCGTGGGAGGCTTTCACGAGGATCGTATCTCCGGTCTGAACGAGCTTCGGAAGGGTCTTAAGGAGAGCGTCGAGAGTCGGGATCGAGAGGACTTCGCCGCAGCCGCCTCCCTCAAAGGCAGCCTCGGCCATGTGACGGCTCCGCTCGCCGACGCAGATCAGAAGATCGATCGCGTTCTGGGAGGCATGGGCGCCGACGCCTGCATGAAGCTCCAGCTCGTTTTCGCCCAGCTCAAACATATCGCCGAGGATCGCAACCTTTCTGCCCTCTGCATCCATGAGGATATCGAGGGAGGCCATCATGGCCACGGGGCTTGCGTTGTAGCAGTCGTCCACGATGAGCATGCCGTTGTGCTCGATCATATGGAAACGGCCGTTCAGAGCCTCGACTTTCTCAATGCCGCGCTTGATCTCTTCGAGAGAAAGACCAAGCTCCAGGCCCACTGCGGTGCCTGCAAGGGCGTTCATGACCATATGGCGGCCCGGAAGGGGCACATGGACTGAGATATTGCCCTGGGGTGTATGAATCTGGCAAACGGTGCCTCTGAGGCCTTTGGAGACCAGCTCATCGGCACAGATCTCTCTTCCGGATTCCAAACCGAAGAAAGTGGGTGCAATTCCCTTCACCTCATGAAGCGTGGAAAGCTTGTCATCGTCGCCGTTCAGGACAATTTTTCCATCCTCAGCGATGAAATCGAAGATCTCTGATTTCGCCCGGAGGATGCCGTCCCGGTCATGGAGAAACTCCAGATGGCACTGGCCGATGTTTGTCATGACACAGATGTCCGGTCTCGCGATTTTACTCAGACGGTGCATCTCGCCAAAATCGCTGATTCCCATCTCGAGAACGGCGATCTCGTCCTCCTCTGTCAGGCGGAAGACCGTGAGGGGCAGGCCCAGTTCATTGTTAAAGTTTCCGAGGGTCTTTAAGACCCTGTATTTCTCGGAGAGAACAGAGGCGATCATCTCTTTCGTGCTGGTCTTTCCCACGCTTCCGGTGATGCCCACCACCTTGGCAGAGAGCTGCTGGCGGTAAAACTCCGCAATGTCCTTGATGGCCTGCAGGGTGGATTCCGTGAGAATGTAGTTTCCTTTCGCCTCCGGAAGCTCCTGCTCGGACAGCACGCAGAGGGCGTCTTTTTCAAAAACACTGTCCACGAAATCGTGGCCGTCCACTCTCTCGCCCCGGATGGCGATGAAGAGACAGCCCGGCTCTGCCTTCCGGCTGTCTGTGGTGATGGAGAGGACTTCTTTGTTCTGATCTTCTTCGTTTCCGTGATAGGTTCCGCCGCAGGCAGCAGCGATGTTGGCAAGGGTCATGTTTTTCATGGATTTTTCCTCCTGTCTTTTACTGACGTCTCACTCTTAAGGATACCTCGATGAGTTTCTCGCAGAGCTCACCGAAATTCATGCCCAGAACCGCTGCTTCCTGGGGAAGAAGGCTGGTGGGTGTCATGCCCGGAAGGGTGTTTGCCTCCAGGCAGTACATGCTGTGGTCCTCATTCATCATGAAGTCCATGCGGGCGTAATTCTCCAACTGAAGGGCATGGAAAGCTCTCACGGCATATTCCTGCATTTTGGCGGTGTCGGTCTCGGAAAGCTCTGCCGGGCAGGTTTCGATGGTGCTTCCTGCCTGATATTTGTTCTTGTAATCGTAGAAGCCGTGGATCGGAGCGATCTCGATGATCGGGTAAGCCACACCGTCCACAACGCCGACGGAGAACTCACGGCCTTTGATGTACTGCTCCAGAACCACTACATCGTCGTAGGTGAAGGCTTCCGCAAGGGCGGTCTCATACTCTTCCTGAGTATTGACAATGTAAACGCCGACGCTGGAACCGCCGCAGCTTGCTTTCACCACGCAGGGAAGGGAAAGACCGTACTCCCAGAGCTCTTTCGTGGGCTCGCCTTTTTTCAGGATTGCACCTGCCGGGGTCGGAACGCCGCTCTCCAGGAAAAGTTTTTTGGAAAGGCTCTTATCCATAGCGATGGCGCTTCCGAGATAGCCGCTTCCGGTGTAGATGATGCCGAGAAGATCAAAGGCAGCCTGGACTTTTCCGTCCTCGCCGTTCTTTCCGTGAAGCCCTAAGAATACAACGTCTGCGGCCTTGCAGAGTTCCAGAACTTTTGGTCCAAAGAACTCCTTGCCGGATGCCTGCATCTCCCTGATCTTGTCGTCAAAGCTTCTCATATAGGCGGCAGCGGCGTCCACGTCGTACTCGCCCTCAAAAGCAGTCGCCGGATCCAGAGTGTCATTTCCACAATATACGTCCACAAGGATGGCCTGATGGCCTCTCTCTCTTAAGGCCTTGCAGATTCCGGTTCCTGATACGATGGAAATCTCTCTCTCTGTGCTGGTTCCTCCTGCTAAAACTACAATCTTCATAATATCCTCCTAAAATTCCTTTCTATTTTACAGACACTCAGCCGGAAGTGAGACACCTCCGGCTGTCATTTCTCTTTGTCAGTTGATGGTCACTACGCCGTCTCCATTGGAATCGTAGCTTCCTGTATTCTCGTCCCAGGTCGTGCCGTCGCTGCCTGTGCTGTCCCCGGCTGTGGTTCCATCCGTGGTTCCGGAGGAAGCGTCCGCCGTTCCGGCGAGCTCCTGCTCCACGTTCCGGGTCTCCGCCGGCTGCTCGTAAGCCTGCGTGCCCTGACCTAAGTTCGTCCCTGCATTATAGCACACAATGGGCGTTCCTGCATCAATATTTTCATAGATCGTCTTGGCATTGGCCCAGGGCGTATTGATACAGCCGTGGGAACCGCTGCTCTGGTAGAGGTTTCCGCCGAACGCGCCGCGCCACTTGGCATCATGGATTCCCACGCCGCCGTAGAAGGGCATCCAAAAATCCACCGGAGTCTTGTAATCCTCACCCTTTAAGATCGCGTTGGTTTCTTTATAATAGAGAGCGAAAATGCCCACCGGGGAACCCATATCCTTGCTGGTATTTCCGGTCACGACCAGTGTGTCCACCAGAAGCTGGCCATCCTTATAAAACCACATGCGCTGGTTCGTGTAATCGATCTCCACATAGGTATCTCCGATGCCGTTGGAGGTTCTGGCGACACCCATCTTGAGCCACAGCGGCTCTCTCACCACAGACTCGCCTTTCAGCAGAAATTCTTTTAATTTCTCTACCTCAGAAACCTGATCCAGCTCCCAGCCGTAATCACAGCTGTTGACCGTGATTGTCTCTCCGAGGGCCGTTGTGAATGGCACGTCTTTTTCATAGGTGTCATATTTCTCCGCGAGTCCTGCCACATAGTCACTGATCCGCTCGTCGCTGAAGGTCACGTCTCCATTGTCAGCCACGGTCATCCAGCTCTTGATTGTCGAGGCATCCAGAACCTCTCTGCTGTCACCGAAAGCATAGGTCACGGTCATCTTGGAATATTTCACCAGCGTGTTATAGCGGGCCACAAGATTTTCATCCTTGGAGGTGATGGACGGCTTCTCATAGCAGTCTCCCGCCTCCAGATCCACGCTCTTGAGCCCCTGGCTGGCTGCCTCGGAGAGAAGCGTCAGCACTTTGTCTTTGTTCAGGCGGTTTCCTTCGACCTCCGGAACCAGCTCGTAACTTGTGCCGTTCTCTTTGATATAGGCATCCTCGGGATCGGTGATATTCGCTTCCTGGAAGCATTCCAGCTTGTCCATGGCCATTTTCAGAAAGCTTTCGTCGTAGGAAGTTTCCACCACCATGGAGTGATCCTCCGGATGGAAAAAGGCGTACATCCAGTTGAAGGAATTCTGCGCCTCCTGAAGCTCCTGCACCGCTCCTGTGGATACATAGGAAAAATCAATGGCAGAACCGTCGATGACTTCCTCCGCTCCGCCCCGCTCCGTGATCGTGATCTGGTAGTCCGTCACAGAATCGGCGATTCTTTTTTCCACTTCATCCACGGTCATTCCCGAACAGTCCTCCCCGTTAATATAGGAGCCCGGGAAAAACCGGTCTTTATAATATACGCCCACGGCCAGGTAAGCCGCGGCCATGATCAGTAAAAAGATACTGACAATCAGGATAAAAATCCTCGATCTTCTTGCGTGTCTGGCTGATCTTGTCATGCTTTTTTCTTCTGCCCCTTTTCTTTAGAATAGTCCCCTCTTTTCTCTACGAATTGCTCCGCTGCTATGCAGCTCTCGCAATTTTCCGGAAATGCTACGCTTCTTATTCTAACATGTATCCCCGAAATGTAAATACTCTGTAACAAATTTCAGATTTTCTTAAGCAAACAAAAAGCCCGGAAACCCGGGCTTTTTGTACAGTCTTACTTTTCTTCGAGGATCTTGTCGATGCTCACCAGTTTGACGCAGAGAACGAAGAGCTCCACAGCCACAGCCAGCTCCTCCGGTGTCGGATAGGAAGGAGCGATACGGATGTTGCTGTCCTGTGGGTCCTTTCCGTATGGGAAGGTTGCTCCTGCGGGAGTCATCACAAGGCCTGCCTCTTTTGCTTTCGCCACGATGGCTTTCGCACAGCCCGGAAGCGCGTCAAAGGAGATGAAGTATCCTCCGCGGGGCTCCAGCCAGGAACCGATCTCCAGGCCACCCAGCTCGTTCTTCAGACCATTTAAAACGGTCTCGAACTTCGGTCTTAAGATATCGGCGTGCTTTCTCATATGAAGCACCATGCCGTGGATATCCTTGAAGAAACGCACATGACGCAGCTGGTTCAGCTTGTCATGGCCGATGGTCTGAATCGTCATCTGCTGTTTGATGAAGTCGATATTTCTCTTGGAAGCGCCGATGGCTGCCACACCGGAACCAGGGAAGCTTACCTTGGATGTGGAACAGAACTTGAAGACCATATCCGGGTTTCCTTCCTGCTTGCAGGCCATGAGGATCTCAATCAGGTTATCCTGCTTGTCCTCATAGAGGTGATGGATGCCGTAAGCGTTGTCCCAGTAGATACGGAAGTCCTCTGCTGCCGGTTTCAGTCTGGCGAAACGGAGCACGGTCTCATCGGAATAGGTGATACCCTGCGGGTTGGAATACTTCGGCACACACCAGATTCCTTTGACTGACGGGTCGTTGTTGACATACTGCTCTACCAGATCCATATCCGGGCCGCTCTCGGTCATCGGAATGTTGATCATCTTGATGCCAAAATACTCGGTGATGGCAAAATGACGGTCATAACCAGGTACCGGACAGAGGAATTTTACCTCGTCCAACTTGCACCAGGGAGTGCTTCCGCACACGCCATGAGTCATGGAACGGGCTACGGTATCGTACATTACGTTCAGACTGGAGTTTCCGTAAATGATGATATTGTCCGGTGAAACCTCTGTCATATCAGCCAGAAGCTCTTTTGCCTCCGGAATACCGTCCAACACACCGTAGTTCCGGCAGTCTACGCCAACGGAGCATCTCAAATCTGTCGTGCTGTTCAGTACGTCCATCATTCCCATAGACAGATTCAGCTGGGCCTCGGAAGGCTTACCGCGAGACATATCCAGTTTCAATCCTTTTCCCTTGATCTCCTGAAATTTTGCTTCCAGAAGCTCTTTTTCCTGTAACAGTTCCTCTCTTGACCGGTCTTTATATGCTGTCATTTTCGTCCTCCTCTATCGTTCTTCTGTGTCGCCATGTAAAATACAGCTGTCCGATGCAGACGCACTTTTCCACATGTTCACTAGCTGTCATTTTAGTACGTCACAGTAGTCACGTCAAGACTTTTGTGTTTATGGTGACGAATTTTCAGCGTTTTTTATAATAAGGAGGAACTTTTACGGAATCCTCTGTCTTTTTTTACATACAGTTCAGACGTAGTCCTCCACCACACACAGCCGGTTCTGGTCCGGGAAATAGAGAAGGAAAAGCTCCTTCGTGCTGCCCCGTTTCACCAGGGTAAAATACTGGTACTCCCCGTTAAAATTTACCTCATACCCTTTGGCGATATCCATATCCCGGAGGAGTGCGTCGATCTTCCGCTCCACCAGCATATTTCTTCCCCGGTGCCAGGCTACGGCCTTCTGTATCTCTGAAGTATTCTGGTACCGAAATACATGGTAGCGGACGCCCTTCCCGGCGAAGCTGGAACCGATCGCCTCGTTGTAAACTTCCCATTCTGTGGCAGGAAGAATGATGCCCCATTCCTCCCGGATGCTCTTGATATACGTTTCCTTCGGAGTGTATGCCCTCGAAAGCACTGCCATCGCCAGCACGAGGATCACGCAGGCTCTCAGCATAAAAATTCTTCGTCCCCTTACCATAATCATAACGCACGCCTCCTTTCTTCAAGGCTGTTTGTCTGTTGCCCGTTCTGCCTATATTTTACTGAATTTCAAGTCCCAAAGTCCGCACCGGCGTGTAAACAAGCTGTAAACAAAATCTTAGCTTTTTCCGAAGACAGGGCTTCTTTCTTAAGAAAATGTGGAGACGGTGGTTTTTTACCATGAGATGTATTATAATAAAACGCAGTGAGTGCAAAAACAAAAGAAGAGAGGGTAACTGTTATGTTCAAGCAACATCCAAAAGTGTGGAGTGCCGTCCGTGAGTACGGGATTATTACCGTGGCGACGCTGATCATGGTAATCGGTATCTATGTTTTCAAGTTTCCAAACAACTTTTCCTTCGGAGGGGTCTCCGGTATGGCCGTCCTTCTGGCGAAGCTGACCTCCATCAGCGCCGGAAACTGGACCTTTCTCCTGAATATGGCTCTCTTGGTGCTGGGCTTCCTTTTTCTCGGAAAATCCTTCGGCATCAAGACCGTCTATGTCAGCGTGCTGATGTCCGTGGCCTTGAGCGGCATGGAAAAGATCCTGCCGATGTCCCATCCCCTGACCACCCAGCCTGTGCTGGAGCTGATCTTCGCGATCTTCCTGCCGGCCTTGAGCGCAGCCATCCTCTTTGACATCGGCGCTTCCGGCGGCGGTACGGATATTCTGGCCATGATCCTGAAGAAATATACCAGCTTCAACATCGGTTCCGCCCTTTTCGTGGTGGATCTTCTCATCACCGTGGCCGCCTGTTTCATCTTTGACCCCACGACCGGTCTTTTCTCTTTCACCGGCCTGATGGCGAAATCCCTCGTTATCGACGGCGTCATTGAGAACATCAACCTCTGTAAATATTTCACGATCGTCTGTGACGAGCCGGATCCCATCTGCGATTTCATCCACGACGCCCTGAACCGAAGCGCCACGATCTTCAAGGGTGAGGGCACCTACACCCATCAGCAGAAATTCATCATCCTGACAGTCATGAAACGAAGCCAGGCCGTCCAGCTTCGGAATTTCCTGAAAAAGAACGACCCCGGCGCTTTCATGATGATCACCAACAGCAGTGAGATCATCGGAAAAGGCTTCCGCGGCTTCAACTGAATCGTTTCCTGTAAAAAAAGAACAGCCCTTCCGCTTGAAACGGAACTGACTGTTCTCTTTTTATCATTATGTCGTCAGATTTTTTCTTATTTTTCCCAGAAGGAAGATTAACTGGTCTATCTCTTCTTCGGTCATTCCCTGCACCAGCAGTTTTTCCATGGTCTGGATATGATCCCGAAATTCATAGTAGAGAGCCTCGCCCTGGTTCGTGAGAAGGATCTGCTTCAGTCTGGCATCCGTCGGAACGGAGACCCGGACGATATAGCCCTTCTTCTCCATCAGCTGGAGGATTCCGGTCACGGTAGAACGGGTGATGTTGAAATCACGTTCCAGATCCCGCTGGCAGATCTCCTGCCCCTTATGATCGTGGAGATAACGGATCACCCAGGTCTGCACCGGGCTGACGTCACCCATATTTCGCTGACGTTTCTCTTCATCAATCTTTCTTCCGATCATATTGCTGAGGACGTGGATTTCATGACCCACTTCTCTTCTATCTCTCCCCATGAAATCACCCTCCTTTTCTTTTTTGTTCGGTTACAAACAATATTATTACCGAATTAGAGGATTGTCAAGAGATTTTCCCGAATTTATTTTTTCTTCAGGTTCGCACTTCCAAAGCCCAGCGGCAAAATCTCTTTTAAGGTATAAATCTCATATTTTTCGGGGGTTCCGAGGAGGATCTCGAAGGTCCCGGGATCACAGAACTCCATCATGACCTGGCGGCAGATGCCGCAGGGGGCACAGATGTCGCAGTCCGGGCCTTTGACAGTTTCCGGACCGCCCATGATAGCGATGGCCTTAAAGTTCCGCTCTCCTTCATAGACTGCCTTGAAAAATGCGGTCCGCTCCGCGCAGACACTGGGACTGTAAGCCGCGTTCTCAATGTTGCAACCCTGATAAACTTTTCCCTCTTTTGTTAAAAGGGCCGCTCCCACATGAAAATGGGAGTAGGGGGTGTAGGCGTGATCCCTGGCCTCCATGGCTCCCTTTAAAAGCTCTGCCGCCTGTTCCGGGGTGAGCACTGATTTTGCTTTATCCATAGGAAAATTCCACCTTTCTTTTTAGTCGGTCTCTTTCCGGTTGAAGAAGCCTTCCTGTCCAAGTTCTCCAACCTTTCCGGAACGATCCTTAAACTGAAGCTCCGGGTTCTTAATGCTGACCCTCATATTGGCGGGCACGGAAGAAGTGATAAACGCGTTACTTCCAATGACGGCGCCCTGGCCGATGACGGTCTCCCCGCCTAAGATAGAAGCTCCGGAATAAACGGTCACATTGTCCTCCAGGGTCGGGTGACGCTTCGTATGGCGAAGGCTCTGGCCGCCGCGGGTGGAAAGCGCACCGAGGGTCACGCCCTGGTAGATCTTGACATTTTTTCCGATTTTCGTCGTCTCACCGACTACAACGCCGGTACCGTGGTCGATGAAGAAATATTCGCCAATCGTGGCGCCCGGGTGGATATCTATACCGGTGAGGCCGTGGGCATACTCGGTCATCATACGTGGAATCAGAGGCACACCGAGAAGGAAGAGTTCGTGAGCCAGACGGTTCACAAAGATCGCGTAGAGACCCGGGTAGGAAAGGATGATCTCATCCGTATTGTAGGCTGCCGGGTCGCCGTCGTAGCCTGCCTGGACGTCGGTCATCAGCACCTCCCGGACGGCCGGAATCCGGGCCAGGAACTGATTTACCAGAGAAGCGGCCTCCTCCAGGGCTGCCTCGGGGCTTGCCGGCGGATTTTCTTCCCGGTGCTGCAGGGCACGGGCGGTCTGTTTCGTCAGGTTGTAGTGAATGTCCTCGAGGATCTCTCCCACATGGTAGGACAGAGAATTCTGCTTGAGGTTTCTGGTCTCAAAATATCCAGGGAAAATGATCTTCCGGAGATTCTCCAGGATCTCCAGAACGATGGCGCGGTTGATGCGGTTGGTGGAATCGATGTTCCGGATCAGCGGATATTTCTCATAGCTGTCCAGAATCCCTTCCACCAGACTGTTTAAGGGACGGTCTAAGATTTCCTTTTTCATCGGGCGATTTACTCCTTTTCTTTGATTTATACGGGTAAAAAAACGCCGGATAGGAACTATCCAGCATACATCGTTTCATCTTCTCTTATTATATGAAAAAGAGCTGCTTTTCGCAACTCTTTTTCTTTTTGCTTTATTCAGATCTTAAACCGATATCCCACGCCCCAGATCGTCTCGATGTACTGGGGTTTGGCGGTGTTTTTCTCGATCTTCTCACGGATCTTCTTGATATGTACGGTGACGGTGGCGATATCTCCGACGGACTCCATATCCCAGATCTCCCGGAAGAGCTCTTCCTTCGTAAATACATGGTTCGGATTTTCCGCAAGGAAGGTTAAGAGATCGAACTCCTTGGTCGTAAAGTTCTTCTCCCCGCCGTCTACCCAGACCCGGCGGGCGGTCTTGTCAATCTTGATGCCGCGGATCTCGATGATGTCATTTTTCTGGGCGTTGCTGCCTACCAGCCGGTCGTAGCGGGCCATATGGGCTTTTACTCGCGCCACCAGCTCGCTGGGGCTGAAGGGTTTTGTCATATAGTCGTCGGCTCCGAGGCCCAGGCCACGGATTTTGTCGATGTCGTCTTTTTTCGCGGAAACCATGATGATCGGCGTATTTTTATGATTGCGGATCTCCTTGCAGATCTCGAAACCATCCATCTCCGGCAGCATCAGATCCAGGATAAAGAGATCGTAATCCGCCTCCAGTGCACGTTTCAGTCCCACATCCCCCCGGTTCTCGATCTCCACCTCAAAGCCGCTGAGCTCCAGATAGTCTTTTTCCAGGTCTGCAATGGCCTCTTCATCCTCGATAACCAATATTTTACTCATTTATTATAGGCACCTCCTGATATTTTCTAAGTACAAAATACATCACAGTTCCAGCTCCGAGCTTGCTGTTGGCCCAGATCTTTCCGCCGTGGTCCTCGATGATCTTTTTTACAATGGAAAGACCGATGCCGCTGCCTCCCTTGGAAGAGTTCCGGGAGGAATCTGTCCGGTAGAAACGGTCGAAAATGTTCGGCAGATCCTTGGCGGCGATGCCTTTTCCGTTGTCCTCGATCTCCACCTGGATGAAGTCGCCCACATCCCGCACCCGGATGCTGATATAGCCCTTCTGCTTGTCCAGATATTTGATTGAGTTGCTGATGATGTTGTTGATGACACGCTTGATCTGCTCCGCATCGGCGATGACCAGCGTATCCTTGTCCACATAATTAAAATAGGAAAGCTCAATGTTTTTCGACTCCAGCTCCAGTCCCACATCCTCCACACAGTCGTCAAAATAGTCGGAAACATTGATCTTGGCGAAATTGTAGGGAATCCGGTTCGTGTCGATCTTGGAGTAAAAGGTCAGCTCATTGATGAGCCGGTCCATATCGTTGGCTTTGTTATAGACGGTCCTTATGTATTTGTCCATTTTCTCCGGCGTATCCGCCACGCCGTCCATGATGCCCTCCACATAGCCCTTGATGGCTGTGATGGGGGTCTTCAAATCATGGGAAATATTGCTGATGAGCTCTTTGTTTTCCTTGTCGTAGGCTTCCTTTTCCGCATTGGAATCCCGAAGGCGCTGGCGCATCTCCTCGAAATCCCGGCAAAGGCCGCTGAACTCATCCTTGCCCTCCACCTTCAGCTCAAAATCCAGATCGCCGTCCTTGATATGCTGGGTGGCCTCCCGAAGCTTCTGCAGGGGAGTGTTGATGCCCCGGTAAATCCAGGCCGACAAAAGCGCTCCTGTCAGCACCAGGATCATCAGAATGGCAATCAGCATATCCCACACCAGCTTCTTCAGCTCCGGCATTGTATTGCTCACGGAGGTGATGATAAAGGCACTTCCCTGATCCCCATCGGAAAAGATCATATCTACCTGTTTCACATAGGCCTGCACGTCCTGAGCAATGTAGGTTCCGTCCGCCTTGTAAACGGAGGCCCCGTAAGAGGGAAGCTCCCGGAAAAGCCTCAGGTTCGCATCGCTGGCTCCGGAATAATAAAGGCTTTTGCCTTTTCGCACGATCAGATAGGAGGACTTGTCCTGCAGGTCCGCGTTCAGCGTATCGAGATAGGTAGTATCGAGATAGGCGTCCGCATTCTCCTCCGCCTTGATCGACATCTCATCGAAAACGTCCTCTGTCGCTTCATTGAGCATCTGCAGGGTATTCGCCAGACTTTCATAACTGATATCTGTAATTCCAAGCTTCGCTTTCAGCGCATTAACCTGTATATGGCTGAAACCGGCGAAGGCGAGCAGGGCCAGTATCAGCGGAACGCAGGCAATCACGAAAAAAGCGGTTATCAGTCTTGTTTTCAGCTTCATGATTCTGCCCCTTTCCAGTCTGTTATTCACTTTATTGCTTATTTTAACATACCTCCGCTTTCATTTCATCTAAACAAAAGGGCGGAAATATGAAATTTTTCTAAAAACTTGTTTTGACCCGGCTCCCTTCCTGTGATACACCGAGAAAGAGGGGAATTTTTTCATGAAAAAATGGATAAAAAAAATACTTTGCCTTGGATACCCGCGCGCTTCAGGAGTTAAGTGGAGAAGCTCTCGCTGAAAGATTATTCCGGCAGCGCACCATCGTCTTCTTCATCGATGCCATCGGAAACATTTTCAACACGATAAAAGCACCACGACTTTATGGGTTTTTCCAAGGCTCAGGAACGTTTGAAGGCCAATTCCCATACGGAGCTCAAATATCAGCTCAGGGAAGCCGCTGATGACGCCCGCCGGGCTAACGCCGCCAAGACCGATTTTCTCCGGCACATCCAAGCCGCTGGATTCCGGCCAGCTTATCGAAAAACTGAAATTATACGCTTCCAGAAAACAGGTATAAAAATAACCGCCGTGAGCTTTGATAAACAACTCACGGCGGTATTTTTATGTTTTCACTGTACTGATTAAAGTGCTTTCACAGAGAAGCCATAAGAAAACTCTTTCTCACTCAGGCGGTACTTCGGATCAAGGTCCGGGCCGCAGCTAGCGGAACCGATGCCGCTCACCTTATAGTCGATGCGGACGTTGGTGTTGGAAGGCTCCAGCTCGTAGGAGTGGCCTTTCCGGGTCAGCTCTTCCTTCGTGTAATGAGAGGTCTGGAACTCCACTTCGCCCTCGGTACGGAAAGCGATGCCGTCTCCGTTTGCCGGATCAACGAGGCTCACTTCTTTCACATGGGTGTGGTTTCCGTTCTCCTGGGGCATGATGTAGGGAACGTATTCCTCGGTCACGCTGGTGGTGAAACGGCCAACCTTTGCGTGGTGGCAGAGATCCTGATAGTTCTCGCCCGGGCCCATTCCGTAGTATTCTACCTTTTCCACAGCGGTGGGAAGGATGAACTCGTAACCGAATCTCGGAAGCCAGATGGCCTTCGGATGAACCTTGGACTGAACGGAAATGTGAAGCTCGGGATCGCCGTTATCCAGACGGTAAGTCACTTCGTAGTGAAGGAGCGGACTTCTGGCTACGCCGGCGAGACTGCCTGCGCTGACAAGCTCGATGCAGTCTTCGGTCTCTTTCCAGGTGAAGGAATAGCATTTATCGAAGAGGCGGTTCATGTTCCAGCCGCTTAAGTTGTCCTCGAAAAGGCCCCAGGTCATCTTGATATGGCGGTCGTTGTCAGTCGGAGCTCGCCATACGTCGAGGTGAGCCGGATTAACGAGAATGTTCTTTCCGTTTTTCAGGATTCCGGTCAGGGTTCCGTGAACCTTGTGGAAGGTATAGCCGATGGAAGCAGTCTCGTCCGTCACAGTGACAGTCAATTTGTCCTCAGATACTTTCCAGGAGCCTTCGCCGTGTGTACGCTCTGCAGTCACAATCTCTACCGGAAGCTTCAGCTGAACCATACCGGTCTCATAACCGGCCTCGGCCCATTCGGTTGCTTCTTTCTGGTGCAGCGTCAGGGTCACATAAGCGCCCAGAGCACAGATCTTCGGAAGGTCTGCCGGGATCGTAAGGAGAGTCTTCTCTCCTGCTGCCAGCTCCAGATTCTGTGTGCCGGAAGCGACAGCCACGCCGTCCACCTCTACAGTCCACTTGAGATCATAGTTCTTAAGGTCAGTGAAATAGTGGCGGTTATGGATCTCCACGGAGATCTCTTTCTCTCCCACCTCTTTTAAGGAAGCGCGGAAGGGCTGGAAGACTGCTTTTGCTTCCAGAGAGCCGGCTTTTACTTCACGTTTTGCAGAAACCAGGCCATCCACGCAGAAGTTGTTGTCGTGAGTCAGCTCGTCGAAGTCGCCGCCGTAATAGTATTTGCCGTCTTTCAGCACCGTATGGTCGGCCCACTCCCAGATGCAGCCGCCGATCAGGCGCGGATATTTATCGAAAAGTTCCTGATAATCGTTCAGGTCTCCCGGTCCATTTCCCATGGAATGGGCGTACTCGCAGAGGAACAGCGGACGGCTGTCGTCCTTCTCGCCGTCTGCAATCAGATCGGAAAATTCACGGTACATGTGGCTCTCCACATCGTACATGGTGGGGGTGTTCAGCATGTTGGCGCGCTCGTAATGGATCAGGCGCTCCGGATCACGCTGCTTCGTCCAGCGGCACATATCGTCGTAGTGGCAGCCGTAGCCGGACTCGTTTCCGATGGACCACATGATGACGCTGCAGGAGTTCTTGTCCCGCTCTACCATACGGCGCATACGCTCCATCAGGGCCTCTCCCCAGTCGGGATGATCGGTGGGCCAGGTGCGGTCGTACATATGGTAGCTCCAGAGGGTCTCTCTGGTGACAAAGCCGTGCATCTCAATATCAGCCTCATCCACCACATAGAATCCCAGGCGGTCGCACTCGCGGATAAATTCCGGAGCAGGCGGATAATGGGAGGTACGAACGGTGTTGATGTTGAGCTTTTTCATGAGATAGAGGTCTCTGCGGATATCCTCAAGGCTCATGACATGGCCTTTCACCGGATCGGTGTCGTGATGGTTCACACCCTTCAACTGTACGGAAACGCCGTTGATCAGAAGCTCACCCTTCGGAGAAATTGCGATTGTGCGGAAGCCTACGGGAACCGGGATAAACTCGCCGAAGCCCTCCAGCACCAGGGTGTAGAGGTTCGGAACCTCTGCGCTCCAGGGTTTTGCATCGGGTACGGTAAAGTCTGCCTTTCCGTCGATGACCGGCTGTTTCTGGATGCAGGTATCGCCGTCATAGAGGCAGGCGGTGAGATCTCCGGCCGGAGCGGTCACTTTCACGGAAAGCTCGGTGAGGTTTGCGTGGATCTCCACATCCTGCACATGCTCTGCGGGACGGGTCAGCACATAGACGTCGCGGAAGATTCCTGTCATACGGAAGAAATCCTGATCCTCCATGTAGCTGCCGTCGCACCATTTGAGGACTTTCACGATAATCTCGTTTTTGCCCTCGTGAAGGTACGGGGTCACGTCAAACTCAGCGGTGCAGTGGCTGCACTGGCTGTAGCCGATCTCCTGACCGTTGATAACAAGATAAAAACAGGGGTTTACACCCTCGAATACCAGGTAAGTCTTTTTCGTGAGGTCCGCGCAGTCAAACCAGGTGCGGTAAACACCGCAGGGGTTCTCGTCCGGCACATAGGGCGGATCTACGGGATAGGGATAGTTTACGTTGGTGTAGTAGGGAGGCTCAAAACCTTCCATCTGCCAGTTTGCGGGAACCGGAATTTTTCCCCATTCGGTAATCTCTTCCGGTACCTCATAGTAAGCGGGATAGTAATTGAAATCCCAGATGCCGTTCAGAAGCTGAAACTCGCCGGATTTCTCTCTTTCTCCGGCCAGAGCCTTCTCTGTGTTCTCAAAGGGAATGTAGTAAGCTCTCTCTTTTTCCCGGCCTTTTTCCAGGAAATGAGGATCCTGCCATTCACGACTGTTCATTCTTACGCCTCCTTATTTTCTCTTGATCCACATGCCGTTGGTGAAATCGGGAATTGCCACCGGCTGTCCGCCGAGAGCGATGGACTGCTCTGCCAGAGCGGAAATGCTCATCCAGGCTGCCAGGTCATAAACGTCGATGGGCACATCGGTCTGATCCTGTACGCTCTTGATGAAGTCGCAGAATACCAGCCAGTCCATGCCGCCGTGACCTTCCTTGACGCCCTCTTCCATGTATTTTTTCCATACGGGGTGATCGTATTTCTCACGGTATTCTTCCACATTGCCCCAATGCTTTTTCCACTCGAAATGATCTTTTGCGTGCTCCTCGCCGTCGATGAAGAGGGACTGGTTGTCCTCGAAATACATACCCTTGGTTCCCTGTACGGTGAAGCCTCTGGAGTAATATCTCGGGAGAGTGGTGTCCAGAGTCAGAAGGATGGTCTCGCCGTTGGCGCAGGTAATGATGGTATTTACCACGTCGCCCTGATGGAACTCGGTGTTCATCAGCACTTCATCGTCTGCCTTGTTGTTTTTGATGTATTCCTTCAGGCCTGCTGCCTTGGAAGCCATAGCGGTCAGAGTCAGCATGCGGTTTCCGCGGTTGATGTGGAGAACTTTTGCGATGGGTCCCAGCTCATGGGTCGGGTAGTTCTCGGTATTTCTGTGGATATAGTTGTCCAGACGGTAATGACGGTTCTCTCTTCCGAAAGCAACCTCGTCGCGGAGGTCATGCTTGTAGCCGCCCTCGCAGTGAACGATGGTTCCGAGAACGCCCTGCTCTGCCATGTTGTAGACCATCATCTCATCACGGCCGTATACGCAGTTCTCCATCAGCATCACCGGCACATGGGTCCGCTCGTAGGCCTCAACGATCTTCCAGCACTCCTGTACGCTGTAGGCGCCGCCGACCTCACAGCCCACATATTTTCCGGCTTCCATCGCCTCGATGGCGATGTTCAGATGATTCTCCCAGGAAGTGCAGAGGATCACAGCGTCCACCTCAGGCATTGCAAGAATCTCTTTATAATTCTGTGTGGTCAGCGGACGGGGACGGCCTGCTTCCTCGACGGCCTTGGCTGCTTCCTGGCAGCGATCCTCATAGACATCGCAGACAGCTGCAAATTCCACATCCTCATGATGCACAAAAACCAGTTTCAAAAGGCCCATGCCACGGCCTCCGAGACCGATCAGACCTAATTTTACTTTTTTTCCCATGATAAGTCCTCCTCTTTTCAGTCGGTTATGACGCTATCGTATCATACCTTTTTTACAAAAAAAATGTCACAATAAGCATATTTTTTATAACATCGGACAGCTTATTTGTCCCGGTATTCCCCCACGTCCTGAAGCTTCACCCAGGTCTCTTCGCTGCCCGGGGCGGTGACTTTGTTTTCGGCAAAAACGACAGTCTGGACATTTTTCACATTGAGAAGTTCCCCGTCTGCACTAGTAAATTCGTTGTCCCGGATCTCCAGATACTGATGGAGCTTCTGATCTTTTTCCACTTCCCGCACTGGCGTATCCACCTGGATCACACCCTGGCCCCAGCATTTCACATGGTCGCAGTCGTCAAAGCGGTTGTTTTCCACAACGATATGCTTCGTGGCTCCTGACTCAAACCAGTCTGCCGCATCTCCGGAAATTAAAACCGCTGTTCCTGAGGTATGGAAGTAATTGTTCTTCACCACTACATTTCCGGCACTGGTGAGCAGGAAGCCTCTGGCCCGGTTGTTCTGCACGATACAACCCTCAATGAGCACATCCGGCACATAGCTGACATTCTCGATGCTGTCTTTTTCCTTGATACCCTCCGGAAGTTTTTCTGCAAATTTCACATAAGTGAAATCTTTGTTCAGAGTGATGATCTCCTCCGTCCGGCTCTCGCCCATGGAAAGAAGGGATTCATAGCGGACAAAGGAGAAGTGGTCTCCGCTTTTACCCACAGGCACACCCTTCTGCTGATGATGAACCAGTTCCACCAGAAGCTCCTTTTCGCTCAAAACTTTTTTCACCCGGGCATAAATGCCGTGGATATTCACGGCGTCATCCAGTTGGCGCTCAAAGAGGCAGTCCTTGATGTGGATGAGTCCCCGGCAATAAACAAAGTGGGTGGCATCCGCAGCCAAGGAGAACCAGTGGCCGCTTCCCGCCTTTCCAGTAACCTGTACCCGGTCCAAGGTGACGTTTTCTGTAAACTGAGCCGTCACGCCCATACCGGCACAGTGATAGATCTTCACATCACGGAAGGTAACGTCTTTGCTGGAGGTCACATAGGTGGCCGGATAGTTTCTCGGATGATGCCGGAGAACAATAATATGGCCCGGTGTGTAACCATCAAAGGATTTCATGTCACCTGCTCCGTCCAGAGTCACTTCCACCAGTCCCTCCTCCAGCTCTTTCCAGTTTCCATAGTTGGAATCCGGCCGGATATCAAAGCCCATCTCATAAGGTCCTTCCGATGGCTCGCCCTTTTCCGGATCCACTTCCATCCAGAAGGGAATCTCCTCACAGAAATTTTCCCCTGTGAAAAAGATCCGCTGATGGGCTACATAATAAGGAAAGCGCTCTTTGTCGATCCGAAGCTGCATGGAGGGGCCGTTCACGGAAACAATCGTTCCCTCGGAGTAAGCCGGACGCTCGTAGTCGATGGAAAAGCCCTCCAGCGTAATGTCCTCGCCGTGCTCGAAATAGAAGGCCAGAAGCTCCGTATGGAAAATGAAATCGCTGTTTTTTCCGCTAATAGTAAGGTGCGTGCAGTTCGTGAGGTCGAAAGCGATCCGTTTGATCGTGTCCTCGTCGTGGTTGGAGATGCACAAAGTCCGCTCAAAGGCGAAATCCGGGTAAAAATGATAGGTTCCCTCCTCAAAAAGGATCTCCACCGGTTCCTCGTTTTTGCGGCACTCCTCCAGAACGCCCCTAAGGCGCAGCATGTTCATACGGTCTTTCTCTCCGGGAAGAATTCCATAGTCTCTTACATGAAATGTTTTCATCGTCGTTTTCCTTTCTTTTTCCAGTGTAGTCAAATACCCCGCTGCAGGCAACGGGGTATTTTTATTCTTTTTATTCTTTTACGGAACCTACCAGCACACCTTTTACGAAATATTTCTGAAGGAAAGGATATACCAGAAGGATCGGCACGGTGGTGACGATGATGGTGGCGTACTTGATGATCTCCTGCAGAAGCACGGAGTCTGCGGTTACGCCGACGCTGCTGGAGAGCAGAGCATCCATATCTTCCTGTTTAACCAGAAGCTCACGGAGGAACATCTGCAGGGGATAGAGGTCTCTTCTCTTCTGAAGGTAAACCAGAGCGTTGTACCACTCACCCCATTTTCCTACTGCGTAGAAAAGGGTGATAGTAGCCAGAGCCGCTTTGGAAAGGGGCAGGGTGATCTTCGTCAGCATCGTGAAATGGTTCGCTCCATCGAGAGCCGCCGACTCGTAAAGGCTCTCGGGCACGGACTCAAAGGAGGTCCGAAGAACAATCATATTGTAAACACTGAGCATTCCGGGTACGATCATGGCCCAGATGGTATTGGTCAGGCCCAGTTTCTGGACTACCAGGAAGGTGGGAACCATACCGCCGCTGAAGAACATGGTGAAAATGATAAACAGCATGATGGGTTTCTTTAAGAGAAAGCCCTTTCTGGACAGCGGGTAAGCGCCCAGGATCGTGATGCCCATACTGCAGGCCGTTCCGACTACCACATAAAAGATGGTGTTCCGGAAGCCCAGCCAGATATTTGCTGAATTAAGTACCGCTTCATAGCCTCTGGTGGAAAAACCGGCGGGTTTCCACAGAAGCCCTGTCACTTTTCCAAATTCTACCGGGTCACTCAAGGAGGCGAACAGTACATACAGAAGGGGGTAAAGCGTGATCAGCATCAGAAGTACCATGAAGCAGTTGTTCACTACCCGGAAGATTTTCTCTCCCCGGCCCACGATCATGCGTCCGCTCTCCTCCGTTTCTTTATTTTTTCTTCTCATTGTAAGGTCCTCCTTTTACCAGAGACTGTTTCCATTGATCTTCTGACTCAGCTTGTTGGCGCCTGTCAGGAGAATCAGGTTGATCACGGAGTTGAAAAGTCCAACCGCCGTGGAGTAGCTGTAGTTCATCTCCTCGAAACCTTTACGGTATACGAAGGTGGAAATGATATCGGAGGTCTCGTATGTAACCGGTGACTGGATCAGGAAGGCTTTCTCCCAGCCAATGTTCATCAGACCGCCCACAGCCATAATAAACATGATGACGATGATCGGCAGCATACCCGGAAGGGTTACATGCCAGATCTGTTTCAGCTTGTTCGCTCCATCGATACGGGCTGCCTCATAGAGCTGCGGGTTGATGCCGGTAATGGCCGCCAGGTAGACGATGGAACCCCAGCCGAAGCTCTGCCAGATATCGGAGATGATGTAGATTGCCCGGAAACAGTGCGGATCCGCGATCAGGCTTCCCTGATGTCCCGTGAGGGAATTGACAATCTGTGTGATAAAACCATCGCTGTTGGTGAACACCAGTATTAAACTGGCAATCACCACAGTGGTGATAAAGTGGGGCAGATAAGTAATGGTCTGAACCACTTTTTTGAAACGCATGTTTACGACTTCATTTAAGAGAATCGCAAAGATAATCGGAGCGCTGAAGCCGAAGAGAAGATTCAATCCACTGATCATCAGTGTGTTCTTCAGCGTCCTCCCGAAGAATACGGAGCCTACAAACTCTTTGAAGTATTTAAGACCTACCCAGTCACTTCCCAAGATACCAAGTCTCGGTTTAAAGTTTTTGAATGCGATGATAACTCCGTACATCGGGGCGTAACAGAAGATGATCAGATAGATCAGTACCGGCAATAGCATCACATACAACAGCCAGTTCTTCTGAAAATCTGTTTTAAGTCTCTGAGAAAGCGGTTCTGCTTTCTTTTTCCGACTGGATTTCATGACATCAGCGCCCCCTTTTTCTTATCTTGCGTTGTAACGATCCAGTGCAGCCTGCTCAACAGCGATCAGGTCTTCAATGTGCATGTCTTTCAGATTCTGCTGGAAGGTCTCGAAGTTGTCGAGAGGCTCTTTGCCCATAACGAATTTCAGCAGGATCTCTTTTACATAGGTATCAACGTCTGCCTGATAGGAGCTTCTGGTCTCAGCCTCTTCAGTGTTGTAGAGGATGAAGTTAGACAGAGTCTGGGAAGTTCCCTGCTCTTTCCAGAGGGTCAGCGCATCCGGCTGGCAGCCTTTGTTGTATTTCTTGGTCAGGATGTAGTTGAGGTCAGCATCTTCGAAGGTGTGCCACTGCTGCGGAGCTGCGCCAAGGAGCTCATCGGTGGAAGCGTCACTTGCCATAGCGTTGATTACAGGAACACCATCTTCCATATGATAGCCAACGCCCTCTTCGCCGTTTGCCAGCTCAAGGTCGATGTCATCCAGATACAGAGCATCCAGAAGAGCGATGCAGGCTTCTACGTTCTTGCAGTCTGCGGTGATGTATTTGTAGTCGCCCAGGCTTCTGCTGCTGCTGCGAAGTGCTGCCTGAGTGTCACCCTCGTTCAGTACGGGAGCCGGAGCCGCGATCAGAGCTTTGCTCTCATCTTCGCTCTCAGTGGTTACATAATAGGTAGTTCCGTAGGTGTAAAGGTGAGTCATAGCGGTTCCTACTCTGTCGGAGGAATCAAGGGACATGATGTCGTTCTCGGTCTGAGTTGTGAAGTCCGGATTGATGTAACCAGCCTCATACCACTGATTTAACAGAGTCAGGTAATCTTTGTAGGAATCCTCGTAAGGTCCGAAAGCAACGGTTCCGTCATCTTTAATATAGTAGTCATTCGCTGCAACGCCGTAAGCGGAAGAGAACATGTTGGTGGTGAACAGCGGGCCTAAGTCGTTTCCGCCGGAAGCATGAACAGCCAGCGGGTACTCAACGCCGTTGTCTTTCATAGCCTGGAACAGAGCTGTCCACTGATCAATGGTGGTCGGAACGTCCATGCCGGTTGCTTCCAGATAATCTTTACGGATCAGGGGACCGGTGAAGGTCAGGTCTGCTTCTTCGCTTCCGCAGATCTTAGCGCCCAGACGGATGATACGGCCTTCGTCATCAGTAACTGCTTTTTTCAGGAACTCATCATCTTTGATCAGGTTGTAAAAGTTCGGGGTGTACTCTTCTCCAATATAATCGGTGTAATCATAGAGAACGCCGTCTGCGTATGCCATCTCAACGCCGCCGGGATAGTAGCTGTCGATACCGCTGCAGAAGATCATATCTGGAAGAGTGGAGTCAGCCATCATAATTGTGAAGTTGTCCTGTGCCTGACCTACCGGCGGATGGATGAACTCAAATTTGCAATTGAACTTTTCCTCAATGTCTTTGATCACATGGTACTCACCCATATCACTGGTGGCCTGTGCGTTGTTGCTGGTCATATTAAACCAGATCGTTATGGTCTCGCCGCCGAGATCCGGATACCCCTGCTCGTTTCTCGGACACGGATCTGCGGAAACCGTTCCTGCAAGGCTTCCTACTGCCATGAGAGCTGCCAGTACGCTGGCGGTGACTTTCTTTCTTCTTACCATAATAACTTCCTCCTTTTCATTTCCGGCTCCCTTTTGTTCGAGCCGCCCTGTTTGTTGGTGAGTCCACTATAGCATTTTCTGTTCTCATTCGTAAATAAACACATTTTGCACAGTTTTATCACTTTTTGAATACGTTTTATAGAGCATTTTTGCTAAAAGCTCTCGTTTTTACTTTCATTTTCTTCCGGGCGTCCTGATTTTTTGCCGAATTCCCCTGTTTTTTCCTTATATTATTTTATGCACTTTCTACAGCCAGATGGCGTATTTTTGCCAGATTGTCAACAATTTCTGACATAAAAAAGGAGAATATCAGAAATTGATCATCCCGATATTCTCTCTTTTTGCTGTTCTGACCGGCTTACCCGGGTAAAAATTCACTCTTTTGTGCAAACTGACAAGGCTGCTTCAGACCTCTGTTTTTGCCCCCAGACTCTCCCGGTACTGGCCCGGCGTCATGCCCTCATACTTCTTGAACACCCGGATAAAGGTCGTGATGTTGCAGAAACCGCTCTTTACCGCCACATCCCGGATCTTGACCTCCGGGGAATTTTTCAGCATATCTTTGGCCAGCTCCACACGACTCTGATGGATGTATTCCAGCACGCCCGTGCCCATCTGGTGTTTGAAATATCTGGAGAGGTGCGAAGGAGTCACGCCCACCTGCTCCGCAATACCGTTGACCGATAGATTCTCAGCGGAAAGATTTTTCCGGATGATCTCCATGATCCGGTCAATCGAGCAGATCTCATTTTCTTCTGTCTTATCCTGAATCTCTTTGTTGACAAATTTAAGCCGTACTTCCTCGTAGCCCTTATGAACTGCCTCCAGGCTCTGGCCGCTCTCGCTTAGGTAGCAGTTGCAGAAGATCTTCTCCTCCTCGGCCAGGATCTCTTTCATCCGGTCACGCTCCCCGGAAAGCAGCTGGCGGAAGCTCTCGCCCGTCTCACTGTCCCCGTTCAGCACACAGAAGAAGCCGTCCTTTCCTTCCAGCACATAGAACTGCTTAAGCTCCGGGAAACATTCCTGTATATATTCCATAAGGACTTCCCGCTTGTCCGCCTCCTGCACCACAGTCTCCAGCGCCTCGCTGTCAGCCTCCGTCTCCTCAAAGACGCACATGAGCACCGCATAAAATCCGCCGATAAAGCCCAGTTCCTGTTTCAAACTCTCATTCTCTGCCACGCCGCCCTGAAAGAGCAACGAGCCCAGATGAAGCTCTCTCATATCCGCCTCGTACTGGCGGATCTTCTCCTTCATCTCCTGTCGGGTCCGAATCGTCTTTTTCACATAGACCTCCAGATCGCCCAGCTCGTCCATAACATCACTCTGTTCCAGTTCCTTATCGCTGTCTTTGACTGTATTTAAAAGATACTGGATCGGCAGATAGTTCCGCTTCGCCACCACGAAGGCCAGCACCACGAGAAGTACCGCTCCCAGAACGGACACGGTGATACCGAAGCCCTTGGCAAAAGACATCGCCGAATAACTAGCGCCTTTTAAGGTCGCATAGACCAGCGTAAGGCCGGTCTTCGCTGACCGAGAAAAGGTCAGCTTGTAGCTTTTTTCCCCGATCTGGATCTCGGAAATATTGTTTTCCTGGCAGTTCTGAAGTTCCAGCGCCAGCTCGTCCCCCTGGCCGGAGAGGGTTCCAATCACCAGGCCGTTATCTGAGAACACGAAAGCTTCCTCGCCACCGCGAAGGCTCAGACCTTTCAGGAGGTCCTCAAGATAATCGCTGCTCAACACCACCACCGCTCTGGCTGTATTGAGGCTTTCCGTGTTGATCAGCTGGGTGCTGATGATATTTTTCTGCTCTCCGTCCGCGCCTTTGATCGTCTGAAACTTTCCCATAATGCCGCTGTTCAGCGCTTCCACCCACTCATCGTAGCTGCAGGCATATTTGTCTGCCTGAAAATTCCGGCTTTCTTTTCCGCCGCTCGCGCTGGAGATCACATACTCATATCCCGGAAAATAGAAATAAATTTCTTCTATATTATTGTATCCGGAAATGATGGTCCGGAGCCGGTCGAAAACTTCCCACTCGCTGTAGTAATCCCGCTCGGACTTTCTCACATAGGAAAGAATCGTCTCGTCGGATTTGAGCTTCGTCGTGACCATGTAGGCCTGCTGAAAATCCTGATCCACCTGATTCAAAACCCTGCTGACGGTCCGGCTCTCAAAATCCCCGGCGAGCCGGTCCATCATATGCAGGGACGCCACCTCCGCGGCGACGATGATCACGATAGAGACCGGCAGAAGCATCAGTATCGATTTGAAAATCGAACGGAAGGTCTTGGATCCTAAGCGCAGTTTCGGATTCTGTCTTATTGCTTTTTCTTTGTTCATACATATTCCCCCGATACAAGAAAAGACGTAACTGTTCAGTACCTCGTGGAACAGTGGCTTCTGAACAGTTACGAAAAGACACCGGAAACAGTCCATCTTCTGTCCCGGTGTCTCCTTTTTTTACGCTTATTCCACCTCTGCGATCAGACGGATGATTTCCTCATAATCCTTCTTGATCTTCTCAAAGGCTTCATCGATGCCCTCGCTGCTGCCGTGACGTGTGATCTCCACGAGAACCTGGGTGTGCTCGAAGAGGGGCTTCAGTCCCAGATTGGCAGCCACGCCCTTGAGGGTATGGGACTGGCGGAAGATCATCTCAATATCCCTGGCCTCCATAGCCTTCTCCAGCTCACTGAAGGTTTTATCCGTGCTGAATTTCTTCAGGAACCGTAAAACCAGAGCCTCGCTGCCTGCCAAGCGCTCCAGTACCTCTTCATAATTCTGTCCGATGGTTTCATAAAATTCTTTTGCTGTCATCTTCACATTCCCTTCCTTTATCAATATCTGCCGCTCCAGGTCATTTCTCCCGGATTCTGCTCGTGGCTGCGGATCAGTTCCACCAGTGTGCGGAACAGCCGCTTGGGGTCGATAGGTTTCGCCAGGTGGGCATTCATTCCGGCCGCCTTACTCTTGTTCACGTCGTCGTCGAAGGCGTTGGCCGTCATGGCAATGATGGGAATGTTTGCCGCATCTTTATTACTCAGGTTCCGGATGCTTCTGGATGCTGTGAGGCCGTCCATGATCGGCATGCGGATATCCATAAGAATCGCGTCATAGTAGCCTTCCTCGGATTTGGCCAATTTTTCAAGAGCCCGAAGGCCATTCTCTGCCACATCCACGTCCGCTCCCTTGCTCTTTAAGAGAAGCTGGGCTACCTCAGTATTGATGGCGTTGTCCTCCGCCAGAAGGATACGCTTGCCGGAAAGATCAAATTCTTCCTCCTCCGGCTCTTCTTTTTCCGCTTCCTTGATTCCCAGGGCCTGATTGAAGGCGGAAATCAGGGAAGAACGGAACATCGGCTTGTTCATCAGGAGGTTAACGCCGGCCAGCTTGGCCTCCTGCTCAATGCTGGCCCAGTCGTAGGCCGTCATAATGATGATCGTCACGTCAGCGCCCACAACCTTGCGGATTTCTCTGGCGGTCTCGATGCCGTCCATGCCGGGCATTTTCCAGTCGATCAGGATCATATCGTAATCCTTGTGCTCTTTCCGGTAAAATTTCACCCGTTCCACGGCTTTCTGGCCGCTGTCCACCCACTCGGCGGTGACGCCCATATCGTGAAGGGTTGCCACGGTGTTCTCACAGACTGCTACATCGTCGTCCACAACGAGGGTTTTCAGCTTGGTAAAATTGTATCCCTGCCTGCTTTTTTTCCCGTACTGTTTCTCCTCGTAAATACAGTCCGCCACAACCTCGTCTTTGCCGAGGGACTGGGCCGCGATGGCGCTCATGCCAATGATCGCGTTCATCGGGGTACGGATCTCGTGGCTCATCCGGGACAGGAAGTCGGATTTCGCCGCGTTGGCCAGCTCCGCTGCTTCGAGAGCCGCAGCCAGCTCCTGCCGCCGGCTGTTTTCCTGTACCGCCACGTCGGTCACGTCCACGCGGGACATGCCCACACGCTCCAGCTCCCTGGAAATATAAAAGAGCTGATATTTTTTCGTCCGGCGGATGCCTTTTTCATCGGTCAGCTCCAGAAGGAAACTGTAGCTCTCCTGATGTTCCAGCTGCTTGCGGATGTTGTCAGGCGACAGATTCTTAAGATAAATACTCCGATTCTCCTCGTCCATGAAACGGTCAGCCACCTTCCAGATCTCATCGGCGAAAACACCTTCGCTCAAGGCATTTTCCTTACACTGGTCACTGACTGCCACAACGCGATGCCGTCCGGTCTTGAGATCGATGTCGCAGATCAGGTCGTACTCCATCTCCGTCACTTTGCGGAAAAGAAGCTCCTGCGCCTTCTGCTCGGTCACATTCAGCGTGTAGAAGAAGCAGATCACATCGCCGCTCTCCGGATTCAGACAGAGGCGGAAATCGGTGCTTCCGTAAAAGACCGTATTGTTGTCTCTTCTCCGCTGGAACTCAAAATGGTAGTCCTGCTTGCCGGTGTAAAAGCTCTCGAGAACTTTTTCCCGCTGCATGATCTGACGCACTCTCATGCGGTCCGCCGGATCCACAGCCGAGTCTGCAAAATGCTCCATCGTGGTCTCGAAGCTCTCGCCAACCTTGGCCGGAACCACGTCAGCGGTCATGACACAGCTCTCCATCCGGTCCGCAGTGAGGTTGATGCGGCCCTGAGCGCCGCCCTCAGAGAAGGGAAGAAGCGTAAAATAGCTCAGTTCCTTTTCGTAGAGCTCTTTCTCCTTCTGTTCCCGCTTCTTATCCTCGGTGATATCCATGCAGACCGCCATCCGGCCCTCCCGGCCGTCCTCAGTCTCGATACAGCAGCCCGTATCATGAATCCAGATATAGGTGCCGTCCTTCTTCTTCATCCGATAGTCCGTGGAGTAACGGCCCTGTTTGTTGAGCCCTTCTTCCACCTGGTGCTCCTTGAACTGATTCTCCCGGGCCTTATTGTTGAGATAGGTCTCGTCTGCCCGCTCTCTGCGGAGCATCTTCTCCACACGGAGACGGAAACTTCTGCCCAGCCGGGTATCGAAGACAAAATCGTCCGCCCCCATCTCCAGCGCTTCCTCCTCCGTATGCTCATCCTCATCTCCCATGACGAGAACCGGCGTCTTCCAGACCTTCTTTTCCCGCTGGATACTCTTCCATACGGAATTGTCCCGGTCGCGGACAGCTGCCATGCTGACGAGGAAGGCGGAAATCCGGTTTCCAAAGCCCTCTATATTCCGCAAAACTTCTGCCTCGTTGACAGCCGTCACCAGTTCATAACTGTCTTCAAAAAGCTTTTCCAGCTGCTGCCTCTCCTCTTCCCGGTTATCCACCAGAAGAAGGATGCCTTTTTTCTCCTTTTTCTCGCCGATGAGCTGGAAAGTCTGGTCCTTTTTCTCCTGCTCGGGGATCTGCTGACGAAACAGCTCCTCAAAATCAGCCGGATCCATGGGCTTCGCGAGATAATAACCCTGAATATAATCGCAGCCCAGATTTCGTAAATGCTCCAGCTGCTCCTTCGTCTCCACGCCCTCGGCAACAACGCTTAGATTCAGCCAGTGAGCCAGACCGATGATATAGCGTAGGGTTCTGCGGCTTTCGGGCATCTCCATCTCCGTCCGGATAAACTGCATGTCGAGCTTCAGGATATCCATCGGCATCCGGTTCAGCATATTTAAGGAAGAATAACCGCTTCCGAAATCGTCCATCTCCACAACGAAACCTTTTTCCCTCAGTCTGGTTACGTTCTGGATAATGTCCTCCGGGCTTTCCGTGTACACGGACTCTGTGATCTCCAGATGGAGTCTTTTTGGCGCGATATTGTAACACTTCACCAGATCCAGCAGGGTATCCACAAGATTTACATTATAAACGTCGGCCCTGGAAACGTTGATCGAGATATTGACGGGCTCCAGGCCCTCTTTGTCCCACTGCTGCATCAGCTGGCAGACCTTTTCCCACACATACTGGTCCAGCTTGGTGATGAAGCCGTTTCTCTCAAAAAGCGGGATGAAAACCGCCGGGGACTGCATGCCCCATTCCGGATGGCACCAGCGCACCAGAGCCTCGGCATCGGTGAAAAGGCCTCCGGCCGCCTTGTATTTCGGCTGGAGCTTCACCTGGAACTGTCCCTGCTCCAGCGCCTCCTCCATGCAGTCCAGGATCGCCTGATCCCGAAGCATCTCACTTCTAAGCTTATCATCATAGAAGGCATAATACCGGCCGTACTGGCCCTTGATGCTTCTCGCCCCCTGGAGCGCCCAGTCGTACATCTGCTCCACGGAAATCTTCCGGTCTCCGGTCTGATAGATACCCCACTTGATGACGATGTTGCTGATGCCGCATTTTTCCCTGGTCTCTGCCGTCAGAGCCTCATACAGTTCGTCACTGTATCCTTCCGTATGCTCAATCATGCTGACAAACTGATCCGCATGGAAACGGCTGCAGATACCACCTAAGGTATCCGTGGACTTCTGACAGATCCCGCCCATGGTCTTCAGCACTTTGTTTCCGCCCTGCATGCCGAAGGCATCATTGATCAGCTTGAAGTTCTCCACATCCGAACAGATGATATCGTAAGTTTTGTCCGGATTGGAGCGAAGGATTTTCTCCGCCTGCTGACAGAAATATTCCTTGCTGAGAAGCCCGGTGGTCCGGTCCTTCTGGAAAAGGTTGAGCATCGTCGCATTTTCCCTCAGATGGATGATGCTGGCCACACGCCGGAGGATCACCTTCGCCTTATAGGGCTTGGCCACGAAATCCGAAGCGCCGCGCTCCAGAGCTGCAATCTCGTCATTTTCTCCCTCATTCTGGGTCGTGACAATAACCGGAATGGACGCGATTGCCGGATTTGCTTTTAATGCATCCAGGAACTCATACCCATTCATCACCGGCATCACGATATCCAGAAGAATTAAAGATACCGCTTCTTTCTCTCTTTCCAGGATCTCCAGGCCGACTTTTCCGTTCTCTGCCTCCAGAGTTTCATACTGAGAAGACAAGATCTCCACCAGAAGTGCCCGGTTAAATTCATTATCCTCTACTATTAAAATCTTTTTACGCAAACCCATGCTCTCTTTCCTTTACCTGTTTTTATCCGAATAACTTCGTCCACCTATTCCGCCTGTTCGTTTTCGAGGCGAAACCTGCTCCGCTCCACATCAATGTTTTATTCTAACATATTTAAAACTATCCGTCACTGAAAAAAGTAAAAAAATGCCAGACGCGAGAAATTTTTTTCGTTTTCTGAACATTCTAATGAACATAGGGCAAAATAATTGAACATATTTTTGAAAATAGTGAATGACTTTTTAACACATCTATGCTATGATGCAAGTGACTCGCTTTCCGCCATTTCCGCGGAAAGCTTTACCTGAAAATATGATGTGTAAAGGAGTTTACGAAAATGAGTACAACCGAGAACACCGAAGAAAAAGAGCAGGACATCGTCGTTCAGGGTGTCCATAACTACAGCGCTGCCGAGACCTACTGCCGTCCCGAGGAGCCGATCCTTCAGGAGAAGCTGGAATGGTTCCAGGATCAGAAGCTGGCCCTCATGATGCACTGGGGTCTTTACTGTGAGCTGGGCATGGTTGCTTCCTGGGCTTTAAGCGACAAGGATGCTGACTGGTCCCGCCACCAGGTCAACTGGACCGACGACGGAGAGACTTTCAAGAAACAGTATTTCGGTCTGAACAAATCCTTCAACCCCGTGCGTTTCCAGCCGGAGGAGTGGGCACAGATGGCTGAGGACTGCGGTTTCCGCTATCTTCTTCTGACCACGAAGCACCACGACGGTTTCTGTCTCTGGGATACCGCCTACACCGATTACAAAGTTACCGCTGAGGACTGCCCCTTCCACGAGAACGAGCATGCGGATATCGTAAAATCCATGTTCGACGCTTTCCGTGAGAAAGGCATCGGCATCGGCGCTTACTTCTCCAAAGCAGACTGGCACTGTCAGGATTACTGGAATCCGGAGCTTCGCAAAGACGGCCTGACTTCCCGCGGACCTTCCTATGATCCCAAGGATCATCCGGAAATGTGGAGCCGTTTCCAGGAGTTCACGAAGAATCAGGTTCTGGAGCTCTGCAAGAACTACGGAAAACTCGATATCCTCTGGTTCGACGCCGGCTGGGTATGCAAGGATAACGGCCAGGACATCGATCTCGGCGGCATCGTGGATGAAGCCAGAAAAATTCAGCCCTGGGTTCTCTCCGTCGACCGTACCATCGGAGGCCCCTACGAGAACTATGTGACACCGGAGCTCTGCATTCCTGAGGAGCCCTTATTCGTGCCCTGGGAGAGCTGCCTGACTCTGGGCGCTGATTTCACCTACGAGTACGGCGACCGCTACAAAACTCCCCGTGAGCTGGTCAACCTCCTTGTGAACATCGTTGCCAAGGGTGGAAATATGGCCCTCAACGTAAGCCCGCAGCCCGACGGCCGTATCCCGGTTGACGCCAGAGAGAGCCTCTTTGGTTTCGGTCAGTGGATGAAGACCTACGGCGAAGCCATCTACGGAACCAGAATCTGTGCTCCGTACCAGAGCGGAAACCTGTCCTTCACTCAGAAGGGTGACAAGGTCTATGCGATCCGTCTCTATCCGGTAGCTCAGGAATCCGTGGAGTCCAGAATCTTCGTTCCCTACACCGGAAAGATCTCCGAGATCCATATGCTGGACAGCGGAAAAGAAGTTTCCTTCACCGAGACTGAGGGCGGCCTGACTCTGACCGTTCCGGCAGGATACCGTCAGGGTACCGCTCCGATCGCTCTTGTATTTGAGATGAAAAAAGCAGAGTAATATATGGTATGAAAAAATCCCGTCAAATTGACGGGATTTTTTTGTAACTATTCAGAGCCAAGCAGATTTTCAGGAAAAGTGTGAGTCATGCCTACATGAACGAACACTTTTTTCTGGAAATCTATTTGGCGAGAAGCCACAACGAGATGAAGCGCAGCGGAATCGAGTTGAGGCTCTGAATAGTTACTGGCGCAGGATCAGGGTCAGGATCTCGTATGGGCGGAGGGTATGTTTGTAGGCGGAAATTTCGCCGGTGGATTCCGTTTCCGGGAGTCTTTCGAGCTCTTCCTCGATGACGTTACTCAGGAAAGCTTTTTCTGCCCAGGCCGGCTTCGTCACAGTGAGGCGCTGGGGCTTATCGCTGTGGTTGACGAAACGGAGAACCAGATCGTTTTCTCCCTCAGGCATCCTCTCGCTCTCTCTTGCCTTGAGGGCGGTGAGCTCGATTCCTTCTCCGCTCCAGCTGAGATTGCTGTATTCTGCGGGAAGGCTGCCTTTGTGGGCGTCGGTCACGACCGCCAGAAGGCTCGTCTGGAACTGTGCTCCCTCTTTTATCGTCTCATAGAGCTTTCCTTTTTCAAAGGGGTAAATTCCATAGCGGGCGGTATGAGTTCCCGGAAGCTGGGCCTTCGGCGTCGGGAACACGCCCCAGTCTCCCATCTCTCCCACAGCCCGAAGCAGGGTGATGGCGATGGCATTGTCTTCTTCCGGCAGGATCTCGTACTCATAGAGGCCGAAGTTTGCTGCGAGAAGGCCGCCCTTCTCATCCTCCATAGCTGTGAAACGCTGCTGATGCTCACAGCCGCTGGAATTTTTCCACCCGGCACTGTGATGATTGTTCCGTTTCACAAGCTCGAAGGGGCAGTCTGCGAAGTGCTGCTCCGTGGCAAGACCGGTGGGCAGAATCACCCGTACCCGATGATCTTTGGCCAGATTCTCGAAGGTAGTCTCGGCACTGACGCCTTTTCCGTTCTTCTCAAGGGAAAGCTTTGTGGTGAGAACGAGGGGCACCGTTTTTTCGCTGCGGCCTGCTTTTCTTCCGAAGAAGTCGCTGCAGCGTCTCCGCTCCTCAGCCAGAGTCTCATCGGCGCTTTCCGGAATCTCAACGCGGCTTTCGATGCGGTAAACAGCCCGGTACGGCAGATCCTCCTCCAGCGTGATCTTCGCCGGAGTGCCCTTGGTCACAATGGGAGTCGTGTTTTTCGGCCGCACATAGAGGTACTCGTTTCCGATGTCCCCGGTGTCCTCAAAATAGCCCAGCGGACCGTAGGTTCTGCCGGAATTTTTCTCCGTCAGGGTGTAGGTGCCGTCTTTCAGAATTTCTACTTTGAGGAAGGCATTTTCCATCGTGTTTTCGCCGGTGACGAGGCTGGTCTTCTCTTTCGTCGGCGCGGCTTTCTTCAGCTGATAGAGGCGATGCCCCAGAGCCGGAACCTTCTCCGCCTCGAAGGTCACGCGAAGCTGTCTTGCCATGTAGGGCTCGCGGAAACGGTCGTCCGGCAGGAAGTAACCAAAGTTCGCGCCCAGATCCTCCACCTTCGCCGGGATCTCGTTTCCATCGGCGTCTTTCAGGACAAATTCCGGAAGGGACAGAGCCTTCATCCGGTCGTAGCCATTCCAGATGAAACGGTCGTAATCCAGCTCATAGTCAAGAATGGCTTCCACGAGGCCGCTGCGCTCCCAGCCGCTGGGATTGAAGACAATAAAAGGAAGGCCTCCGGCGTTTTCCGTATCGATCTGATCTGCCAGATATTTCGCGCTCTCCTCCGTCACGGTCTCGGCCACCTGGCGGCTCTTGTCGAAACGGGTCTTCATCTCGTCGTTGACCGCGTCCACACTGCAGCCGCAGATGCTGTCATGAGGATGGTTCTGCATGAGCTTTTTCCAGCTGTAGCGCAGAAGATCCTCGGGATATTCCTTACCGGCCAGGGCCGCCAGAGCTGCCAGGGGCTCCGCCTCTTTTTCGAGGGCAGCCTCGCCCCGGCGGTTCTCTTTTTTCAATTCCACATGGGAGGAGCAGGTGTTTACCAGAGTCCAGAAGCCGTCGGTTTCCTGGCTCGTGAGCTCGCCGCGGACCGTGGAAAGACTGTTTGTGGGATTTTCTTCCAGATCCTTTTCTACTGCCTGAACGTAGGTCTCAAAATCGGAATGGATAAAATCGATATCGGGATAGAGCTTCCGGGCCGTCTCGATGGCGTCTCCCAGATCCTTCTGCACAGGCTGATGGTCGCAGCCGTTCATGAAGAGAAGCTGGCTGGTTCCGGCAAAGCGCTTCGCCGCCTTGAAGCGCTGATCCCAGTATTCCTTCGCCTCCTCCGGCTCCACGGGAATCTCCGCCCCATTGTTGTACCAGTTGGCGAAGAGGATGCCCAGAAGGCCGCTGCCGTCCATGGACTCCCAGTTCATCTCGGAATAGGTGGATTCGTAAGCTCCGCCCTCTTTCGCTTCATTATTAAATCCCACAGGCTTCACGCCGCGACCGAAAGCCACCGCCTTCATACCGGCCTGCTTGAGAAGCTGGGGCATCTGACCTGCGTTTCCGAAGGCATCCGGGAAATAGCCCACCGGGCAGAGGCCGCCGAACTCTTTCGCCTCCCGCATGCCGGTGAGGAGGTTTCGCACGGCCGCCTCACCGCTGGTCAGGAACTCATCCTGAAGGATGTACCAGGGGCCCACATGGAAACGGCCTTCCTGCACATATTTTTTCAGTTTTTCCCGCTTCTCCGGGCGGATCTCCAGATAGTCGTCCAGAACGATGGTCTGCCCGTCCAGATGAAAATTCCGGTAACGCTCATCCTTTTCAAAAAGCTCCATGGCGTTATCCATCAGTTCGATGAGTTTGACTCTGTGTTTCTCAAAAGGTAAATACCACTCCCGGTCCCAGTGGGAATGAGAGATGATGTGTACGGTTGTCTTCATATGATCCTCGCTTTCGTCCATCGTTTTTCCGGCGGCGTTATGATATTGGCAGTCCCTGCAAATCGTTTTAATACAAGGCCGCCTGTGCAATTTCGCATCGTGCTGTCAGTGTAACACAGTTTTTGGTCTGCGTCACCCGGTTTTCTGAAGGAACTTTTCGCTCCTGCTTTCGGACAAAAAGTCTTATTTGCAGGACTCTCCGGCGCAATGCGATCCTGCTCGGATTTTTTTGTGTAACAAGTAATTCCAATGGATTTTCCTGTTAACAAGAAAACCCCGGAACTGTAGCTTTCTCAGCCACAGTTCCGGGGTATATATTTTTTCAAATAATTCAGCCTACCTGCTGAAGGGAATCCTCGTTCATGGTTTCATCCAGAATGGAAACACATTTCTTCATGGAATTCTCAAATTCTTTCTCATTGTTATTCTTGAAGATAATGAGGGAATCTTTGGCTCCCGGACGTTTGAGGTTCTCGGGAATCTCAAAGTTACAGCCTGCGATGTACTCATCCCAGTGCTCCAGCTTCCAGGTATCTCTGTCAGAGTTTCTGTCGATCATGCGCTTATGAACGATCTCCGGAGAGGTCTCAACCCAGACAACCACGAGGGTGGCGTTTTTCTCAGCGAGCTTTTTCTCCAGGCCTTTGATGTAGTCCATATCGCGGATCTCGCGGGTAAAGGGGGCATTGATCAGCACTTTATCCTCATAATCCAGAGCTTCCAGAGCCAGATCCACAACACAGTCATACTCGTAATCGCGGATGTTGTCCTCGAAGAACTGGCTGCTGCGGTTGTAGGGCTGATTCGCCACTTTGAAAATCTGCTTGGAAAGGGTGATGAGCGTATCTTTATCCAGATATACTACATGCTCCAGACGTGCTGCAAGTGCTTTTGAAATGTAAGTTTTTCCGCATGCGGGCGGAGAAGTAACCAGTATCAGTTTCTTAACCATTGTAATGTCCTTCCTTCGTAATAATAGCAATGCCCGTAGTCCTGCACCATGCTGCCGCTCTCTGGCACCGCAAATATATGTCAAGGCAGATACGCTAAGCTTTCCCGTGTCTGCCGCTTATCATGGTTATCGAACCGGAAGCTTCCAACTCAGGTTCCACCCTCCCCAGTGTAAACCTGTAGGCTCAAAAAAATCATCAGGAAATCGTTTTCCGAATTCCTGAATAATCTATTGTTCCCTGCTTCTTTTGTTCTTGCTATGTTATAGCACTTGATTTTTCCGCTGTCAAGCAGAAGAAATGGATTTTTTGTTAAATTTTTGTTAATCTCGGGGTTCCGCCCCATATACCTGTCCCGCGGAGATTTTTTCCACGGTCTCCATGGAAACCCCTGTGATGGCAGAAATCTCCTCCAGCGAGTATTTCCCCGTTTTCATCATATATTCTACGATGGACTTTTCGCCCTGCTCCATTCCATTCTGAAAAATCATCTCCCCAAAACCTGTCATTGTTTTTGCCTCCTTCCGAAAGGATTCTGACCACTGAATCTTTGAATAGCCTGCTATTTTCTCTACATCAGAAGTTTTCTGCTTCTGCTGTGCCGAGGAGGCTCTGCTTTTCTGCCTCAGAAGTCTCCTCTGTTTTTGTTTGCCTGTTCTCGCATTGGAAATTTCTAAGACTGCGAACGCAGCGAATAAAGAAATGAGAGTGTCTCACAAAGAAATGTTTAGAAATAAAATGCTTATATATACCATAACATGTTTTTTTGCAATTTTTCACGCAATTTTTTCAAAAAAAGACAGCCCGCCGCAAACTCATTCTTGCCGCAGGCTGTCTCTTTAAATCTTACAGAATCTCTCCGTTGGAAGCGATCACATTTTTATAGAAGAGACCGGAATCTTTCACGGTGCGTTTCTGGGTCTGGTAGTCTACATAGACCATGCCGAAACGCTCGGAGTAGCCGTAGGCCCACTCAAAGTTGTCCATGAGGGACCAGGCAAAGTAACCGCGAAGGTCTACGCCGTCGGCGGCTGCTTTTTTGAACTCTCTTAAGTAGCGGTGCATGAAGTCCACACGGCTCGCGTCATGAACCTTTCCGTCCAGGGATACCCAGTCATGGGAGGACATGCCGTTCTCGGTCACATAGAAAGGTTTCTGGTAACGCTCATAGAGGAATTTCGGAGCCCAGTAGAGAACTTCCGGAGTCACCGGCCACTGGATGGCGGTCTTCGGGAAGCCCGGATAACGGTCCACACGGACCGGATTGCCGTTTTCATCTGCCCGTACCGGTACGGCGTTGTACATGTTCTGTCCGTAGAAATCCAGCGGCTGGGAAATCAGCTCCAGATCCTTCTCCGCATTTTTCGGGAAATACTGGCCGAAGCTCTTCATGATATCCTCCGGATACTGGCCTAAGAAAACCGGATCGGCACAGAAGGCCACATCCCAGCTTGCTGCACGGATATCTGCCTCGGGAAGGGAGAAGTTTGCTTTTCTCGCTGCCTCGATATCCTCCTTGGAATCGGTTGCCGGATAATAGAGGGCGCCGCAGGGAGCCATTCCGATCTCCACCGGGCGGACTGCTGCCTCACGGATGGCCTGTACGCCGCGACCATGGGCCTTCAGAACGTTGTGCCAGATACTAAAGTAATCATAAGGGCCAACTTTCAGTCCCGGTGCGTGCTCGCCGGTCACATAGCCCAGGCCGACGGTACACTGGGGCTCGTTGATGGTGAAGAAATGGCTGACACGGTCAGAAAAATGAGCGGCCATCAGCTTCGCATACTCATAGAACCATTCCGGAGACTGAGGATTCAGCCAGCCGCCTTTCTGATGAAGGGCGTAGGGAAGATCCCAGTGATAGAGAGTCATATAGGGCTCAATACCGTTCTCGATCAGGCAGTTTACGAGGTTATCGTAATAAGCGAGGCCTTTCTCATTGACTTTCCCGGTTCCTTCCGGCAGGATGCGGGCCCAGTTTACGGAAAAACGATAGGCTTTCAGGCCCAGCTCCTTCATGATGGCCACATCTTCTTTGTAGCGGTGATACTGGTCGCAGGCCACATCGCCTGTGTGGTGCTCATAGACATGACCGTCCTCTTTGCAGAACACATCCCAGATATTCAGTCCCTTGCCGTCCTCGTAGGCGGCTCCTTCCACCTGATAGGAAGCGGTAGCCGCTCCCCATACAAAATCCTTTCTGAAGCTCATTTGTGTATGTCTCCTTTCTTATCCTAGACAGCTTTCTGTCCTCTTTTTCTGGAGTCAAAAGATCTTTTGACCCCAGCTTCTTTTTTATGCATAAGTATGATATACATCGTAAACGCGGATCTCCGGCTTCACTCCCGGAAGAACGCCTTTCACCGGATGCAGGACCTTCGCATTTCCGTCTGTCATAGCCAGGACGTTGCTGTCCCAGATGATATCCTCGTTGACGCCCTCGACCATGCAGTAGGGAGCAAAGCTCTTGGCAGAGATCGTCACAGTGCCGTCCTCAGCGCAGGAAACGGTAAGCTCCGGGTCCTTGAGTTCCAGATGTTTCACGGGAACGAAGGTCTCAAACTCGCAGCGCTCCTCAGTTTTTCCGGTCTCTTTGTCGGTAACTTTGTATTCCATGGTGACAAAGACCTGCTCGCTGCGGCCCTCGATCAGCTCGGAAAAATCCTTCGTGAGAAGGTCCACAGCGGAAAGCGGAGCCACGGTTCCAGAAACGGTCTCCTCATAGAGCACCTTGAAATCCAGATCTTTAAGGCTTACTTTTACCTCCACAGCGGCTTCTTTCAGGCTCTCGTTGGAGATCCAGAAGCCCATGGTGTTGCCCTCTTTGCGGATGCTTCCGGCTACGGCCTCGTTGAAGACGCGGGCCATATAGTGAAGCGCCTTGTATCTTCCATAATAATCCATGCTGGACCAGGAAGCCACGGGCCAGTTGTCGTTGAACTGCCAGTAAATGCTTCCCATACATCTGCCGCGGTTTCTTCTCCAGTGCTCGGTAGCCACCTTCATCGCATAACCCTGGAGGATCTGGCTTAAAAAGGTGAGGCCGGAGAGATCTCTCGGGTAACGGAAGGTCTCGGAGAGATAATAGAGAATCTTTCCGTTGGCTGCCGGGTTCTTCTGATGGCTCTCCATGACTTTGGAGAAGAGGTTCCGGTCTTTTTCCTCGGTGAAGGTCTCAATCGTCTTGATGGAAGGCAGAGACTGGAAACCGAACTCAGAGCAGAAACGGAAATAGTGGTTCAGATACTCGCTGAAGGGCAGCTGGCCGTGCCATACGTCCCAGTAGTGAGCATCTCCGCGGTTGTCGTCGTTGGGCTTGTCAAAGCTTCCGCCTGAGGACGGGGAAGAGGGCCAGTAGAAGGCATCCGGCGCGGTCTCTTTCACCACGTTGGCGAGAAGGTACTCGAACTGAATGAGGTAATCTCTCTTGAGAGAAGGCGCATGGCCTTTCATGGCTGTCCAGTCGGTCCAGGCGGATTCCAGCTCGTTGTTTCCGCAGATCAGGCCCAGGCTGGCATGGTTCCGGAAACGAAGGATGTTGTCCCTTGCCTCCTCCACGATATTCTCCTTGAAGGACTCGGTGAGGTCGTAAATGTTGCAGGCATACATGAGATCCTGCCAGAGCAGAATACCGTACTCATCGCAGAGATCGTAGAACTCATCGGCGGGATAATAGCCGCCACCCCAGATCCGGAGGCAGTTGAAATTGGCAAATACTGCTGCCTGCACATCTCGCAGAAACACCTCTCGGGTCAGTCTGGAATAATAACAGTCGTCGGGGATATAGTCAGCTCCTCTTGCGAAGATCTTCTTTCCGTTGACGGTGATGGCAAATTCCTGGCCCCACTCGTCATCCTCTCTGGAAACCGTCACCGTACGAAGACCGATGCGGTAAAGCTTCTCCTGGGCCTCCTCGCCCTCGCTCTCCATGAGTACGCGGACCGTATAAAGGGGCTGCTCTCCGCTTCCGTGAGGCCACCAGAGTCTCGGCTCCTCGATTTTCACGCTGGAATCCTCTCCCAGATAGAGAAGTTTTCCGTCAGGATCCATAACCTCATAGGTAAGCTTCACCTTTGCGTCCGCATCCTTTTCCACATCGGTGGTCATCGTCAGCGTTACCTGACCTTCCTCGTGTTTCTGGCGAATCAGGGTGTCCATCAGGCGGGCTTTCTCGTAGGTCACAAGCTCTATCTCACGGAAAATGCCGGCATCCGGAAGCTGGGGACCCCAGTCCCAGCCAAACATGCAGTGGGGTTTTCTGATATACTGGTTGCCCGGCATCGTGCCGGTGTTGCACATATGGATCTCGCGGCCTTTTGCGGGTTTGTAAGACTCGATAAAGTTCAGCGGGGAAGCAAGGTGGATTTCCAGGAGGTTGTCTCCCTCTTTCGCATATTTTTTGATGTCAAAAGTAAAGCGGCGGTGCATGTTTTCTATGTGGCCCAGTTTGTGACCGTTGAGGTAAAGGTCAGCCACGGTGTCGATGCCGTTGAAGACCAGAAGCATATGACCAGCTTTAAACTCCTCCGGGCTTACGGTAAAATGACCCCGGATGTCAAAATCGTTGCGGAAAAATTCCCGCACCTGATACTCGTTCTCTCCATAGTAGGGATCGGGCAGAACGCCTGCCTTCACAAGGGTGTCCATGGCGGAACCCGGAACGGTCATGGAATACCAGTCCTCGGTTCCGGCTACCCGTATTTCAAAAGACTCTTTCAGCTCTCTTTTCATCTTTTATGTCCTTTCAAAGTTGCAGTCTGTGGGCTGTTTTTCACAGCCCGGGAAACGGTTTCATTATAGCAGATACTTGCCTACTTTGCATCTCTTTCTTCATATTTAAACCAGGCCACATCCGCATAATTTTTCCGGTCTTTCATGTCCTGGACGGCCACGCCGACGAAGGCTCCGGTGAAACCATCCGCGAAATCGTCGGAGAGAATATAGGAATGAAGGGTCGGTCCCAGCTTCCGCTTTTCGCTCGTCTCATCCAGCCAGAAGAACTGGACAGCATCCTCCTCCACGGAGACGGAGAGCTCGTAGGCCGGGAGTTCTCCGCCCGCCAGGCCCTTCACCGGCTCGGAAGCCAGAAGCTCCGTCTTTCCGGCGATCACGCTCAGCAGGTTCAGTTCTACTCCTTTGTCTCCCAGGGTCACATAAGCGTAATACTGGTTTCGCTCGTCGTAGCGGTAACTTAAGCCCGCTCCGTGCTGGAAAGAGGTCGGTGCAAACTCAAAGCGGACCGCCGCCTCAAAGGAGAGCTCCATCTGGCGTCTCGCAAGGAGGGCCTGCTCATAACGGGAGAAAATGGAATCCCGGCCGTAGATCCTTAGATACCCTTCTCTCTCGTGGATCGTCATCCCGAGATCCCGGTAGAAAACGCGGAGCGTCTGGAAATCTTCCAGAAAGCTCTCATCCTGAAAATGATATTCTTTTTTCAGTGGCTCTCTCTTCTCTTCCGCATCCGAATCTCCGATGGCCCGGAAGGAGTCTTTCGGAGCGCTGCCGCCGTCCTTCAGTTTCAGCCAGCCTTTTTCCCAGACCACTTCCTGGATCGCGGTCTCCCGTCCCAGAGGGCAGTAGAGCATTCCCGGAAGATTTCTGCCGCAGAGATGAGCCAGGAACCAGCGATTGTCAGGCCCTTCCACAAGGCTCGCGTGACCGGCTTTCTTGAGGAAACTGGTTCCTAAGTCTTTTTTCGCCAGCGCTTTTTCTACCTCTTCCTGATCACGGCTGCCCTCCCAGGAGGTCAGAACCGGATTGTGCGGGCAAATTTCATAGGGGCCGGTAAGTTCCCTGCTCCGGGCCAGCGTCACAGCATGGAACCAACCCGTTCCGCCTTCGGCGCACATGAGGTAGTAATAGCCGTTGTGGCGGTAGAGGTGTGGCCCCTCCGTGCCGCCGATGGGAGAACCGGTGAAGATCTTTTTCGCCTCGCCCACCAGCGCTTTTTTCTCAGGATCGTACTCCTGGAGAAGAATGCCCGTGAAGGGATTTTCCCCGGAAAGGATTTTCCGATAGTCCCACTCCATGTTGACCAGCCATTTTCTGCCGTCCTCGTCATGAAAGAGGGAAGGGTCGAAACCGCTGGAATTTAAGTAGACCGGATCGGACCAGGGACCGGTGAGCTTCTTCGCGCGAATCAGGTAGTTGGGCGTATCCATAACGGGAAATTCCCGGGCGTCGCGGACCACTGTATAAATAAGGTAGAAATACTCTCCGTCCCAGCTTAAGCAGGGAGCCCAGATGCCGTCGGAAGCCTTGAGGCCCCGAAGGTCCATCCTGAAGTAATCGTCCAGGGGAGAGGTGACATAGTCCCAGTGTTTCAGATCCGTCGAGTGATAGATACGGACGCCGGGGGCCCACTCAAAGGTGGATGTCGCCAGATAATAATCGTCGCCCACCCGGAGCAGGCTGGGATCCGGATGAAAACCGCGTAAAATCGGATTCTGTACCATAAGATACCTCCTTATAAAGCAAGGGAGCCATTGCTGGCCCCCTCAGGAAATGTGAGATTCCGTATAAGAAACTCCAATCGTTTTGTAATTATACAGGATTTTGTAACCGGAATCCAGGGAAATCTTCTCTCCGATTCCGGGGTTTTTCAAGATTGTCTCTGTCGCCTGGCGGTAGTCCTCGATGATGGAGGCATCCATGGGACACTCGTGATGGCCCGGCCAGATCTCTTTATACTGATCTTTCAGCGCCAGAAGTTTTTCATCGGATTCCATGACGTCCTTCACGGTGCCGGAGTGATCAAAGTAAACCAGAATCTCACGGTTGCAGCCCGTATCTCCGGCAAAGAGATACTGATTCTCTCTGTCGAGGAAGCAGATGCAGCCTCTGGTATGGCCCGGAGTCTCAATAACCTCCAGCGTCCTTCCGCCCAGCTCCAGTCGGTCGCCCCCGGAAAGGAAGGAAAGCTTTTCCGGCTTTTTCACATCGATGAGATATCTCTCTTCTTCTTTGGAAAGCGATACGTCAAAAAGCTCCGCAAACCGTTTTACCTGATGTTCCCTTGCTTTTCTGTCAAATCCTTCTTCCAGAACAGAAACATCCTCTCTGTGAATGGAACAGCTTTCAAAAAGTCCGGCACAGCCGGTATGGTCGAAATGGCCATGAGTCAGAACCACGCTCACAGGCTTGTCAGTGAGGGAAGCGATCACTTCCTTCAGACCGCTGAAACCATTTCCCGCATCGATGAGGACAGCCCTCTCCGTACCTTCTATTAAATAGAGGTAGGTACGGAAAGGATCCTCCAGCTGCCAGGTATGGGCGTCGATTTTCCGAATCCTGTAGTTTTCCATCAGCCCTTCACGCTTCCTGCCACGATACCCTCAATGATGTAACGCTGACCGAAGAGATAAAGGATCATAACCGGCAGCATGGTCAGAACCAGACCAGCCATCATGGGAGCATAATCCGCGGACTTGGTAGTCAGGAATGCGTAAGTCATCAGCGGCAGGGTTTTTACCTCTTTCAGAGAAAGCAGGGTACTTGCCAGGATGTAGTCATTCCAGATGGAAAGAGCAACGAATACAATGTTTGTCATGGTAATCGGTTTCAGCAGCGGGAAAATGATGCTGAAGAAAGTTCTCTCAGGAGAAGCGCCATCGATCAGGGCAGCCTCATCCAGTTCTACCGGAACACCGGTGATAAAGCCGCTGTAAAGGAAGGTCGGGGACGGAATGTTCAGTCCGATATGGATGAACGTTACCAGCCAGATGTTGTTGGTCAGTCCCAGTCCTGAACCGTAGAGTTTTACCAGCGGGATCATGATTACCTGGAAAGGAACAACCATAGCCGCGATGAGGATCATGTAGAAGGCTTTGGTGATTTTCCATTTTTTACGGGTAAGGACGTAAGCGTTCATGGAGCTTAATACAACGCTGACGCCGGTTGCGATCACACAGATGATGATGGAATTCTTGAAGGAATTCAGGAAGTTCATCGTGTTGAAGGCGGTCTCATAGTTTTCCGTGTGAAGCTTTGTCGGAAGACTGAAGGGGTTTGCAACGAAATCCGGTGAAGTCTTAAAGCTGTTCAGGATAACCAGGAAAAACGGGATGATAAAGAATACAGCCAGTAACAGCACGACGATGAAAACGATGACAGTATTTGATTTCTTTTTTGCTTCCATTATGCCTGCACCTCCCCTTTCTTGGATACGGATACCTGAACCAGAGAAATAATAGCAACGATAACGAAGAGTACCAGTGCCTCTGCCTGGCCTTTACCATAATCGAAGTTACTGAATGCAGTCTGGTAAATTTTCAGTGCTAAGAGCTCGGTGGACTTGAAGGGGCCGCCGGCTGTCAGAGTCAGGTTCACGTCGAAGGACATGAATGCTCTGGAAATTGCCATGAATACACAGATTGTGATGGAAGAACGGATCATCGGAATCTTGATGAAACGGAGAAGCTGTCTGGAGTTTGCTCCGTCTATCTTTGCTGCTTCCAGCATATCTTTGGAAACGTTGGTCAGACCTGCCACATAGATAACCATCAGATATCCGCTCAGCTGCCATACGGCAACAACGATCAGGGCTACCAGTGCGGTTCCCGGGCTGGTCAGCCAGGATTTCTGGAAAAGTCCCCAGCCGGTAACAGCGCCGACCTTGGTCAGTGCGAAGGAGAAGATGTAGTTCCAGATGTAACCCATTACGACACCGCCGATCATGTTTGCGGCGAAGAAGCAGGTACGGAAGAGTCCCTGCAGCTTGATACCGTAGGTCAGAAGCAGAGCCAGGGCCAGTCCAAGTACATTACTGAACACAACAACAAAAAATACATACACAAAGGTCTTCCACAGAGAAGACAGGAAGGTTTTATCTGTAAAGATTGCGGCGTAGTTGGAAAAACCTACCAGATCATAATTGGGTGACAGACCGTTCCAGTTGGTGAAGGTCAGATAAATACCGTAGATCAGCGGAATCACTACGATAGAAGCCCAAATCAGCATCGGCGGGATTACAAATTCGCAGAATAATTTAATCTCATTTTTCTTCTTTTTCATTGAACTTTTACCTCGAAGTTGTAATAGTTGACGGGAATCATCTGATACCGAAAACCTCCCCTGTGCAAGGGAACATCAGGCGAAAACGCGGGATTTGCACAGGGCATGCCTTCGGTACCTTCTTATTTTAAGTTAAGAATGGAGATGACGAAGCGCCATTTCCATTCAGAATCATCAAAAGGACTTCGTTGTCTTTTTTATACGTTTATGCAACCGAAGTACTGCACTGCTTCGCAGCTCCGTACTTAGTTCTGTGCCTGCCAGTAAGCCTGGATAGCGTCAGCAGCTGTATCTCTGTCCATCTGGCCTACCAGATACTGCTGCATAACTGCACCATTCTCACTCCAGAAATCGGACGGAAGCAGTGCGCTGAATGCGTAAGTGCTCTGTACTTTACCGTCAGCAACATAAGCCTGAGTAGCGTTTGCCAGCGGGCTTGCTACGGTTACGTCTACGTTCTTGAACGGAAGAGCGATGCTCAGAGCGTCGGACATATCCTGTGCTCTCTCGATGGTCAGGTACTCAACCAGTTTCTTACCAGCTGCCTGCTGTGCTTCGTCGTTCTGGCTGCCGTCTACGCAGTAACCTTTTGCCGGGAATACGCCGAGCTCCTGGTTGACTGCATCATCCTCAGAACCGGTCAGCGGGCAGGGCATGATACCGTACTCGTCATCTGCATTTGCAACTGCCTCAAGGTAGGACCATCCCCAGTCGCCCATGAACCACATAGCTACATCACCTTTTGCCATAGCCTGGCCGTCCAGCTCGGTGTTTCCTACCAGCGGATCGTTGGAGTTGTAGTTGTATTTAGCGATGATATCGAAGGTGTCCATAACACCGTTCCATGCATCGTTGGTCTTCAGATCGATGGAACCGTCTTTGATGCCCTCAACGAAAGCTTTCTGAGCATCCTCGTCACCCTGGATTCCGTTGAATACCTGGCTCAGGAAGTGAGAACCGAGGGACCAGTCAACGCCGGTGAACATGATCGGGGAAACGCCGCCGTCCTGAATCTTCTGGCACAGAGCGTCCAGATCAGCGTTGCTCTTGATGGTGGAAGGATCGAACTCCTCGCCGGTTGCTTTCTCAATGGTGGTCTTGTTGTAGATGATACCCATGGACTGTACAGAGTTCGGTACGCCGTAAACGCTGCCGTTGTCATCCTTGAAGATAGCCAAGTTGCTGTCGTCTACCTGATCTTTGATCCAGGAATCGTCGCCCTCCAGATCGTAAGCTGCCATGTTCTCGATGTTCTCGCGGATATCAACAGCGTCCATCAGGGAAACAGTGGGAGCCTCACCACTTGCGTACAGAGTCATCCATTTCTGTTTCTCACTGCTGTCGTAAGCGATGTAGTTTACGGTGATGTCCGGATTTGCTTCCATGAAATCTGCACAGAATTTCTCGAAGTCTTCATCATGGCCCGGTACGGTGGTGTACAGAGAGATGCTAACCTGGTCATCAGCTTTTGCGTTGATAGCGCTCATGCCCGGAACAGATGCAACCATGGCAACTGCCAGTGCGCCAGTTAAAATTTTAGAAGCTACTACATGTTTTTTCATTGCTTCATCCTCCTTAAAATTCTCCCGGTTCCCTATACCGGGGGGTATGAATGATTCCTGCGAATTGCTACGCTGCAACGCAGCTCCCGCAATTCTGCATATATTCGGAATTCGCTGATTTACTGCGTAAATCGCTGCTTCCTCATATTTGGCGGGTTCCAAGTTCAAATGCCTTATCCTGCAAGCAGGAACGGCATTTTGACCTTTTCACCCTGGTATCATATATTTATGTCGCGTAATTGCAACATTAAATATCTTTGTAAAAGGTTAAAACTTTCAAGAAATCGTTTTCCTCATTAGGAAAACTTAATGGCAGTTCTCACTGCCAAAGTTTTCTGGTAGAATTTCTTCTCACCAGCTGATAAGGGAAGTGGATGATCTTTTTCTCATCCGCATGCTCTCCGAAAAGTGCTTCGTAGAACATCTCTCCCTGCTGAAACATCCTCACGGTGGAAAGAGGCGGGTCAAAAATATCGGACACCGAATCATCTACGCCGAACACGGAAATATCCTCGGGCACCCGGATATTCAAAGATTTGAGATACCGGATCACGCCGATGGCGATGATGTCGGAACCGGTGATGACGGCGGTCGGAAGATCTCTGCTGTTCTCGTAGATTTTCTTCATTCCCTCCACACCGGCCTCGGTGCTGAAATTTCCCTGATAGATATAGGAATCAGGAATCTCAAGTCCCGCTGCCTTCATGGCATCCCGGTACCCCTTCAGCCTCAACTGGCCGTTGGTGTAGTCTTCTGCATTTCCTCCCACATAAGCGATCCGTCTGTGGCCGTCACCCACGAGAAATTCTGTGATATCTCTGGCAACTCCATAACTGTCAACGGTCACTGTGGTGAACTCACAATCGTCTCCGGATAATCCCTGGTTTCCCAGGACCACCGGACAGGGGAATTCATGAAGCTTCTTCAGGATCTCATCGGTGAGATGAACTCCCTGGAAGATCAGTCCGTCGATGTTTCTCTCCAGCATCCGGTCCATGAGGACCAGCGCTTTCTTATTATCAAAATCATAATCGCAGGCAATGACAACTTTGTTATGTTTCATGCAGACATCGCTGATCTGTTTCAAATGGATCGCAGTGATCGGGTTTCTCAAGTCCGCCTCCAAAACCGCCACCAGATGTGTGTTCTTGGTGACAAGGCTTCTGGCCTCCGCATTGGGTATGTAGTGATACTTCTCGATGCTTCTCATAACCCGGTGTCTTAACTCATCACTAACAGCTTTCGACCCGTTCATAACCCTGGAGACCGTGGAAACGGAAACCTTCGCGTCAGCGGCAATATCTTTAATTGTTATCTCCAATGGTTCGGGCTCCTTTCTGTGGTAACGTTTTCCTGCATCCAGAATAGTACCACATTCTCCACAATATTTCAATACATTTTTTGTGGTTTTCCGTTGTTTTGGAGCTTATTCACAAATCAGTCACAGCTGTTTTGTGTAAAAACACAATAAAAAGAAGAAGAAACCAGAGACAACGCCCAAAACCTGTCGTTTTCCTGTATCTTTGGATAAAAAAAGAGACCTCCGAAAAGGTCTCAAAAAATCTGATTTTTTCATTTTTCAGGAAAATCAGGAAAATTTTCCCGTTTTCTGAACTTTATTTTCCCGAAAAGAGAACCAGCGCTGGGGAATTTCAAAGCCCAGAAGGATGCCGCCCACGATGGCAACAGCAAACTTGATGGAGGTCAGTCCCTTGGAGGCCGCCAGATCCCAGTCGCTTCCTACCAGGGCCTGGGCGGTCTGGTAGATGCCCATTCCTGGCACCAGCGGGAAAATTCCCGGGATCAGAAACATCGTCACGGGGCATTTTTTCCGGACGGCAAAAATCCTCGACAGAAAAACTACCGTGAAAGCTCCGGCAAAGACCGGACCCATGAGGGAATTCACGTTGAGCTCGAGAGCCCGGTAGACAAGCCAGCCGGCCGCTCCCGCCACACCCCCGCAGAGATAATACTGCTTCGGCACATGGAACATCAGCGCAAAAGCGATGGTTCCGATGCCTGCGGCGATTCCTTCTTCAATCAGACGCAAAATCATAAGCTGCCTCCTATTCCGCACCACATCATCATCAGGCCCACGCCCAGGGCGATGCTGAAAATCACAATCAGCGTGTCCAGTAACCGTACCGCCCCGGCGATATAGTCCTGATCGGCGAAATCCCGGATCGAGTTCGTAAAGGCCACTCCCGGAATCAGCGGAAGCAGGGCCCCCACAGACATGAGATCCAGATGGTGCCCGAAGCCCAGCCGGTAAAAAAGCAGGGTCAGCGCCATGACCAGGGCTCCACCGCTGGCGTTGGTGGCGATCTTGGAAAGCCGCCCCTTCACCACATCCAGCACATACAGATACAGGATAAAGCCTGCCAGGAAAGCCGCCAGCGAATCCAGCACATCCCCGCCGAAGAGGAAGCAGAAGGCTCCGCTTCCGATACCGGCTGCCAGAATCTGGTGCCAGCCCGGCTTCTGGGGCAGCTTCTCAATCTCTTTTAATTTCGCTTTGGCTTCCGTGGGTGTGAAAAAGCCCAGCTCAATCTCTCTCGACAGCTCGTTCACCGCATCGATCCGGTCCAGTCTGGCCCCGGCCAGCGGAATATGGCGCACCCGCACCTGATGGTTGCTGCCTTCCGTCTCGGAAGTCAGAAAAATACCGTTACTCAGTACAAAAGTGCTGACGTTTTCCAGCTCATAAGCGCAGGCGATCCGCCGCATGGTCTCATCCACCCGGGAGATCTCCGCCCCGCTTCGGAGCAGGATATCTCCGGCCATGCCGGCCACCTCAAATATCAGCTCTCGCTCTTTATCTTCCATGTTTCCCCCAATAGTTATCGAAAACAGCAGCCCCGCGCTTACTGCTCCGTCTTTTCTTCCTTCTCTTCTTCCGGAACCACTTCCACGAGAACGATCGCAGATGTAGTTGGAAGAGTCAGCGTCAGCTCTCCGCCCTCAACCTGGTACTCCTGCGGTTCCGTCGTATAGCCCCAGTCTCCGGTGAGCATGACTCTCTTAAGAGAATGCCCGGAACAGACACCCACCTGCCATACCGGCAACATGAAGGTCTTGTCGCCCTGCCCGTTATGGAAAGCCACGATGACCCGTTCTTTCATATCGAAACGGCCGTAGGCAATGACATTATGTTCCCCATAGAGGAATTTCAGCGAACCATGGCTCAGTACCGGATATTTCTTGTGGATCCGGATCATTTCCCGATGGAAATCGATGAGCTCCTTATTCTCTCTTCCCCAGGGGTAAGTTCTCCGGTTGTCCGGATCGGTGAAGCCACAGAGTCCTGCCTCGTCTCCATAATAAAGGGTCGGCGCGCCGGGCCAGGTCATCTGCACGGTCACAGCCTCCCGCATAACGGCGACATTGACCTGCTCCTCCGCCGCCCGATAGCCGAGCTGGGCTACTCTTCCCACCCGATGGTTGGTCCGGGTCAGGAAACGGGAGTGGTCATGGTTGGACAGTTCGTTCATGGACACCTGCAAAGACGGAGCCATAAAGCTGCTCATATGGTGGCTCATCGCTCCCATGAAGGACTCATGATTTCCCAGAAGGTCGCCACGGAACTCATCGCTGTGTTTCTCCATTCCGGTCAAAAACCAGGTCAGCGGTTCCATGAAAGCGTCATAGTTCATCACGGTATCCCACTCGTCTCCCTGGAGCCAGGAACGGGCCTCCCCGTAATGCTCCGCCAGAATGATGGCCTCGGGATTGGCCTCTTTGACATTTTTCCGGAATTCCTTCCAGAATTTATGGTTGTACTCGTTGCTGAAGCCTAAGTCCGCAGCTACATCCAGACGCCAGCCATCCACGTTGTAGGGCGGTGACACCCATTTTCTTCCGATGTTCATGATATATTCCACGAGCTTCGGCGAGTTTTCAAAGTTCAGCTTCGGCAGGGTCTCATGGCCCCACCAGCCGTCGTAATAAGGATTATAGGGCCAGCTGTGCTCATTGTTAAATTTGAAAAAGCTCCGGTAGGGGCTGTCTGCGGAGACATAGGCTCCCTTTTCATAGCCCGGCTGGTTCTCATAGATCCGCTCCCGGTCCAGCCATTTGTTAAAGGAGCCGCAGTGGTTGAAAACGCCGTCCAGAATGACTTTCATTCCACGTTTGTGGGCCTCCTCCACGAGATGGGCCAGAAGCTCGTTGCTGGCTTTCAGATTTTCCGGATCCGTCACACGCTTAATGTATTTGGTCGCATGGGTATTATCATTATCCCAGGGGGCCAGGCACTCCCCGCCGTCGTTAACGATCTTCCCGAGATGCGGGTCTACGGAATCATAGTCCTGAATATCATACTTATGGTTGGAGGGCGATACAAAGATGGGGTTAAAATAAATTACCTCCACGCCCAGATCCTCCAGGTAGTCCATCTTGTCCAGAACGCCCTGGAGATCGCCTCCGTAAAATTCCCGGATTCCCATAAATTCCGGATATTTGTACCAGTCCCGTACCCTGGAAGAACCGTCCCCGATGTAATAATATTCCCGGTCTTCCACATCGTTGGTCGGATCTCCATTGTAAAAACGATCCGTATAAATCTGATACATGACAGCGCCCTTTGCCCAGTCCGGCGTCCGAAATCCCGGGGCGATGGCAAAGCTGTAGTATTCCTGCAGGTCTCTCGATACACCTCTCTTATTATAGAAGCAACTGATCTTTCCTGCACAGACCTCAAAATAATAACGGAAGATCTCCTCCGTCATTTCCACCTTCACTGTATAATAATCAAAACGGCCTTCCGTTTTCTCATAATCCATCAACAGCTTCCGGGACCCGCTGATCAGGAAAACACTGTCCACGTTATTCAGACCAGCCCGGAACCGGATCGTCACGGTCTCCCCCGGCATGGGCTCCATAGGCTCCACATAATTGGCCGTCTCATCGCTGAATAATGCATGCGGCTGAAAAACAGGGCGTATGGTCATCATATATCTCTGCACCTTCTGTAAATAATCGATCTCTTCCAGATTCATCGCGGCATTCCCCTTTCTTTCCTTGTACTATTCTATACTATCCCACCTGTTTGCACAACCGGAAAATGTTTTCCTGCCCGGAAACTCTACCGGAAACCGGTTTCCGGATGGATATTTCCAGATATGAGAAAAGCCAGCGGATCGATCCGCTGGCTTTTCTCTTGGAGAAGGTATTTCTCTTATGGGGTGTAGCAAAAACTATATAATGTATTGGGGGGGTTTACGATTAGTATTATAACAAAGGAACCCAAATAAGTGTGCACAAAGTTTAAAAAATCTCAGATTTTTTTTTATGCGTTCTTTACAAAAGGAACTTGGAGCAAAAGCGGCTTACGCAATTCTATCTGTGAAAAGGCTTTCGAACTCTTCTCGGCCAATCTTCTCTTTTTCGACAAGGAGCGCTGCGCAGGAATGCAAAATGTCCATATGCTCTTCGATGATCTTTTTCGCATGAGCGTAGGATTCGTCGATGATACGCTTCACTTCCTCATCAATGAGGGAAGCGGTTTCCTCTCCGTAGGAACGGGTGTGGGCCAGGTCTCTGCCGATGAATACCTCATCGTCGTCGCCGCCGTAGCAGATCATACCCACCTTCTCGGACATGCCGTACTGCATGACCATGGCCCGGGCCAGGTTGGTGGCCTGCTTGATATCCTGGGAAGCTCCGGTGGTCACATCACCAAAGATCAGCTCCTCAGCGATTCTTCCGCCGAAGGAAACCTCGATGTTGTGGAGCATCTTGTTCTTGGTATTGAACATCTCGTCCTTTTCCGGCAGGGGCATCGTGTAGCCTGCTGCTCCCATTCCGGTCGGAATGATGGAGATCGTATGAACCGGTCCCACATCCGGAAGCACATGGAAGAGGATCGCATGGCCTGCCTCGTGGTAGGCTGTGATCTTTTTCTCATGCTCGGAGATCACCCGGCTCTTCTTCTCTGCGCCGATGCCGACCTTGACGAAGGAACGGTTGATATCTTCCTGCTGAATAAAGCTTCTTCCGGCTTTCGCTGCGTAAATGGCGGACTCGTTCATGAGATTCTCAAGATCCGCTCCGGTGAAGCCTGCAGTGGTCTGAGCCACCTGTTTGAGGTCCACATCGTCTCCCAAAGGTTTGCCTTTACAATGAACTTTCAGGATCTCCTCACGGCCTCTGACATCCGGACGGCCAACGCCCACTTTCCGATCAAAACGGCCGGGACGGAGGATTGCCGGATCCAGAATATCCACACGGTTGGTTGCTGCCATGACGATGATGCCCTCGTTGTAACCGAAGCCGTCCATCTCGACGAGCATCTGGTTCAGAGTCTGTTCTCTCTCATCGTGGCCGCCGCCCATACCGGTTCCACGGCGTCTGGCCACGGCATCGATCTCGTCGATGAAGACGATACAGGGAGCGTTCTTTTTCGCCTCGGCGAAAAGGTCACGGACACGGGAAGCACCCACGCCGACGAACATTTCCACGAAATCAGAACCGGAAATGCTGAAGAAGGGAACGCCTGCCTCACCGGCCACGGCCTTGGCGAGAAGGGTTTTACCGGTTCCCGGAGGACCCACCAGAAGGACACCTTTGGGGATCCGGGCGCCTACCTGAAGATATTTCTTCGGATCTTTCAGGAAATCTACGATCTCCTTCAGATCCTCCTTCTCCTCCTGGAGGCCTGCCACATCTTTAAAAGTTACTTTTTTGGCATCCGGGCTGATCATCGTCGCCCGGCTCTTGCCGAAATTCATCATCTTGTTTCCACCGCCTGACGCCGCCTGGCGGTTCATCATCATAAACATGACCATGACCACAACGACCATCAGCAGCATGGGGAGTACATTATTTAAGAAGATACTCTCCTGGGGCACATCATGGATATAACAGTTGATTCCCTGCTCATCCAGATATTTTACCGCTTCATTTACATCCGAAACGTTGACCCGATCCACACTGCCGTCGGTCATGTGTACGTTCAGATAACCCGTGGGCACCTGGGCGTTCTGGTGAACTTCCACCTTGGCAACCTTTCCATCCTCCACGGCGGTCTGCATATACTGATAGGTATAGGTCTCCGTATGCAAAAAGCCGCTGCGTAATAGAAAATATGCCAGCACCAGGACGACTGCCACGGAAATATACAGTCCTATTCCTCTTGATTCTCTGTTCAACGCGAATCTCCTTTCAGTTACTGTTACTTGCCTAATTCTACGATTCCGATGTAGGGAAGATTCCGGTATTTCTGGTCGTAATCCAGACCGTAGCCCACAACGAACTCATCGGGGATATTGAAACCGGTATAGTCCACTTTCACATCGGTGACACGGCGCTCCGGCTTGTCAAGGAGCGTACAAAGATGCAGACTCTTCGGATTTCTCTTCCTCAGGATCTCCATCAGATAACCTAAGGTTCTTCCTGAATCCACAATATCCTCAACGATCAGAACGTCCTTGCCATCCAGGGGCTGATCCAGATCCTTTACGATCTTTACCACACCGCTGGACTCTGTGCCTGCACCGTAGCTGCTGACAGACATGAAATCCATCGTAACGGGAACCGTAATTCTCTTTGCCAGCTCACACATAAAGAACACGCCGCCTTTGAGCACGCATACCAGATGCACCTGACGTCCGGCATAATCTTCACTGATTTTTTTGCCAAGTTCTGCGATTTTTGCATCCACATCTTTTTCTGGTACCAGAACACGAATCTTGTCTTCCATTCTCTTAATCCTCCATCACTTGTACTTTTAAAACCCTGCTGGTTTTCTCTGTTACCTTGTAAACCTCGCTGATCCGATGGCCCACCACCCAGAGGATCTGGGAGCCGTCTGCCAGAAGGCACAGCCGGTCTCTCTCCCCGGCCGGAATTTTCTCATCGATGAGGTACTTTTTCAGAGTCTTTCTTCCGCCCGAAGCTGTGACCGTAAGGAAGTCACCGCTCCTTCGGGGCCGTATTTGAACCGTATTTTTAATTGTATCATAATCGAACCATTTCGTATACATTTTTTCCGGAATAATTTCGTTTTTATAAGGAAAAATCGAGGCAGTCAGGCGATATTTCCCGTACCTGACCGTCCCCGGGACTATCAGTTCCGTCTCACTCTGCTGCTCTTCCTTCTCAATCCCCGGCCTGTCAAAAATCAGGTATGCGCCTTCCGTATGAACCGTGAGCCCTCCTGGAAGATTCAAGGACCGGCCGGACTGTCTGGATGCAAGCTCTGTGATAGCGGAGAGATGGGAGGAGGAGATATTATAAAGGGAAACGCCCGGCTCCTGCTGCCTGAAAGTCCCTTCCTGATCTTGAAGGCTTTCTCCTCTCAAAACAAACTTCTCAGAAACCTCCCTCAGACAATACCGCAGAATATACGCTTTCAGGGCCTCCGGCTCCTGCAAAAATCCTTCCCGGTCCAGAAAAAGGCCCGCACTGCCGTCCGTTTTCCGGCCCGCCAGCCTTTTCGCTGCTTCCCTGGCCTGCCCGGCCAGATAATCCTCGGCCAGAGCCAGCCTTTCCGCTGTTTCGGCCAGATGCTCGCAGGCTCTCGGATTTAATTCTTCCCTAAGGAGTGGTAGGATATTCAACCGGATCCGGTTTCGGGCGTAATCGGTCTCAAGATTGGTGGCATCGGTTCGGAAGGGAAGGTTTTCTTTCCGAAGAAGGTCTTCGATCTCCTCCCGGGTCAGACAGAGCAGCGGACGGATGATGTTTCCCCGTACCGGACGGATGCCGGAAAGCCCGGAAAGCCCGCTTCCCCGGACCAGATGAAAGAGAACCGTCTCGGCCTGATCGTTCCGGTTGTGGGCCACGGCGATCTTCGTACCGCCGTTCTTGCTGCGAACTTCCTCGAAGGCCTCGTACCTCGCCCGGCGGCCCGCCTCCTCCCCGGAGCACTTCCATTCCCGGGCTAACTTAGGGATGTCCCGGTGGTAAGTGTGACAGGGGATAGCAAGCTTCCGGCAGAAGTTTTCCACAAAAGCCGCATCCTCAAGGCTTTCTTTTCCACGAATGCCATGTTCCATGTGGACAACTTCCAGGCTTATCCCCAGAGTCTCCTTATATTTATCCAGCAGAAAAAGCAGGCATACCGAGTCGGGCCCCCCCGATACGCCTGCTATGATCCGGTCTCCTCTTTGGACCATTCCGTTTTTCCAGATATAATCCAGTACTTTCTCCATAAGTCTTCCTCCGTTGTCTCTGCGATCCCGAGAGACCAGGTTTTTGTCATCAGAAGCCTGAACACCTCGCGAAAATCCATCTACACTTATTCAGTATATTCATATTCCCGCAAAACCGCAAGGATCAAGCAGAAATTCACCGCCTCCACAGGCCTCCTACCAGCACCGTCATATCGTCCTCGGCCTTTCTCCGCCGGAATTTCAACACCTCTTCCAGGATATTTTTCGCCATCTCGGCGGCATTGTCCGTGGTCTCGTTCAAAATCAGCTCCTGGACCTTGTCCTCCCCGTGATTTCCCGGGAAAGCGTCCAGAATCCCGTCGGAGACCATGACAAGGAAATCTCCGGGCCGGAGCTGCTTTTTCGTACACTCGTAGTCCGCCTCCCCGATAATCCCCATGGGCATGCTCGTCGAGGAAACGGTCTCCACCCAGTCTCCCCGTTTCAGAAAGGTCGCCGCCGCTCCGACTTTCAGAAGCTCGCACTCCCCGGTGTAAAGGTTCACCGCCGCCAGATCCATCGTGGAAAAACAGCTGCTGTCCCGAAGAAGCATGACGGAATGGAGCATTTTGATCGAAGTTTCCCGGTCAAAGCCCGCATTCAGGAACTGTTCCATAAGCTCCACAGTCTGGCTGCTCTCCTGTCCCGCCTCCGGCCCGGAGCCCATGCCATCGGAAATGCTCAAAATCATCTCGCCGCTGTCCCGGTGGTAAACCGCGAAGCTGTCCCCGGAGACCACTTCCCCGTCCCTCGTCACCCGGGCTGCCCCGCAGAGCATCATATATTCCGGAGCCGGCATAAACATCACCGTACTGTAGTCCTGGTTGATGACCATGCGGCTGTCCCGGGCCGGAATCATGCGCTCCCCGCAGGCTGAAGAAAGGCAGGCCGCCGCCTCCCGCATGCCCACACAACGCTTTTTCCCCAGAGCCCGCATCGTCACATAGAGCTCCCGGCAGCCGTCGGGCCGCTCTACCTTCCACATTTCCCGTACGCCGATGCCGTGAAGTTTCATCTGGACCTCCAGAATCCGACGCACCTGAGTGTCCACCTCGTCCACCTCATAAATGGCCCCGGCAGCCCGCCGGATGATTCCGGCGATCTCCTGAAACTGATCCATCATAATTCGCCGGCTGGCGAAAAGCCGGTTCGTCCAGAGAAGATTCTGCCGGGCCAGCTGATATTTAAGCCGCAACTCTGCCAGAAACCGGTCCGAGCGGATGCAAAAGGAAAGCCGTGGAAGCTCCTCCTCCCCTTTTTCCATAGAAAAAAGACGGTCGTACGCCTCCCGGAGCGTGTCCTCCCGGTGCTCGCTCCAGCACCACTCCATGGCCTCGCAGTCCCGGCAGACCTGATGGGAGGTCTCCTTTAAGATCTCTTCTCTGTCCTCTTTCTCCAGATCTTCTTTGAGCTTCGGAAGCTTTAAAAAGGTCTCTGAGAGTCCCTCGAAGGCCTCCGCGTACTGAGTCAGCTTCTGCCTGCCGGGATCACGCACCGCCTCGTTCCCCGGCCCTTCCCGATGCTCCTGAAAAAAGACCTTCAGAAGATCCAGAATCATCCACAGAATACTCACCAGCAGAACCGTCATCAAAAGCTCCCCCATAACTTACGCGCCCTCCATTCACAAAAATGGCAGAACCGGACAGGCTTTTATGGCTTGTCCGGTTCTCTTTCGTACGCTGCTCTGTCAGAGAGCTTTTTCTTTATCAGTTCGAGGGTTTGAAGATGATCTCGTCTTTGTAGACCAGGCCAAGCTTGTCTTTCGCGATCTCTTCCACATACTCCTTTGTGTTCTTGTACTCTTCCAGCTTCTTTATCTCATCTGTACGGGCTGTCTCGCTGTCGATCTTCTGCTGCAATTCTTCCTGCTGGGCCGCATATACCTTGAGCTTTTCTTTCAGCCCCTGGCTCTGCACGCTCAGGATGACGAGCAGGATCAGGACGATAAAACAGATGCTGGTTACGCCTCTGTTGCTTCCCTTTCTTTTTTTCCTTCTTTTTTGTTTCATTCGGATCCCTGCTTCTTTCTTTTGACGCCAACGTTTTTACATGTAATTTTCATTGTAACCCAATTCCATGCTTTTTTCAACGCTTTTCGGCAAAGAAAAACTGTTTTTTTCGACGCCGTACAAAACACGAAGGTTTCACAGGTTATCACCCAGGGACTGACCGTCCGGTGATAAAACCACATGCCAAAGACAAGAGCCGCCAGGGAAAAGCCCCGGATGGAGCCGCTGTTCCCCCGAAAAGACACGCCGAAGCAGAAGATGCCCGCCGCCGTCCAGAAAAAGAAATCTTCCAGGGACTGGAAGAAGCCTTTATGGGGGATCACTCGGCGGAGCACGCGCAGCTGATCATATGCACAAAGAAGAATGACTCCCGAGAGAAGAGAAAAAAAGAAAAACCAGATCTCGTGACGGATGACCTCGCTCATCTACTGAAACATCCTTTTGAAGCGGGAACCGTTCCGATCCGCCTTTTTTCCCTGGCTTCCGGTGTAGGTGAGACTGTCGATTTTTCCATCGAGGTCCACCTCGCCTTTTTCCAGGGTGAGCCGGCTCACATGGAGCTCCTCCCCCTTGATCATCAGAAGGCCGTCCTCGGTCTGGAGCACCACTTCTCCCACATCAAAAGAGAGCACATCCGATACCCCCGTGATGGCCGCGCATCTGCGCCCCTCCATGGTCAGCCTGTGTGCTCTCTTCATCTCAATCTGTTTTTCTTCCATAAAGCCCTCTCGGTATATGCTCTTGATAGAATATATGAGACGGGAGGGCGAAATATTCATCATGCAGGCATGACTCATACTTTTTATGGAAAAGCTGTATGACGCTGAAAAGTTACAGATATTTATACATTTCTTTGGCGTCGTCTTTTTTGACGGTCTCCTGGACGTTCAGGACCTCAACCTTTACGGCCTTGGTTCCGAAACCGATCTCCAGAATGTCGCCCTCTTTGACGGCCGCGGAAGCCTTGGCGGGCTTGCCGTTGATCGTGACTCTTCCGGCGTCGCAGGCCTCATTGGCCACGGTGCGGCGCTTGATGAGGCGGGAGACTTTCAGCCATTTGTCCAGTCGCACGGTCTCACCCCCTTAGTGGACCAGGCCCACGTGCTGGAAGGGGAGAATGGTGCAGATGGCCTTGCCCAGGATGTACCGTTCGTCCACCGGGCCCAGGCGGTTGTCCCGGCTGTCGGCGGAGTTGTTCCGGTTGTCCCCCATGACAAAGACCGAGCCCTCAGGCACCTCCCAATAGGTCCCCTGGGCATAGGGGCTGTCGGGCTGCTCCATGGGTTCCAGGATGTAGTCCTCCTCTAAGGGGACACCGTCTACGTAGACGGTGCTGGTGGTGTAGTCAATCTCCACCGTCTGGCCCCCCACGGCGATGACCCGCTTGACGATGGGGGTGGTGATGTCCCCAAAGTCCTTGTGCAGGACCACCACGTCCCCCTGCTCCGGCTCGTAGCCGACGCACTGGAGGAAGAGGAGGTCGCTGTCGTTCAAGGTGGGGTCCATGGAGTGGCCGTCCACCCCGATGACCCGGCCAAAGAAGGTGAAGAAGAGCAGCAGCACGGTGAGGGCCACCACCAGGGCCTGGAGCCAGG
>OLSO01000060.1_pt1 | contig 106364 bp, 65 predicted proteins | sample 1672441 | NCBI WGS metagenome assembly OLSO01 (sample SAMEA3136686, study PRJEB25190) | human gut metagenome | biome: human gut; feature: human-associated habitat; material: faeces | place: Austria | collected 2013 | reverse complement strand
TGCCATGCGGACTCCGTTCCGGACCTCAACGGTCCAACTTTTTGTCCGCAGTCCCATGTCTAGAACGAGATGCGCTTTCCCAATGGATGCTGATGCGGAAATTGCGTCCCGGAATTCACCTTCAGAGTGGGATGCGATTTCCGGTTGAGCCTCGATTGAGGAACCCCATCCCATCCGTATTAAAAGCGGGCGGCTCGGATGTTTGTCCGAACCGCCCGTTTGGCGTGTTATGTCGAGGCATTTAGCCCGTTACGTAATACCAGACCACGCTGTCGCCATTGGAGAGAACGTAGTTGCTGCAAGCCGTGTTGGGCGTCACACCGTTAACGGAGTACATCCAGCCGCTTGTACCACCGTGCTCCTTCTCGGCCAGGCCGCCGATAGCGGCGACATACGTGCCGTACGATGAGCCGTGCGCATTTACGGAAAGGCCCAGTGCGCACAGGGCATCGTAGGGGGTAGCGCCCTCGTTGAAGGTGAACGTACCGCCAGAAGACACCGGGTTACCCACGGCACTCGACGTCACAGAGACCGTCACAGTAACGTAGCCAGGCTGCTGCGAGCCGCCCTGATTGCCAGCAGAGGCGTTGTCGCCGTTGGATACAGACCCACCGCCGGTCGCCGAGCCGCCGCCCGAAGAGGAGCCGTTTGAAGAACTCGATCCACCAGCGGATTCGGAGCCCTGTCCGGCAGACGCGTTGTTGGACTTCTTGCCGCCCTTGTCTTCGGACTTCTTCTCTTTCGAATCCTTGTCTGACTTCTCGTCCGAAGACTCGGAAGCGTCCTTGGAATCCGATTCATTCGAGTCCTTGGACTCAGAGTCCACAGCGTCAGAAGACGAGGAGCCCGCTGTCTCCGTCTTGCGAGAGACGATAGAGCCAGAGTCGGCAACGCTCCTCCCCGCCACGGCCCGAGCGATCCAATCGATGGACCAGGCGCCGCTGGCGGAAGGGTGAACAAAGCCCAGCGAGACGACAATCAGCGCGATGCAGACGGCCGTCAGAGAGCCAAGCAGCGCCTTGCGCCGAGAGGCGGACGCCGCCGAGGCGGCGCCCTTTTGCTTAGCATCGTCGAGCTGAATGAACGACGAGTCGGGTTGCTTGGAGTCGGCATCCTGAGGTTTATTGGACACAGCTCTCACCTACCGGCGCTTGGTAAACACGAACACGCCAATGACCGCAAGCCCGATCACGCCGGCCGCTACGCCGATAATGGCGAGCGGGTTGAAGCCAGACTGCTGTGCCGGAGCCTCATCGGACTTCTTAGCGGTAGTCACGGCAGCCGAGCCCGTATCGGACTTGGAGCTGGACTTGCTGGACTTCTTGTCAGACTTCTTGCTGTCCTTCTTGTCGGACTTGTCGGAATCCTTCTTGGAATCCTTGTCGTTCTTGGTCTCGGTCGTGGTCGTTGTGGATACCGGCTTCTGGCCCGGAGCAACAGCACCGCCAGTCTGCTGGCCATTTGTGCCGTTACCGGAGCCAGAACCAGCACCGGCATTACCCGAGCCGCCGTTGAAGCCAGAGCCGCCGTTACCGCCAGGGGTAACGGCATTCTTGGTCCACTTGGCGTAGAGCGTCATATCGGCCGTCACCGCAACGCTAAAGTCATACGCCTCCGTGCAGGCAGCATCGGTGTACCACCCGGCAAAGGTGTAGCCCTTGCACTGCGGCTTAGTCGAGGGCTCCGTCACCGCTTTGCCTTCCTTCACGCGTTGAGAATCGGGCATCGCCGCATCCTTACCGTTGGCGTCGAACGTCACGGTATAGCGGTTGATCCTTTGACCATTGCCCTTGACAGCAAACAACTTGCCCGAGTCATTGACATAGTAGAGTGAGCCATCGGATCCGACCGAAATAGAAGCCATGCAGTACTGCTGGTTGCCCGCCGCGGGCGTATAAAGCAGCTCGGCCTCGTCGTCACCAATACGGTAGCGATAGATGCCGCCCGGGTTGTTGTTAGACGTAAAGTAGACGTACGTCTCGCCATTCTGGACAGAAACGACCGGCTGCGACTTTACATCACCGCCGCCCGAAGCCCCCTGACGAATATAGCTACCGTCCGCCTTGCAAATGGAATAGTCCACGGCAAGCGTCTCGGCATCAATCACTGCAAGCTGACCGTAGTAGTACGTGTACTTGTTCTGATAGCCGCCCATAAAGGACTCGGTCGATGCGCCTCCGACCACAATTTTGCCGTTGACCAACACCGGCGTCGAGGTCGAGCTGCTGCCAAACGAAACCTTGCCGAGCTCAGAAAGCGCTCCGTCCGTTCCAACCAAAAGCTTATGCAAAACGCCATCGGCACTTACAACATAAGCGATTGACCCATCGACCAGCACCGTCGTGCGCACGCGCTCGGCAATTTTGAGCGACGCAACGGTCTTTCCAGTTTCAGGGTCGACCGTGCTCACCGTACCGGAATCATCTGCGATGACGCCATAATTGCCCGAGAACGCCAAGCCGGCCCAGTAGTAGCCCTTGCTGTTCTCGTTCTTATGCTGCCACAAAACCTTGCCATCGGAGATGCGCACGCAGAGCAGGTAGCCGTCGCTCGAGTCGGACCAGCTGGCCGATGCCGTCCCAAAGTAAGCAAAGCCGTCACGAACCGTAATGGACGCAAGAGACTGCTGGGCACCATCGGGACCAGCAGGCAACTCATCGGTTACCCAAACCGTCGCCAGGGCATCAACCGTCAGCGCCTGCAGACGACCGCTCGAAAGCGGCACGAGTATCACGCCGCCGGCGTATACCATACGCGAGGTCGAATCGATCTTTGCCGCCAAAGGCGATTCGGCAACAGTCTCACCCGTATCGACATTCTTCTTAAGCAGCTTGGAGCCAACGGCCACGTAGAGGTAGTCACCGACCAGCAGCGGGTCGGAAATACCCTTGCTCCATTCGCTCGAGCCCTTGAGCTCGCTCACCCATTTTGCCTCGGCGTCCTTCGTGGGCACAGGAGCATCGGTTACCTTGTTGGCGCTCGTATAACCAGGCCAATCGCTGTCCCAGTTGGGACGTGCGGCGCTCGGGTTCAAAACTACGCCGTCAAGCGGTTTTTCACTATCGGACGCGTAGACATACTGGATGTTGTCGCCGGGCTTGAGCACAGCCTGGTCGGCACCAACCTTGGAATATTCGCCATTGACGTAGAGCTGCCAATAGCGACCCGTCGCCTCATTCGAACCCAGCTTTCGACCGTCGGTCGACGTAATGCTCTCCAGGAGGAAGTAGCCGTCCTTCTCCGGCGTCTTCAGCTCGTACCCAAGGCCCGAAGCCTTCAGCGCCATCGCCGTCAGGTCGGCAGCCGTCGCACCGTTCTGGAGCTTCACGTCGTTGAAGGAGTACCAGACCGAAGTCTTCTCGTTAGCATCAGGACCAATCAGACTCAACGAGGCCTTGACTTTAGCCTGCCCAATCTCGTCAAGGCTTGCGCCGAAGGCGGAGTAATACAGCACGACGCTATCGCCGGGGGCGAGGTGAACCTGGCCGGCGCCGACCTCAGACGCCTTCCCGTTAACAAAAAGCTGCCAGTACTTGCCCGTCGACGCATCCAAGCCCAGCTTGCGACCATCCGCCGAAGTGATATCACTCAGATAGTAACTCGCCGTGCCCACACCGGTCGCGGTATGGGTCATGCCCTTTAGAGCGTCTTCAATCACATCGCCGGCAGTCGAGCCGTAAACGACACTCTTGGCGGAATCGGCCCAAACCTCGTCGTTGCCGTCGGCGTCGATACCAACGAGCTTAAAGGCAACGGAAATCTTGGGGTCGGAATGGTCGACCGTACCAACAACGCGATACGTCGCCTTAACGCTCTGGTTAATGAGGCTCTGCAGCTTAGCGTTCTCGGGATGCGCCTTCGCCAGAGATTCGTACTTGGCGTACGTCAGGTTGCTCTCGACCGTAACAAGGCTATCGGCCTTGGGGCGCGTCACCTTTAGATTTTCGTTCGAGATGACCGAGGTGTCGCTCGTACGATACGTGCGCCAGTCGTTCCCCGACATCGCGTCGTATCCAGGAAGGTCTGCTGCCACAACGCCGGATAGCTTGCTGTCCTTACCCTTGCGGTACTCGATGCCGCCGTCTGCCGTAGGCACCGCCTCGGCAAAGGTCGACAGATTCTCGGTAACCGCGTCAACCGAAGCGTTATCGCCGAGCAGAGACTTTGCGTAGGCATCCTTGACCTGCTGCATAAATGCCACAGCTTGGTCAATCTCGGAATCGTCGATGGGCTTAACCTTGATGACGATGTCGCGCGTTACGGTTATGCCGTCCTTGGCAAGCGTAGCCGTAATAACTACTTCATTCGAGACGCCTTTGATATCGCGGGTAACGACCACGCGGTAGCCGTTGACCTTCGCAACAGCCTCATCGTTCGATGCATAGGAGAGCTTGGCGCCGGATGGAGCGTCGATGTCAGAACGACGGGTATTGGGCAGCTGGAGATCGCCCTCGACGGCATTGGCATCGACTTCTTTTTTGGTCTCAAAATCCTTGAGCACAATGCGGTCGAGCGCAGCTGACAGCTCGGCCTTTTCGGCATCAATCTGCTCCTGAGATTTTGCCTTGACGGTATAGTAGACCAGATATGCCGTCCCATTTGACGGGGCATTATTGTAGCCAGGAACCGCCAGCGAGAGTGTAGCCGTGAGCTGAGCAGTCTGGTCGGTCATACCGTGGGTATACGTAACCGTCGGATCGCCGTAGCTGGAATTCACCTTGGCAACAGAGTCATCAAGACTCATCCAGACAATAGAAGCAACCTTTATACCGTTGATGCTAATTGAGCCGGGAAGCGTTCCCTGCGTGACGCCCGCCTCAATCTCGTCGGGCAGACCCTCAGCATGAGCCCATGCCGCCTTAAGATAGGCGATGACCTTGCCGCCGTCCCATGCGAGCGTCGATGCGCGACCGGGCGTATACGACACGCTCTCGGAGCCAAGCGTCAGCGTATACGTCGGCGTAAACTGGCGAAGCAGCGAGTAATCAAGCGCGGAAGTCTTATCTGCAGGAGACAGGAAGAAATAGGAAATCTTTCCATCATCCGCGATGCCGCCATCCTGCTTGGGATCGCGACCGCCATAGGTTACGCCCGCAAGCGAAACCTTGATATCCGAGTAGCCCAAGTTGGCAAGCTTCGCCGAAAGCATGGAGCAGATGTTGGTATCGGTTCCCTGGGATGGATTGGGATACCAGCCTGAATAGCCATCGGCTTTGAGCTTCGCAACCGCCTCGTCCAGCCTCTTAGCCTCATCAGACTTGGGGGCTTCGGGTTCGGCAGGAGCCTTTACTGGATACTTGAGACTTGCCGTGAACTTGTGGTCACCAGCACCGTCACCATGCGTAACGCGGCACGCAACGTATTTACCAGCAAGATTAGAGGTCAGCTTGAGTTCACGAGCAGTTGCGCCTTCGATAGCAGTGTAGCCTGACGCCGCCGGATCGGACGACTGGCTGTTGCCGACATACCACTGGTAACCAAGTTGATCGTACTCGTACGACGAAATCTCGACGTTGTCCCATTCGTCGTCGTCCCAATAATAGGCTGCGACCTTAACGGTATCGCCAACCTTGGCGATACCGCTGCCATAGGCAAGCCCGTTGCCGTCAGCATCAACAATTTCAGCCGAGTCAACGGTTACGTATGCCGAACGCGCGGAAACGGCGACGGAGTCCGACGAATCACCCTGCTCGGAAGCGACAGATGCCGGGGCGGCCAAACCCTCTGTATCGGTAGCATCACCGGCCGTCGCGTTATCGCTGCCAGCGGCATTTTCGGCAGCATCATCGTCGGCGCCATCGGCAGCAGCGCTCGCCGCCGCGCTGTTCGCGCCGGCGTCGGCAGCGGCGTCCTCGTCGGCCGCCGCGCCCTCGCCGCCCGTCGCAGCCTGAGCTACAGACTCGGCGATGCCCTCGGCGCCCTCGGCCCAAAGTTGCGCCGGCGTGGTGCCAAAAGCCATGGCAAAAGCCAGGAACGCCACCAGACCGCGCTTGGCTATGCCGCGGGCAATCGCTCCATGACGACGCCACGAGGCGCGCTGGCACTCGTCCTCAAACATATCCATTTGTCTCCTATTGTCTAAACTTGGAACATTGCCCAGCGGCTGCCCCACGTCATCGCGCACATTGCGCTCGAGTACCCCCATCGGGGTCCCCCCTTCCCTCCAGAGCCCAACGCGTACCGGCGGCATGCGCCGCGGCCGCGTACAAGATGGGAGGCGATCCGACTTAACCTTACCGACCCGGGCGCGCCGTCCGATCTGCGACGCGACCATCCCGGGCCAAGAGGAATTACGGTTACTGGTACAGCCAGGGACTTGCACCCCGATTCTCCCAAACACGCAGGAAAACCGCGCATTCGTGCGTCTCCGCACCACCATCTAGGCCATCGATTATTACTGTCAATATGGTAGCACGCAAAAGGGCCCCGCACGCAGGCGAAGCCCAAGGTAAAAGCTATGGTTTGCGATAGGAAGGACTGTCGTCGGACCTTGCAAGAACAGCCCGTTTCAAAACTATGCCGGTTTACGGGGCTAATTCAGCACTTCGCAACCATATCTGCCATTTTCGAAAACCAACGACTCATCTACCTGCGGTTTTAAAAGCGCGAATTTCGGTATGCTCGAGGTTCGGCGCTCCAGCCCCGTAAACCGGCATAGTTTTGTTCGGACCAGCCCACGCCGGCGCGACGCAAGGCAAAATGATCCGTTTTCCTCCGTCCCCCAGGGGCCATTAACGCTTGCCGCCGTGACTGTTACGCCAGATCTCGCGGCCCAGCATCAGCGCCAGCACCAGCGCACTCACGTAGCCCATAAAGCCAATGACCGGAATACCGAACACAACCGGCTCGATGCGCGCGTAGTACACCACCGACGAGCCGATAAACAGGCCGGCGATCACAATTGCCATCGACATGCGGTCGATAATTCCACCCAGCTGTCGCAGCGCCTTATCGCTGCTCATGATCTGCGTGTTCACCTTAAGCTGGCCGCGCGTGAGCATGCGCGACGCCAAGCCCAGATACTCGGCCGCCTCGAGCGAGCCTTTTGCGGCGCGATAGCTGCTCGCGGCAAGATCGCGCCCCATTTCGCGGACGCGCGCATAGGTGCTCTTCTCGTTTTTGATGTGCGTCTGGATGATCTGGATCATGTTGACGTCGGGCATATACTCGGTCAGCAGACCCTCGAGCGTCACCATGCCGCGGGCGAACATCGTCACCACGCTCGGCAGTTCAACGTCGTTTTTGCGCGCCAGATTTAACAGCGAGGTCAAAAACTCGCCGATATCCAGGTCCTTAAGATCGAGCCCTGCAAAGTCGGCGACGATAAAGTCCAAGTCGGACAAAAAGGCCGAATGGTCGAGCTCGGCAGAGTCGCCGCGCGTCACGGCAAAGCGCATAAGCGAATCCTTGAGCTTGGGAACGTCACCTTCGGCCACGGCGAAAATCATGTCCTTGACGATACCGCGGTCGTGACTCGACATGCGCCCGACCATGCCCAGGTCGATAAAGTAGACGATGCCGTCCTTGAGGATGATGTTTCCCGCATGCGGGTCGGCATGGAAAAAGCCGTCGTCGAGCACCTGCGTCGAGTAGTCCTCGACGATCGCGGCGCCAATCTTTTCCAAGTCATAACCCTCGGCCACCAGGCGCTCGGGATCGGCAATGGAGATGCCGTCGATGTAGTCCATGACTACGACGTGTTCGGTGCAAAGGTCCAAGTAGGATTTGGGACACGAGACGCCATGCACGCTTTTGTGGAAGTCATAGAAATCGTTGAGGTTTTTGGCCTCGGCCAAAAAGTTGGTCTCCTCGCGAAACGAGGTCCACAGCTCTTCGACCACGCCATGCAGGTCCACAAACTGATCGGTGTTGACGAACTTGGAAACGATACGTACCACCGAGCGAATGATGTCGATGTCCTGAGCCATCACCTGCTGCGCACCGGGGCGCTGCACCTTAACGGCCACGTCCTCGCCGGTCACCAGACGGGCGCGGTGCACCTGCGCGAGCGACGCGCTACCGAGCGGGTTGGGGTCGATCGCGTCGAACATCTGCCCCAGGCGCTGACCGTATTCCTCTTCCAAACAGCGGAGCACCACCTCATACGGCACCGGCTCTACGTCGGAGCGCAGACGGCGCAGCTCGTCGCAAAACCGCTGCGGCAAAATCTCGGAGCGGTTAGCCAGAATCTGCCCCATCTTGACGAACATGGGGCCGAGCTCTTCGAGCAGACGACGCAGGCGCACCGGCGTGAGGTTGTCCCACACGCGGTACTTTTTGATCAGGCGAACGATCTGCCCAATGCGTTCACGACGACCTGCCGGCGTGAGCTGGTATTCCTCGTCCGGCGCCATCGCGTCGGGCTCCTCAGGGACCATATCGACAGCGCGCGGCTTCTTGCGAGCGCCCGAGACGGCGGCCTCGACCTCGTCGACAACCGCCGTCTCGTCACCCAAGGGATCTTGATTGTTGTAATCGGTGGTGGAATCTGCCATCTGCGCTGCTACTCGGCCTCTTCGGCGTCCTCTGCGTCGTCGGGCTCAACGGACTCGACGGGCACCGAGGTCACGTTGTCCTCGACCGAATCGACGATGTCGCGCACATGGGCCAAAAAGGCCGTGCGCTCGGGGGCGGTCATGACGCGCACGCGGGCGAGGATGAGCTCGTCGAGCACGCGCTGGGCCGCAGTCTCGCCCTGCATGCCCAGGCGCTCGGTAAGGTCGGAGATGGTACCGCCGGCCTGCTCGAACATGTCGGACACGCTGCGGGCGATATCGGGGGTGCCGGCGTCCTTGCGCACCTGCTCGCCCTTGGCATTGAGGTCGTCGAGAACCTTCTTGCCGCCCTCGACGGCAACGGCGGCGGCGCCGAAGCCCACGTTGATGGCACCGTTAACAAGCTGATCGAATTTCATAACCATGGTTGGCTCCAATCGTGAACAACTTCATTGGCCTACTTGTACCCAAGATTGAGCAAACGACACAAAATCGTTTGTCACCGGGATAGAAATCGAGCGAGGCAAAGCCTTTGACGGCGTTTGCCCCGCTCGTTCGCTGCAATGTGGCTTTTACCTAATGTTATCGTTCATCGCGAAGGAATTCTTCATGGCACAGCTCGTGGTGTAGAGCACCTTGCCCAACAGGGCATCGGTCTCCACGCGCACAAGCTCGGCAAAGGCCTCGTTGGCGCGGGCGAGCTCGGCAGACACCTCGGCCTCGGGCAGCGCGGCTACGACAGCGTCAACGTCGTGAATCTGCTTGTGGCCCATGCCGCCGACCTTCTCCTGATAATCCTCGACCGCGCGACCGCACTCATGGAAGCGGACATCGGCCAAGGCACCGATCAGGCGATTTGCCCAATAGAAATTCTCGGACGTCACGCGAGCCTGCGTGTCGGCATAGTACTCGGGCATGGTCTCGACATTGGCGTACAGTGGCACAAGCGCGTTAAACGAGTTAGAGCCAAACGCCATCCACTGCACGGCGCGATACGCCGGCTGCGCATAGGGGCGCAGCTGCAGCACGGCGAGCTGGCTGTTGCGGTTGATGCCGATGGGACGATAGGCGCCGCGCGTGGCGGGCGTACCCTTGCTGCCGTAGCAGTCGTACTCCGTGCCCTGGTAGTGGCTCGAAAGCACGTACTTGATGTCCTCGAGGGTCACCTTGCGCTCGGGCACGCGGCTCCAGGGAATGTCGTCGCTCTCGGGCGTGTAGTCGGCGTCGGGACCGTCCCACACATCACTGGGGTTGAGGCAGCGCTGCATGTACCAGGCGCGCGGCGTGTTGTAGACGTGGTCGCTGTCGCTGTGCGAACCAAAGGCCTCGCGCGGGTTAAAGACCGCGGCGGGACCGTCGCCCTTAACGCCCAGCGTCAGGTCCAGATGCCACTCGGCCATCCAGGAGCGCAGGTCGGACGAGCACATGTGGTCGACCTGCGCGCCCTCGGCGTCGTCCAAGTCAAAGCTGTCGATACCTAGCTGGTTGGGCATGGTCACATAGGCGTCGTCGGGCACGCGCTTGGCGATCCAGTGGTGGCCGCCGATGGTCTCGAGCCACCAGATCTCGTCAACGTCACTAAAGGCGATGCCGTTGTTCTCGTAGGTGCCGTAGCGCTCGAGCAGGTCGCCCAAAATACGCACACCGTCGCGGGCAGACTTGGCGTATGGCAGCACCAGGGTCACCATGTCCTCCTCGCCCAGACCGCCGGGCTGCGCCGGCACATAGCCGTCCTCGCCCTCGTTACCCTTGGCGGGCACGAAATCCACGAGCGGATCGGCGCCGCGGACGCGCTCGTTGGTGGTGAGCGTCTCGGTTGCGGACATGCCAACATTGAGCTCGTTGAAACCGGCCTCGGCCCAAATGCCATGACCCGGGACAACGTCGGGGACGCTTGTGTAACGCATGGGATTGTCGGGCAGCTCAACGGTCAGGTGGCTCAGGACACTCGTGTAGACACGCGGCTGCTCGTCGGGATGCACTACGCGCATGCGCTTGGGCTCAAATACCCCATTGGGCGAGTCCTCGTTGCGGGCAACCAGCGTCGACCCGTCATAGCTCGCGTTCTTACCGACCAAAATCGTTGTGCACGGCATGCGCATCCTCCTTGAGCGAAAAAATCAAACGGCAACAGTGTATCGCTTCGGTGCAAAAAGGGCGAAACCACAGCCTCGGTACCCCCGTGGTCAAAAGCCTATTTCGATGTGCGCTCGGCCGCTTCGATCACGTGTTTGGCGAGAATCGCGGTGGTCACAGCCCCCACGCCGCCCGGCACGGGTGTGATGGCGTTAACGATCGGCTCCGCAGCATCAAAATCGACGTCCCCGACCAGCTTGCCGGCGGCCTCGTCCCAGTTAATGCCCACATCGATGATCGTCTGGCCCTCGCGAACCGCATCCGCGCCAATCGTGCGCGCGCGTCCAACTGCCGCAACCACTACATCAGCCGCACGACACTCGGCAGCAAGGTCGCGCGTGTGCGTATGGCACGTCGTCACCGTGGCATTGCGAGCCGTAAGCATGGCGGCAACGGGACGGCCAATCACCAGAGACCGACCGACGACCGCGACCTTGGCCCCATCCAGCTCAACACCGTAATGGTCCAGCAACGCCAACACGGCCTCAGCCGTGCAAGGAGCAAAGCCCTCGCCACGACCCGAAAGCGTGGTGAGCAGCGAGGCCGGCGTCATGGAGTCGACATCCTTGGCGGGATCGAGTGCCGAGGCAACCGCATCCTCGTCAAGCCCAGCGGGCAGCGGGCGAAACACTAGGCAGCCATGAACGGCGGGGTCGGCATTGATGTCCTTAATAGCCGCCAGCAGCTCATCCTGCGAAGCATCGGCAGGAAGCAAAACGCTGCGAGCATCGATGCCAGCCTTTTCACAGCGCTTGAGGGCGCCGCGCTCGTACGATAGATCGTCCTCGCGCTCGCCCACACGAACGATGGCCAGCGTCGGCACAACGCCGCGTTCGCGCAAAGCAACGCAGCGAGCGGCAAGCTCCTCGGTCAAAGTACGGGCAACGGGAGCCCCTTTGAGCAGCTCGGCCATGGCTATCCCCTCTTCCTAGCTGCGTCGGCGGCACGGCGCGCCAGCGCATCGGCGCGCGGCAGCCACGTATCCAACAGATCATCGCACGCCGCCTCGAGCTCCTCGGCGCGCGCCCGGTCTTTCATAGATGTGGTGTTGGCAAAGAGCGTCAGGCTCGCACCCTGCATGGCGGCGCGGCAGAACACGGCGCCGCAGGCAACGTCGGACAGCAGCTGGCGCGACCCCTTGTCCGCCATGTCCTCGAGCAGCGCCAGCGCGCGCCCGCAGGCATCCATAATGCGATACGGTGGCATAGCCGCCACGTGCAGCGCATCCTGAATCGCAGCCGGTCGAGCCGGATCGTCACGCGGAATACCGTACGCCGCGGACACCTGGCCGTACGCGCGAACGTCCTCGGCGACCAGATCCACAAGTTCCTGCGCCAACTCGTCTGCCTGGGCAAACGCGCGCGTCAGGTCATCTGCACGATCAGCAAGCGCAGGGTTCGTCGCCCCGTAGCGCGCGACCATCCCGCAAAGCGAGGCACCCAGCGCGCCCACAAAGGCGCTCGCGCTGCCACCGCCGGGAACCGGCTCGCGCGCGGCAAGTGCCTCGGCAAATCCGCGACAGGTTTTATCCATCATGTCTTGGCTCATACGCACGCACCTTCAAGTCATATAGATCGGTCGGGCGGCAACCGCCGGCCAACTGTATCGATCAAGTAATGGTGCTAAGTCTAGCCCATAAGCACATGAGCGTCAGCGCATCTGGCCATCGCGGATTTCTATGACGAACGATAGGCGTCGGCGCCGCAAGCATGGGACACATGGCCCACCTTTCGAGACTTCCGGACGTCAAAAACTGAGGCATATCTATAAACAAGGAATCTGTTGGGGCAACGCCCGCGTACACGCGCCCCATTAAAACAACGGGCACCTCACCCTGGGGAGGGCCGACGGCATCGGCCCTCCCCTCTCCCGGACATATTGCCACTTAACGGCGCAAATCCAGCCCTCAGAATGGGACACATGGCCCACCCTTACGAGCCGCTCGCGCGTACAGTAAAGGCAGGTAATCCATGGGCGGTTACAGATGAGGAGACACGACCATGAAAAAGAAGGCCTTTGCGATTCTCACCCTCTGCATCAGTCTCTTTGCTGCAGTTGCCCTGGTGGGTTGCGGCGGAAGCGGTGGCGCTACCGGCAGTGGCGGTGGCGGCGGCGCGGAAAAGCCGGCCGTGGATATGAGAACCGACTTCATCTGGTTTAAGGTCGAGGTCCCCGAGGGCGTCGAGATCACCGACGTTGCCGGCGACACCGCCGATAGGGCCCAGTTTAAGTTCACCGAGAGCGAGCACGCCAGCGATCGCTTCATCCCTGTCTTCGACTCTGACAAGAACGCCGACGAGCTGTTCGACTACGAGGCCAAATGGAAGGCCAACTCCGGATGGACCGAGAGCGACCCCGTTAAGTACAACGGCAAGACCTGGCGCAGCGCCTACTTTACGCACTCGGGCGGTGTGACGACCGAGTACTTCACCGACGTTGACGGTGGCAGCGTGTATGTGCGCATCGACAACGTAGAAGAGCACAAGGACGCTGTCGAGACCATGATGAAGTCCCTGGAGTTTGCCGATGACATCGCCAAGGCCAAGACCGAGGCCATGGACGTCAAGCTCGACGATATCGAGATCAAGCGCTAAAGCTCCAACGGCATGCAGCAGCGCCGTTTTAGCTCAGCCGGGATGCAAGGTGTGACTCCTTGCATCCCGGTTTTTTATGTTCGAAAGCGCCCGGTCACATCACCATATTGAGCACGTTGACGAATTCCTGCGCCTTCGCGTGGCTGCTGAGGCCAAGGTGCAGACGGTCAACAGCCGGCTACTGCGCCTCTGTTTTCCCTAGCATTTCATTCTAGTAGCCACGAGACCCTTTCTCGAAGACCTCCGACGACGTCGCAGTTTCTGTCCCCGCCAGGCTTTATGATAATCGCCATTAGCCAGCCATTATCTATTAAGCAGCATCCCTCAAGAGGAAAGCGGGAGATACGAATGGGCACACCAAAACCGTCTTTGCGCGACTGCATCTACGGACTTGCCGTTGGCGACGCACTGGGCGTTCCCTACGAGTTCAGGCCTCGCGGCACGTTCGAATGCACCGACATGATTGGCTACGGCACGCATGGGCAACCCGCCGGCACCTGGAGCGACGACACATCTATGACGCTTGCTACCTGTGACTCGATTAGGGAGCTCGGGTATATCGACACCGCAGACATGCGCGACAAGTTCGTAAGCTGGATTGCCCGTGGCGAGTATACGATCGACGGCGTTTTCGATTACGGCGGCACGACCGCCCGCGCCCTGCACACCGGCAAAGGTGGCTCCGGCGAACGCGACAACGGCAACGGTTCGCTCATGCGCATCGCGCCCCTGGCGTTCACCGATGCGACAGACGAAGAGATCCGTGAGGTCTCTGCAATCACCCACGCTCATAGAACATCGACCGACACATGCGTCATATTTGTCGAGCTGATGAGAGACGTGCTGAGCGGCGCACTCCCCTCGTGGGCGCTGCAGCTGAAAAGCGCGCCCGAGCACGAAATCAGATCCGGCGGCTTCGTGCGCGACACGCTTAAGGCAGCCACCTGGTGCTTCGTCAACACCAGCAGCTACGAAGACTGCGTGCTTGCCGCCGTCAACCTGGGCGACGACACCGACACCACCGCAGCCGTCGCAGGTGCACTCGCAGGCACAGCCTACGGCATGGACGCAATTCCACAGGAGTGGGTCGACACCCTGCGCGGTAAAGAGCTGATTGAGAGCTGCCTGTTTTAGATCGCGGCGGCAACAGAAACAAGCCAGGAGGCATCCTGGAGAGGAAGACTGCTCACATAGATGAGTTCCAAGTGGACGAGCACGAGATTCCGCTACTCCCAGCAGGGCTGAAGGAGGAAGGAGACCTCTATGTCCTCCCCGACGGGCGTTATCTTCCCTGCGGAGTCTACAAGACCGCGGACGGCGACTTGCTCCTTTATGAGCCATCCGAACTTAGTTTCTTCGGGCAGATGACTACCCAATTCAAAGAGAGCTAGAGGTTTGATTGCCCGTTAGATCGACACTGTTCCAAACCAGGGGATGGGTGGAGAAGGGGGTCATAGAAAAGGGCCGGTTGCTGCCGGCCCTTTAGACATTAGCTCCTGCGTTGCCCGCGCTTCCAAAGTTGACCGACTGAGGAGCGGGTTCCGCGGCACACCTTGATTTTACCCGGTGGGGCGGCTCTTTTGCAGCCGTCCCACCGTTTATTTAGATCTACTACGACGGACAGCTCGCACTACTGCGCACTGTCCCGTACCGCCCCCTTACTTACCAAATATCGCGCCAAACAAACCCTTGCGTTTGGGCTTTTCCTCTCGGTAGGAGCCCTCGGCCACCGCCGCCACCTGCCGCGGCTGTTCACCGCCTCCATGGCGCACGATCTGGTACAGAAACGGCGATTTAACGTATTTGACCTCGATGGGCGTGGCGTGCACGGTGCTTTCGCTCGACAGCATCACGTTGGGATTGAGCGGTGCCACCACATGTGTCTCGCGCTTGTCGCTAAACACTACCGCGGCCGCACGACCCGTCTGGCCGTTTACGGCAATGCGCACCTGCTCGCCTTCGCGGCTGTCCGACGCCGGACGATCGACAAAGTAGACCGGCACCATCACCAGACCATCCTTGTGCTTGCGGGCCTTGCGCGCCCACGTGCGGATACTCTTTTTATTGAGCCCCAGTACCGCCTCGGCATCGTTGCCGGCAATGTCGAGCGCCAGCTTATCAATGACCACCTGGTCCTTGGTAGATGCATCGACGGAGACAACGCGAAAGTCACCTTCCTGCATGGCAGGATCGAACGGCCCCACCTTGCCAAAGTCCCACGGCTCCAAAATGCCCATAAGACGAACGTCCAGGTAGTTTGCCCGCGGATATGCCCAGTCGAGCACCTCGTAGTACACCAAGGTCTCCTTGCTCAGCCCCTTGCCCGGGAAGGACGCCATCATGCGCAAATCCGCGAGCGCCATGGGAAAGTAGAAGAGCATCATGTCGTTTTGGATCGCGTCTTCTACATCGTGACCGGCAAAGGCTTCCGCATACTGGCGCACCAGCTGCAGCGCGTTAGCACGTGCCTGCTGCGGCGAGATTTCGCAGGGAATACCCTGCTCGGGTACATACTCCGCACCAACGCCCATGGTCAGGCGCTTGCTAAAGGTACCGGGCTTGAGCAGGTCGGCGATTCCGATCTTATTGCCGCAGGACGGGCACTCAAACACGCGCTGGGTCGACTCGCCTTCGAAGGATGCGCCGCAGAAGGGGCACGGGATGCTCACGTGCGCGGCCTCCTGGAACTCCTGCGCCGTGCCGCGGTCCTCCCACAGTAGATGCTCCAGAACCGACTGGTTGCGCCAGTGCGCATGAAAGAAATACCAGTCGGGGTCCACCGGGCGCTCGAGCTGCGACACATGGGTGAGCTTAAGCAACCCATCGACAACCGTCAGCGGCGCATGGCGAATGCCCAGGGCGCTCTTGGGCTCCCCCGCATCGGCCTGCCACGGAACGACCGTGCCGCAATAGGCGCACTCAAAGCTGCGTTGAGCCTGGTGTGAGTACATGGGGCCGCCGCAGTTTTGGCATTTAATGGCAAACATCTCGTCCATGGATACGTCCTCCTTTACGCAGGGGCTGTCGACATTAAGTATGTCGAGCAGGCAGGCACAAGCCCATACCCATGTGGCCCAAAATGAAGCACCCGGTCGGACAAAAAGCCCCGCTCGTTAGCTCCAGCAGACCATTACTGCATTTTCTGAGCATCGGCGCACGGCGTGCCTATGCGAGCTACACTATCCCCTTAAACGAGGATGCGAGGAGGTCCGCCATGCTATTTGTAAATCGGCTGGTACATACACTTGTTCCTGGCAGCGAGGGCGAGCCGGTTGATGCATCTTGTCGCACCAACGCGGGCTTTGCCGCAAGCCTCATCTGCATTGGCCTCAACATTACCCTGTGCCTGGCCAAGGGCATCGCGGGTCTGCTCGCCGGCTCTGTCTCGCTTGTCGCCGATGCCTTTAACAACCTCTCCGACGCCTCGAGCAACATTGTGAGCTTGCTCGGGTTCCGCCTTGCCAGCCGCCCGGCAGACGAAGGCCACCCCTATGGCCACGGCCGTTACGAATACCTCGCCGGCTTGTTTGTCGCCGTCCTCGTTTGTGCCGTCGGCATCAACCTGGTTCTCGAGTCCATTACCAAGATCATCAAGCCCTCCCCCACCGCCTACACGCTGGTCTCCCTAGCCGCCCTCGTCTTATCCATGCTCGTCAAATTATGGATGGCCGCATTCAACCGCGCGCTGGGCGACCGCATTGACTCGGAGACGCTCATCGCCACGGCGCAGGACTCCAAAAACGACGTCATCACCTCGGGCTCGGTCTTGGCGGCGGCGCTTATTTCGCAGACGACCGGCTTTGACCTCGACGGCTGGGCAGGCCTGGGCGTGGGCATCTTCATCTGCATCAGCGGCATGGGCCTGGTGCGCGACGCCATCAGCCCGCTGTTGGGACAAGCGCCCGACCCCAAGCTCGTCCAGGAAATCCGCGACAGGATCATGTCGTACCCCCAGGTCTTGGGCACACACGACCTCATGGTGCACGACTACGGCCCCGGCCGTCAGTTTGCCAGCGCACACGTGGAAATGCCCGGCGAGGGCGATGCCTTTGAGCACCACGAGATCCTGGACACCATCGAACACGATATTAAACGCCAGATGGGCATCGACATCACGCTGCACTGCGACCCCATCGCCACCACCGGCGACGACCTGCGCAGCTGGGTCAAGCGTGGCGTCATGCAGATCGATCCCGCGCTCTCCATCCATGACCTGCACGAGCACGATGGCTTTGTGTCATTTGACCTGGTGCGTCCCGACGGCTTTCGCATCTCCGACGACGAGCTGTTGGAGCGCGTAACGCATATCGTGCACGAGCGCAGGCCCGATGCATCATGCGTTGTCACGTTTGACTCGGGCTTTAGCTCGCCCGACCGTCCGGCCGAACAGTTGTAGCCCCGCTCCGCTCGGCCGCTAGTTTCCCTGCGCGCCCGAAATGCCGTTTTGTAGCGCATCCCAGGCGTTCGTTGCCATATCACCCAGATTCTGAGCAGTATCACCGAGGTTCTGGGCTGTGTCGCCCAGCTCTTGCGCCTTGTCTCCCAACTCCTGTGCCTTGTTGCTCAGGTCCTCCAGCGTGTTAGAGCTCGAGCTGTCCGTGGCGCCTTGATCAGCGGACGCATTGCCCGACGAGCCGTCCTTGCGCGTGAGCTGAATCTCAAGGTTGCCGTCACCGTTGTAGTAGGCAGATGTGACGACCCAGTTGGCATCGACGACGGGCGTCGAGCCGTCGTCGGTCAGAATCACGGCATTCGAAAGATCGGCCCCGCGCGACTTGAGGAGCTTCTTGGCGTTTGACCAGTACTGACCCGGGATATCGCTCAGGTCGACGGTGCCGGACTGGGCAGTCTCGGTCTGCTCGGCCGTGGTATCAGTCGTGGCGCCCCGCTTGTTGAGCATGCCCGACACAATGGCGAACACAACCGACAAGGCAAAGAAGATCGCCAGCACGATAAGAATCTTCTTGATCACGCTCGACGAACGCGAAGGCTTCTTCTCCTCGTCCTCGCCATACTGGGGGATGGACTTGGGATACTCACGATACGGCTCGCGCGCGTATCGGTCGTGCGACTCGTAGCGCGGCTGTGCCGTGCGCGGCATATATGTCGTCTGCTGAGGTTGTGGAATGGGATTTTGCAGCAGGTCATCATAGGGGTCTACCGCCGCGTTGCCGTAGGGGTTCTGCGATGAGACACCATGCGGGTCCTGCGCCGCGTTTCCGTAATTCACAACGCGCGTGGGATCGGCAGACATCTGTGTCGCATCGGGGGCAGCGTAGCCGGGATTCGGCACGACGCGGGTCTCATCGGCGCCGTTGCCCGTCCGCGGGGAGCCGTAGCCACCCATTACGGTCGTCTTGTCCTGGTCCATGCAACGTTTCCTTTCCGTCGCCCGTAAGCATCAAGATATCCATGCATTCTACCCGCGCAAAAGCCTATGATGGACAAAGCCCGCCGGTATCTACAAGACATGCGCGGCCGACAGTCACAAGCGAATCGAGGATATGTCATGGCAAAAAGCAAGCTCATCAAGGACACGACGCGTGCCGAGCGTGAGGAGATCATCAAGCTAGCGCTCGCGGGCTGCGGCAACGGCAGCTGCGACAACTGCGGAAGCTGCAGCTTGGGAGCCGGCGACCCGTACGGTACCTACCAGCCCTACATTGACGGCGAGATGGAAATCGCCGATATCAACATGATGGTCGCCGAGCGCAACGCCAAACTCTTCGGCCTCCAGCGCGGCTAACGACCTCTTCTTGGGCTGTGAACCATAAAATGCGCCCATCTACTACGTTTAACCCAAGGGTACCAACCATATCCATATTTGTGTTAACAAAACCGCAGGTAAACGTCTTGCCGCATTGTTAAAAAAACGCTTCATGGTCGGTCCAACCCTGGCAAACGTAGTAGATGGGCGCCTTTCGTGGCGCGGCTGGCCCAGACAGCTTGTCTCGGAGCCAATTTGCATCAAAAAGTCCCCGGCGGCGCTGCGTTTTGCGTCACCGGGGACTGTTCAGTTCACTCCCTGTTGCTTTGCCCTACTCGTTGGGCACATGCGTGGCGCAAGGATACTCAGGCGTCACATCCTGGCCGTTGGAATAGCTCGAATTTTGTAGTACGCCGACCTCGTCACCTGTTCCGAACGATACGGAGGAACGTAGCTATCGGTATAGGTACGCACACAGGCGATATCCCCGTCAATCGAGACGATCTCGGCGGTATACATCATGGTCACGTGGCTGTCCTCGTCATCCATCGAGGCCTGCTTGCTCGCATCGAGCGTGTCCGCAACGAGCCGGACCATATCCCTATTGAACTTGGCGACACCCACGCCCTGGCTCTTTACCTGAGGATAGGTCCACGTAGCCGTGATCTGGCACGTGTCATCGGGGGACGGGTCCAGCGGGCCTTCGCCAACCGCAGCCGTAAAGTCAACATCCTGCGTGGCAGAGGCGGCTTCGTAGCCCACCTGCGCACTGTCATCGTCCTTCGACTTCAGCTGCTCCAGCGTCGTGGGCACCGTTGCGATGGTGCTGGCTACGCTCTCCTCGGTGCTGGTAAGCACGGCGCTCAGCTCGGACACTTCACCTCATTGACCCAACAGCCACAAAATGATCCGTAATCCTTCCGTCCCCAAGGGATCAAAAAGCCCCGCCGGGCTTTAGGAGCACGGCGGGGCGGGCAAGCGGCTATGGACAACAGGCTTAGAAAAGGCCGGTGATGTTGCCGTCGTTGTCGACGTCGATGTTCTCGGCCGCGGGAACCTTGGGTAGGCCCGGCATGGTCAGAACGCTGCCGGTCAGCGCGACCACAAAGTGGGCACCGGCGGAAACCTTGAGCTCGCGCACGGTGATGCGGAAGTTCTCGGGCGCGCCCAGAGCCTTGGCGTTATCGCTGAAGCTGTACTGGGTCTTGGCGACGCACACCGGCAGGTTACCAAAGCCGTTCTCGCGCAGCTCGGCGAGCTGGCGCTTGGCAGCCGGCGTAAAGTCGACGCCATCGGCGCGGTAGACCTTGGTGGCAACGGCCTCCAGGGCGTCGGCCACATCGGCACCGTCCTCGTAGGCAAACTTGAGCTCGCTCGGCTGCTCAATCAGGCGCATGACCTCATCAGCCAGGTCGAGCGCGCCCTCGCCGCCCTTGGCCCAAACCTCGGACAGCTTAACGTTGACGCCGAGCTTCTGGCACTCGGACTCGATGAGCGCAAGTTCGGCCTCGGTGTCCGTCGGGAAGCGGTTGATGGCGACCACGCAGGGAAGACCATAGACGTTCTGGATGTTGTCGACGTGGCGCAGCAGGTTGGGCATACCGGCCTTAAGGGCCTCGAGGTTCTCGTCGTTGAGGTCGGCCTTGGCAACACCGCCGTTGTACTTAAGCGCGCGGGCAGTGGCGACGACCACGACGGCGCTGGGGCGAACGCCCGTCATGCGGCACTTGATGTCCAGGAACTTCTCGGCACCAAGGTCGGCGCCAAAGCCGGCCTCGGTAATCGCGACGTCACCAAAACGCATGGCCATGCGGGTGGCCATGATGGAGTTGCAGCCGTGGGCGATATTGGCGAAGGGGCCGCCGTGGACAAACGCGGGCGTGCCCTCGAGCGTCTGCACCAGGTTGGGCTTGAGCGCATCCTTAAGCAGCGCGGCCATGGCGCCCTGGGCCTTAAGGTCGCGGGCGCGGACGGGCTCGCCGGCATAGCTGTAGCCGACAACGATCTCGCCCAAGCGCTCTTTGAGGTCGTTGATGCTCGTGGACAGGCACAGGATTGCCATGACCTCGGAGGCAACGGTGATATCGAAGCCGTCCTCGCGCGGCACGCCCTGGGCTTTGCCGCCGATGCCATCGATAACATGGCGCAGTTGACGGTCGTTCATGTCGACGACGCGCTTCCAGGTGATGCGCTTAACATCGATGCCGAGCTGATTGCCCTGCTGAATATGGTTGTCGAGCATGGCTGCCAGCAGGTTGTTGGCGGCACCGATAGCATGGAAGTCACCGGTAAAGTGCAGGTTGATGTCCTCCATGGGGATGACCTGAGCCCAGCCGCCGCCGGCGGCACCGCCCTTTACGCCAAAGACGGGACCGAGCGAAGGTTCGCGCAGGGCAACGGCGCTCTTGACGCCGCGACGACGCAGACCGTCGGCCAGACCGATGGTCGTGGTGGTCTTGCCCTCACCCGCAGGCGTGGGATTGATAGCGGTCACGAGGACAAGCTTGGCCTGGTGATCGGTCGGCTCGTTGAGCAGTGAATAGTCGACCTTTGCCTTGTCGAAGCCGTACGGAATCAGGTGCTTTACGTCGACGCCGGCGTTCTTGGCCACCTCGGTAATGGGCAGCGGCGCGACGGAACGTGCGATTTCGATGTCAGTAGGCATGGGCGGTCCTTTCGTTACCGGATGAGAAAAAGACCAATTCAGCATAGCACGGGCGCGCAATAGTAAAACGCCCATAACCGATGAACGGCGATATGTTTATCCAATGCCCAGCGATAACCTAACAGCCCGCCAAAACAAAACGCCCTAAACGGTAGGTTCAATCCCCAGGTGTTCAAAGGTGCGAAGGGTTGCCTGACGGCCCTGCGGCGTGCGAATCATCAAGCCGCACTGCAACAGGTAGGGTTCGTAGACATCTTCGAGCGTACCCGGGTCCTCGCCCACCGCGCTGGCAAGGGTCGTCAGGCCCACGGCACGGCCGGAGAACGTCTTGGCGAGCGTCTCCAAGATGCGAATGTCCATCCAGTCCAGACCAAGCTCATCAATCTCAAAGAACTCGAGCGCCTGACGGCAGATATCAAGCTCAATAGGACCGTTGCCGCGCACCTGGGCGTAATCGCGCACGCGCTTGAGCAAGCGGTTGGCAAGACGCGGCGTACCACGCGAGCGCGAGCCGATCTCGAGCGCGCTCGGATGGTCTATTGTCACGCCCAAAATGGTTGCCGAGCGCGTCACAATCTGGGCAAGCTCCTCGATCGTGTAGTAGTCAAGGCGATACGAAATGCCAAAACGGTCGCGCAGCGGGCCGGTCAGCATACCCGAGCGGGTCGTTGCCGCCACCAGCGTAAACTTGGGGATATCCAGGCGAATCGAGCGCGCCGCCGGACCTTTGCCAATAACGATATCGAGCGCAAAGTCCTCCATCGCGGGATACAGGACTTCCTCGACCGAACGGTTGAGACGGTGGATCTCGTCGATAAACAGCACGTCACCCGGCTGCAAGTTGGTAAGGATGGCCGCCAGGTCGCCGGTGCGCGCGATGGCCGGGCCACTCGTCGTCTTAATCTGAGCGCCCAGCTCGTTGGCTATAACGGTGGCCAGCGTGGTCTTGCCCAGACCCGGAGGGCCCGAGAAGATCACGTGGTCGAGCGTCTCGCCGCGGCTCTGCGCCGCCTCGATCAGCACGCGAAGGCTCTGCTTGATATGCTCCTGACCGCAGTAGTCGTCCAGGCGCTGGGGGCGCAGGGTACGGTCGACATCGAGGTCCTCGGGCGTTAGCTCCGAGCCCACCATGCGCTCACCGTGCGCCATGGATGCCGCCGGCGAGTTGCCGGGCGTCGCCCACAGGTCCTGAGAGTCATCGGCTTCCCACATCACGCATCCATTCCGAGTCGCTTAAGCGCCGCGCCGAGCAGATCCTCGACACGCATATCCTGCCCATCATACCCGCTCAGGGCGACATCGGCCTCCTGCGGGCTAAAGCCCATGGAAAGGAGTGCCGCGCGGGCATCATCGATGGCCGAGGGAGCGGCAGCGGGCACGGGCATCGCGACCTGTCCGGGAATCACGTCGACCGGCACAAAGCCCTTATCCTTGGCAAAGGTACTCTTGAGCTCCAGAATGAGGCGCTGAGCTGTCTTTTTACCCACACCGGGTACCTTGGCCATGCCCTTGTCGTCCTCGGCCATCACCAGCGAATACAGCTGCCCCACGGTATAGGTGGAAAGCACGGCGAGCGCCAAGCGCGGGCCAACGCCCGAGACGGACACGAGCCGGTCGAACATTGTGCGCTCGTCCTTTGAGGAAAATCCGAAAAGTGTCATGGCGTCCTCGCGCACCTGCATGCGCGTGTAGAGGCGGACCTCGCCGCCGGGCGTCGGCAACGTGGCCGCAGTGCTGCCCGAGATGCCGAGCTCAAAGCCCACGCCCGACACATCGACGATAGCAGAGCTCATCGTGGCCTCGACAAGCGTTCCGTGGAGCTGGGAGATCATCAGTATCCGGTTCCTCTCTGTTGATAGAACTCGCCGCCGGTAAGCGCGCGGGTGCGGCTGAGGTTAACGTGGCAGATGGCGCAGGCCAGGGCATCGGCAGCATGGTCGGGGTGCGGGTCGTGATCGAGCTGCGTGAGCGTACGCACCATGTAGGCGACCTGCCGTTTGTCTGCAGCGCCGGTGCCCACAACAGCCTGCTTAATCTGCATAGGCGTGTATTCGCCAATCTCGAGCGCGCACTCCGAAAGCGCCACAAGCGCAGCGCCGCGGGCATGCGCCGTGGGGATGGCCGAACGAACGTTGGCGCCAAAGTAGATGCTCTCGATAGCAGCGGTATCGGGACGATAGCGTTCGACAACGCCCTTGAGGTCGCGGGCGATATGCGACAGGCGCACCGCGAGCGGACTTCCAGCACTGGTCTCGATGCAGCCATAGGCACGACAGCGAACCTCGCCACGTCGCTCCTCGATAATCCCCCACCCCGTATGGGCCAAACCAGGGTCGATACCCAAGATAACCAAGCCAACCTCCCCTCGTCACAAGCGCAGCGCAAGGCAAGGCCCCACGCACTATTCACGAACGTCTGTTCTAGAATAACACAACAGCGACCGTATCTGGCAAGCAAGGTCGAACCATAGGTTGAGCATAAGTCAGCGAGCGAGTCCCTGCCGTGGCAAGGTGTCGCGAAAGAGGAGCGCCGCGTACTTCTGTACGCAAGCGACGGTTTGAGCGGCAGATGGCCCGGCAGGGGCTCGCGTAGCGTCGACTCGTTACGCGGTTTGGCAAAACCGCGTAACCTTTGCCCCATCCCCAGTTTAGTTCTGCGAGAAAAAAGGAAACTGACGGGGATCCACCGGCGGATGTGGCATCGGCGTGCCCTGGGGCCCGCCCTGCGGTCCGCCCTGGCCGCCCATCATCCTTTCGATGGCGTCCTGGACCTCGCCCTCGAACTTTTTCATTCCCTCGTGCAAACGACGCTGACCGTCCTCAGAGCGCAGCTCCTCCATCTGCTCGGGCGAAATACCCAACAGCTCACCCAACAGACCCATCATCTCTCCGCGCATGCGATCGCCCGTATCGCTATCGGCAAAGCGGCGCACTTCGGCGCGCGCCAGTGAATCAACCGTCATGCGCTCCTTGCCGTTGAGCCCCAAATCGGACCACGCAAGCATGTACGGCCAAGCGCGCTCGGCAAACGAACGGGCCGAAACGATCGGCGCCGGCGGCAACATGCGACGGGCAGCCTCACCCTGTCGAACGAGCATCAGCAGCAGCGAGCAGGCCTCAGGCTTGCCAGCGGCCATAGGGATGTCGTCGAAAGATCGATTGCGGTCCACGTGCGCCTCGAGCGCGCCATCGACCTCACCCGGCTCAAGCCCGCCGAGCAGCTGTGCCGCGCGGTCGAGCATATCGACCGGACCGTCGAGCGTCGAGAGCGCCTGCGCCAGCACTCGCTCCATACAATCTTCCACCGCGTTGAGCGTCACGAGCTCTTGGGGCACCACGGCAGACGTGCGGTTGCGCACGCGCGCCACAAACTCAAGCGTCGACAGGTACACATCGCCAAAGGGCGCAAAGTCGCCCTGGTAGCCGCCGGACAGTGCGGGCGCCGCTAGCGCGTACTCGGTCTTGGAGAGCGGACTCAACGCCATGGCGCCCAGCTCGAGCGCCGTATCCTCGAGCATCAGGCCCAGCGCACGCGAGCGCAGACGCTCGGCATCGCCCGCCGACACGTCGCGATCGAGCACACGCGCCGCATCCGGTGCATCGCGCTCGACGGTGCGAATGTGCAGGCGCTCGGCAATCGCGCGGACGGCGGCACAGCGGGCAGCCTCGGCCTCTTCCTGAGCAGGCGTAAAGATACGGTTGCGCCCCAGCACAAGGCCAATCACATTACGCGGGCCCAGAGCGTCAACGGCAAGTGCCGCCAGCAGGGACGACGGCAAGTCACCCTCGAGTGCCACCACAGCACGCGACGCGCCGCGAGCTCGGGCATTGTCGCGCACGGCGAGCACCAGCGCCTGCCACAGCCACGCCTCGGAACGAAACTCGGGCAGTTCGTGATCTTCCAGGGCATCGAGCATCACGCCGCGCTGAATCTCCTGAACCAGCAGGCTCTCCTCAAAACACGGCGCCTGGGCCACCACGCGACCGCAGTCGTCGAGCACAAACGAACCGCCGGTATATACCGACTCGTCGTACGCACCGACCGGCGCCATGCAGGCAAACCACACGCTGCGCTTAGATGCGATCTTGCGGTAGGCACCGCTGCGAACGGCGGCGATGGCGGCAGTCTCGCGGTCGGTCATGTCAAACGCGTTGAATTGGAAATACGCAATAAGGTCAACACCGGTCGGCAACATCTCGAGTTCGCGGTCCAAGTCAAAAATCACGGCGATGCGCACGCCGTCCACGTCGAACACCGGCGGTGCCCAACGCGTATCGTTGTTCTCGCCACGCTGCAGGGCAATGCTCGATCGAGCCGGCACCACATGACCGTCCTTGAGCATCATGTAGTCGAGCAGCGGCTGGCCCTCAAACGAAACCGCCGCGGGCACGATGCAGATCATATCGAGCTCTTGGATACGCTCGGCAACACCGTTCAGGCCTGTCAGCATGTCGTGCTCAAAGTCGGCAGTACCCACCAGGCCGCCGGGCAGAGCACCCATAAAGAGCGGAGCCGGGACGCACAGCACGCGCGCCCCGCGCTCGTGGGCCAGACGAGCCTGGTCCTCGATGCGACCGCAAATGCCCTCAATATCACCCAGGCGCATATCGATCTGTGCAAGCGCGAGCTTCATGGCCCAGCCCTTTCCGTCGTAAACCATCGAAACCGTAGTAAAAGCGCCGGCCGCATAATGCAGCCGGCGCTTGCATGTGCATATGCTAGCTATGATACCCCGAGCGGGGGCGCGCTCCTAGAACGTCGCGGACCACAGCCCATGCAGGTTGCAGTAGGCATAGACGGTACCGGTCTTGGAGCCGCCAGCGAAAAACGTCGCGGGCTTCATGCCGGGCTCAAGGTAATGGACCTCCAGGCGGCCCTCGGCCTCAAGCGCGATCCACTCGATGTAGTGCTCGGGCAGCATGGGGTGCTCCGTCGAGCCCACGCGCGCACGAATGACGTGGCCGTCGCGCTCGATCTCGACAACAGGCACGTGCTTCTCGTGCGCCGCATCCTCGGTGTTTGCCGTCAGCTCCGTGCAGCCGGCAGGGGTCGCAACGTCGTCGCCAAGAGCGGCAACGAGCTTGCCGTCGGAGTCTTTAAAGAATTTCGCCATGATGTTCTCCTTTGCTGATGTGCCAATGTTCTCGTTAGTTCTTATGCCCAAAGAGCGCCGAACCATCCATGGCATTGTAAATGAACACATAACGGGTGAGGCAAGCGGTCGGACCAGGACGAACCGGCGACCCGGCCCGACCCGGCGACCCCATCCCGCGCGCAGCTAGCGACCGTCGCCGCCGAGCAGCGCCAGAACGTCCTCGCGCGTGAACAGCGCCGACGAGATGCCGTCACCGCCGAGCACACTGTTGACCAGATCGCGCTTGGACTCCTGCATCTGCATGATGCGTTCCTCGATCGTGTCCTTGGCGATGAGCTTGTACACGGTCACGGTGTGCTGCTGGCCAATGCGGTGGGCGCGGTCGGTCGCCTGATCCTGCGCCGCCACGTTCCACCACGGGTCGTAGTGGATGACCACGTCGGCAGCCGTCAAATTAAGGCCCACGCCGCCCGCCTTGAGCGAAATCAAGAACACCGGCACCTCGCCCGCTTGGAACTGCGCAACCATCTTGGCACGGCTCTCTTTAGACGATGCGCCCGTAAGCTTAAGGAAGGCGATATCCTCCTTGGCCAGGCGCTTGCCGATGATATCGAGCATGCCCGTAAACTGGCTGAACAGCAAGATGCGATGACCGCCGTCGAGCGCGCCGTGGACGAGCTCCATACACGTATCGAGCTTGGCGCTTCCCGCCTTGTAGTCCGCGTAATGCAGATGAGGATCACAGCAGATCTGGCGCAGCTTGGTGAGCTCGGCAAGTACCTTGAGCTTATCTTTTTTGAACTCCCCGGCCTCGCGGTGCTGCACTTGCTGGGCAATGCGGTCCTGGTTGGCCAGGTAAAGTTTGCGCTGCTCGCCGGTGAGTTGCGCCATCACCGTATCCTCGATCTTCTCGGGCAGGTCGGCCACCACGTCTTCCTTGACGCGGCGCAGCACAAACGGCGACACGAGCGCCTGCAGGCGAGCGGCGCTGTCACCCTCGGCGTGCTCGACCGGGCTTTCGAAGCGCTTGGCAAACGACTCGCGCGTGCCGAGCAGGCCCGGCATCAAAAAGTCGAAGATGCTCCAGAGCTCGGACAGGCGGTTTTCGATGGGCGTGCCCGTCAAGGCAAAACGCACGCCGGCAGGCAGACGCTTTGCGGCGCGAGCCACCTGCGTGAGCGGGTTTTTAATGTACTGGGCTTCATCCAGCACCACGCGGGCAAAGTCCTGCTCGACGTACTCGTCGATATCGCGGCGCATGAGGTCATACGACGTCACGACCACGTTATGCTCGGCCACGCCGGCAATTTGCACGCGACGCTGGGCCTTGGTGCCCACAATGGCGCACACATCAATCGACGGGGCAAAGCGCTCCAGCTCGGCAGTCCAGTTGTACACGAGCGATGCGGGGCATACCACAAGCGTGGGCTTAGCGTCCCCCGCCTCCACGCGCGCCAGGATATGCGCGATCATCTGGAGCGTTTTGCCCAGGCCCATGTCGTCGGCCAAGATGCCGCCAAGGCCCAGGTGTTCGAGCGAACCGAGCCACTGGTAGCCGTCGACCTGGTAGCCACGCAGCGTGGCCTTGAGCGAGGCCGGCACCGTAAAGTCCATCTTGCCGAGCGTGTCCAGGCGCTCGACGGTGCGACGGAATGCAGCGTCGCGATCGGCTTCGAGCGCGGACGTGCGCGCAAGCATGCTGTCGACGAACAGGGTACTCGACGCGGGAAGCGACACGCCGTCGAGCAGGTCGACGGCATCGACCCCCAGATCCTCGGCAAGGCCAAACGCGGCGCGCGCTCCCTCGTCCAGGCGAATGATGTCGCCCGACGTGAGACGAGCAAACGTCTGGTGACGCTTGTAGGAATCAAGGTAGATGGCAAGGTCTGCCGCCGAAAGGCCGCTCGCGCCCAGTTCGACGTCGAGCAGGTTACTCTTGACGGTGGCGCGCACCGAAAGCTTGGGCGCAGGGCGGACCGAGATCTGGCGCAGACGGTCGCTGAGCATGACCTCGCCCAGATCGGACAGGGCAGACAGGCCCTCAGTCAGCAAGTGGAACAGGCTCTCGTCATCGCGTTCCTCAAACGCCAGGCCACCCTCGTAAAAGTCGAAATACAGAGCCGCCGTGTCCATAACGCGAAACTCTGCCACCTCGTCGCGCGGCGGCACGCCCGGGCGCCGCTCTTCGAAGGGGCTGCCCGGAGCGCCCATGCTAAAGAGATCTGCCGACCAATCGCCGTAGGTAACCGTAATTTTGCAGGTCACAAGGCCATCGTCGACGCCGATCGCCATGGCAAAGCTCGGCTCGGGCGCCACGGTATCGAGCGCAGCGGGCGCGGCAAGGTCGGTGTAGTCGCGCAAGATAGGCAGCGCCATGCGGCAAAACTCACCCACCTGGTCGGCGGCGATATGGACCGGTGTGCGGCAGGGCAACAAGTGCGATAGGAACGGCGCGACATGTTGGGCAAACGCCGTGTCGGTACGGCGCGCGCGGCGCGTATCGACCAGATAGGCGACGTCGCCCGAGGCAAAGCAGTACGTATCGGCCGGAAGGCGCAAGTCGTAGCTGCCCCCGGCTGCCGGCACAATCTTGGCAGCAATCAGCGGCGGGCGCTTAGCCGGGACTTCGTTCTCCCCTTCCGGCAACGACTCGACCGTCACCTCGTAGGCGCGGTGCGTCGTCGTCCCCCGCGACCAAGCAGGTTCAAAGGACATGGTCCTGCCACGCAGCAGGTCCAGCACGGACACGATGGAATACTCGGATACCGGCAGCTGACGCTCGGCGACAAAACCGCTGCGGGCAAAGTCGTACGATGCCGAGCGCGAGCTCGTAATATCGCCTAGGTAGGCGACCGTCATTGCAACAAAGTCGAGCAGCTTTGCCGATACATCATCGAAAGCCTCGGGCACATGGGCAAACGTAAGCTTCTTGCCATAGGAGAACGTACCGCCGCGCGCATAGGCATCGGCCATGCCGTCGATATCCTTAACCACGTAGGACACCGAGCCACTGCGAATGCGGAACTCGAGCGCCCAGCTAAAGCGATCGGCAAACAGCGGATTGTAGTACGGCACCAGCGAGGGCTCCAGCACTGCTTTGGGCGCATCGGGGTCAATGGCGCCAGCGAGCTTGCGGCGCATGGCCACGAGTTTATCCATGCGCGCGTCCGAAAGATCGGAAAGCGCTGCCACAAGGCTCGGGCTCGTGGGCGCGGGCGCCGGGAAGGGAAAGTTGGGGTTGACCGCAGATGCGCTGGGCGCGGGGCGTGTGGGCTGCTTGGACTGTGCGGGCGACACCGTAAACGTGCGGACCGGCGTGCGCAAACCCTCGACGGGCTCGGCGCCGCTGGCATCCAGATACGCCAACGCCGTGGCGATGGCGTGCTTGCACATGCCGGAATAGCGGAAGGCGGCGGGGCAATCGCAGTCGTAGTCGACAACCTCGTGCTCGTCCATATCGAGCGCCACGTGCGTCTTATACAGGTCGCCGCGCGAACCACGCACCGTACCCTCGATATTCACGTTTTTGGAGAAGCGCGAGCCGGAGTCCTCAAACGACAGCACGGCGCCGTTGAGCATGAGCGAACGCCCCTTCATAAAGGTACTGCTGAGCGCCGCCTCCTTACGAAGCGTCTGCACAAACGTCCCCTGCGCCATCGCTTCCTCCAATCTCACCCGGGGTAGCTAATTTGGGACGGGGCTATTTTAGCTACCCCCATATGTCGGTTGAGATGTGTTCCGACCCCGACTCATTCGCCGTCAGCCAAAGGGTAGCTAAAAAAGCCCCGTCCCAAATTAGCTACCCCGCCAACGGCGTCCTTAGATCACCGTCACGCGACCTTGGTTACCCACGATGGCCTTGGCCTCGGCCAACAGCGGAATCGAGCGTGCGTTGACCTTAGCAGGCACCTCGGCACGCAGCACGCGCCCGTCCGCCTGCTCGATAAAGATCTCTACGCGATCGCCGCCCGGGTTGGCGGTGAGCACCGTGGCAAGACGCGCCATGTTGCCCTGGCTAAAGCGGCTGTTGGGCACCATGACCTCAAACACCTTGGGCTTGTTGTTCTCCTCGTTGAGCTCAAGCGGCACGATCTCCTGCGCGATGATCTGGTCGCCGCGGTCCGAGCGCTCGAGCTTGCCCTTAATGCGCACAAACGCATCGGACAGCTGCGCGCCGGTCTCGGGGTCGACCTCGCCGTACAGATACCCCTCGGCCTCCTTGAAGGTCTTGGGGAACACCACGACCGTGGCCTCGCCTTCCATGTCCTCGAGCTGCACGATGCCCATGGGGTCGCCGTTTTTGGTCACGCGCTTGGACACGCTCGAGACCATACCGGCCCACCACAGCGCCTTGCCCTCGGGAATTTCCTGGTTGATGGTGCCGCCCGTGGGGTTCTGCACCTCGTAGCCGGTGTCGATCTGCGAGAACGAGAAGTCGCGTGCTTTGCTGAGCGCATACTCAAACGGGCGCAGCGGGTGGTCCGAGACATAGATGCCCAGAACCTCCTTCTCCTGGCTCAGCTTAAGGTGGCGGTCCCATTCCTGGCCATCCGGATCGGGTACGCTCACCTCAAAGCCCGAGCCCTCAACGTCGCCAAACATGTCAAAGAACGACGTCTGGCCGCTCGCGCGATCCTTCTGGCGCTTTGCCGCGGCATCGATGATGTTCTCGGGGTTGTTCTTGTCCACAAAGTGCATCATCTGACGACGCGGATACCCCGTGGAGTCGAAGGCACCTGCCTTGATGAGCGATTCGATCACGCGACGGTTGGCCTGGCTCGAGTCCACGCGCTCGACAAAGTCATGCAGCGTCTTAAACGGACCGCCCGCCTCGCGCTCGGCGATAATCGCCTGCGCCACGCCGGTGCCCACGCCGCGGATGCCGGCCAGACCAAAGCGTACACCTTCCTTGGTAGCCGTGAACTCGGTACCGGACTCGTTGACATCTGGCGAAAGCACGGGGATGCCGTCGTGACGGCATGCCGAGACGTAGTGCACGATCTTGTCGGTCTTGCCCGTATAGGACGTCAGGACGGCCGCCATGTACTCGTGCGGATAGTGCGCCTTGAGCCACGCCGTCTGCATAACCAAGATGGCGTAGCCGGCGGAGTGCGACTTGTTAAAGGCGTAGGACGCGAACTCGAGAACATCGTCCCAAATCTTCTGGGCGACCTCGCGCGTGTAGTTGTTCTTGATGGCGCCGTTCATCCAGTGGTCGTAGGTGGTCTCGTCCGAGCCATCCTCCCAGTGGAGCACCGTCGACGTGAGCAGCTTGATCTTCTTCTTAGCCACGGGCTTACGGATACGCGAGTCCGATTCGCCCTTGGAGAAGCCGCACATCTCGACGGAGATGAGCATAACCTGCTCCTGGTAGACCATGGTGCCGTAGGTTTCGCCCAGGATGTCGTCCAGACGGTCGTCGTAGGAGACGGCCGGCTCCTTGCCGTTCATACGGTTGATGTAGGACGAAACCATGCCGGCGCCCAGCGGGCCCGGGCGGTACAGGGCGATCAATGCCACGACGTGCTTGTACTCGGTGGGCTTCATGTTCTTGATCGTGGCCGTCATGCCGGCGGACTCGACCTGGAAGACGCCGGCGGTGTGGCCGGAGCCCATGAGCTTAAAGATCTCGGGATCGTCAAAGGGAATCTCTTCCTCTTTGATGTCGATGCCGAAGTTCTTTTTGATGTTTGCCTTGGCCTTGGAGATAACCGTCAGCGTACGCAGGCCCAAGAAGTCCATCTTGAGCAGGCCCATGTCGGCAACGGTATGGCCCTCGTACTGGGTAATCTCGACGCCGCCCTTGGTGTCGAGCTTGGTGGGCACGTGCTCGTTGACGGGGTCGCGGCAGATCAGAACGGCGCACGCATGCACGCCCTCGCCACGGGTGAGGCCCTCGATCGAGAGCGCCGTATCGATGATGCGGCGGGCGTCGTCATCCTTTTTATAGGCCTCGGCAAAGTCGGGGTTAAACAGATCCTCTTTGCCGGGTTGTTTTTCGAGCACCTGCTTGAGCTTGACCTTGGGGTCGCTCGAGACCATCTTGGACAGGCGCTGGCCCATGTAGACCGGGTAGTCCAGGACGCGCGCGGCGTCGTTGATGGCCTGCTTGGCCTTAATGGTCGAGTAGGTGATGACGTGGGTGACCTTCTCGGGACCGTAGAGCTGGCGAACGTGCTCCACGACCTCAAGACGCCGCTCATCGTCGAAGTCCATATCGATATCGGGCATCTCGGTACGCTGCGGGGACAGGAACCTCTCGAACATCAGACCGTTCTCGAGCGGGTCGAACGCGGTGATGTTCATGGCGTAGGCGACGATAGCGCCGGCGGCCGAGCCACGGCCGGGGCCGACGCCGATGCCGTTGTCCTTGGCCCATTGCACGTACTCGGCGACGATCAAAAAGTAGGCGGCAAAGCCCTTGTCGCAAATGACCTTGTATTCGTACTCAAAGCGCTCTTTGATGTTGACGCCACCGATCTCGCGCGTGGCCCAGTCGTCACCGTAGTGCTGGCGCAGGCCTTTCTCGCACTCGCGGCGGAACTGGCTCTCGTGCGTCTCGCCGGGATCGAGCAGCGGGAAGCGCGGCAGGATGATGGAGTCCCAGTCCAGCTCAACGTAGCACTTGTCGGCGATCTCGAGCGTGTTGTCGCAGGCCTCGGGGCAATACGGGAACATCGCCCGCATCTCCTCCTCGGTCTTCATGTAAAACTCCGAGCCGGTCATGCGCATGCGGTTGGGGTCGTCGACCTTGGCGTTCATGCCGATGCACATGATGACGTCCTGCACGGGCGCGTCCTCGCGGCGCAGGTAATGGAAGTCGTTGGTGGCGATGACCTTGACGCCCACCTGTTTGGCGATATCAATGAGCGTGCGGTCCATCTGCTCGTCGGTCAGGCCGTTATCGGTGGTGATGCCGTGTTCCTGGATCTCGATGTAGAAGTCGCCGGGGTCAAAGGTATCACGGAAGGTCTCGGCCCACTTGATGGCGCCCTCCATGTCACCGCGGTCGATGTATTTGGGGATGATGCCCGCGATGCAGGCGCTGGTGCAGATCATGCCCTTGGCGTGACGGCGCAGGTTGTCGAGCGTCACGCGCGGCTTGTAGTAAAAGCCCTGCACGGCGGCCTCGGAGACCGTTTGCATCAGGTTGACGTAGCCCTCCTGGTCCTTGGCCAGAAGGATCATGTGGTAGAGCTCGGGTTTGTGGTCGCGGGCGAGCGTCTCGTCCGGCGTAAAGTAGACCTCGCAGCCAAAGATGGGCTTGATGACAAGAGGCGGCTTGAGCTCGTCGATATTGCCCTTCTCGTCCCACATGGCCATGTCTTTCACATACTGGGCATGCTCGCGCGGGTTTGCCTCGGGATCGGGCTCCACCAGCTCGTCACGGCGGTCCTTTTCCAAGAAGGCCTTGTCGTGGCTCCAAGTTTTGTACTCGGGCGTGTTGTGGTTGACGGCGTCGCAGGCCAGCGCCAGGTCGGGCACGCCATACATGTAGCCGTGGTCGGTAATGGCCACGGCGGGCATGCCCAGCTCTACGGCACGGTTGACCATATCCTGGATACGGGTTGCGCCGTCGAGCATGGAGAAAACAGTGTGGTTGTGCAGATGGACGAATGCCATGTGATGAGCTCCGATGCGGGTTCGTGTTCTGACTGAACGATTTTACCCCACGGCACGGACAGTGCCCGAACCTAGCCAAACCCACACGGGTAGCTAATTTGGGACGGGGCTTTTTTAGCTACCCTTTGACTGACGGCGAACGAGTCGGGGGCGGAATACATCTCAACCGATGTATGGGGGTAGCTAAAAGAGCCCCGTCCCAAATTAGCTACCCCTGAGCTGCGGTGGAATCGAAAAGGATTCCACCGCAAGTTATCTGAGGGTTAGAGGTTGTAGGTGACCACCTGGGGCTCGGCGAGCTCGACTAAGACAGCTGGGGCCGTCTGCTCCACGCGGACGAACTTGACGGTCACCGTCTTAAAGCCCGCCTTATGCAGAACATCCGAATAGACGCGCGCCTGCAGGGCGTGCTTCTCGAGCAGCTGGTCGGGTGTCTCATCCGGCGTGCCACCCGTCTTGTAATCGATGACCAGTGCGCGTGACGGATCGGCCGGGTCGGTCGCCAGCGCATCGATGGCGCCCTCGGCATATGCACCGTAGCGGGCAATGTCCTTGTCCTCGCAGCCCAGCGAGAAGAACGGCACTTCGGCACGGACGCACGGCCAGGCAAGAAGCTCGGCACGGACCGACGACCTGAGCCAGCGATTCAGGGCAACATCAAAACGCTCGCGCTGCTCCGGCGTCAGGCACCACAGGCGCGTCAGCGCATCGGCACGCTCAGCGGGCAGCGCATCGGCACCCATCTCGATGAGCCACTGGCAGGCGGCATGGAACGCCGAGCCCAGCGCCATAGGGTTGCCGGCGGGCTCGACAGCAGCCACGTCTGCATCGGCCATCTCCGAGCCATCCGACTCGGCATCGTCGCCTGCCTCGTCCATGGGAACACGCGCCTCGGCGGCACGGTCTTCCGTCTCGGCATGGAGCGCCGCGGCGATCGACGAATAGCTGTACGAATCACGCGCCGGGAACGGACACGTGCCCATGCGCACGCCCGCCGCCTGGGGATATACGAGTTCAAACGAATCGGGCATGGGGTCGGCAGGACCGGGCACGGTTGAGTGCGCAGCATTATCGGCGACATCGGTATCGCCACGAACGAGCCTGCCCTCGGCATCCAGCGAAGCGTTGGCCTCAAACGCCTGCTCGCCAAAGGTAAAGTCCGAAAGCGAAATGAGCTCGTAGTCGCCCGGCTGGGAGTTGTCGAATACCAGGCGGTCGGCATCGAGCTGCGGCATGTCCAGAGCGTCGGTCGGCAGAATGCGGCGCAGCACGTCGTAGGTCAGATCGGTCTCGACATCGAAGGTCGGCACCGTCACCTTGCCACGGCTCACGCCGGCATCCATCGCCAAGATCACCAGCTCGCGCGCACGGGTCATGGCAACATAGAGCAAACGGGCCCGCTCCTCGAGCGAAAGCTGCAGGTCGTCGTTGCGCAGGCGAGCAAATGCCTCGGCGGGAGAACCCGTCGCACAGACGTCCTCCATGAGCTCCGGCGGTAGCCACAGCGACGTGCCCTTGCCCTTAAACGCATGCTCAAACTGCTTTTTGACGTCATCGCCCTTTACGAACGTGCCGTCTGCGAGTTTAACGCCGTCGAAGCGTGCCGGCAGCGCCACGACCCGCGCTCCGCCCTCGACACGACCCATCTGTGCCGCACCCGAGGACTTACGCACGCCAAAGCACTCGGAGACCGCCACGACCGGATATTCCAGACCCTTGGAGGCATGAACCGTCATGATGCGCACCGCGCCGTCGCCCTCCTCGTTGAGGGCGCCCGGGGCCTCCTTGCCCGCCAGGAAGCGATCGAAGGCAAGCGCAATGGAGCGCGGCGAGTTACCGAACTCGGCCTCCGCCTCGGCCACGGCATCGAGCGCCTTGAGCACGTTGGCGGCGATGGCCTTGCCCTCGGGGCCGCGCTGCGCCAGGCGCACGAACCAGCCGGAGGCATTGACCGCGTCGCGCGCGATGGCGGCGAACGAATCACGCCCCACGCGACGCAGTGCGTAGCGCAGCACCTCGCGGGCACGCGTCACGAGCGGCAAGCCCTGCAAGCCCGGCACATCGGAATCGCTCATGATGCCCGCGTCGATGTTGCGGCGCGACGTCTCGCCCGTCTGATCGTCGAGTTTGGTCGCCAGCGCCAGGAACTCCTGGGCGCCCAGCGCAAACATCGGCGAGGCGAGCAGCGGCATAAGGCCCTGCGCCGTATCGACCGGATTGGCGAGCGCACATACCAGGGCGCGCACCGTCTGCACCTCGGCTGCCTGGGCAAAGACCGAACCACCCGCGATAACGCAGTCGAGCCCCTGGTCACGGAAGGCCTGTGCGTAGACGTCTGCGTTGGTCATGCGGCCCAGCAGCAGCACCATGCCGCCCTGGGGCTGGCCGGCATCGGCAAGCGCGCGGAATCGCTCCGCGATCGCGCGGGCCTTGGCCTGTGTGCGCTCCTGCGTACTGCCGCCGGCAACAAAGAGGGCCTGGCGGCGCGAGGCATCCGCCACCAGCGTGTCCTTGCGGCCGTCGCTCGCCTCAAGATCCAAAAAGCCCTGCATCAGGCCGCCGTCATCGCTGTCGAAGACGCGGGCCACATAGCGCAGCACCTCGTCGTGGCTGCGGAAGTTGCGCACGAGCTTGACGAGCTCGCCGGCGGGGGCGTCGGACGTGGCAACCGTCTCCGACGCCGCCGTCAATTCCACTTTGCGCTCCTGGCGACGGAACACCTCGACCTCGGCGCCGCGGAAGCGATAGATCGACTGCTGCGCATCGCCCACGGTGCACAGCGCGCGCTCCCCCGCACCCGTCAGGTAGCGGATCAGGTCGACCTGCATCTGATCGGTATCCTGAAACTCGTCGATCATGACCATCTTAAAGCGGCCCTCGTACGCAGCACGAATGGCAGGGTAATCGCGCAGGGCCTCGTAGGCCATGCGCAGCAGGTCGTTATTATCGAGGGCGGACTGGGCAGCCTTCAGTGCGCGATACTCGGCCTCTACAGAGCGGGCCAAGCCCACCAGTGCATCGAGCGCGGGGGCACCGCAGGCAAGCACGATATTGATAAATGCATCGGCGGCCTCGGCCTTGAGCAGCTCGACCTGCTCCTTAGGGAACGCCTTGCTCGCGCGCGGCATGGTACACGACATCATGAGTCGCGCCGCATCGACCATGGTCTTGCCGCTCGCCTCGAACGCGTCGATGGCGTCGAGCGCCGTCTGCGCCTTCTCGGTCGCCGCCTTGCTTGCGCCCAGCGCCGCGCGATAGGCATCGGCGAGCGCCGAGGTATCGGCCTGGCCGCGCGCCACGCACACGTCGTCCATACCGCCCGGCAGCTGGCTCGAGAGCTCCAGCATCTCGCGTACCAGGCCCTTGATGGTCGTGCCGGCACCAAAGGGACCGCCCTCGCCCGCCATGGGATACCAGGCGTAGAGGGCCTTGAGCGATGCCGCGAGCTCGGGGGCGGCATCGGGTGCCGTCGCGCGGGCCAGCACATGCTCAACAGCCTGGTCCATGAGCTCGTCGGTATCGGTGAGCACCGTGAACTCGGGGTCGATGCCCAACTCCAGCGCGTGTGCGCGCAGGATACGCGAGCACATGCCGTGAATGGTCGAGATCCACGCGTCGTCGACGGTCAGCGCTTCCTCGTCCATGCCCTCGTCGATAAGCGCACGGCGCACGCGATCGCGAATCTCGGCCGCGGCATCTTTGGTAAAGGTAATGGCGAGCACCTGGTCCAGATGCTCGACGAACGGACCGGATTCGGGCGAGAGCGCGTAGACGATGCGGCGCGTGAGGGTAAAGGTCTTACCCGAACCGGCGCCCGCCGAGACAAACAGCGGACGGTCGAGCGTCTTGACGATCTGCAGCTGTTGCGGCATCAAGGTCGAAAGATCCATGGTCTACACGTCCCTCCTTACAAACGTTCCTTCGTGGTTATACGAGCAGCGGGCATGCGCGGACTGCGTCGACGCCGGGTCGACAGCAGTGACGTTGCCCGCCTCGAGTTCGCGCAAGCGCTCGGCGATGCCGGCCTCCACGCGATCGAGCAGGGCGTCGAAGTCCATGCTGCCACCCTCGCCGGGGAAACCTTTCTTAAGGCCCGGGATGCGACCGTCGCCACGCTCCTCCTCGAGCAGCTCGGCGCTCGCGGCACCGCGCAACGCGGGCTTGCCGCCCTTGGTCGAAAAATAGAGCGCCGCACGGGTATCCAAATCCAGCGCCCGGCGCATGGCCTGGGCGTAGATGAGCGTTTGGGTATGTGGCGGCAACCAGCGCGGATCGTCGATGGGCGCCGTGCCCGATTCCTCATCGCGCACCGTGGGGTCGGCGAGCTTAAACTCCTCAACGCCCGTGCGATGTTTGTAGTCAATCACCACAGCGCGATTCTCGGCATCCACATCCACGCGGTCGATGCGCCCGCCGAGCGGCCAGCCGGCATACTCGACCTGGAGCTCGTTGAACGCAAACTCCAGGTAGCGCGGAGCGAAGGGGGCAAGCGCCTCGGACTCGTAAGCAAGCACGCCCTCCAGCTGCGGCAGGATCTCGGCCACCTGACGCTCCTCCACCGCAGAGAGCGGTACCAGCGGGCCCTCGTTGCCACGCTTGCCGGCGTGCTCGGCCAAGGTCTCGGCAAAGACCTCGTGCAGCAGCTCCTGCGCACGCGGCAGGTTTTCGGGCGTCACACGCTCCATGCCCTCTTGGGGCAAACGGGCATGCAGATGTTCCAGCACGTCGTGGACAAAGTTGCCCTTCTCCATGTTGCCAAAACCCGCGTCGATAGACTGGGGCTTAACGCGATACGAGACGAACCAGCACAGCGGGCAGGTGGAATAGGCCTCGATCTGCGAGGCAGACGTCAGACGCGGTACAAGCGGCGCGTCCTCGCCCTCGCCGTCCCGACGGCGCAAGACCAGATATGGCACGGCTGCCTCGCTCAAATGCTGAGGAGCCTCGCATGCCACGCGCTCGCGCTTGAGGCCCTTGCCGGCTGCAGGGTCAAAATCACCTACGATATCGCCCTCGCCCACGCATGTCACCTGAGCGGCACCGGTGGCCTCGGCATGCGCCCGCAACTCGGTCCACACGGCAGCCGGATAGCACTCGCGCGCCTGGCGATCGTGCGTCACGCGCGCAAGCGCAACCGGGCCACGTGCCGCCCGCATCGCGTGGCCAAAGCGCACGCGCAACAAGGCCGCAGGCTCAAGCGTCACGCCCTCGCGACCAAGGCTCGCAGCCAACGTGGCCAGCGGTCCTTCCTCGTGTGAGAGCGGATAGCTGTCCAGATCGACATCGGCAAACAGTACGGCATCGTAGCTGCCGGGGCGCAGAGCCGCCGCATCGGCAAGCGAGGCAAAGCGAACCTGGGCACGTGGCGCACCGTCAACCTCGTAGGTCTCGTAATCGTAGGCGGTGCTACGCTTGTCCACCTTGGTGCGAATGCCATCGAGCACGGGCACGGTCGCGGCCTGCGACACGTCGAGCGCGCGGGCGTCATTCATAAGGATGTCGATGGCGTGGCGCAGCAGGGCCGTCTCCGCTTGGCGACGAGCTTGGCCATCCAGGCTGCCCAGCGAGCGATCGGGCAACGCCTCGGCAACGGCAAGCATGGCCTTGACCGCCGTCACGGGCTTGTCGCGCCACAGTGCCTGGAACACGTCCGAGACCACACACGGTACGTTCTTAAACCAGTTTTCGTCGCTCGCCGCCTTGCGTGCGCCCCTCACCTGGCCTTGCACGCTCTGCAGCAGGCTCTTAGCGCCCGCGGTAGTCTTGCTACGCGAGAGACGCATATTCTTATCGAAGATACGGGCATTGGCTGCATCAGCGCCCGAAAGCGGGCTGTAGATCCAGTCGGTAAGCTCCGGCGCGGGCCACCACTCGGTCTTTGACGCCACACCCTCATCGGCCGCCTTCATGCGCTCGATCAAGCTGGCAAGCGCCGCAAACTGCCTGCCCGCAATGGATTGGGAAAACGCCGTGAATTCAGTTGTCTCGGCAGCGATATGACGAGCCGCCAGACGAGAGGCGAGCTCACCGAACAGCTGGGGTGCCCGGGCAGAAACAACGAGCACGCGTACGGGGTCGGCGGAGAGGCCGGCGGTATCGTCGGCCCCGAAACCCTGGCACGCTTTTACCAGATCATCAATTGCGTCCGCATAAGCATGAGCACGGGCGTGGGGGCCAGCGACCTCAATAAAGGCAGGCTGAGCGGTAGCTCCACAAGCGGCATCAGACGCGACGGCGTCCTCCCCCAGCGGCGCGACCTCAAACAGCACACCGCTGGCATCAAATGCCGCGGCAAGTTCCTCGCGCATCGCCGCCTGCTCGCGAGCAAGCAGCACGACGACCTCTCCCCCACTGTTCGCCACAGCAGACAGCAGCTCGAGCAGACCGTGCGTAAACGACGTGACGCCGCGTACACAGACGGCACGGGCGCACGCCGGCAGATTATCGGCCAGGGCGCTGGCCATAATGTCAGCCGCCTCGCAGGGCTCGACCATATCTCGACGGTCCAAACCGCCCGCGTAGGCACGCAAAAGCTCGAACACACGAGCCTCGGCATCGCTTTTTGGCTCAGGCCGGCAATTGTTGCCACGGCATCGCTCGGCAGCTGTCCCCGCCACACCTGGCAGCACATCGCGGGCCATGCGCGCAAGCATGCGCACCGTGCCCTGGCTGCGCGAAAGCGGCTGCAGGTCGACATCATCGAGACGCGTGACCATGTCCGAAAACAGCATCTGGCGCTGCAGGTTGTCGACGAAACCGCGCCCGTCGCCCAAAAGCTCCCAAAGCGAGCGAAGCCACGACGCGGGCGTCTTGTAATCGATGCCCAGCGAAACGCCGGCTTCCGCCGCATCATGACGGCACAGGTCGAGCTCGGCAAACGTTGGCGCCAGCAGCACGGCACGCCCGTGGCGGGCAATAAGGTCGGCAAGCAGCGCCGATTCGGCATCGCTCAAATCCGTGCCGGCATTAGTGGTATAGATTCGAACAGGCATGGCCCTCCACTCAAACTGTTCGCAATAATCAATGCATCCATCCTACCCGCCCAAGCGGACACATTGCCACCGCAGCTTCATCTTTTGGCGCTTTGGAGACAAGTCGCTTTGCACCACATTGGTGCCAAGGGGGCAGACTCGTCCGTCGGTGCAAGGGGGACAGGTTCGCTTGCGCCACATTGGTGCAAGCGAACCTGGCCCCTTTGCACCAATTATTCGGCATATAAAAACCGCCCCCGGAGGAGCGGTTTTTCACAATTCGTTTTGCCGCGGCCTATTCGCCATCCTCCAGCTTAATGAGGATCTTGCGGTAGCCACCGTACTCGCCGTTGAGCGCCTTGGATACACGGCTCACCGTGGTGGACGAAGCGCCGGTACGGACCTGAACCTCGACATAGGGCTCGCCCTCGTCCAGGTAGCGCGCGACCTGCAGACGCTGCGATAGATCGCAAATCTCGCGCGGTGTGCAGATATCGGTCAAAAACGCTTGGATATCTTTCTCGTCGTCCAAAAGACTAAATGCGTGGACTAGCTGCTTGACATCAGGCTTGTCAAACATGTTCTCGATATTCATCGATCACCGCCAAACCCGCCAAAAGGCATCGAAGTTGATACTGGCACCGGGCATCGTTCGCCCATTCTATGCAATAGGGCAACGCATGTAGCTTTTGCCCGTAGCAGTTTAGCACACCACCAAACTAAAGTGACAAGACTCTCTGTCAGCGGCGCGTTTTTTAGGACGAACGCCGTTTTGAAACCGAATGCGCACGCAAGCTCCACGAATATCTGAGACAATGGGCGCCCAACGCAGAGGCGCACGCCAAGGCAACCATCCGATTCGCCGCGGCAAACGAGCTTACGCGCCACCAACACGTCACGCGCACCGGAAAGGAACCCACCATGCGCTTCTTGCTCAACTGGCTTTTGACCTCAATCGCTATCGCGATCGCCACGTTCCTCGTCCCCGGCATTCAGCCCTTCGGCATGGCCGACGCCTGGGTCTGCTTTGCCTTTGTGGGACTGTTCCTCAACGTCGTCGACTCGCTCGTCAAGCCGCTCCTGACGGTCATCTCGCTGCCGCTCACCATTATCACGCTGGGTATTTTTCAGCTTGTAGTCAACAGCTTTATGCTCGAGCTTGCCAGCTACCTATCGGTAAATCTGCTGGGTGCGGGCATCTCCATTGCCAGCTTTGGGTCGGCCTTTATGGGTAGCATTTTGGTGTCCATCACTCGAAGCATCTTCGACAGCATCGCCAGGAACTAAAGCAACCGGATACGGACCGCCACAACACGCCAAAACGAAGGCCGTCCATCGCAACGATGGACGGCCTTCGCCTTTGTCAAGCCTCAGAGGACAAGAAAATCTACCATTTCTACCCCGTCCCCAAATGGCTGGTGGGGCTAGATGACGTAGTCGTAGCCCCCGTTGGGGGCGACGAGCGCATCGAGCGTCACACCGTCGAGGTAGTCGTTGATGAGCTTGTCCAGGTTCTTCCACACGTCGAGCGTGGGGCACTCATCAGATCGCGAGCAACCCTTGCAGTCGCCATCCAGGCAGGCGACCGGCGCCAGGCTGCCCTCGGTCAGGCGCAAGATCTCTCCCACCGTGTACTGCTCGGGCGGGCGCGTGAGCACGTAGCCGCCGCCCTTGCCACGCATGCCCGAGAGCATGTTGGCGCGCACGAGCGTAGCCAAGATGTTCTCGAGATATTTCTCGGAAATCCCCTGTCGCGCCGCGATCTCTTTGAGCGGGATGCGACCGGCCGCCTGGTGCTCGGCCAGGTCGACCATAACGCGCAGGGCGTACCTGCCCTTAGTAGAAACCAACATATATAGTGCTGCCTTTCGGTCTTTTAATCCGTTGAAATTCTAGCCGAAAAATTGGCTTTGAAAATACCCATTCCAGTCAAGGTGGTTAATCAGCTCGTAATAATCTCCTATTTCCTATTGCATTACTAGGCTTTAGTGTCTACTATGCTTGCCAACAGCTAAATGAACAACCTATAAGGTTTATGGGTTTAGCTACTAGGCCACCGTAAAACCACACGGTATCCAGTCATTTGAACACTTTGGAGGTTCACCATGAGCAAGGTTTATACGTCCATCGATCAGCTTATCGGCCACACCCCGCTTTTGGAGCTCACTCACTTTGAGGCCGATGAGGACCTCAAGGCCCGCGTGCTCGTCAAATTGGAATACTTCAACCCCGCCGGGTCCGTCAAAGACCGCGTCGCCAAGAACATGATTGACGAGGCCGAGAAGGCCGGCAAGCTCGTGCGCGGCGGCGACTATACCATCATCGAGCCCACGAGCGGCAACACCGGCGTCGGCATCGCCTCGGTGGCGGCGGCTCGCGGCTACAAGGTGATCATCACCATGCCCGAAACCATGTCCGTCGAGCGCCGCAAGCTTATGCAGGCATACGGCGCACAGCTCGTGCTCACCGACGGCTCCAAGGGCATGAAGGGCGCCATCGCCAGGGCCGAGGAGCTGCAGAAGGAGACCCCCAACAGCATCATCGCCGGCCAGTTTGTGAACCCCGCCAACCCCGCCATCCATAAGGCCACGACCGGCCCCGAGATCTGGGACGACACCGACGGCAAGGTCGACATCTTCGTCGCCGGCGTTGGCACCGGCGGCACCGTGACCGGTGTGGGCGAGTTCCTCAAGGAGCAGAACCCCGAGATTCAGGTTGTCGCCGTCGAGCCCGCCACCTCCCCGGTACTCTCCAAGGGCCAGGCCGGTCCGCACAAGATCCAGGGCATCGGTGCCGGCTTTGTGCCCGACGTCCTCGACACCCAGGTCTATGACGAGATCATCCCCGTCGAGAACGACGACGCCTTTGCCACCGGCCGCGCCGTGGGCCACAAGGAGGGCGTGCTCGTGGGCATTTCGTCCGGTGCCGCCGTGTGGGCCGCGCTGCAGCTGGCCAAGCGCCCCGAGAACGAGGGCAAGACCATCGTGGCACTGCTCGCCGATACCGGTGAGCGCTACCTGTCCACGGCACTGTTCCAGGACTAGAGCCTTTTTCCCATAGGTTGAGCTCAGGGACGAACCTGCCTCCTCTCTCCCGGCGGTCTGAGCCCATCCCGTCAGGGTGTCCCACGAGACGTCCGAACTTGCTACAATGTCTGCGGCGCGGAACCAGCCTCCCGCGCCGCTTTTCTTTTTTGGCCACATGCCACCAAGGAGAACCTCCCCATGCACAACAAGCGCGTGCTCGTCGCCATGAGCGGCGGCGTCGATTCCAGCGTGACTGCCTATCTGCTCAAGTGCCAAGGCTACGAATGCGTCGGTGCCACTATGCGCCTCACCTGCCCTGCGCCCGATCCCGTCACGGGCATGAGCAAGGTCGACCGCGACATCGCCGATGCAAAGGCCGTCGCCGATCGCCTGGGGATACCTCACCATGTGCTCGACCTGCAGCAGGCCTTCGACCGCAACGTTATCGAGCGCTTCGTGACCGCCTACCAGGAGGGGCTGACGCCCAACCCGTGCATCATCTGCAACCGCCATATTAAGTTTGGCGCGCTGCTCGACGCGGCGCTCGATATGGGCTGCGACTACATTGCCACGGGTCACTACGCCAAAACGAGCCAAGCGCCCGATGGCACCTGGCAGCTGCACCGCGGCGAAGACTCCAAGAAGGACCAGAGTTACTTTTTGTATTCGCTCACGCAAGAGCGCCTGGCACGCACAATCTTTCCGCTGGCAGGGTTGGACAAAGAGCGCGACGTGCGCCGCATTGCCGCCGAGCAGGGCTTCATCAACGCCAAGAAGGCCGAGAGCGAGGATATCTGCTTTATCGCGGACGGCGACTACGCGGGCTATATCGAGCGCCGCTGCGGGCATGCCGCCGAGCCGGGCGATATTGTATGGCGCGACGGCAGCGTGGTCGGACGCCACAACGGCGCACTGCGCTATACCGTCGGCCAGCGCAAGGGCCTGGGCGTCGCGATGGCGCGCCCCGTGTATGTAACGGGCGTCGATGCCGCCAACAACATTGTGCATCTGGGTGAGGCTGAGGACCTGACGGCGACAGCACTCACGGCCAACGACTGGATTTGGAGTGCCCCTGCCGACCGCATGGAGGCAGAGCTCACGTCCGGCGACATTCGCGTGGGTACCAAGTACCGCTACCGTCAAAAGGACCAGGCAGCGACCCTTACACGTGGCGCCGACGGACAGATGCTTCTGACCTTTGACGAGCCGCAGCGAGCCATCGCCCCCGGCCAGGCCGTCGTTATCTATCGCGGCGACATCGTCCTGGGCGGCGGCACGGTAACTGCCGCCATCAGGTAGCCGCAGGATTATCGCCGCACGTGTCGAAGCACCTCAACAGCAGCATTCACCTCGATAACGCGACGCTCGAGGCCGCGGCAAATGGACTCGAGCCGGCCCTCCGCTGTGGCCCATTCGCTCTGCGAAAGAATCTCGATCGCCTCGTCAACAAATCCGTTGAGCCGCGATGAATCGAACCAATCGAGTGAGTCCGCAAGCGCCAGCTGGACGGAAGGGTCGGGCCCAAACGGCTTAGCAGAAAACCCAAACTCCCCAGCTGCGAGCACGGCAGTTGGTACGTTGTACCACAGGCAGCTGCCGCTATCGAACAGCGGAGCAGGCCTTATCTCCAGGGTGTCGACATTGCGGATGATGCCGAAGTTTCGCCAATGACGATCGCTGTTGGCCAAAAGGGCATCGCAGACAATCATCTGCGACATAGACCTTCTCACGGCAGCCTCGTCTGCTCCATGCTTACCAAGGAAGCGGCAGTACCGGTCGTATGTCGAGTTTCCCCGCTGGCCACCAAGTGCGCCCTTAACGTAAACAGCCGGAACGTATTCTTCGCGGCCGTCAAGAAAGTCGTCGCACAGACACACAGGGCCATCGAACATCCGCCCAACCGTATAAGGAACAAACGCGCCCTCCGACAACAAGCGACGATGTAGAGCCGTTGCAACCGCCTCGTTAAAGGGACGCTGATCGTCCATGCCGCAACCTTTAGCCAAAACGCGAATGCCGTTTCGGATCATCCACGATTTAGGAAGCTCGCCCTCGGATGTGTTGTCGGGATTTTTAAGACCGATGCCCTCCAGCCAACCCGAACGTCCCTCGGGCGCCGATCGCTCAAAATCATTCTCGAAGTAATTGAGGTTTCGCCATTTGAGCCCGTCGCATTCTGCCGGCCGCAGCCAATAGCAATCCGAAAGCGAGAGGCCCAGGCACCGAACCGGAACCTCGATGCCACTGGCAATTCCCAGTTCACGATAGCGCGAGACGAGTCCGGGGCGAACATCGGGCACCGACCGATGGCTCCACCACACGTTGAGCTCCCGTTTATTCACCGTAGGAGAAGAGCTCGAGCACGTGCCAAACGGCATTCGTTGTGCATCGAGGACCTCCGCGATTTCGAAGGGAAATTCGCGCGACGGATCAAATGAGACATGCGCGACCTCATGGTCGGCCGACATCAGCGTAAACTTGCGCCCCACATCGGCCGCAGGACGGCGTCCACGTTTGCGGACCTTTTGATAAGCGACCGCGGAATTGTACTCGACCATCTTCCGTCCGCCCACAATATCGCACGCGAGCGTTCCCGATGCGGCAAGTTGAGATATGCGGGCTTTCGTAACGCCCAGCAGGCGGGCAGCATCACCCATAGACAAGTACTCAGACGTATCCATACACCACATCACCTCGTTAAGTAATTTACACGTTTAGTTAATAGATTACATACATCATAATACTAAACGACCCAAAGCGAAAAAAAGCCCGAGAAATCGGGCTTTAGCGATTGGTCAGCCGAGTCGCAAGCTGCTCCCCTAGCGCTGAACGTAGGCGCGAACCAGCTCGTAGGTATTACGCACGCCGTCGATGTGGCTGCGCTCGTAGTTGTGGCTCGCGTACACGCCAGGGCCGATCAGGCCGTGACGGATGTCGTAGCCGGCGGAAAGCGTGGCCTCGACGTCAGAGCCGTAGTGCGGGTACACGTCGATGGCGTAATCGAGCTCCAGCTCGCGCGCAATATTGGACAGCGTGGTCACCAGATCGTAGTTGTAGGGGCCGCCCGAATCCTTGGCGCAAATCGACACCATGCGCTCGGTGCAGCCCAGATCGTCGCCCACGCAGCCCATGTCCACGCTGATCATCTCGCGCGTGTCGGCTGGCACGAAAGCGCCACCGTGGCCGACCTCCTCGTACACCGTAAAGAGCAGCGACACCTTGCGCGAAAGCGTCACCTCGCCAGCGGCGACGGCACGCGCCAAGCCCAGCAAAATGGAGGCCGACAGCTTGTCGTCCAAGAAGCGGCTCTTAATATAGCCGCTCTCCGTCACCGTGGTGCGCGGATCCATAGCGATGATGTCGCCCGTCTGAATGCCCAGCTCAAGCACATCATCCTTGCTGTCGACATTCTCATCGAGCAGGATTTCCATGTTCTTCTCGATGGTCTTGACCGGCTCATCGGCCACATGTGCCGAAGGCTCGGTATTGAGGACCACACCCGTGTACACATTGCCATCGCGCGTGTAGACGGTGCAGTTCTCGCCATCGGCCGTAGACCACTGATGCCCGCCGATCGTCGTGGGACGCAGGCGACCATTGTCCTTAATGGAGCGCACCATGGCGCCCAGGGTATCGACATGGCTCGCCAACACAAGCGGCTCGCCCTCGCCGCCAAGCTCAACCAGCACGTTGCCCTTATTGGAACGCTCGGGCCCAAAGCCCATATCGCGCAACGTTTCCATTAGATAATCAGTCGCCGCACGGGTATAGCCCGTAGGCGAAGCAATCGAGGTAAGCGCCTTCAACTGGTCAGTAATATAGGAGAGCGTAGAATCCATCTTGGACACCAAAGTCACCCTTTCATATCGAATGAAACCCACAGCAACAATACCACCGCGAACCATCTTTTTACCTAGCGAGACAACCCATCGAGCTTCTCAGAGCGGCGCCCGCCACGATAACGAGCCGGCGGGCCCCCGCCCGTTAGCCCCACAATCTTTCCGCAGGACAGAAGGAGGCCCCGCCGCGCGTAGTGCGCAGCGGGGCCTCCGACATGTCCGAGGACGATTGTGGGGCTAACGGGCAGGAGCCCGCCGAACCATGTTAGGCTGCCGGGCAGATCTTCTTGAAGAGCTCGATGACGTCGTCGAGCGTCGCCTCACGCGGGTTGCCCGGGAAGCAGGCATCGGCCATGGCGTCCTTGGCCAGGACCTCGATCTCGTCAGCCTTCATGGCCTCGCAGACGTGCGGGATGTTCACGTCAGCGGAGAGCTGCTTAACGGCGGCGATAGCGGCGTCGGCAGCCTCATCGGTGCTCATGCCCGTGGTGTCAACGCCCATGGCGACGGCGACCTTGGCCAGGCGCTCGGCGCAAACCGGCTTGTTGAACTCCATGGCAATCGGCAGCAGCATGGCGCAAGCGACGCCGTGCGGGGTGTCGTAGTGAGCGGACAGGGTGTGAGCCATGGCGTGATCGATGCCCAGGCCAACGTTAGAGAAGCCCATGCCGGCGACATACTGACCAAGAGCCATGCCCTCGCGGCCGGAGCCGGGCTGGCCGGACTTGGCCTCGGCAACGGAGTCGCGCAGGTTCTCGCTGATCAGCTTGATGGCCTCAAAGTGGAACATGTCGGAGAGCTCCCAAGCGCCCTTGGTGGTGTAGCCCTCGATGGCGTGGGTCAGAGCGTCCATGCCGGTGGAAGCGGTCAGGCCGGCGGGCATGGAAGCCATCATGTCGGGGTCGACGACGGCGACCTCGGGGGCGTCGTTGGTGTCGACGCACACGAACTTGCGGACCTTCTCGGGGTCGGTGATGACGTAGTTGATGGTCACCTCAGCAGCGGTACCGGCGGTCGTCGGCACGGCGATGGTGAACACGGCGTGGTTCTTAGTGGGAGCAACGCCCTCGAGGCTGCGGACATCGGCGAACTCGGGGTTGTTGATGATGATGCCGATGGCCTTGGCAGTGTCCATAGAGGAGCCGCCACCGACGGTCACGATAGCATCAGCCTCGGCGGCCTTGAAGGCCTCGACGCCGTCCTTGACGTTCTGGATAGTGGGGTTGGGCTTGATCTCGGAGTAGAGGCTCCAAGCGATGCCGGCGGCATCGAGCTCGTCGGTCACCTTAGCGGTAACGCCAAACTTGACCAGATCGGGGTCGGAGCAGACGAAAATCTTCTTGTAGCCGCGACGCTGGAGCTCGCCGGGGATCTCCTTGATGGCGCCGGAACCATGATAAGAAATGGTGTTGAGAACGAAACGATTAGCCATTGATAGCCTCCCATCGTGTGCGGGGCACCCATTGCGCCCCACGCTATGGCTCCCATCCTAACGCTTTTGAAGCGAAAAACGCGTGAGAACGTCAGATTATTTAAAGCGTTTCAACAACTGGTATCGTCACCGCCTGACCACTAAACAAAAAGGGGCGGCCGAGATGACCGTCCCCTCCCCATTATTGATCAGTGTGGCAAGGGGTCAGCCCCTTGCCACATCCTGCCGCTATTTTTGGCAGGCCTCTTTCCAATCTTCGCAGGCGCGCTTCCAGCGAAAACGCAGGTCGCGCTCGCGGTCGATAAACATGATGGCAAACGCCACGAACAGCAGCACGCTCGCCACCGCAATAGCGTGCAGCCCCATGCGCTCAATACACCAGTTTCCCAGCACAGCGCCAAACACAAAGGTAAAGATCACGCCAAAGTACAGCAGGCCGTTTTCCAAAAAGCCGCGCTTGTGGGTGATGATGTAGTCGTCCACGTTTTGCAGCGCGTTGCGAAGGTTACCGATGCACATGGTCGTGGCAATGCCGTGACCGTGGATCTTGCGGAAGCTCTCGACCTGCATACCACAGGCAAACGAGATGAGGCAGTTGGCGAGCAAGTTGTAGCCGCCACCGGGGATAAAGCTCACGCCCAGCAAGATGACGGCTTCAAAGAACACCGTCACCTGGCGCCAGTGAATCACGCTGCCAAACCGTTCGTGTACCAGGTCGGCAAGCATAATGCCCACAGCAAACGACACCACAGGGAAGAAATAGCGCCCCGCGAGCGCCCAATTGCCCTCCGAGATGCTCACGCCCACCAGCAAGATGTTGCCCGTCTGCGCGTTGGCGAAAACATGGTCGCGCCCAATGTACGAATAAACGTCCATGAAGCCACCGGCGAGCGCCAAGATGATGCCCAGCTCAATAGACTCCGATATCTGTTTGGCACGCTGCATCGTCGTGCGCCCTCCTTGTTGACGACCTTCTCGTGCGTTGGCGGAAACATAGCCGCCGTTCATACTGTAACCCATTGACAACATGGCGCGCCCGCGAGACGGACTCCCCAACGCGCAGATACACCGTCTGGAAACAAACGGCGGGCGCGGCATCGACACCCGACACCTCGTGTACTCCACCAGTCTTTTTAGCCCCGTCCCAAAAAGACTGGTTACAATTACGTTCAGCATACAAACACCGGGAGGAATCGTGGCAAAAAAGCCCCAGGACGCTCAGCACAACCAGCACGGCAAGCATGCCCAACGCGGCCAGCAGCAAAAGCGTGGAAGCAAAGCCCAGGGCTCGCGCCCCGCGCATGCCCCGGCAGCGCCTGTCCGCCCCTGGCGCCCGGGCCGCGATAAGTTCCTCCCCGTCAGCCGCGCCGACATGGATGCGCGCGGCTGGGACCAGTGCGACTTTGTCTACATCTGCGGCGACGCCTACGTGGACCATCCCAGCTTTGGCATGGCCATCATCAGCCGCGTCCTCGACGCGCACGGCTACAAGGTGGGCATCATCTGCCAACCCGACTGGACCGACCCCGCCAGCATCACCGTGCTCGGCGAGCCGCGCCTGGGCTTTCTCGTCAGCGCCGGCAACATGGACTCCATGGTCAACCACTATTCGGTGACCAAGCACCGCCGCCACACCGACGCCTATACCCCCGGTGGCGAGGAGGGGCACCGCCCCAACCGTGCCGTCACGGTCTACGGCAACCTCATCCGCCAGACATTCAAGGACGCCCCCATCATCATCGGCGGCATCGAGGCAAGCCTGCGTCGCTTGGCCCACTACGACTACTGGCAGGACAAGCTCAAGCGCTCGGTACTGCTCGACTCGGGCGCCGACATCCTCATCTACGGCATGGGCGAGCACGCGATTGTCGAGATCGCCGACGCGCTCGACGCGGGACTGCCCGTCGATCAGATTACCTATATCAACGGCACCGTCTACCGCACGGGTTCGCTCGACGAGGTCTACGACTACGACCTGCTGCCCAGTTGGGACGACCTTACCGCCGACAAGCTCAACTACGCGCGCAGCTTTAACGTGCAGCAGCAGAATATGGACCCCATCACCGGACATCGCCTGGTAGAGCCCTACCCCAACAGCGTCTATGTGGTGCAGAACCCGCCGTCGGCGACGCTCACCACCGACGAGATGGACGAGGTTGCCGAGCTCCCCTACGCACGCGATTGGCATCCCGATTACGACGCGGCGGGCGGCGTGCCGGCCTTTGCCGAGATCAAGTTTTCGATCAGCTCCAACCGCGGCTGTTTTGGCGAGTGCTCGTTTTGCGCGCTCACCTTCCACCAGGGTCGCGTGCTGCAGATGCGCAGCCACGACTCGATCATGCGCGAGGCCGAGCTGCTCACGCGCGATCCCGAGTTTAAGGGCTATATCAACGACGTGGGCGGGCCGACGGCCAACTTTAGCCGTCCCGCCTGCGACAAGCAGCTCAAGCACGGCGTATGCAAGAACAAGCGATGCCTGTGGCCGAGCGTGTGCAAGAACATGGTGGTCGACGAGAGCGGCTACACCCAGCTGCTGCGCGACCTGCGCCAGCTGCCGGGCGTCAAGAAGGTCTTTGTCCGCAGCGGCATCCGCTTCGACTACACCATGGCCGATGCCTCGGACGAGTTTTTGCGCGAGCTGCTGGAGCACCACGTCTCGGGCCAGCTACGCGTAGCACCCGAGCACGTGAGCGACGCGGTGCTTTCCGTGATGGGCAAACCGAGCCGAGCCGTCTACGACGCATTCTGCCGTAAATTTGAACGCTTGAACCGCGAGTACGGACTCAAGCAGTACGTGGTGCCGTATCTGATCTCGAGCCATCCCGGATCGACGATGAAGGAAGCCGTGGACCTTGCCGAGGCCGTGCGAGACATGGGCTACATGCCCGAGCAGGTGCAGGACTTCTACCCCACGCCGTCCACCATGTCGACGTGCATGTACTACACCGGCGTGGACCCGCGCACCATGGAGCCGATCTATGTGGCGCGCGACCCGCACGAGAAGGCCATGCAGCGCGCGCTCATCCAGTATCGCAAGCCCGAGAACTACAAGCTCGTGCGCGAGGCGCTAGAGAAAGCCGGGCGTCGCGATTTGATCGGCTACACCAAGCATTGCCTGATCCGCCCCGTGCCGCCACGCCCGGGCGAGACATCTGCCGGCGGCGGACATGGCACCGGCAAGAAGAGCGGCAAGGGCCACGGTGGCGCTGGCGGCGCTGGAGCCAAGGGACCCAAGGGCAGCAAGGGCCACGGCGGCATGTCGCGCGCGCAGAACACCGCCGGGCGCAACCGTGCGGCTCAGGGGCGTCAGGGTGCCAACGGAGGCGGTCGCCGCAACTAAGGCAGCAATGCGCTCGCTGCGTCCATCCCACACGCGTGGCGCAGCGAGCGCATTGCCTCAACGTGGATGACGCCGGCGATGGCAACCGTAATTACCACGTCGACCGGTGTGTTCACAAACCACAGCAGGCCCATGAGGTACGACCCGGCATTAAAGGCAAAGTGTAGCAGGATCGTGTAGCGGAGCTTTCCGGTCGTCACGAGCATCCAACCAAAGATGAGGCCGGCGGCACCCGCGTAGCAACCCTGCACCCAATTCATGTGCATAAAACCGAAGATTGCCGCCTGCAGCACAATCGCCGCGGCGACACCCCACGTGCTTGGGGCCGCCCAGGGCACTATGGCGCCGTCTTGCGCACTCGCACGACGCCGGCGCTTCCAGAGCGGACGGCACTGGGGATTAAACGCACGCAGCGAAAACTCAAAGATAACACCGCGCACCAGGAGCTCTTCGCAAAACGGCGCGCCGAGCACCGTGGTCAGGACGGCAAGAGGACTGGTATCGCCCATGCCCGTTTCCTCGACAAGCTCGCTGTAGTCGGCCGCGGCATCGGGCAACAGCGACAGTACGGCGTCGGTCACGTAGCTAACGACCACCTGCAGGGCAAGACCGATCACGATAACGCAGGCGATGCGTTTCCACGCCCCACGCGCTCCCCCGCTGAGCGGATGCTCGCTTTGCGAACGCGCCATAAACGAGCGCGGCCACAGATAACGCCACCACAGCAGCGCCATCAAAAACGACGCCGTCTGAGCGGCAGCCTGAAGCAATTGAATGTCGAGGTCATCGATCGAAAAACCCATGAACACCGATGCGACGCCAAGGGCGGAGAACAAAACGACGCTCAGGGCAATATCGACAGCGACGACGCCAAAACAGGCGAGCGCCCACGCTATCGCATTGAGCATGCCAGCCTCCTCAAAACCCGGTACTTGGGGACGTTCCTTAACTGCCGGCAGAAAATGAACGTCCCCAAGTACCGGCAGTTTGGGACAGTCATTGTTGATGAGAATCGGGTGCAGTGCCAAAGGCCCCGCTGGGCGAAATGTCGAACGGGAAGGTGCCGCAGCGATTGAACGCGGCGATAAACATGCGGATGGCGTTGGACGGCGTGGTGCCCACGAGCTGGGTTGCCGCCGCGAAGGCCGCCTTTTCCTCGGGCAAGACCTTCGCGACAACCGGGGTCATGTGTTCTGCCATGGCGCTTCCTTTTTGAAACAACGGTAGTGCGGATAGATGCGGGCCACGCGGCTGGGCGACGGGCTGTGAAGGCAACCCGATTGGCCCGCATCTGGAGTTTGTTTCTGCGGCGTTGGTATTACTTGGTATTCCTAAGTTATACCCGGCAGATAGAATACCACACCCGGCCCCATGGGGACGGAGAAAAGACGGATGATTTTGTTGCTGGGTTAGTATTTAGAGCGTGATGATGTCCGAGATATCGAGGGCCTAAGCGTCGGCGTATGGCGCGCCCAGGCTGGGTATCCGGCGCATGGCGCCCTATTGTCTTGCATAATTTCGCTTGCGTCATGCATAAAAAGACGGGGGCACCCCTTCTCGTCCCAACGTACCCCCGCTTGTACCGTGCAAAAACCGGAGTTTTCAGCATCGCGGCCCCCGCAGGCGGTGCCGCGAATCGTGGACGCCGCGCGATTGGCGTCGTTTTGGGGCACGGCGCGACGCGAAACGCGCGTTATCGCCGCGCCGGACGCCGTCAGCCAACCCAAATCGCCTGCCGAAGGATCCCGCTGGCTCAAAAAGACGATTCCGGCGCGTATGCAGCCACCCCGGCTTGCTGAAAACTCCCGAAAATGCACGGCGCGCCCCGGGGGACCCGTGCGCGCCACGAGAAACACGCCCGCATCCAAAAGAATGCGAGCGCGAAAGCCGGATGGCGGCAAGGGCGCCAGGCAGCGGGCGAAATCCCCGGCGTGTCCGCCCGGGCACCGCGCCCGCGGCGCGTCAGCAGAAAACCTCATGCCCTGCGTTGATGTCGCCCCCCCCCCGCATACGCGAATCTCCAACTAGGTCGATAGTCCGTATCTCTTGCCACGACCGTCTCCGCGCGTTTCCACGAAGAAGACTCGCCCCACCTAATACTGAGCCCACTAAAAGGGCCCCGAGCATAGTCTGCTCGGGGCCCAAACTCGTGTCGCCTTACCGCGCGACGCGTATGTTACTTGCGCTTGCCGCCGCCGTCACCGGGGCGACGGGAGCTGCCGCCGCGCTTGCCGCCACGGCTGTTGCCATAGCTGCCACGGTTATCGCGACCGCCGGCACGGCCACCACGGGAGCCGGCCTGGTTGCTGCCACGTCCGCCGCGATAGCCGCCGCGGCGCTCTTCGCGGGTATCGTCGTAGTTGCGCCAGTCATCGCGACGATCTCGACTGGCACGCGGGTCGCGACGATCGCGCGACTCGCCAGAACGGCCGGCGCCACTGCGGCCGCCATTGCCGCGAGCATCCTCGCGACGCTCACCGCCGCGGCCACCGCGCTCTTCAAAGCGCTTGCCGCCGCGGGACTCGCCGCCGCGGCCACCGCGCTCGTCATCACGACCGGAACGACAGCGGTCGCCCGCGCCGCGCTTGCCGCCGCGCGAACCGCGGCCCTCGTCCTCGCGCTCAACACGGCGACGACCGCCGCGGTCCTCGTCCTCGCGGCGACGGCGATGTGCCTCGCCCTGGAACTGCTTGGCACGGCGCTCGGCACGGTTGCCGCGCGGGGCCGGCTCGACGGCACCAGCACCGCCGCGCTCCTCGGCAGCCACCTCGCGGGCCACACTCTCCACGGCCTCGTCCACGCGAGCCTGAACGCCCTCGCGCACGCGGGTCTTGCCGCCGCGCTTGGGACGGCTCGGGCGCTCGCTGTCGCCGCGACGCTCATCGCGACCGCGGTTGGAACGACCGGCCACATCGCCGTAATCGTCGCCGTTGCGTTTGCCGTCGCGACGCGCCTGCTCAAGCTTCTTCTTGCTCTTGGACTTGCCGCGCTTGGCCTTCTTCTTCACCTTAAAGGCCGCAGGGTCGCGCTCGGGGTCAACCGTGGGCGGGTTGGGACCCACATGCAGGTCGCCGGCCTCGTAGATGTCGGCCGTCTTGTCCATGAGCTTCTCGATCTCGTAGAACTCATCCACGTCCTGCTCGGTCACAAACGTGATGGCCCAGCCCAGCTCGCCGGCGCGGCCCGTACGGCCAATACGGTGGATGTAGTCGGTCGGCTCGGCCGGCACGTCAAAGTTCACGACGTAGCGCACATCGCTGATGTCGATGCCGCGGGCGAGCACGTCGGTTGCCACCAGCACGTCGACGGTACCGTCGCGGAAGGCCGAAAGTGCGCGCTCGCGCTGGGCCTGGCTGCGGTTGCCATGAATCGCGGCAGCCTTGATGCCCTTGCGCTCCAGACGACGGCAGCAGCTGTCGGCACGGTGCTTGGTGCGCATAAAGACGATGGTGCGCTCCGGGCCCTCCTTTTTGAGGAACTCGGGCAGCAGGTTGTTCTTGGCCTCGATGGACACCGGGAACACAAACTGGTCGACGGTGTCGGCGGTCGACGTTGCAGGCGCGATCTCCACACGGGCCGGATCGCTCACCAGATCGGTGATCTCGCCCACGGCCTCCTCGTCGAGGGTCGCCGAGAACAGCAGCGTCTGGCGCTCGGCCGGCGTCTCGCGCACAATACGGCGAACGGCGGGCAAAAAGCCCATGTCGAGCATGCGGTCGGCTTCGTCGAGCACCAGCACCTTGACCTCGTCCAGGTGGCAGGCACCCTGCTCGATCAGATCGACCAGACGGCCCGGCGTTGCGACCAGGATGTCGCAGCCGTACTTGAGGGCAGCGGTCTGCGGCTTGTAGCTCACGCCGCCCACAACGGTCACGGCAACATGGCCGGTGACGTCGGCGATCTTGCTCGCGACCTCGTCGATTTGCTGGGCGAGCTCGCGCGTAGGGGTGATGACGAGCATCACGGGGCCGCGGCCGTTTCCCTCGGGCTTTTTAGCACCGCGACGACGGTTACGGCCGCCGCGCTCGCGCACAGGTTTGGGAGGAGCGATGTGCTCCAGATTGTTCATGGTCGGCAGCAAAAAGGCGGCCGTCTTGCCGGTGCCGGTCTGAGCGGCGGCAAGCAGGTCGCGGCCCTCGAGCACCACGGGGATCGAGCCGGCCTGCACGGGCGTCGGCGCCGTGTAACCCAGGTTCTCGATGGCACGAAGTATCTCGTCCGAAAGACCCAGCTCGTCAAAGGCGGGCAGGTTCTCGGTAGCGGACTCGACGGTCTCGGCGGCGCTGGCCTCGTCGGCCGCATCGAAGGCAGCCTGGGCCATGGCCTCGCGGGTCTCGTCCAGGATCTCGGCGTCGGTGACGTCGGATACAGAATTACGCATATGTTGTTGTTCCTTATCTGCACGCGCAAGGGGCACGGCATGCGGCCGCGCGGGCGTGCTTGGCAGTGCGCTAGTACATACAAAAACGGGTGCGCACAGAGAGGACGTTGCTCAGCACGCTGGCGATCGCTTTGGCAGCCATATCACGCGCCGTCCAGACGCAGCAGCCCTAAGCGATGGAGCAGATTCGCCGCGGGTTAGTATACCTGCACTCCGTATGCCCCCACGTAAACCACAGATGACGAGGCGGGAGGAGCGGGTCTGGGCCAATTGTCTCAATCTGTAACAGTTACGAGGCAAAACCAGGTCTACACGTTACGAATCGAGACGAACCAAAACCTCGCAAAACAACATCTCGATCTGTAACAGATAGAGGTCATTTTCCCTGCCAGATGTTACAGATCGAGATGTTAAGCAACCGCCGAATGGTTTATCTCAATCTGTAACAGTAACTCGGCAAAATCAGGCCTAGATGTTACAGATTGAGACGAAGAGCGAGGATGGTGCACTAACTTGGCAGTCGGCCCCCGTATCGGAATGTCATGCATTTCAACTCTTGCTATACACCCCCAGGGGGTATGGGTGTATAGTATCGAGAGGTTAACAATTCCAACACCGAACCACAGAAAGGAGGAGCCATGGCTCAAGATAAGTTCGACGTAGGCGGCATGACATGCGCCGCCTGCCAGGCGCACGTGGACCGTGCCGTGAGCAAGCTCGACGGCGTCGAGAACGTCGCGGTCAACCTACTCGCCGGTTCCATGATGGTCGACTACGACCCCGCGCAGGTCTCCCCCGACGATATCTGCACCGCCGTCGACCGCGCGGGCTACTCGGCCTCGCCCGTCAGCACGGGCACCGGTGCCGCCGGCTCAAACGGCAGCGCACAAGCCAGGTCTGGCGCCGCCCATATGGAGTCGCCCACCAAAAAGCTGGAGGCCGCCGCCTCTGCCATGCGCACCCGCCTCATCGTCTCGATCGTCTTCCTCATCCCACTGTTCTACATAGGCATGGGACACATGCTCGGCTGGCCGCTGCCCGGCATTTTCACCGACCATATCCACAGCATGACGCTCGCCCTCACCGAGCTTGTCCTGCTCATCCCCATCGTCTACGTCAACGACGCGTACTTTATCAACGGGTTTAAATCGCTCGCGCACGGCGCACCCACCATGGATGCCCTTATTGCCGTGGGCGCCACCGCTTCCATTGCCTGGTCGCTCTACGCCATGTTCATCATGGCCGACCAGCTGGCCACAGCTCAGGTGCACGAGGCCATGATGACAGGCATGGACAATCTGTATTTTGAGAGCGCGGGCACGATCCTGTCGCTCGTCACCGTGGGCAAATACCTCGAGACGCGCAGTAAGTCCAAAACCGGCGGCGCCATCGAGGCGCTCATCGATCTGGCGCCTAAAACCGCGACCGTCGTTGCCGACGACGGCAGCGAAACCATCGTCGACGTCGATAGCATCCTTCCCGGCCAGGTCCTGCGCGTGCACCCCGGCGAGTCAATCCCCGTCGATGGCGTGGTGCTCGAGGGTAGCTCGGCCGTGGACGAGAGTGCGCTCACCGGCGAGTCAATCCCCGTGGAAAAGACCGCCGGCGACACCGTCAACGCCGCCACCGTCAACCGCACCGGCTCGTTTACCTTCCGCGCCACGCGGGTTGGTGCCGAGACATCACTCGCCAAGATCATCCAGCTCGTCGAGGACGCCAACGCCACCAAGGCGCCCATCGCCCGCATGGCCGACAAGGTCGCCGGCGTGTTCGTGCCCGTGGTGTTCGTGATCTCGGCCGTGACCTTTGCGGTGTGGATGGCACTGACCGGCAGCATAAACGAGGCACTCACCTCCGCCGTGGCCGTGCTAGTGATCAGTTGTCCCTGCGCGCTCGGCCTAGCCACGCCCGTCGCCATTATGGTCGGCACCGGCAAGGGCGCCGAGATGGGCATTCTGTTTAAGAGCGCCGAGGCGCTGGAGAACCTGCGCAGCGTGGGTACCGTGGTGCTCGATAAGACGGGCACGGTCACCCGCGGCAAACCTGCCGTGACCGATATCGTGGTAGCCACGCGCGCCGACGGCTCGCCCGCCATGAGTGAAAAGGCGTTACTGAAGCTCGCTGCCGCGCTGGAGCGCTCGAGCGAACATCCGCTGGCCGAGGCGATTATGACCGAGTGCGAGGCGCGCGGAATCGTGGCGCGCATGGTCGAGGACTTTGCCGCCGTGCCTGGACGAGGCGTTACGGCGCGCGAGGGACAAAACGCCATCGCTGCCGGTAACGTTCGCCTGATGAGCGAGCTGGGTATCACCGTGCCCTCAGGACTTGCGGAGCGATTCGCCGCCGAGGGCAAGACACCGTTGTTCTTTGCCAAGAACGGCGAGCTTGTCGGCACCATTGCCGTGGCTGACGAGGTCAAGGAGACGAGCGCTGAGGCCATCGCTGTAATGCGTTCGCTCGGCGTCGACGTGCACATGCTCACCGGCGACAACCGTGTGACGGCCGAAGCAATCGCCCGCCGCGTAGGACTGAGCAGCAAGCAGGTCATTGCCGACGTGCTTCCCGCCGACAAGGAACGCCACGTGCGCGAACTGCAGGATGCGGGCGGCAAGGTCGCCATGGTGGGCGACGGCATCAACGACTCCCCCGCCCTGGCGCGCTCCGACGTGGGCCTTGCTATCGGCACCGGCGCCGACATCGCCAAGGAAGGGGCAGATGTGGTACTCATGCGCAGCGACCTCATGGACATCGCCCGCGCTATCGAGCTTTCGCGCGCCACGATTCGCAACATCAAGCAAGACCTGTTCTGGGCGCTGTTCTACAACGGCATCGGCATTCCGCTCGCTGCGGGCGCGTTCTTCCCCCTCACCGGCTGGCAGCTCTCGCCGATGTTTGGCGCCGCGGCGATGAGCCTGTCGAGCGTGTGCGTCGTGTCCAATGCTCTGCGCCTGAAATCCTTTAAGCCTAAAGTGGCAAAATAGGCTCACCATTAAATCCATTTAGAACGGGTTTTCCAGGTGCCCGAGATTGACCTGAAAGAGGAGCGACGCGTACTTTGGTACGCGAGCGACGGCTTGAAGGTCAAGGTCGGGTGCCTGGGAAAGCCGACATAACAGAGAGGAATACCCATGCGTTACACAATTAAGACTTCCGGCCTTATGTGTGGCCACTGCGACGCTACTGTCGAGACGGCACTGCTCAATGTTGCCGGCGTGACCGACGCCGATGCCGATCACGAGACTCAGACGGTACAGGTGGAGTGCGCCGACACCGTGGCCGCTGAGCAGCTCGCTGCCGCCGTCGAGAGCGCCGGCGAGAAGTTCCACGCCCTGTCCGTGACCGCAGCCTAGCAGCTACCAGAAGCATTCGACCCCATCGACCAGAAACGAGGACCCGCCATGATGGCAGACCGCAAATCGGTGAACCGTATGCTCAAGACGGCGCGCGGCCAGATCGACGGCATCCTGCGGATGGTCGAGGAGGACCGCTACTGCGTCGATATTTCCACGCAGCTCATGGCCACACAGGCACTCCTCGCGCGCATTAACGCCGACGTGCTCAAGGCGCATATCGAGGGCTGCGTGACTTCGGCAATCGAATCGGGCGACGAAGACCTCAAAGCCGCGAAGCTCGCCGAGATCGAACGCGTCGTCGACAAGCTCTCTAAGTAATCGGCGCATTGAGGACAAACCACTTTGCACCGTCTTGATGTTCCGAGGACAGGTATGTTTGCACCACATTGGTGCAGATTAACCTGTCCCCCTTGCTCTAAATCGGGTATAAAGGCGTGCGGCATATCGAATGAAAGGCAATTTGCATGAATGACTTTATGAAGGGCCGCAATGGCGCTGACGAGCTCACCATTGTGATGGGTTTTGCGGGCATCGTCATCGCGATGATCGGATCGATGGCCCGCGTCCAGTGGCTCAGTTGGATCGCCATCGCCGTCATCGTGATCGGCGTGCTGCGCGGCCTGTCCAAAAACATCGACGCACGTCGCAAGGAGAACGAGGCCTTTGTCGCCGGCTCGGCTAAGGTCCCCGGCTTGGGCAAGTTTGTCGCCAGCTTGGGTGGCGGCGCTGCAGCGGCCAGCACCTCACGCGCGGCCGGCACCAGTAAGGAAGACTTTGAGCGTGCCAAGCGCACGGCCAAGAAGATGTGGAAAGGTCGCAAGACCACGGCATACCTCAAGTGCCCCAACTGCGGCCAGATGCTCTCCGTTCCCAAGGGCAAAGGCAAAATCCGCGTCACCTGCCCCAAGTGCCACGCCAAGATGGAGACGCGCTCGTAGCCGCCATACCGCAGGACAAAATAAAAGCCGAGGCCTCGCACTGGGACCTCGGCTTATTTGAATGCGACAAAGGGCCCGCCCCCGTCACACCTACGCCACGCCGTCGCGGGCAAGCTCCTCGGCAAGCGCCTCGGCTGGCATGGCCATAATCGTGTCGAGCTCGGCGTCCACCTCGGGAATACGCTTCACCTTGAGTTTGCGCACCAGATCGCCACGACACATCACGTGCATCGGCTCGCGCAGAGCGCACAGGTCATCGAGCGGGTTCTCGCGCGTCACCAGGATATCGGCAGCCTTGCCGCACTCGATTGCACCGGTCTCGCCGCCCAGCCCCAGCAGCTCAGCATTGACCTGCGTAGCCGTATGCAGCGCAAACGCATTGCTCACGCCCACGTACTTGGCAAAATAGGCCACCTCGCGCCACATGTCGTACTGGGTCACGAACGGGCAGCTCGAATCCGTACCCAAACCTACCTTGATACCGGCTTCCAGCGCCGCACGAGCGCTCTCGATAATGCCCGAGCACACGATATCGCCGTTCTTCTTTTGCGTGTCAGTCGAATGAGTCTTCTCCGGATCGAGCAGCACAAACGGCAGTGCGGGGCTGATCGTGCAGGTCACACTCGGCGCACGCCCCTCGAGCTGAGTTCCCGCGGCGCCGCGGTACAGCTCCAGGATCTCGGGTGTCAACGGAGCGCCGTGCTCGATCGTATCGACGCCGGCCTCGAGCGCGGCCTTCACGCCCTCGATGCTCTCGACATGAGCCATAACCGGAAGGCCCATATCGTGCGCTGCCTTGCACGCCGCCGCGGCAACCTCCACCGGCATACGCAGCACGCCCAGCTCGCCCACCTCGGTCGCATCGAACACACCGCCCGTTACGAACAGTTTAATGACGTCGGCACCGCGCGCATACAGGTCGCGCACCTGTTCGGCCGCCTCGGAGGGACTGTTGGCCACCTGGGCGAACAAGCCCGCGCCGTGGCCACCCGGCACCGTGACGCCCGTTCCCGGCGCCACCAAACGCGGACCCTGATACTTGCCGGCGTCGATAGCATCGCGCACGGCCAGATCGGCAAACAGCGGGTCGCCCGCGCCGCGCACCGTGGTCACGCCGCTTGCCAGCTGCTGTTGGGCGCTGCCCTTAAGAATATGGCGCACGATAGCGCGCCCCACGGGATTATCGAGCTTCTTCATCAGCGCGCCCGCATCGCCCGCCGAAACCGGCTTGCCCGAGCCACACAGATGCACATGCATATTGATGAGGCCCGGCATGAGATACGCCCCGGCCAGGTCGAGGACCTCGGCACCTGCAGGCGCCTGCGCCACAGCGCTCGGCCCCATCCACGTGATGACACCGCGCTCAACGGCCACAGCCATGTCGGGCTGCGGCTCCATATGCTCCGAACCATCCAGGACGGTCGCATTGATAAACAACGTGGAACGATCGGCAGACGCCATATCGAGCTCCTCCCTCACGATTAACATGAACATTTGTCCATTATCACCTAATGCAGCAAACTAAAGTCGAACATATCGGTTAGCGGAGGGACGAGAGAGCTGTGAGGGCAAACGGAGACAGCACGGCAATGCTCCGGCCGTTCCAGCAAAACGTCTTGATTTGTAACAGGTAGACCAGGTTTTAGCAGCCAGATGTTACAGATCGAGATCTTTTGGCACCGCGTCCAGCCTTTGTCTCAATCTGTAACAGTTGGGTCGAATTTTGGCCGCTAGATGTTACAGATCGAGATCTTTCGGCACCGCGGCCAACCTTTGTCTCAATCTGTAACAGTTGGGTCAATTTTTGGCCGTTAGATGTTACAGATCGAGATATTCTCCAGCCCTGTCGTCAAACATCTAAATCTGTAACATGTAGACGGGTTTTCGGCCTCTAGATGTTACAGATTTAGATCTTTTAGCGGCAGCCAACCTTCTGTCTCGATCTGTAACAGTTACGAGGCCAAACGGCCCCTTGTTGTTACAGATCGAGACAAACTCGACAGGAACAACCACATCCGCGTTAGTCGTATCCCTCAGCGCCCATACCACTGACGCTTCCATCCCTCAGCCAAATCGGCCCGCTGCGAAATACCCGCCAGCCTCATCTTTTCAGCCAGCTTCCCCGGGTTCTTGAGCTCATCAAACGTGAACCTCAGCACCTTGTGCCCGAGCATTGTCAGATGAGATTCCCGCTGACGCTCTGCTACGAACGGATCGACCGACTCCCGATCCCCACCATCCTGCAGGGTATACTTTCCTCTTCCGTCGAGCTCGCCAATCATGCACGTCCCGTCCTCGAGCCTCCAGAAATAATCGACCCGAAACACCTGGCTCGAATCGAGCGGATCGCGAAACTCCACCTGCAACTCTGGCACCGGAAAACCGTATGCAATAAAGAACGCTCGGAACCGAGACTCGCCACCGTTTTCGGACAGCCCGTCCGCATGCGACGCAATCACCTGAGCTCTGCGATACCCGTGTCTGCCCTCGCAATCGGCCTGGAGCCGTTCGCAGAGGTCGTCGCGCGATATGCCCTTCGCCCGCAGCGCAGAATCGGCAATCGCCAGACCATATGAAAACGGCGCACGCAGCAGACAATCCTCCACCGTGCGCCAAAACGGCGTCACTCGCACGCCGTCGACGCGCTCAAGCGCACCCGCCGCCTGCGGACGCAGCAGCCTATATCCCGTACTCAACGCCACCGAACAACCCGTCTTGACCAAGTAACGCGGCCCGAGCAGATCATTAGGCACCTCCAGACCCCATATCAGCGCGGCGTCATACCCCCAAAACGCCCAATCGGGATGAAACTCCGCAAGCCCCTTGATGGTCCGCCGAGCCCGCTCCGGCGGCGTCAACGCATCCCATTCATGCTGAAAACAGAATAAGTGCGATTCGGGCTCCGCAATATCGTCTGTGCCCACATGGCGCTGCAGCCACATGAGCTCGGCATTGTCGTGCGTCGCAAGCAGCACGCCTTGTTCAGCCGTCTCCGTGAGCCTGGCAAGCATCCTATTCCGCGCCAAGGTGCTACGTGCTGCATGTTTGTGTTTGAAAACGGTATTAGACACTTCCATCACCACCACGTCAGACAAATGGACCATCGTCACCGTTGCCTCCGCTGACAAATGTCTTGATCTGTAACAGGAAGACAGTCTTTGAGCCTCTAGTTGTTACAGATTTAGATTGTTCGGCACCGCGCCCAACCTTTGTCTCGATCTGTAACAGTTAGGTCGAATTTTGGCCTGTAGATGTTACAGATTGAGACATTTCCCCAGCTAGGTGCCAAACGTCTCAATCTGTAACAGTTAGACGTTCTCCAGACCCCTAAACGTTACAGATTTAGACAAACCAGCAACGCCCAAGCACTCGTCTCGATCTGTAACAGGTAGACCGGTTTTTTGTCCCTAGACGTTACAGACCGAGACAAATAGACGGGCGGCGGAGGCGCAACCGCCATCCCCTACTCCCATTCCTGTTCGTAGATGTTGAGTGACTTTACGTAGCGCCCCTGGGCGCCCATGATGTCGCGAACCAGCCGTAAGAAGAAGCTGATACACGAGGTATCGAAGCCATCTTCTAGGTCCTCAGGATGCACGGCGCCAGGCCCGTCGACCGCCGTATCGCTCAGGCGCGCAATGTCGTAGAGGTAGAGCTGCCCCGCCGTCAGCCAGACATCGTCGACGCACGCGAGGCGCACCGCAATCGCGCCATCGCGCCAGTGTTCCTTTTGCACGATATGCGGATCGTAGACGTCAAAGCGACGGTCGGTACGCGTGTCGCGCAGCGCGACCATACCGGTCGCGGGATCCTTATCCAAAATGCCAAAGCGCGAGAAATAGTGCGTGTCGCGCACCTGCTCGAGCCGTCTGAGCGAAGTAGGCGAAAGCGACGCCGGCGGCTCGTCAACATACAGCTCAAGCAGCGTCTTGCCATGGTAATAGGGACGCTCGAACAGCAGCCAATCGGTAAATGCCATGTTATAGGCCATGATTTCATTTTGCGAGGGCTCCTCGCAATAGCTGAGCCATGGATCGACTATCACTTCGAACTGTGTACGCGCCGACTCCAAAAACTGAAACTTGCGCAGCATCCAAAACTGGGCCATGCCGGCAATATCGTCACCGACGGCCTCGGCCAGACGTCCCCGGTCCAAAACATGATCAGCCATGGCATCCTCCTCAAACTGATAAACCTCAATTTGAGCTTACGAGGAGGGCGGGTGGTCGCCGCCATCACGGGCGAAATGGGCATCGGGCTGCAAACCAGATGCTGACCAAGCACTTGACGGGATACTTGCAGATTATGCAAATTGCCACAAAATCGCGGGTAGAACTAGACGAATCACCCGCGCCGCTGTCCGCAAACAACTAAAGCCGCCACATAAACAGCAGAGCGCAACGAGCGCAAACGCCAACGGGTAGGCAGCCAAACGTCGGCAAACGAGCAAAACGCTCGCAAACCCGCAAGGAGTGTCCCCGGATGCCGGCACGTAAGGAACGTCCCCAGCTGCCGGCACTTGGGGACGCTCCTTACGTGCCGGCCGTTGGGGACAGCCCTTGCCGATTCGATTGTTGAGTAACCCCGTGATTGTCTTACAGCCCCAGCGCCTCGGCGACCTCGGCTGCGCAGGCGAGGGCATCGGCCATGGCACTCACCACGAGCGAGCTGCCGTTGCGGGCATCGCCGGCCACATACACCGGCGCGGCATCCGCGGCAACGCCATCCACGCGAGCCGCAAGATGCGAGTCCTCGGAGGCCATCACGGGCAACGGCCGGCCCGCCGTGGCAATAGGCACGTCAACAGCGTCGAACACGCCGTGCTCCGGACCCGTAAAGCCACAGGCGATCAGCACCAGCTGGGCCGGCACCTCGTGCTCGGAGCCCGCAATGCGTTCGGGCTTGCCGGCCGACCAGTCCAGATCGACCACGCGCAGGCCCGCGGCAGCGCCCTTCTTGTCCAGCAATACCTCGAGCGTATCCACGCCCCAAGCACGCATCTCGCCGCCCATGGCAGCGATAGCCTCCTGCTGACCGTAGTCGGTCTTCTTAACGTTGGGCCACTGCGGCCAGGGATTGCTCGCCGCACGCTTATCGGGCGCAGCCGGCAAGAACTCAAACTGACGCACACTGCGTGCACCCTGGCGCACCGCGGTACCCACGCAGTCGTTGCCGGTATCGCCGCCGCCAATGACCACAACGTCCAGGCCGCGCGCGTTCACCGCGGGCTCACCGCCATCGAGCACCGAGACGGTCGAAGCCGTCAGGTAGTCCACGGCATACACCACGCCCGGGGCATCCACATTCGTAGCCAAAAGACCGCGGGGCGTACGAGCACCGGCAGCCACCACAACGGCGTCAAAACCATTGAGCTTGGCCGCCACCGCAGGGTTCGTAACGTCAGTACCCAGCTCAAAGACAATGCCCAGCTCGCGCATGAGCGCCACGCGGCGCTCGACCACGGACTTCTCGAGCTTCATGTTGGGAATGCCGTACATGAGCAGACCGCCTGGGCAGTCGTCGCGCTCAAACACCGTCACGCGGGCACCGCGACGCGCAAGTTCCCATGCAGCCACCAGGCCAGCCGGGCCGGAACCAACCACGGCGACCGAGGGCGCGTCCTCCCCTGCCGGCTCAAAGCGACGCGGGCTGCCGTTTGCCCATTCGTGGTCGCTGATCGCGCGCTCGTTATCGTGAATCGTTGTGGGCTGGCCGTCGACCGAACCCAGGTTGCACGCAGCCTCGCACAGTGCCGGGCACACGCGGCTCGTAAACTCGGGCATGGGCGAGGTGAGCGACAGGCGCTCGGCCGCCTCGTCCCAGCGACCGCGATACACCAGCTCGTTCCACTCGGGAATCAGGTTGTGCAGCGGACAGCCACTCGGACGCGCCTTGCCAAAGCTCGCACCCATCTGACAAAACGCCACGCCGCACATCATGCAGCGGCTCGCCTGGGCGCGGCGCGCATCGTCGTCGAGCTCCACATACAGCGGATCGAAATCGCGGCTGCGCTCCTCCACGGGGCGCAGCTCGTGGGTCACGCGATCGATATCAAGAAAAGCACCGGGCTTACCCATGGCACTTACGCCTCCTTCTTGGTCGAAGCAACAGAGCTGACAGCCACGGGCGCAGTGCCCGCCGCACCGCCCGCGACATCAAAGCGAGCGACATCCGCGGCGCTCGCGCGGCCGGTCACGATGTCAAACGCCAACTCCTCGGCCTGCGCATGCGTCTTGCCCACGGCCTCGGCCGCAGCGACAATCGCCAGCACGCGCTCGTACTCGGTCGGAATGACCTTCACAAAGTGCTTGCTCATCGTCTCGAAGCTGTAGAGCAGCTTAATGCCGCGCGGGCTCTGCGTCGCGTCCACGTGCTCCTGGATGAGCGCGCGAATCTGCGCCAGCTCGCCAGCCGTCGGGGCCTTGAGTTCCACGCTCTCGTGGTTCACACGGGCTTCGAGCGTGCCGTACTGGTCAAAGACATAGGCCACGCCACCCGTCATACCGGCGGCGAAGTTCTGCCCGACCTCGCCCAAGATGAGCGCCAGGCCGCCCGTCATGTACTCGCAGCCATGGTTGCCGCAGCCCTCGACCACCACGGTGGCACCGGAGTTACGCACGCCAAAGCGCTGGCCTGCCAGGCCGTTAATAAAGCCGCGGCCGCTCGTGGCACCAAAGAACGCCACGTTGCCCACGATGATGTTCTCGTCGAACTTGTAGGTCGCATGCGGGTTGGGGCGCACCGACACCTCGCCGCCCGAAAGGCCCTTGCCAAAGTAGTCGTTGGCGTCGCCGCACACGTTGAGCGTAATGCCGCGCGGCAGAAAGGCGCCAAAGCTCTGACCGGCCGAACCGTCGCAATCGATGGTGATGGAGCCGGCGGGCAGGCCCTCGGGATGCGCCTTGGTCACCGCATTGCCCAGGATGGTGCCCACGCAACGGTTGACGTTGGCGATATCGGCGCGGAACCGAATCGGGCGCAGGTGCGCACGGGCATCGGCCGTATAGGGCACGAACAATGTGGAGTCGAGCGTCTTGTCGAGCTCGCTGTCCGCAGCCATCTGCGGCAGGAAGTGGCGACCGTCGGCGCCCGGGATATGGGCACCGAACTCGCAGGTCGCGCTCGCCAGCACGGGCGACAGATCAAGCAGGTTGGCCTTGCGGTTGCCCGGTACCTCGATCTGGCGCAGGCACTCGGGATGGCCGACCATCTCGTCGACGGTGCGGAAGCCCAGGCTCGCCATGACCTCACGCAGCTGCTCGGCAACAAAGAGCATAAAGTGCTCAACGTGCTCGGGCTTGCCGCGGAAGCCGCGACGCAGGCGACAGTTTTGCGTGGCGATGCCGGCCGGGCAGGTATCCTGCTGGCAGTCGCGCTGCATGAGGCAGCCCATGGAGATGAGCGGCATGGTCGCAAAGCCAAACTCCTCGGCGCCCAGCAGGCAGGCGACGGCAACATCGGTGCCGTCCATGAGCTTGCCGTCGGCCTCGAGCACCACGCGGGAGCGCAGGCCGTTTTGCAGCAACGTCTGCTGAGCCTCGGCAAGGCCGAGCTCCAGCGGCAGGCCGGCGTGCCAAATGGAATCGCGCGCCGCGGCACCCGAGCCGCCATTGTGGCCGCTGATCAAGATCTTGTCGGCGGCACCCTTGGCCACACCGGTGGCGATGGTGCCGACGCCGGCCTCGCTGACCAGCTTGACCGACACGCGCGCACCGGGGTTGGCGTTCTTAAGATCAAAGATCAGCTCTGCCAGGTCCTCGATGGAGTAGATGTCGTGGTGCGGCGGAGGCGAGATCAGGCCGATGCCGGGCGTGGACTGACGGACCTCGGCGATCCAGGGGTAGACCTTCTTGCCGGGCAGGTGGCCACCCTCGCCGGGCTTGGCGCCCTGGGCCATCTTGATCTGAATCTCGAAGGCGCTGCACAGGTAGCGGCTCGTTACGCCAAAGCGCGCACTTGCCACCTGCTTGATGGCGGAGTTCTTGGAGTCACCGTTAGCCAGCGGGGTCTCGCGACGCGGATCCTCGCCGCCCTCGCCCGAGTTAGAGCGTCCATGCAGGCGGTTCATGGCGATGGCCATGCACTCGTGCGCCTCTTTGCTGATAGAACCGTACGACATGGCACCGGTGTTAAAGCGGCGGACGATGTTGCGCGCGGGCTCCACCTCGTCGAGCGAAACCGGCGTGCGGCCGTTGGCATTAAAGTCGAGCAAGTCACGCAGACGCACGGCACGGCCGGTGCGGTGCAGGCGGGCGCTGTACTCCTTAAAGGTGTCGTAGCTGTCCTCACGGCAGGCGGTCTGCAGTAAGTAGACAGTCTGCGGATCGATGAGGTGATCCTCGCCGCCGAGCGGGCGCCACTTGGTCAGACCCAGCGTGGGCAGCTGATCGGGAGCCGGGCTCTTAAGGATAGCGAGCGCGGCGTCGTAGCGCTCGTTTTGCTCGCGCTCAACATCCTCGACACCCATACCGCCCACACGGCTCACCGTGCCGGCGAAGTACGCGTTGACGAACTCCGACGTAAAGCCCACGGCCTCGAAGATCTGCGCCGAATGGTAGCTCTGCACCGTGGAGATGCCCATCTTGGACATGATGGAAACGATGCCGGCGGTCGCAGCCTTATTGTAGTTGGCGATGCCCTGCTCGGCTGTCACGTCCAGATCGCCGTGCGCCGCCAGGTCGCGAATGCACGCATGCGCGTTGTACGGATAGATGCCGCTCGCGGAGTAGCCCACCAGCGCCGCAAAGTCGTGCGGAGACACGGCGTCGCCACACTCCACCACAATGTCGGCAAAGGTACGCACGCCGGCACGGATCAGGTGGTTGTGCACGCAGCCCACGGCGAGCAGTGACGGCACGGGTACCTCGTCCGCTCCGGCGCGATCGCTCAACACCACGATGTTCACGCCGTCGCGGACCGCAGCCTCAACGTCCTCTGCAAGCTGCTTGAGCGCAGCCTGCAGCGCGCCCTCGCCGGCATCGCGGCGGTAAACGGCACGGAAACGGCGGGTCTTAAAGCCAACACGGTCAATCGCGCAAATGCGGTCGAACTCCTCCTCGCTCAGCAGCGGGCGCTCCAGACGCACCAGTTGGCAGGCCGTACGAGAGTCCTCGAGCAGGTTGCCGTGGTTGCCCAGGTAGAGCGTGGTCGAGGTGACCATATGCTCGCGCAGGGCGTCGATCGGCGGGTTCGTGACCTGGGCGAACAGTTGATAGAAGTAGTCAAAGAACGAGCGCGTCTTCTTGGACAGGCAGGCCAGCGGCGCATCGATACCCATCGAGGCGAGCGGGGCCTTGCCCTGCTGGGCCATGGGGCGCACGACCTCGTCAACATCATCCCAGTGGTAGCCGAGCTTGGCCATACGCACGGCGGCAGGCACCTCGGCATCCTCGGCAGGCGTTGCCGCGGCGGGCTTGTCGAGCGCGTCAACGGTCAGCGTCTCCTCGGCAATCCAATCGCGGTAGGGCTTTTCCTTGGCATAGCGGGCGCGCAGCTCGTCATTGTAGATCACACGGCCGCGGGCAAAATCGACCTCGAGCATCTGGCCCGGTCCCAAACAACCGCTTGTCAGGATATTCTCGGGGCGCACCTCGATGGTGCCCACCTCGCTTGCCAGCATAAAGCGGCCGTCGCGCGTCACGTAGTAGCGAGCCGGGCGCAGGCCGTTGCGGTCAAGGGCGGCACCCAGCGTACGGCCATCGGTAAAGGCGATGGCCGCCGGGCCGTCCCAGGGCTCCATGAGCATGGACTGGTAGGCATCGTAGGCGCGACGCTCCTCGCTCAGGTTGTCGTTGTGGTCCCACGGCTCGGGCAGCAACATGGACGCGGCACGCGTGAGCGGACGGCCGTTCATGACCAAAAACTCGAGTACATTATCCAGAATCGCGGAGTCGGAACCCTCGCGGTTGATGATGGGCATCACACGCTCAAGATCATGTTGCAGCACGGGGCTGTACAGGTTAGGTTCGCGGGCGCGAATCCAGTTGACGTTGCCCTTGAGGGTGTTGATCTCGCCGTTGTGGATAATAAAGCGGTTGGGATGTGCGCGCTCCCAGCTAGGCGTGGTGTTGGTGGAGTAGCGCGAGTGGACGAGCGCCACGGCCGTCTTGACGGCGGCGTCGTTGAGATCGATAAAGAAGCGACGCATCTGCGTGGCGACCAGCATGCCCTTGTACACGATGGTGCGCGAGCTCATGGAGCACACATAGAAGATCTTGTCACGCAGGGCAAACTCGGCGTCGGCCTTCTTTTCGATGGTGCGGCGGCACACGTACAGGCGACGCTCAAAGGCATCGCCGGCGGGCGTGTCGTCCGGACGGCCCAGGAAGGCCTGCAGGATGGTGGGCATGCAGGCGCGGGCCGTCTCGCCCAGATCGTGAGGGTCGACCGGCACCTCGCGCCAAAAGAGCAGCGGCACGCCGGCCTCGGCACAGCCTTCCTCAAACACGCGGCGGGCATCCTCTACGCCCTTGTCGTCCTGCGGGAAGAACAGCATGGCCACGCCATAGTCGCCCTCTGCCGGCAGAATCTGGCCGCACTTTTGAGCCTCTTTGCGGAAAAAGTGATGCGGAACCTGGAACAGGATGCCGGCGCCGTCGCCGGTATTCTTCTCGAGTCCCGTGCCACCGCGGTGCTCCAAGTTGACCAGAATGGACAGCGCATCGTCCAGAATCTGGTGGTGGCGCTCACCGTTGATATCGGCAAGCGCGCCGATACCACATGCATCGTGGTCGAATTCGGGGCGATAAAGGCCCTGCTGCTGAGCGGAATCTGCCTGCATCGCGATCCTCCCCTAGATATATAGACAGTCAGTTGAATAGGCATACTAGAAGCATCGCCGGCCCATTGTGTTTCCCGCCCGTTTCGAAACAATTGCGTAACGCACGCCCTACGAGTGGACACCGCCGACCTCAAGGGCAACAACGAGGGCCCCAGGTTCGGCCTGTAAGCTCACCGCTTCAAACATCTCAATCTGTAACAGGAAGACCCAATTTCGACGACTAACGGTTACAGATTGAGATGTTCTCGAGAGACGGTTCCGAATGTCTCAATCTGTAACACGAAGGGGCGGTTTTGGCGGTCAGCTGTTACGGATCGAGATTTTCCATAGGACCATTTCTTCCTGTCTCGATCTGTAACACCTAGGCCCAATTTCCATCCCTAGTTGTTACAGATCAAGACATTTCGGCAACCCCCTTTTACCATCCTATTCAAATACAACAATTTTGTTAGTCATGGTCAGATTTCGAGCCTAAAACGGGTATCCTTTGCGGCGTCAAACAAACGGCACGCAGGAGTGCACCATGATCGACCATCTCAAACATCACTTTGGCTCCCCGCGCACCGGCGGCCACGGCGGACTCGACATCGCACGGCATATCGGCCCCGGGCTGCTCGTGACCGTCGGCTTTATCGACCCGGGCAATTGGGCCTCCAATATGGCCGCCGGCTCGCAGTTTGGCTACGCGCTGCTGTGGATCGTCACGCTGTCCACGATCATGCTCATCGTGCTGCAGCACAACGCGGCTCACTTGGGCATCGCCACGGGCATGTGTCTTGCCGAGGCCACGACGCGCCACCTGCCCCGCCTCGTCGGGCGTGCGATACTCGGCAGCGCGTATCTAGCCACGGTCGCCACCGCCATGGCCGAAGTCCTGGGCGGTGCGATCGCACTTCAAATGCTCTTTGGCCTGCCCGTACGTGCCGGCTGCATCATCGTGGCGGCGGCATCGATTGCCATGCTCATGACAAGCTCCTACAAACGCGCCGAACGCTGGATCATCGCCTTCGTGGGCGTGGTGGGACTTTCGTTTTTAGCCGAGCTTCTGCTGGTCAAGGTCGACTGGCCGCAAGCCGCCACAAGCTGGATCACACCCAGTATGCCCACCGGCTCAGTCGCGATTATCGTAAGTGTCCTAGGCGCGGTCGTTATGCCCCACAACCTCTTCCTGCACTCCGAGGTCATCCAATCCATGCACTTCGAAGGCCAAGGCGAGCAGGTTATCGAAGAACGCCTGCACTACGAGCTCTTCGACACGCTCTTTTCGATGGGTGTGGGCTGGGCAATCAACTCGGCCATGGTCATCCTGGCCGCAACGACCTTCTTTGCGCACGGCATTGTCGTAGACGACCTCGCCGTCGCAGCGGCCACGCTCTCCCCCATTCTGGGCCCGGCAAGCTCGACCATCTTTGCGGTGGCACTGCTGTTTGCGGGCATATCGAGTAGCGTGACGGCGGGCATGGCGGCGGGCACCATCACCGCGGGCATATTCGACGAGGAATACGACATCCACGACCGACATTCCTCGATCGGAGTGGCGGCCTGTTTCGTCGGCGCAGTAGCGGCGTGCCTGATCGTCCCGAATCCTTTTGAGGGTCTCATTTGGAGTCAGGCACTGTTGTCGCTTCAGCTGCCGATTACGGTCTTTGTGCTCATACGACTCACCAGCTCGTCCCGCGTCATGGGCAAATACGCCAACTCGCGCCCGCTCAACGCGTTGCTCGTAGGGATCGGTGTCATCGTGACGATTCTCGACATCGTGCTGCTAACGGGGATGTAATGGGATGGCGTGACTGTCCAGATATAACGTCTCAATCTGTAACACGTGAACCCGTTTTGAGCCCTTAGATGTTACAGATTGAGATTTTCTGAGAGATAGTTTCAGTTTGTCTCGATCTGTAACAAGTGGACCCAATTTCCGCGCCCAGATGTTACAGATCGAGATATTTCTTCAGCCCCAACCTTTTGTCTCGATCTGTAACGAGTAGAGGGGGTTTACGTGCCTAAATGTTATAGATTGAGATTTTGAGAATGATGGTTTTGGTTTGTCTCGTTCTGTAACAGGAAGACCCGTTTTGAGCCGTTAGATGTTGCAGGTTAAGACAAAAGGTCGGCCGGACTCACAACAGACAGGATCGGCTAATAGCAGCCGTGATCCCTTGGGGACGGAGGAAAAGGGCCCCGGCCGGGATATCCGACCGGGGCCCTTGGACAGAGCTATATGTTGCTGCAAGTCGTGTGTCTACGAGCTACTCCTCGACGAGCTCAAACTGATCGGGACCGACGCCACACACCGGGCACACGTAATCCTCGGGCAGCTCGGGCGTGTCGACCTCTACCTCGTAACCGCAAACGGTGCACACGAACTTGTACGTCTTCTTTTCCTCGGCCATGATGTTCTCCTCTCGAACGTGGCTGCTGGTGTACTTTGCTTATTAGTATACATTCTTAATAATATAATGCAAGCGGTTTTACCGCATTTCTACCCTTGGTACGAAGACGCCTTGGGCGGCGTCTTGCCCTTCAGGACCTTATGGTAGTAATCGTAGGTGAGCGGCGTCTCGTCGCTCAGGCGCTCGGCATCCTCGACCTCGCCGATAAACAGTAGATGCGTGCCCACATCCACTGTGTCGATCAAACGGCAGCTAAACAAGGCTGCCGCATGCTCGGGAACATAGGGCATGCCCAGTGCGGTCTCGCGCGTCTCGTACTTGGCAAATTTGTCATAGTTGCTGCTGGTACGGAATCCAAAGTTACCAATGTAGGGCATATCGGCCGTCTGATCGATCACGGTCAGCGCAAAGGCCTTGGCAGACGAGATAACGCTAGACGTGACATTTTCCTTGTTCACGGCAACCGAAATGCGCGGCGGCGTGGACGTCACCTGCACTGCGGTGTTGATAATGCAGCCGGCGCGCGACCCATCTGCCGCGGCACTCACCACATACAGCCCGCACGGCATCGTAAAGAACGCAGTTTTATCCAAAACGATCACTCCCCTAACTCGGAATTGAGCCTTGCAGACGTATATACCCACAATGAGACATATGTGTCAGAACGGTAAGAAAAATGAGCCACGCGCAGTTGCGGTGAAAAAGTCCCTGTTTAAGCCTGGATACCCAACAAACAGAAACTATTCCACCGCAACTTGCGAGGAGCAGACCGGGAGTACGACAACAGTGATGGATGAACATCCCCGCCCGCCCGGATATCAACCCTTAGCGATTACGCTCCTTAAGCGCGCGATCGATTTCGCGCTGAACGTCACGTTTGGCCATGTCCTCGCGTTTGTCGTAGAGCTTTTTGCCACGGCCCAAGCCCAACAGCAGCTTAACGCGACCATCGGTATTAAAGTAGAGCTCGAGCGGCACCAGTGCATAGCCGCGGTTGCGCAGTTTGCCGTCAAGAAAATCAATCTCCTTGCGATGCAGCAGCAGACGGCGCCGGCGATCGGGATCACGGTTCCACACGCCACCGTGACTATAGGGATGGATGTGCAAACCCACCAGCCAGCACTCGCCGCCGCGAATCAGCGCAAAAGTATCGGTAATCTGACAGGCGCGCTCGCGAATCGACTTGACCTCGGTACCGCTCAGCTCAATGCCGCATTCGAATGTCTCGTCGATAAAGTATTCGTGATGCGCCGAACGATTCTTGGAGATGAGCTTGCGCTCGCGCTTACTGGGCATCGCCGGCCTCCTCGGCGTCATCGGCTTTCCCGCTCGCGGCCTCGCGTTTGGCCTTACGCTCGGCGTTGAGCTCGGCATCGCTTTCGCGCACCAGCTTAATGATCGCCGCGCATGCCTCCTCGCCCACCAGGTCGCGGGCACGGACCGTCAGGCGTGTAGCCTCCTGCTTGTCACCGTCGCCCGCAGCGTCGGTCGCACACATAATCAGACAAATGGCAATCTCGGCCGAAGGCGAGGTCGGTACGCCCTGCAACGCCAGCTCGCCCATCACATGCTCATCACTCTCGTCGGCGGCATCCGGATAGGTGGCATGGATCTTGCTGAGCAAGCGCGTCGTATGTGAATCGCCAGGGGCCAAGCGCAGCGCCAGACGTGCGCAACCCACGGCCGCCGAGACGTTCTCGGTCTCGGGCTCCAAAAAGTACTGGCCCAAGTTGGCGTAGGCGCGGGCGGCGCACCTGCCGTCACTCGCACGCTCCAGCACCGAAAACGAAAGCGAAGCCCACTCCTGCTTGTCCTCGAGCGCACGGAACAGCTCGGCCAGATCCAGTCGGTAGTTGCAGTTCATGGGGTCCCAGCGCACGGCCTGCATCAAGGCATTGCGGGCGCTCACATAATCCTGCTGACGGATGTAGGCAAACGCCATGTCGGAGTACAGGCGGTCAAAGGGCACCTCGACCTGCACCAGCTCGCGTGGATCCTTTTCCACGCGGCGGTAGGCCAGGCGCTCAAACTTGCTATCGAAGCTAAAGTACTGGCGGTTCTCCTCCGTTTTGCACTCGGCATCGATATACTCCTCGGCGAGCTCCACCAAACGCTCCAGCAGCGGCGTCGCCGTGGCCAGGTCTCCCTGCGCCAGGTAATTCTCGGCATACGTAATGTCTTGTAGGCTGATGGGCAGGTCCATGGCAACTCCTCGGTCCAGGTGAAACGCGGCTCATTCCACACATGCGGTGTATACACAAAACCCGGGTCTCTTGCGAGGCCCGGGCATTCAATTTGTGGTAGCCCGTACCAGATTCGAACTGGTGATCTCCGCCTTGAGAGGGCGGCGTCCTAAACCGCTAGACGAACGGGCCATATGTAGCAAATGCAATGGCTGGGATGGAGGGAGTCGAACCCCCATTGACGGAACCAGAATCCGCTGTCCTGCCATTAGACGACATCCCAATGATTGCATCGCTGCGCTCGGCTGTGCCTTTGCGCAAGAAAGAAATATACGGGAAGTCTCGCCGTGACGCAAGCCCCAATTTTGACTTTTTTAAAATTGGCCTGATTTTAGCCAACCCGTGAAGGACCTGTGAAGCGACACATCTACCCCTTATGAACAAAGGATGGCGAAGTGATACTTCGACAAGCACGCATAGCTCTTCGGCCCGCTCGGGTGGCCGCGGTTCAAAAACTGACCGGAGCAAGCCTGTCAGCGAAAACTGTATCCCAAAATCGGCATCCAAAACGGGATACAGCTTCCCCGCAGTCGCTACAGCAACGCCTCGGTCCAAGCCGGCTCTTTGAAACCGGGAATCGCAAAAGCATCGCCCACCAGCAGCGGTCGCTTAATCAGCATGCCGTCAGTCGCGAGTAGCTCAAAGCACTCCTGGTCCGTCATGCCAGCGTCCAGACGAGCCTTGAGCCCCAGCTCGCGATACTTCATGCCCGACGAGTTAAAGAAGCGTCGCACCGGCAGCCCCGAACGAGCAATCCAGGTCGCAAGTTCCTCAGCCGAAGGATTGTCTGTAACAATATCGCGATCGACGTACTCAACCCCATGCTCGTCCAACCAGGCCTTGGCCTTTTTACACGTCGAGCATTTGGGGTATTCAACAAACAGCACTGCCACAGGAATCTCCTCTTCGTAAAGACGCATGTCTGGGTAAGCGCCGATGCGTCGATGGAACGTATCGACAGTTGACATTGTAACCGGTTCCCATAAAGAGTATCCAACGATGCCGGTAGCATCTTGGGTGTCTAGACACGTCTTGCATGGGTGCCGATGGGACGGGTGGCATAACGCACCAACGCGGCCATCAGCAACACCAGCACGATAGCGGTGACATCGCCCGCAGCATCGAAACCCAGGTCAATAATGTCGAAATGCCTGCCGGGAACAAAATCTTATGCACCCGGTCGCCAACCAAGTTTTTTCTGGCCAGACTAATGGATGAGCTTAAAGTCCAGGTGCCCGCGCGTGGTATTGACACGCGAGACCTCGATGATCACGCGTTGCCCCAACTCAAAACGGCGCCCCGTGTCGGCACCCGTCAACGTGAGCGCGTCCTCGTCAAACTCGAACCACTCGCTTCCCAAACTCTTAATCGAGACCAAGCCCTCGACCTGTGTCAGGTCGAGGCGCACAAAGAGGCCCATGCTGCTGACCCACGAAATGGTTCCGGCATAGCGCTCGCCCAGACGATCCTCGTAATACTGGGCAATCTTGATCTTTTGCGTCGCATGGCTGGCGGCGTCGGCCGCACGCTCGGCATCGCTGCATGCACGGCAAATCTGCGGCAAGATGCGCGGCAGCGACTCGCGACCCCTGCCGATCAGCCGCGGCGTGCGCGCCAAGGCATCCTTGCCGCCCAGCTGCTCATACGCCAGCTGCAGTTTGAGCACACGATGGACAACAAGGTCCGGATAGCGTCGGATAGGGCTCGTAAAGTGGCAGTAGCACGGCGCGGCGAGCGCAAAGTGGCCCTCGTTGCGCGGCTTGTACAGCGCGCGCTGCATGCTGCGCAATAGCAACGTGTTGACAAGCGGGGCATTTGCCGTGCCAGCGGCAGCGTCAACCGCCGCCTGCAGCTCATCGGGACTTCCCAGGGCAATGCCGGCCGCGCGGCGATCGTCGATGATACCCAGCTGCGCCAGCGCCACGGCGGCCCCGTGCAAGCTGTCGGGGCTGGGATCCTCATGCACGCGATAGCATGCCTCAATATCGCGGTCTGCCAGCCACTCGGCAACGCACTCGTTGGCAAGCAGCATAGCTTCCTCGATGAGCGACGTAGCACACGAGCGCTCGCGGGCCACGATCTGCACGGGAATGCCGTCCTCGTCCAGCAAAGCGCGAATCTCTGCCGTGTCAAAGTCGACCGAGCCGCGCGCACGGCGAATGCGACGGCGTCGCTCGGCAAGCTCGTTGGCAGCAACTAGGAAATCGCTCAGATCCACGTCGTAGTCGCGGGCAGTTTCTTCGCAAGTCAAACCGCGCTCAAGCGCCTCCTCGCGCGACGCCTCGGCTGCAGCAACATCCTCGGCGGCACCTTCCAACACGGAGTACTCCGCCGCACCGGCACGCACCAGCAGTGCCTCGGCACCGTCATAGTCCATGCGCACGCGCGAGCGAATCACGCTGGGATACGGATCGTAGTGGCGGACGTGCCCCTGCGCATCGAGCTCGATGTCGACGGTAAACGCCAGGCGATCCTCGTCGGGGCGCAAGGAACACAGGTCATTCGACAGGCGCTCGGGCAACATGGGGAGCACGCGATCGGCAAGGTACACCGACGTCGTGCGCTGGCGAGCCTCTAAGTCGATGTGTCCGTCCCAGGCCACATAATGCGATACATCGGCGATATGGACACCCAGCTTGTAGCCGCCCTGCGGCGTGCGCTCCAACGAGATGGCGTCGTCAAAGTCGCGCGCGTCGACCGGATCGATCGTGATGATAAAACGGTCGCGCAGATCGCGGCGAAGCGGGTCCTTAAGAGCCGTCGCCACGTCGAGCGATAGCTCCTCGGCCTCGGCAAGGGCGGTCTCGGGATAACTATCGGTATAGCCGTAACGAGCCATGACATATTGAACGCCCAAGTCGGGTGCATCGTCGCCGCCAATGCGGCGCTCAAGAGTCACGGTGCCCGATTCCAAGCGTGTCGGATAGCTCAAAATGCGTGCGACGACTGCATCGCCCGGATGCACGCCCAAACGCTCCGCCGAAGTATCTTCGGGCAAAATAAAGAAATCGGCCTTGAGACGCGAATCAAGCGGCTCGATCACACCGAGCGGGCCTGCCGTCTGATACGTGCCCACCACGCTTATGGCCGCGCGCTCGACAACGCCCTCGATCACAGCACGGCGATCGCCGCGCGGTCCGGTCTTAATGCTCACGGCCACGATGTCGCCGTCCATAATCTCGCGCTTGCCGCGACCCATAACCTTATAGTCGCCATTATCGGTGACAACATAGGCGCTGTGCTCATGGAGCTGCACGCGGCCCGTCAGGCTGGGACGCCGCTCGCTGCGCACCGGCGCGCGCTTGTTGCGAGCGCTACGCTTATGTTTGTTATTGCGCCCCATGGCGCCTCCTTACTATCTGTTGCGGGGCCCGCAGGCGCAGCCGCATCATGTCAAAACACCGTGCAGGTCTAAACCGCACGCATCAAAGAGTCTACCCAATCAACAACAGGGCACGCACCTCGCGTCATGATCCCTATGTGACGGAGAAAATCGAATTATCGAGACAAGCCGAACTGCCGATGAGCCCTTTTCCTCCGTCGCACGGGAATCAAAAAACGGGCCGCCCCAGAGCGGGACGGCCCGTTAGCAAAACTAATTCCAGCTGTGTCTACACGCGCAGGTAGCGACGCATGGCAATGGCGGAACCAAAGAGACCGATGATCACGCCGACCAGGATCAGTGCGGCATACGTCACCAGGTAGTATTGCATCGGCAGCGCAAACGACATCCAGCCAATGCTCTCCTGAAGACGCGGAACCAACAGGTTGCGAAGCAGCTCCAAAACACCGATGGAAAGCAGCGAGCCCAAAATGGCCTGCAGCACGCCCTCGGTGATAAACGGACCGCGAATAAAGCCATTGCTGGCGCCCACCAGGCGCATGATAGCAATCTCGCGGCGGCGAGCCGTAATCGACAGGCGAATCGTGTTGTTGATAAAGATGAACGCGATAAACGTCAGCAAACCAACAAGCACAACGGCAGCGATGCGGATGTAGTTCGTCACCTGGAACAGGCGGCTCACTTCCTCCTGACCGTACAGAACGCTCGCATCGACGTCACCGTCATCCGCGATCTTCTGGAAATCGGAGTTCTTCTTGAGCTTCTTGGCCGTGCTCTCGACCTGGGACGGATCGTCCATCTCGATCGCGAACGAAGCAGGCAGCGGATTCTGGCCATCAAGTGCGCTCAGAGTGGCGTCGGCGTTACCCGACATCTTGCTCGTGTACTCGGCCAGCGCGTCGTCCTTGTCCTTATAGGTCACGGACTTAACGTTGTTCCACGTCTTGAGCTCGCTCTCGAAAGCCTGGACGTCGGCCTGGTCGGCGTCATCGCTAATAAACGCGTTGATAACAACCTGGTCCTCAACGGTGCCGATCACGGAGTTCAGCATCGCGGAACCCATGATGAACAGGCCGATGATAAACAGCGAAAGGAAAATCGTGATGACGGCGCCGAGCGAGGTGGTCCAGTTACGGAAGAAGTGGCTCATTGCCTCTTTGAGCGAATAGCCCACGTTAGTTGGTGCCATAGTTGCCGTAACCTCCCCTCTCCTGGTCGCGGATTACGTGGCCGCCCTCGAGGGCGATCACGCGACGATGCATACTATCGACCATCTCGCGATCGTGGGTAGCCACGATCACGGTCGTGCCGGTGCGGTTAATGCGCTCGAGCAGCTTCATGATGCCGAGCGAAATTGCCGGGTCGAGGTTGCCCGTTGGCTCGTCGCAAATCAGCAGCGGCGGACGGTTGACCATGGCGCGGGCGACGGCCACGCGCTGTTGCTCGCCGCCGGAAAGCTGATCGGGCAGCGAGTCCATCTGATCGGCCAAACCGACCAGACGCAGTACCTCGGGCACCTGGCTGCGAATGACGCCCTTGGGCTTGCCTATGCACTGCAGGGCAAACGCCACGTTTTCATAGGCGGTCTTTTGCGGCAGAAGCTTAAAGTCCTGGAACACGGCGCCAATCTGGCGGCGCAGGAAGGGAACCTTGCGGTTCTTGATTTTCATGAGATCCTGACCGGCGACCAAAATGCGACCGCTCGTAGGCCTGACATCACGGTTGAGCGTGGAAAGCAGCGTGGTCTTACCCGATCCGGAATGACCGACCAAGAAGACGAACTCACCCGGATAGATCTCGATGTTGATGTCGTCGAGTGCGGGCTTGTTGGGCTGTGCCGGGTAGATCTTGGTGACATGCTCCATCAGAATGACGGGCTCGACACCGGCCTGCTTGGCCATCTTCTTGCGACTTGCCTGCGGATCGATAGGCGCGAACACCGACGTAAAATCGGGGTTGTTGAGCGCATTGTCAAGACTTGCGACCTCGGCAGCCTGATCATTCTCGACCATGGGCGCAGCAGGCTGCGTAGGATCGGGAATGCCGGCAAAGAGGCCGGACTGCGCCGGTTGCGGCGCGGGCGTAGCAGGAACCATGGGATCGGGAATGCCCGCCATGGTCGGCTGAGGCTCGGCTGACGTCTGAGGCTGGTTCACGCGAGCAGTCACCTTTTGGACGGGCTCAAAGCCCGCAGCGGCGGAAAGCTCGACATCGCTGGTGGGATTGTAGGCAAAGGGATCGGATGCCGGCCGTGCCTGATCTGCCGGCTGTGCGGGGGCCTGGGCAATATGCTGGCCCTCTGAATCCGGAGTGGCGAAACGTGTGCCCGGGACACCTTGCCGTGTCTTGGGGGCCTCATCGCCCGCACCGGAGGTACGGAAGTGGTTACCCACTGGTGCTCCTTATCATCGTGCGTTTAAACTACATGAGCGCTTTGTATTTTAGCAGCATTAGCTTTGCTGCACATAAGAAGCATGGCGCGCCTTGGATTCCCGTCGGCCGGGCAGCGGAAGAAGCACGCGGTACCTCGTCAAAGGATGATGAAGGAGATCCTGAGTGCCCCCGTCAAACCTAGCCCTCGTGCTTATAGCGGTGGAGGAAGAGGGCGGCTGCGCTGACGGCCAGGCCCAGGAGGAGGATGCCCCCGGCGATGGCGGGGAGGTAGTCGCCCGTCTGGGGCAGGCCGATGCTGGTGAGGAAGCGGTCGAGCGGGGTCTTCCCGGGCTCATCGGTCGCACCAGGGGTCTCGGAGCCACCGGGTTCCTCCGGCTGGCCGCTGTCCGTCCACTCGAATTTGGGCTCCATGCTGACGTCGTAGGTGAGGACCCCGGCCTCGGCCACGGGCACGCTCACGAGCGCGGGGTCGCAGGCGACGTCCTTGTTGCCATCCGCCACCTTGGTGCGGGCGATGAGGTAGAGGCCCGGCTCGAGTCCGCGGAACGCCACGCGGGTCTGCCCTGCTGCGACCGTCTGCGCCGTTGCATAGAGCCCATCCCGCGCGGCGACGCGGGAAGTCGCCACCGCGGCGTCATGCAGCTGGGAGGACGTGAGGCTGGACCAGTCGCGGTCCACGGCTTTGAAGGCGTCGACGGTAACGTACGCTACGGCGGGGTTCGACGCGCTCCCGCCCACCGTGGCCGTGGCGACCTGGGCCAGGGAGAACTCGTCGCCCGCGAGCACGCGCGAGCCGTCACGCGTCTGCACGACGGTGTCGAGCGAGATGGAGCCGGTGCGGGAACCGGAGGCGGCTCGGGCGGACGCAGGTGACGCAACAAGCGAAAGCGCCGTTACCAGTACGGCCAAGACGACGCCGAGGCAGGCGATAGCCCGCCCAGCGACACGCTTCGCGGCACGCCCACCGGCACCGAAACCCACATCACCGCACAGCCCAGCGCGAAGAGCCCCCGCGCCCCGAGCAACGTTATTTGAAATGCCCGCCACGGCGGCCTCCTTTATGTGTCGTCGTCACATGATGCGCGGATGCCCCGGCGCCAGCAGCCGCCTTCGCAGCCCTCGCCGCACGCACGCGCATCGCCACCAGCACGATTACCAGCACCGCCAGCGCAATCATCAGCGCCAGATACGGCAGCGGTATGTTGATGGGGCTGCCCGCCTTACCGACATGCTCGTCCATGTCCTCCGTATACGGTATGGCATGCCCTCTCACCAGCAATCGATGAGAATTAATGCCATACGGTGTACAGGTGACGAGCGTCACGTAGTCGTCGCCGGCCGTGATGTTAAGCGACTCGGTCTGATCCGGCAGCACCGTCTCGATCTGGTCCACCTGGTAGGCCAGCGTGGTCTTGAGGACCTTGATGTAAAAGATGTCGCCGCGGCGCATCTGGTCCAGGTCCGTGAAGAGCTTTGCTGAGGGCAGGCCGCGATGTCCCGAGAGCGCCACATGCGTGGACGCGCCGCCCACGGGCAGCGACGACGTGTCGATGTGCCCCACGGCCACCTGGAGCGTGGACTCTTCCGTGCCATGGTAGATGGGCAGCGTCTCGTCCAGGCGCGGGATGGAGATGTAGCCCATCATGCCGTCGCCGTTGAGGTTCAAGAGCTGCTCGTACTGCTCGCGGAGGGAGGCGGCGGACACCGTGGAAGCATCCGCCCCGCCCTCGCTTGCCGGAATGCCGGCGAGCCCCGCAAGCTGCGCATTGTACGCCCGCGCGGCGTCCATCATGGCCTGGGCGTCCTCGTCGGAGAGCGCGTCGACGGCCTTATCGTAACCGGCGACCACGCGCGAGGCGTTGTGCTCGACGAGGATGTTCGAGATGGTGGGATACAGCATGATGAGGATCCCCGCCACCACGACCAGGATGGGTGCTATGCCGCGCAGGCGCTTCATGCAAACGTCCTGCTATGCGTTGTGGGAACGACGGCGGATGGACCACGCCACGCCGGCGATGATCGCAGCCGCACCCACGACGGTGAAGGCGACGGTGCCCATGCCGCCGGTGGAGGGCAGCAGGGTGCCCTTGCGGTTGACGATGGTGATATCGCCGTTGTTACCAAGGTTGGTGATGGTCACGTTCTGCAGCGTACCATCCGACTTATAGCTGGCCGTGATGGTGATCTCGGTTGCGTCGGCCTTGTTGTACCCCTCGGGCGCAGCGGTCTCGACCAGCTGGTAGGTGCCGGCGTCGAGGCCCTGAACGGCAATCTTGCCGGCGGCGTTCGTCTCGAACGTGGCGACGCCGGTCTCTTCGGTCTTGGCCGGGCGCACGGCGGTGATGTTGTCGCTGTTCTTCGTGGCGATAACGTTCACGACTTCATACTCGCCTTGGGCGTTCTGACGCTTCAGCTGGAAGGTGGCGCCACCGAGGATGTTGCCATCGCCGTCGACCTTGTTCAGGTCGAAGCCGAAGGTGTAGGTATGCGTGGTGGACGGCTTGGACTCGCCGGTGCTGGTGCCGCTGGGGTCGTTGCTGTAGACGACCTTGGCGGAGTTGCTCTCGCCCTTGTCCTGGGTGTTGCCCACATTGGCGTTCTCGTTCAGCGTGGCGGAGTAGGTGACGACGATGGCGTCGCCCGTGGTAAACGACATGATGCTGCCGGACAGGTCGATGGTGATGTGCTGGGCGTTGCTGGCATCCGGCGTCACCGTGAACTGATTAGCGGTCAGCTTGGTGTTGCCCACGGTCACCGCAACGTCGTCGTTGAAGGTCAGGCCGGCAGACAGCGTATCGTCGAACTTGAAGGTGTAGTTGGTGTACTCAGAGGTATCGGGCACCTTGGACTTCAGCGTGAACTTGACCGAGTCGCCGATCTGGGCGTCGTTGCCCTTATCGGTCTCGTTCTCGACGGTCTTGTCGACGGTGGGGTACTCGGACTTCAGGTCGACGTTGGTGGTGGTAGCCTTGTCGACCACGTTCACGAGGATGGACTTTGATCCAGTGGGGCTCACGACGTAGTAGCCCAGATCGACCGCGTCGAAGTCGGCAACATAAGAGTTGCCGGAAGCAGCAGCGGTGACAGTTTTGGTGGCAGGGATGTCCTGCGCCTTCGCCCACTTGTACGCCTTGGTGGCGAACTTCTGCACCTCGGCGCTGTCATTCCCACCAAGATTGCGCACGTAGTCAGAAGCCTTCTGGTTCAAATCGGCATCGGACACGTTGGCACCGAGCACGCCGTCCTGCTTGAAGAACTCCTTCCAGCTGTCATTCAGCGTGTACTCGTAGTTGCTGCCGTTCGGGGTGACCGTGAACATCTGCCACGCGCTCACGGACTTGCCCTCGAACTCGGCATTCGTGCTCGTCACGGTCAGCGTGCCCTGGTCCGCGTATGCGGGGGCCACGACGCCCACGAGCGCCACGGCTACCAGCGCGAACAGCGCCAGCGCTTTCTTGAAGATAGTGTTCATAATGCTCCTTTTCTCGCTATCTCCCAATTGATTCCTTAGTTATTACCTCGCGACGCCGAACTCGCCGGCTCGCGTTGATATGCATACGCATCCGCGCGCCTCGCGCGCAGCGGCGTCCCGCCAGGCGGAATCCCCGAAGAACGCACGAAGCGTCCTCCCCTGCCGCGCACGCCCGCGCGCCGCAGGCAGTTCACAGAACCGCTCATCGCGCACCCCCGTCACGGAAGTGACCCCCGACCGGCCGCGGCTGCCGCGCGGTGACCGTAGCGCCCGCAGCCGGGACGCCCACCACGGCGAGCTGTCCCGCGCGCCGGCGACGCCATGCCTCATAGGCCCCGGCGCAGCCCACCGCCGCACCGATCATCAGGAACAGCCAGATACCGCGGCCGCCCGTGTTGGGCAGCGGCGAGCGGTGGGTGTTGGTGACCGTGGTGGTGAAGTCGTTGGCCGTGGCGCCCACCTGAGCGGTATAGCCAGCGGGCACATCCGGCTCGGTGACGGTGTAGGTGTAGTACCGGGTGACGGTGGTGCCGTCGTCCTGCGTCTCCGTGAAGGCAACGGGCAGACCGTCCACGACGGTGCGCCAGGTATCGGACCACGTCGCGGCGTCCTTGGAGGAAAGCGTCACCGTGATGGGGTTCGCAACCTCACCGGTGGTACCGTCCGCGTTGCGGCGCACGATGGCGTCGGGCGTTACGAGCTCGCCCTTGGCATCCGTGTAGGTGGCCGTCACCTTGAACGTCACGGAATCGGGCCGCTTGCCGTCCTTGTCAGCCAGGTCGTTCCACACCTTCGCGACGGTAAGATCCGCATAGGTGTCGCACGGGTCCTGGCCCTCGCCCGGTTCGGGCGTGATGCCGCCGGCGTTGTCGGTCACCGCGGTGTCCCGCATCAGCACGGCCTTGGCGGCGGTCTCGTAGGCCCTGAGCTCCTGCTTCTGGCTACCGTCCGCGTTCTGGCGCACGGCGCCCTTGATGCCGAGCCACGTGGTGTCCGCGTCGCCGGATGCCTCGCCCGTGGGCACGGTGCCGTCGTAGGTGTTGACGGAGCTCTTGCCGCTCGCGCCCACCGGTTTGAACAGGCTCACCGTGAAGGCGTCCATGCCGGTGCCGTCGGCGTTTTCGTCGCGCTTGGCGAAGTTGGCGCTTGCCGCCCCGTTCTTGCTGTTCGACGTGAACGCGTCGGTCAGGCTCTCGTTCTTGGAGCGGTAGATCTTGTACGAGTTGTAGTTGCCGTCCTTCTCGCCCACGATGTCGCTCATGAAGTTGAAGTCCCACGCGCTCTTGAGCTTGGTGCAGGCGAACGGGTCCACCAGGTCGCTCGTGCCGCGGATGGTATCGGCGAGCACCATGTGGTCGTTCGCCAGCACGCCCTCGTCGTTCAGGCCCACGAAACCGCCCGCGTAGCCGGTAGAAAGGCCATTCGTGCCGTCCGCCCCCTGCGAGGCACCGCCGCCGAAGACGTCGTAGCCGACCGCGATGCCCGTCACCGTGGAGTCCTCCACGCGCGTGCGGTTGCCCTTGATGAGCGCCACCTTCAGGTTCGCGCGGTTGCCCTCGGTATCGACCGACCCGTTCGAGACCGGCAGGCTGATGACGGAGTCGCCGATGGTGATCTTCGCCACATCCGTCTGGTTGGGATCGTCCTTGCTCTTCTGATCGAGCGACACCCCGATCTTAAGGCCAAAGAGATTCACGTAGAGCAGCTCACCGTCGGCGAGCACCTTGAGATCGAAGATTTTTCCGATGCCGAACCACTCACCGAGATTGATGACGCCCAGGTTCTCGAGGTCCCCGATGTACAGGATCTTGAGCAGGGCGTCGACCACCTTGAGCAGGCCGTCCACGAGCGCAGAGCTCACCTCGGCATCCACCAGGTAGGCGCGCTTGGTCTCGCCCGCGAAGCCGCCCGCGACCTCGCCGCTCGCGACCTTCTTGAGGTTCGTGGCCGTGCACCCCTTCACGCGGGCCAAATCGGCGTACCCGGCGAAACCGCCCGCCACCTCACGGCCTTCGGCGCCATCCATGCCGGGGGCGTAGTCGGTTCCACCATGCGCCGAGGTCACCGTATAGCCCGCGGCGATACCTGCCACGCTCGAGTCCTCCACATGGGAGCCCCAGATATCGAGCACGCCGGCCGTGGCACCGAGGAGGTTCGAAACGGTCCCCACCTTGTCGGCATCGACCGTACCGGCTTTGCCGAGATGCCCGATGAAGCCGCCCGTGTAGTTGATGCCCGCCACGGCGGAAAGGTTCGTCACCGCGCAGTTCTTCACGCTGCCGTTGATGAGCGCGCCGCCGAAGCCGCCCGCCACGCCGGTGAAGCGCTCGGAATCGAGCATGCCCTGGGTGCTGGAATCTTGGGCGCGTACCTGGAAGCCATCGGCCACGCCCGCCACGCTGCCGTGGTAGACGTAGGTGCGGAAGGCATCGAGTGCAGAGACGTTGCCCAGCTTGAGGATATTGAGCAGCAACTTCGTAGACTGATCGCTCTCGGTGGAGCCGCCCACCGAGGCCACGCTCTCGATGTCAGCCTGGCCGAAAAAGCCGCCCGCGTACTGGCCGCCCTCCACGCCGCGCAGGCCGGAGACGGTGAGCGCGTTGGTCACGGTATCGCCTTCGCCCTCGGCGCGGTCCTTCGTGCCCGCCACCACGGCGCGCATGGACCCGGCGAACCCGCCCGCCGCCCGGGCGTACTTGGTGGTGTCGCCGTCCTTGTAGGAGCCATCGACCGTGAAGCCCCAAGCCGCAGCATCGGCGTTGGCCTTCGCGGCACCGGCGCTCACGTTCGCGAGCGAGGAATCGACCGTCACCGCCGAAACGTGCGCCCCGCGCACCGTGGTCACGGTGGCGTTCAGCACCTGGAGCAGGTCGCTCGGCGTCTCGATAATCTTGTTCAGGATGTCCTGCAGCAAACCCGAGGACGCGTTCGTGTTCACATCGGCCACACCGCCCGCGGTGAGCAGGCCTGCGTAGCCGCCCACGCAGTTGGTACCCGAGACGCGGCGCAGGTTGGTGACGTTGTCGCCCGTGGCGGTGTACCCCGCGTGCGTGGCACCGCTGCTCCAACGGTCATCGGTCTGGTCGGCATCGGAGAACGCGGCATCGCCCCACAGCTGAGCGCCCGAGGCATAGCCCACGTAGCCGCCGGCGAAGCCAAGCTCGTGAGTAAGGTCGGTACCCGTGGCCTTCACGGTCATGCCCGTGCGGAAGCCCTGCACGCCGGAGGACTTCACCACGGGAACGAGCACCTGGGCAACGTTCAGGAGCTGGCCAGCGTTCAGATTGAGGCCGAGCACGCTCACGCTGCCCAGCTCGACGGCGCCGCCCGTCTCCATGCGGCCCGCGAAGCCGCCCGCCGCGCGCATGGCCGAGACCGTCTTCGTATCGAGCGCCTGGCCGTTGGTTGTCGTGCCGCCGCGCATGAGACCCACGTAGCCGCCGGCTACGCCGCCGTGCATGGCGTTTGCCCTGTTCTCATATGAAGAACGCCCGGCAACCACATTAGTGCCATAGACGTAATCAGCGAGGAAGGCCGCAAGCTCATCCTCGGTCGTGAAGGTCTCGCGGTAGAAATCGCCGCCATAGTAGCCCTTAGAGGCAACGTGCTGAGACCAGCTATTCCATGTATCGAGGCTGATGCCGCGCACGGGGCCCGTGACCTGTGTGTTCTCCTCGGTGGGATAGGCCACCTGCAGGGCGCCCAGGATGTTATTGGCCTTCACCAGGCCGAAGAGCAGGCTGACGCTCCCCGTCTTGGCCGTGTCCGCCGGCTCCATATAGCCCGTGAAGCCGCCGGCCATCTCGGCGCCGTATACGCTGCGGATGCGCTCCGCCATGGCGTCGCGCCTGGTGCCGGTGTAGTGGTTGTTATCGTCCTTCTGGGACTCCCACGCCGCGGCGCTCGTCCACGGCGCGTTGTTATTGCCCCAGATGTGCCCGCCCAGATTGTGACCCACGTAGCCGCCGGCCATGCCGCGCTGGACGCTGGCGTCGCTCGCGGCCTGCGCGCGCACGGCGCCGCCGCAGGGGACGGACGTGGTCTCGGAGTTGCGCACCGTCGGCACGAAGTCCTGGACGAGCGACGCGAGGGCGCCGTTGGTGCTCACCAGGCCGTGCAGCAGCTTGGCCAGCGCGGACTCGTTGTCCTTACCGGTGTTCAGCTCGCCCAGCACGCGCGCCACGTCGCCCGGCTCGATTTGCCCGGCGTAGCCGCCCGAGGAGATCTGACCGATCACATAGGAGAAGTTGTAGGAGTTGGAATCCTGGATGTGCCCGCCGGAAACGAGACCAGCGAAGCCGCCCGCGTCGCCGATCTCGGAGCCCGTGACACCGGAGCTCGCGCGCACGGCGAAGCCGCCCGTGCCACCGTTCACGTCGGAGTGCTCGATGGTGGAGACCACGGCGCGCACCACGCCCAGCACGTCGGTGAGCTGCAGGCTCGTTCCCAGCAGCGACAGGCCGTCGCCCACGGAGGCCGCGGAGCCCACGTCCATGTGGCCGATGTATCCGCCGGCGTAGCGCGGGGCGGTGACGGCGTAGGCGCTCTGGTCGTCGTTGAAGTAGCTGCTGCCGTCCACACCCTCGAGCTTGGCCGGCTCGGTCACCGTCGTGTGGCGCAGCTGCGTCACATCAGAGTGGCTCACCTGCACACCGGAGCCGTAGCCGATGTACCCGCCGGCCGAGCCGGAATAGGAGGCCGTGTCATCGAGGCGCGAGGCGGAGACGACGAGGCCGAGGTTGGCGGCGTCCGTGGGCTGCGCACCCGAGGTGTCTGCGGCCACCGTCTCCGCATCCGACTTCACGCCCGAGCGGTTGATGAGCGGCACGTAGGCCTGCACGGCGCTCAGGAGCTGCGCGGCGCTGATGTTCAGCCCCAGTTTCTTCAGGCCGCCGAGCACCTGCAGGCCGCCCGCGCCCGCCGTGGCCAGCGCTCCGGAGGTGACCTTGCCGCCCCAGCCGCCGGCATACATGCCGCCGGCCACGTAGTCGATGTTGATGACGCCCCAGGGAGAGTCCTCGGCCGCGGTCTTCGCCGCAGCGAAGTCGGCCTCCTTGAGATCGTCCTCGCTGAAGATGTTGACCTTGCCGCTCTGGAAATCGCCCGCGAAGCCGCCCGCCGTGTCGCCGGTCACGCCGCCGCCGTTCACGAAGCGCGTGGTGGCGTTGCGGTAGTTGGGGACGAGGTAGGGCACCGCTCCGAGCAGGTTGTCGACGGAGACGAGCTGCAGGATGTTCGTGTTCTCGGCGTCGTCCAGCGTATCGACCAGCCCGCCCGTGCTGGACTCGCCCACGAAACCGCCGGCCACGCCCTGCTCGTTCGGAGCCGTGACAGACTTGAGCGCATACACGTGCGCGTCCGTCGCTTGGGTGCTGTTCGCCTCGCCGAAGAAGCCGCCGGCAACGTAGGAGGTGCTGTCGACGTTCTTGCCGGTCGCCGTCACCGTCATGCCGGCCTTGGCGCCCGTCACGGTGGAGCTGGCCACGTTCACGGAGCTGTACTGAGCCACGGAAAGCAGGCCGGAGAGCTTGATGAGGCCCAGCAGGTCGATGCCCGAGGCGCCCACGGCCTCGCCGGGGCCAGACGCGCCGATAAAGCCGCCCGCGTCGCTGCCGGCGGTGACGCTCGCCACGTCCGTGATCGCGGTCTTGGTCACGTTGCCGCCCGTCGCGAAGGCGATGGCGCCGCCGGCGTAGAGCTTGCCCGCCGTCACGGCTAGGCCCTTGTCCGCCGCGCCGGCAAGCGTCACCTGGTCGACGGTGAACATGGTGATGGCGTCCTCGTCCTTCAGCCCCTTGAGGTCGCCGACGCCGAGGGTATCGTTGAGCAGGGCCGCCACGGTGGCCGGGCGCAGGCTGCCCGCGATGCCGCCGGCAAAGCTGCCCGCGGCGGAAACGGTGCTAAAGCCGGACAGCGCGGTCTTGCGCTCGACGGGCACCGCGCGGGGGTTGTTGTTGCGCCAGAAAGAGAGCTTGCCCAGGTTGTCCGCGGAGGACGGCGCGATCACCGTGCCGGAGCCCTGCGCCACCAAACCGGCCGCGTAGTCGCCGTCGGAGGCCACGCTCGCCACCTCGACCCGGCAGCCAAGCACGTCGGAGTTCTTCACTCCCGCCAGGCTCAGCAGGTCGCCGGCATTGTTGGAGGTGAGCCAGCCACCCTCGAGCAGCGACTTCACGGAGCTGCCGAGGCTCTTGATGAGGTTGGTGTTGGAGGTGTCGTCGGTTCCCAGCTCCAGGCCCCAGCCCACGGAGGCGTAGCCCGTGAAGCCGCCGGCGTGGCTCGTGCTCGCGTGGACCGAGGTGGCACCCGCCACCGTGTCGTTCACCGCGTACGCGCTCGCCATGGCGCCGATGAAACCGCCGGCGTAGCGCTCGGCCTCGACCGTCACCGGGGCGGACACCGTGGAGCCCTCGATCAGGCTCTGCGGACGAAGCAGCGAGAGGAGCTCCACGCCCAGGCTCTCGATGAGGCCGCCCACGATGCCGTTGCGGCTCACGCCCGCAAAGCCGCCTACGTAATCGGAGCCCGTCACGGTGAAGGCGTTCTGGCTGGTCACGGTAGAGTTCTCGATGATGGCACCGATCTGCGCGCCCACGAAGCCGCCGGCATATGACTTGCCCGCGGCGCCGATGACGGTACCGCTCTTGAAGTCGGTTACGTCGCAGCCCGAGAGGACCGGGTTGTGATAGGCCGTGGGAATCAACTTGTTCAGCATGAGGGTGCTCGAGAGCAGCCAGTTCACGAGGTCGCCCAGGCCCACGAACGGTATGAGGTTGAGGATCTTGGTGAGGATGTTGATGAGCGTGTCGACGCCCTTGAGCGCATAGTCGGTCGAGCCCTCCACGTAGCCCGCAAAGCCGCCCGTCATGCTCGCGACGTTCGAGACCGTCGCATCCTCCACCGCGCAGTCGGTCACGGTCACCTTGCCGTAGATGCGCCCGGCGAAGGCACCGGTGGCGAGGTTCGACGGGTTGTCCTCATAGAGCGAAAGCAACTTATCGAGATGGAGTTCGATGCCCAAAAGCTTGGTCAGGAGCTCGAGCAGCGTTCCGACCACCCCGGTCAACGTGCCGAGGAGCGTTGTCGGCACCTTGGCCTTCGTGGACTCGTTGGTGACCGAGACGTTCTTGAGCTTGAGGTTTGCCACCGTCGCCGCGGTGCCGTTCTGGAGGCTGCTGCCGGAGATCTCCGTCTTGCTGCCGATGGTCGCGAAGAATCCGATGCCTTGCTGATCTTGGGGATTGATCGTCCCCGTCTGATGCACGCTCACGTTGGAGATCACGGGGCGCTGGGCGGTGTCGTTGGTGGAGGTGCCGTCGGTGCCGATGCCCGACCAAAGGTTGCCAGCCGTGTCGGGCGCAGGCGCGACGTCGCCGAGCATGGTGCCGGAGAACATGAGCGGGGTCCAGGTCGCGTTGGATGAGGTGCCGCTGGCCGCGTCGGAGCTCACGTCGATGTTTCGGAAGATGATGTAGTTGGCGTCGGCGGAATAGGTCAGCGTCGAGCTTGTCGCGTTGCCGTCGGCCTTGACCTCGTTGCCGTTGTCGTCAAGGGTCACATAGCGTTTGCGGGTGCTGCCCGGGACGATTACACCGAGCTCATCCGATTTCTCGCTCGAGCCCTCGTTCAATTTGGAGGTCGCGGAAAGGTCCGCGTCACCCGCGTAAATCTCGGTTTTGGAGCCCTCGACATCGACCCAGTCGCCTTTAATCACGCCCGTCCCCTGGTACTTCTGCGTGATCTCCCAGACCGGACGTGTAACCTTCTTCCCCGATCCTATCGCGCGGAGTTGCTGCTCGTTGCCGATGAGGATATAGGTCTTGCCGTTAATGGTCTTGGTGACCTGGCCCGCGAAGTCGCGACCACCCAGGCTGTTCAGTTCCTGGTCCTTGGCATCGGCGATTGCCGCGGTGCTTGAATCATCGGCCTGGGGTGCGGCGGTATCCGTGGAGGCGGTTGCGTTCCCAGCATCGGCGTCGGCAGCAGGCTGCGCGTCCGTAGCGGTTTCGTCGTCACTATATATATCAGTGTTGTTGATCTGAGTGCCGGCGTTCACGGCATCCCCGGAGTTCGCGGCGCCCGCATCGGCGGACGCGGTGTCGCCGGAGCCCACCTCATCCTGGGTCGCATCGTGCGTCGTACTGCCCGCAGCGGCGGTATCCCCGGAATCCGTACCAGAAACTACGCTCGCAGAACTGTCGGAAGTATAAGCAACGGCAGCCGCAACGGAATTATCGCTGAGGTATACCCCCCCCCGATACTATTATCGAGGCCTGAGGTTACGCTAGTTGAGGGAGCAAGGTAGGATGCCAACGCCGTGCGAATTGCGTCGGCCTGCTGCGCCTTGGCGTAGGCGGACGCCATGGCCGGCATGGAGCCCATGGCCATGGACGCGGTGAGCACCCCGATAATCAGTTTCCTTACAAAGCGAACGCCCCGCACAGCTCCCCCCCCCAGCTTAGCTTTTGTCGTTCTCGCGTACCTATGACCAACACTTCCATGGCCACTTTTAGTCAAAAAATCATATGACGGAATTGCGATGACCGCAATAGTAATCTACATATCGTTTGAAGTTGTTCATTAGCCCGCCGGCTGGGCACCGTGTTGTACTGGGCCCTTTTCCCCGCCGCCTTCAAACACAAAGCCGGGGTGCCCTCCACATGGAAGGCGCCCCGGCTTATTCATTACCCAATGCGCAAGCGGCTCTCAAGTTAAGGCCAAGGCAGACCGCCTTACGCCAAGAACTCCTTGGTGGTTGCCACGATGTTGGCGGCATCCAGGCCGTACTTGTGCAGGAGCTCGGCGCCCGGGCCGGACTCGCCAAAGGTGTCGTTGACGCCAATCTTCTTGAGCGGCGTCGGGCACTGCTCGCAGAGCACGTCGGCAACGGCGCTGCCCAGGCCGCCGATCACGGAGTGCTCCTCGACGGTCACGACGTGGCCGGTCTTGGCGGCGCTCTTGACGATCAGATCGGCGTCGATGGGCTTGATGGTGTGCATGTTGATGACCTCGGCGTCGATGCCCTCGGCAGCGAGCTGCTCGGCAGCCTCGAGAGCCTCGCCAACCATCAGACCGCAGGCGATGATGGTCACATCGGCGCCCTCACGCATGACGATGCCGCGGCCCAGCTCGAACTTGTAGGTCTCGGGGTCGTTGATGACCGGCGAGGCCAAACGGGCAAAGCGCATGTACACGGGGCCGTCGCACTCGTAGGCGGCGCGGACCACGGCGCGGGCCTCCACGTCGTCGGCCGGGACAATCACGGTCATGCCAGGGATAACACGCATAAGGGCGATATCCTCGCAGCACTGGTGCGTGGCACCGTCCTCGCCCACCGAAATACCGGCGTGCGTGGCGCCGATCTTGACGTTGAGGTGCGGATAGCCGATGGAGTTACGGACCTGCTCAAAAGCGCGGCCGGCGGCAAACATGGCAAAGGTGCTCGCGAAGGCAGTACGACCGGTGGTCGCGATACCGGCGGCGACACCCATCAGGTTGCTCTCGGCAATGCCCACGTCAAAGAAGCGGTCGGGGCAGGCGGCCTTAAACTTACCGGTCTGCGTGGCGGCAGCCAGGTCGGCGTCGAGGACCACAAAGTCGTCGTGCTCGGCAGCGAGCTCAACGAGGGCCTCGCCGTAGCTTACACGCGTGGCGATTTTCTTGACGTCTGCCATCCTAGAGCTCCTCTCCGGCGGCCGTGAGCTCTGCCATGGCCTGCTCAAACTGTTCATCGTTGGGGGCCTTGCCGTGCCAACCAACCTGGTTCTCCATAAAGGAAACGCCCTTGCCCTTCATGGTCTCGGCGATAATGGCGGTAGGCTGACCCTTGGTGGCGCGAGCCTCGGCAAAGGCGGCGCGAATCTGACCGAAGTCGTTGCCGTCGGCGAGCTCCACCACGTGGAACTTAAAGGCGCGGAACTTGTCGGCGAGCGGCATGGGATCGTTGACCTCCTCGACGGGACCGTCAATCTGCAGGCCGTTGTGGTCAACGATCACGCAGAGGTTGTCGAGCTGCTGATTGCCGGCAAACATGGCGGCCTCCCAGACCTGGCCCTCCTCGCTCTCGCCGTCGCCCAGCAGGGCGTACGTGCGGTAAGTATCGCCCCAGTGCTTGGCGGCGACGGCCATGCCCACGGCGGCGGAGATGCCCTGGCCCAGCGAGCCGGTGGACATGTCGACGCCCGGGGTGTCGTTCATGTTGGGGTGGCCCTGCAGGTGGCTGCCGATATGGCGCAGCGTCTCGAGGTCCTCCTTGGGGAAGAATCCGCGCTCGGCGAGCACGGCGTACAGACCCGGAGCGCAATGGCCCTTGGAGAGCACAAAGCGGTCGCGGTCGGCCTTGCGAGGATCGTCCGGGTCGACATTCATTTCCTCAAAGTACAGATAAGTCATGATGTCGGCAGAGCCGAGCGAACCGCCCGGATGGCCGGACTTGGCAGCGTGCACGCCGGTGACGATGCCCTTCCTTACCTCGTTGGCAACCTTTTTGAGCTCTTCGTCGCTCATTGTGCCTTCCTTTCATCCTCTTTAGACAAGATGCGCACGGCGCAGAAGGTAATCCCAACCCAGCCGCAATGCACGTGCGCCATTCATTATGCTGGAAACTGAAGGCTTTACCAGAGTTTTTATCATTATTTGAATAATTTAGCTGGCAGACCCGCTGATGAATCGGTTTATCAATGTGAACGTCTTTTGGATGGAGCGCAGTCTGCCCTACGCGTTAATGTCCTTGAACCCCTCGCCGAAGGCTTCCGTAACGTCGGCGACCGTCACGATAGCTTGAGGATCGCGCTCGCGCACGATGGTCTTAAGTGTATTGAGCTCGCGGCGGCTAACGATCACCATAATCACCGGCTTCTCAGCGCCCGAATACATGCCGGTCGCCTTAAATTTAGTGCAGCCGCGACCCAGGCCATACATGATATCGGCCGCGATATCGGGGAAATTCTCCGAGATGATGAGCACCATACGGCGCTTGTTGCCGCCATCGACCACAGCGTCGATCACATAGCCGCTAATTACCATCGAAAGCCCTGCATACAGCGCGTTCTCTAGAGAGAAGACGGGGGCCGATGCCGCGCATACGGCGACATCGATCGCCATGACGGTCGAACCCACCGGCAGCGAGGTATTACGCGAGATAATCTGGCCGATGGTGTCGGAGCCGCCGGTGTTGGCGCCGGCGCGTAACACCATGCCGTAACCAATGCCCGTGATAATGCCGCCCCACATAGCGGGAAGCATCAGGTCTGCATCTGCCAGAGGCGCTACAAACGGGGCAAACAGGTCGGTAAAGAAGCCCAGTAGCACAAAGCCTGTCGCCGTCTGTACCACATAGAACATGCCGCCCTCGCGCATTACGACCAGCAACAGCAAGGCATTCATCACGATGGTTTGGATACCGACGGGCAGCGACACGCCCCGCGCGGCACCGACCGCCTGGATAATAGTCGCAAGGCCCGTAACGCCACCGGCGGCAAGACCGTTGGGAATCAAAAACAGGTCGGTCGCGATGGCCGCCAAAGCGCACCCAAGCATGATCTGGGGCAGATCGTGGAAGAAGTTCATTGAAAGAATGCGCTTGATATCCAGACGATATGCCATGCTACCTCCCTCAAAAAAGCGCACCCCATTGGGTGCGCTTTGAACTTCTTACCGTATTTGATTCTACCGATTCGCCGAGGAAAAACCACCCCGCGGCGGGTTTGCTCTGGATATAAAACCGCCCTGTCCAGAGTTTAGTGTCGGTCCGTGACTCACCCGGGGCTTAAGCGGACGGAGACTCCGCATCAGCATTGCCGGTAGCCCAGCGATGGTAGCCGATCACAAACGGATCCAAGTCGCCATCGTCGAGAACGGCGTCGACGTTGCTGGTCTCCACGCCCGAGCGCAGGTCCTTGACCATCTGATACGGATAGAGCACGTAGCTGCGGATCTGGTTGCCAAAGCCAATCGTGGTCTTGGGACCGCGGATCTCGTCGAGCGCCTCGGCGCGCTTCTCGAGCTCAATCTCGTACAGGCGGGCCTTGAGAATCTGCATACACGCGGCCTTGTTCTGAATCTGGCTGCGCTCATTTTGGCAGGTCACTATAATGCCGCTGGGAAAATGCGTCACGCGCACGGCGGAGTCGGTGGTGTTGACGCCCTGGCCGCCCGGGCCGCTTGCGTGGTACACGTCGACGCGGATATCGTCGGGGTTGATCTCGATATCGATATCGTCGGGCAGCACCGGAATGACCTCGACGCCGGCAAACGTAGTCTGTCGACGCTTCTTGTCATCGGTGGGGCTAATGCGCACCAAACGGTGAACGCCGGCCTCGGCACGAAGCATACCGAAGGCATCCTTGCCCTCAACGGTAAAGGTCGCGCGATCAATGCCAATGACCTCGGCAGCGGGGCAATCGTTGATGGTGACCTTCCAGCCGCGGCGTTGGCAGTACTTCATGTACATCTTAAAGAGCATGAAGGTCCAGTCCTGCGCCTCCAAGCCGCCCTGTCCGGGCTTGATGGTCACAATCGCGTCACCGTGATCGAACTCGCCGGTAAACCAGCTCGAAAGTTCGAGCTCATCGATGGCGCGCGCCAGACGATCAGCCGTGGCGGCAGCCTCCTCACGCAGTGCAGCGGCATCGGGGTCATCGCCCATTTCCTCGGCAAGTTCCAGCGCCGCGCGGGCATCGGAGAGCTCGCCGCGCGCGGTATCCACGGCGGCGATATCCTCCTTGGCGCGCGCAATCTCTTCCATCGTGGCGCGAGCGGCATCGGCGTCGTCCCAAAAGCCGGGAGCGACGCTCTTGGCCTCAAGCTCGGTCACGTGGGTGCGCTTCTCGTCCAAATGAAGATACGACTCAACCTCGCCGAGCCGGTCCGCAAACTTGTCCAGCTCGGCGGGCGTTACCTCTAAAGCCTCGGCCATTAACGATTCCTGCCGTGGCAGTACTTGAACTTCTTGCCGCTGCCGCAAGGACACGGTTCGTTGCGACCCACGTTGACATACGGGTCGTCGCTCTCGGACTTGCGGTAGGTGGTCACCTTAGCGCCGTTGTTGACAGCTGCCGGTCCGCCCTGGACGGCCGTGCGAGCCTGTGCCCGTGCCTCCTTGCGCAGGACCGAGTTGCCGTTGTCGCCATAGACGTCGGCGGGGCCGGAGAAGCGCGCACCCTCGAGCGCGGGGTCCTCCTTGCGCTCCACAGCCTGCGGGGCGGCCTTGATCTCGATGCGCAGGACGGTGCGCAGGTAATCCTCATACATGGTGTCAACGAGCATCTGGAAGGCACCATAGGCCTCAGTCTTGTACTCGACCAGCGGGTCGCGCTGACCAAAGCCGCGCAGGCCGATACCGGTCTTGAGGTAGTCCATCTCCTGCAGGTAGTTCATCCAGCGGGTATCGATGACGCGCAACATAACCTGAGTATTGAGCTCGCGCATGAGGTCCTCGCCCAGGCGCTCGGCCTTCATGTTGTAGCACTTCTCGACGTAGGCCAGGACATCGGCAGCAAGGGCCTCGTAATCCTCGTCGGGGAACTTGGGCGTATCGATATGGCCGGTCAGCTCCACGACCCACTTGCGCAGGCCATCGAGGTCGCGCTCGCCGTCGTGGCTGTCCTTAGTGCAAAACTCCTGCACGCAGCGGTACACGGTGTCGTGCATGACCTCGGTGATGTGGTCGGTCAGGTCCTTACCGTCCAGAATCTTGTTGCGCTCGGCGTAGATAACCTGGCGCTGCTTGTTCATCACGTCGTCGTACTCAAGAACGCTCTTGCGCATGGAGAAGTTGATGCTCTCGACCTTGTGCTGAGCGCTCTCGACGGCCTTGGAGATGATCTTGTGCTGGATGGGCATGTCGTCGCCCATTTCTGCCGTGACCATCATCTTGGAGACGCGGTCCATCTTGTCGCCACCGAACAGGCGCATCAGATCGTCCTCGAGCGACAGGTAGAACTGGGTCTCGCCCGGATCGCCCTGACGGCCAGAACGGCCACGCAGCTGGTTGTCGATACGGCGGGACTCATGGCGTTCGGTGCCGATGACGGTCAGACCGCCGGCGGCAAGCACGCGCTCGCGCTCGGCCTTGCAGGTCTCCTTGGCCTCGGCGTTAAACTGCTCGAGCTGCTCGGGCGTCACGTCCTCCATGGTCAGGCCCTCGTACTCCAGGCGCTCGCGCACCAGCTCGTCGGGGTTGCCGCCCAGCAGGATGTCGGTACCACGACCGGCCATGTTGGTGGCGATGGTCACGGCGCCGTAACGACCGGCCTGGGCAACGATATGAGCCTCGCGCTCGTGATGCTTAGCGTTGAGGACCTCGTGCGCGATGCCGCGCTTGGTAAGGGCGGCCGACAGCTTCTCGGAGCTTTCGATGGAGACGGTACCGATCAGGACCGGCTGGCCCTTGGCGTGACGCTGCTCGACATCATTGGCAACGGCGTTGTACTTGGCCTGAATGGTGCGGTAGACCAGGTCCTCGTGATCGACACGCTGCACGGGCTTGTTGGAGGGAATGACCTCGACGGGCAGCTTGTAGATCTCGCGGAACTCGGCGTCCTCGGTAAGCGCCGTACCGGTCATGCCGGAAAGCTTGTCATACAGACGGAAGTAGTTCTGCAGGGTGATGGTGGCCAGCGTCTGGTTTTCCTCGCGCACGAGCACGCCCTCTTTGGCCTCGATAGCCTGGTGCAAGCCCTCGGAGTAGCGACGGCCCTCCATGATGCGGCCGGTGAACTCATCGACAATCTTGACCTCGCCGTTGGTAACGACGTACTGCTTGTCGCGGTGGAACATGTATTGGGCCTTCAACGCCTGCTGCAGGTGGTTGACCAGCTGGCCCGAAAGGTCGGCGTAGATGTCCTCGATACCCAGGCGGCGCTCGATCTTCTTGAGGCCGCGCTCGGTGGCGGCAATGGTGTGCTTGGCCTCGTCCATGACGTAGTCGCCCGTGGGCTCCACATCCTCGGTGGCGGTGAGCATATCGTGCGACACGTCCTCGCCGCGCTCCAGACCGCGCACGGCGCGCGCGAAGTCCTTGTAGGTGCTGGCCGACTTGGTGCCGGCGCCCGAGATGATCAGCGGGGTCCTGGCCTCGTCGATCAGGATGGAGTCGACCTCGTCGACGATGGCGTAGCTGTGGCCGCGCTGGACGCGCTGCTCGGGGCGGGTGACCATGTTGTCGCGCAGGTAGTCAAAGCCAAACTCGGAGTTGGTGCCGTAGGTGACATCGGCCTGGTAGGCCGGGCGCTTAAGCTCGAGCGGCATGTTGTTCTGCAGCAGGCCGACGGTCATGCCCAAATACTTGTAGATGCGGCCCATCCACTCGGAGTCGCGCTTTGCCAGGTAGTCGTTGACAGTAACGACATGCACGCCCTTGCCGGCGATGGCGTTAAGATAGCCGGCCAGGGTGGAGACGAGCGTCTTGCCCTCGCCGGTCTTCATCTCGGCGATATGACCCTCGTGCAGCGCCATGGCGCCGATGAGCTGTACGTCAAAGTGACGCATGCCCGTGATGCGCTTTGAAGCCTCGCGCACGGTGGCAAAGGCCTCGGGGAGCATGTCGTCAAGCGACTCGCCGTTAGCGTAACGCTCGCGGAACTTGTCGGTCTGGCCGCGAAGCTCCTCCTCGGTCATCTTCTCAAACTGAGGCTCAAGCCCGTTGATCTGGTCAACGATCTTGTAGTAGCGCTTAAGGTCCTTATCGGATCCAAAGGACAGCAGCTTTGACATGAATCCCATGTGGTTTTCCTTTTTTTGGCCATCGCCCGTAGCGCACTGCACTGGGCGAGTTAAACACAGATAGTTGTACTTTAGCCAAACGGGACGCACGCTATACGCTCGACCTCATCCCCCACGTAATAACTACGACCGACCTGCCAAAAAGGGACGTTTTATTTTAGTGGCTACGGCCCAGATAAGCGCCGATAACTTTGCGCTGCTCGGCGCTCGCCCGATAGTAGACGCGAAGCTCGCCTTCGGCATTCAAATCAAAGCGCGCCTCGTCAATCAGGCCATTCTTGTGCGCGGTCATGAGCGCCTCCTGCATGCGCGGCCTTGCAAAGGCGGCAAACGATGCATACTCGGCCGCGAGATCGGCCATCACATCGTCGACGCAAGCCTCGTCATGGCAAACAAAATAATCGAGCATGGCATAGTTAAGCGGAAGCATCCCGATCACCGTCCTTTTTAACCATGTCGAGGGGATTCACGGCAATCAGGCAAATGCCGACGAGGTTGACGACGGCCGCCACCCATGCGACGGACGGAAGCGCGTAGCCGTCAAAGCCCAAGACCAGGCCGACGATAATCCACGTAAACAGCGGCGCTGTAAAGGTATAGGTGCCGTTGATGGCCATGCCCAGCGCCGTGCCGCACATGGAGTTGGCGCGATACCAGCTCATAAACGAAAAGTAGGCGGCAAAACCGGAGCAGGCGAAAAACACGACGGAGGATTTGTCGGTGAGCGCTTGGGCGACAAGGACGTAACTCTGACCAAGGGGCTCTCCGCATGCCAAGGTTAGGGCCGGCAGTACCAAGCACAGGTTGCCGACGCCCGAGACAAGCTGACGGATGTTGATGGCGATCTGAGGATCGATCATGCAGGTGGCGCGGCCGCCCACGCATCCCTCGACGCCCCAGCACAGGGCGGCTAACAGCGCCAGGCCCAAGCCAAGCGGCATGCCGGAAGATGCCTGCCCGCTCAGGCCGACGCTACCGATCATGGCGCCGGCGACCACGCAGACAACGATGCCGGTGACGACACGGGGGCTAAGCGGCTGTCGGTAGAGCACGCGGGCGAGCACCGCACCGATCGCGGGGTTGAGCGCGGCGATGGGCACGGCAAGCGTGCCTGCCTGCGAAAGCGCGATAACGTAGGCGGCAGAAGCGATGGGCCCGCCAATGAAGGCGGCGGCGATAACGATGACGCCGGGCTTTGAGGCGATGCAGCGGCCTAGGTCGGCGAGTTTGCCCTGACCGGCAGTGAAAAACGTGGCCCAGACGGCACTCAGCACGTCATTGACGCCCGAGGCGATTGTGGGCAAGATGAATACCGCCAAAAGGCCGGAGGGAGCAAATGCATCGAACCAACCGGCCCAAACGCCAAAGAGCTGACCGGCGGTAACAAAGGCCGTGTATAGCGCATACATGCAGCTCGAAAGCGCCGCGACAGCGATACCCTTCCTAAAATAGGCAGCATCGAGCGCACGCTTCTTTGCCACCGCGAGCTCGCGATTGCCCAAGGACGTCGATGTGTCCACGTAGCCTCCTATCGGTTACCTGCCAAAAAGGGACAGGTTTATTTTGGCAGGTTTTATCTGGGCAAACGAAAAATCCCCACCGTTCGGTGCAAAGAGGACGTGCTACTTTGCGTCGATAAGAAAAGGGCCGTGCACCCAATTGGATGCACGGCCCTTTTGCCATGAATGCGAGCGATTCCTCGACAAGCTATTTACTCAGCAGCCTCGGTGGTCTCGGCCTCGGCAGCGGCCTCCTCGACGGGAGCCTCTGCGGGAGCCTCGGCGGCCTGCTTGGCAGCCTCCTCGGCAAACTTAGCGGCACGCTTGGCCTTCTCGGCAGCCTTAGCCTCAGCGGCGGCCTTGCGAGCGGCCTCGGCCTCAGCAGCCTTGGCGGCCTTGGCGGCCTTGGCCTCCTCGGCCTTCTTGAGCTGGGCGGCAGCGGCGCCACCAAACTTGTCGGCGAAGCGCTGGACGCGTCCACCGGTGTCGACGAACTTCTGCTGGCCGGTGTAGAACGGGTGGCACTCGTTGCAAAGCTCGACCCTCATCTCGGACACGGTAGCGTGCGTCTTGAAGGTGTTGCCGCAGGAGCACGTCACCGTGCACTCGACATACTGGGGATGGATACCCTGCTTCATGGTAGGACTCCTTATTGGTCAGGCGCTGGTTACCGATCAGCGCATAAGGCGTCTTGGTTTCCGACCAAGACAACAAACTCGGCTATGTTACCACGGCGTCGAGCGTCCCACAAAAGGTTCACGGTCTTTACGCCGGAGTGCACAGGCGAATCTGCCCGATCGCGGCGCCAACAGAGCCGCCCGAGCTGTCCAGGGTGCCAAAAATACACCCTACGAGACAAGCGCTCCATGTTGCAGACGTGTAACGCCGCAGCAAAGGTGCCCCTTTTTGCACGGGACAGGTACAATGATGAACACTGTACCGTAGCGGAGCGCCGCCGCGCGCCGCTAACACGCGAAAGGGTTTCCCATGGCCGAGATCTCGTCCTCCCGTATCGTCATCACCGTCCTTGGCAAGAACCGCCCCGGCATTGTCGCCGGCGTCACCCGCGTCCTGGGCGAAGCCAATGTCGACATCCGCGACATTACGCAGTCCATTATCGAGGACATCTTCACCATGACCATGCTGGCCGACACCGCCGAGTCCAAGCTCGACTTCGCCGAGCTGCAGAAGGCCCTGGCCGAGGCCGGCGAGCTTTCGGGCGTCAACGTGTCCATCCAGCGCGAGGACGTCTTTAACTTTATGTACCGCCTGTAGCGAACAGGCTGCGTGACGACGGCCCAACGTGCGCCCAGGCGCAACGTCGCCACATAGCCCGGAGAGGAGCGCACATGGCCTACGACGCCAAGAAAATCTATTACCGCTTCGACGACCACCTGAGCCGCCTGGTCTTGGACTACGAAGCAAGCCGCCAGATTTCGCCCGAAAGCGAAAATCTATACTACGGCCTGCCGACCGACCCTTATGACGAGGAGCTGTTTGTCGAGCACGATGTCAAGCGCGGCCTGCGCAATGCAGATGGCTCGGGTGTGGTTGCAGGCCTCACTCGCATCTCGGATGTGCATGGTTACAACAAGGTCGACGGAAAGGCTGTGCCCGATCAGGGTAAGCTCACGCTTCGTGGCTACAGCATCGAAGATCTGGTCAACAATGCCCAGGCCGAGAACCGCTACGGCTACGAAGAAGTCGCCTACCTGCTCATCACGGGCTCTCTGCCCACCAAGGAAGAGCTTGACGGTTTTTGCGAACGCCTGGGTGCTTTTAGGCACCTGAGCGACGAATACGTCCGCGTGTTCCCCATGACCACGGTATCCTCGAGCATCATGAACGTGCTTCAGCGCGCCGTGTTGCTGCTCTATGCCTTCGATGCCGAGCCCGATGTAATCACACCCGAGCACGAGATCGACGTTGCCATTTCCATGCTGGCACGTCTGCCCCGCATCGCCGCCTTTGCGCACATGGCATCGATCGCAAAGTGCCACGGTTCGGAGATGCACGTGCCGCACCCCACGCCCGGTCTCTCCACCGCCGAGACCATTCTGCAGGTCCTGCGCGGCGGCATGGCGTTCACCCGCGACGAGGCCATGCTGCTCGACGTGATGCTCATGCTCCACGCCGAGCACGGCGGCGGCAACAACTCCACCTTCGCCTGCCGCGTGCTGTCGTCTTCGGCCACCGACCCGTATTCCGCCTACGCCGCGGCTATCGGCTCGCTCAAGGGCCCGCGTCACGGCGGTGCCAACGCCAAGGTCGTATCCATGCACGAGGACATTCGCGCGCATGTTTCCAACTGGGAAGACGATGACGAGGTCGCTGCATATCTGAGCAAGATTCTCGACAAGCAGGCCTTTGACGGCACGGGGCTCATCTACGGCATGGGACACGCCGTCTACACGCTCAGCGACCCGCGCGCCGAGGTCTGCCGCCACTACGCACGTTCGCTCGCCGCCAAGAAAGATCTGGGCGAGGAATTCGCGCTGATCGAGCGCATCGAGCGCCTGGCGCCCCAGGTCATGCGCGACCACGGCATGACCAAGCCTATCTGCGCCAATATTGACCTGTACACGGGCTTTATCTACAAGATGCTCGGCGTACCCGAGACGCTCTTTACGCCGATGTTCGCCGTGGCCCGCATGGCAGGCTGGTCGGCACACCGCATGGAAGAGCTCTTCTGCGCACACCGTATTATTCGCCCGGCATACCGTCCGGTAATCGAGCCACTGGAGTACAAGCCACTCGCCGACCGTTAGGACGCGCACCGTTATAGAACACGAGCGTGGCCAGGGTATCACCGCCCTCGGCCACGCTTTTTATGCCAGCAGAAAGGGCTGCATCGAATGATTGTTTTTGGCTCTTCGGTGGTTTCTGTGGGAGAGATTCCGGCATAGGCCCAGCTCAGCGGGC
>OLSO01000057.1_pt1 | contig 108017 bp, 79 predicted proteins | sample 1672441 | NCBI WGS metagenome assembly OLSO01 (sample SAMEA3136686, study PRJEB25190) | human gut metagenome | biome: human gut; feature: human-associated habitat; material: faeces | place: Austria | collected 2013 | reverse complement strand
GAAAACCAGGACTGCAAGACTCCGATGGTTTTCCCCCTGCTATTCCCTACGCTTTCCTCAAAGCGTACCTATGAGCGCATTGCTCCGTCCACGGACAGCACCTCGCCCGTGACATAAGATGCCATCTCACTGGCGAGAAACAAAAACGCATTCGCAATATCCTCCGCCTCTCCAATCCTCCGGAGCGGAATCCGATCCACAAGCGGCTCGATCATTTCTTTGGGAAGAGCTGCCACCATGTCTGTTCTGGTGATTCCCGGTGCCACCGCATTCACACGGATATGGAAGGGCCCCAGTTCTCTTGCAAGATCAATTCTTCCGTACTTTTCCTTGATTTTTGCCATCTCATCAGCTACTGCTTTTGCATCCGTCAGTTTCGGCCAGGCTCCGGAAACTTCCCACTCCGGATTTTCCTCTTTCAGTGCTGCGAGCGCTTTCTCCACGGTCTCCTGTCTGGAACCAAAAAGCACTACTTTCGCTCCATTTTTCAGGAATTTCTCCACGACTGCATAACCGATTCCTCTGGTTCCTCCTGGCCTTCGCCTCCGATCCTCTTCAGCAGGAAAAATGGAATCTTCTGTATCAGCCGGTGATCCACCCTACAGCTCTTTTCTGCGTTTCTGTCAGTGGGTGGATGAGGGAATTTCATCCGGCCTACAGGAGGTATTATGAGAATACGCATAACTGCTGCAGGATGCTGAAGCACTTCATGGACAGTGCGGAAGGGGCGGAGCTCAAAACCATTCTTGATAAAGCGCTCAACGGTAACTGCGACGTGCGCACGGGCTATCACGGAGAACTGTAAGTCGCCGCAACCTTCCACAAAAGCATTTACGCGCTGCTTGAGCCGAAGGAGATCAAAAAATTCCTTGACGGGGAAAATTTCGGCTATAAGTCCTAACCTAAAGTTAATTCTTTCGTGTCCGTTTTTCTGCTAATCTTTTCTCAGGAGAACTTTCACCTTCTAAGAAAGGAGTCGTTTATGAAGAAGAGAATCGTACCAAAAACCACACTTATTCTTTTATTATTCACTCTGCTGCTGGCCTGGAGCGCCGTGCTTCCGGGCCGGGCAGACAGTCTGATCAAATCAAAGGAATTTACCACCCGCACTTTTTATGCCGACGGGGACGACGACGAAGTTGAGTTCACCGAAAATTTCGGCTTCGCCGGTGATTCCTACCTGAACTCCGGCCGTTTCCGCATGGACATTACCCTCACGCCTGTTTACAACAGCATCTGGATCTCTTCCGATGGCGAGCGGGCGAATCTGGCTACGGAACCGGCAATCGTAAACCTGATCAACGGCAGGCTCAACGCAAGAATCGATACTGCCACCGGAGGCGAATTTCAGCCGGACTACGGAAGTGACGGCATGATCCGTTCCTTCCGCTATTCCAGGTCTGATCTTCTTTCCGATGATCTCACTTATGCCAATTTTACGGTCACTCTCCCTGATGAGTACGCCATCGAATCCCTGTTTTACCAGTACGGAGAGGATCTCGAGATTGACGATGTCCAGTACTCTGTGAAATTCAATGTCAAAGTCTCCATCTATGGAAATGCCCCCGGGATCAAGCTGAAAAAGAAAGTTCTCTACGGTTATATCAATGATATCTGGTATTTTATCGATGTGGCTGAATTAAAAGGTGGCAATGAAAAAATCGTAAAAGCCACCTCCAGCAATCCTTCGGTTGCTGTTGTTTCTGCCTCCACCCAGCGAATCCGCCTGAAAAAAGTCGGCACCAGCAAGATCACCCTGACAAACGGGTACGGGCGATCTGCCACCTTCACCGTCAAAGTCCAGTCTTCTACCATCAAGAGACGGGTTTCTTCCGTCAGCTGCATCCTGGGTACGGAAATGGATCTGGACAATAACGGCATCGTCGGGATCCTCGGCACGCCCCGGTATACGGTAAAGTCTTCAGACAGCAGCATCGTCAGCGTGCGGAAAAGCCTGAACCATCCGATCATCCGCGGCAAAAAAACCGGTTCTGCCAGAATCTCCTTTACCTGTGGCAAGAAGAAGTTTTCTGTTCTGGTGCGGGTGAAAAAGGCTTCCGTGGTCTTCAGCAATTCCATCACCCTCACAGAAGGCTCCAGCCGCTCTCTTTCTGCCGCAGGCAGCTCCAGCGGCATCTACATCAGAAAAGCGGTAAGCCTCAACGGTCTTCTCTCCCTGAAGCTCTCCGCCGATTCCAAAACCCTGACCCTCACCGCCAACAAGAGTTTTTCCGGCAGCACCGCCACAGAAAAAGTCCTCGTGACCTTCAATAACGGTACGAAAAAGACCGTCACCGTGAAAATCACCCGAAAACCGACTCCTACGAAGCCTTTTTCCCTGAAGGACATCAAGATCAAGCTGATCCGCTCCTACTGGAATGGTTCCAAAGCCTGCATCGAGTATTCCGTCACCAACAACTCCTCCAAAAATCTAAATAAGGTGCGCATTTTCTACAGCGGCACCATCAGTGAGACAGTCAGCGGCTATGCCACCATCAACAGTTCCATTCCAAAAGGAACCACCAAGACCTTCATCACCCGGGTCAGTGCCTACGACTATCTGGAGGGAGTCACCCTGAAAGTCACCTCCGCCTCCTGAAACCGCGGTTGAAAAAATGCCCTGTTCGGGGTATCATTAAGAAAAAACACCGAACAAGGAAGAACCGCCATGAAAACACGACCTCACCTGAATATCACCTATCTTTCAGAGCGCCTTCAAGAGGCGCTCTGTGACATTTTCCAGTATTCCGTCACGACTGTGACCGCCCCTATGGGCTACGGAAAAACCACCGCCGTCTCCGCTTTTCTCAAACAGGCAGAAAACGACGGTGTTTCCGTACGCCGCCAGAGCATCTATGGAGACAGCTCCGCCTCCTTCTGGAAAGGTTTCTGCCGGCTTTTTTCAGGAACCGCCGTTTATAAGGAGCTGGCAGCTCTTCCTTTTCCCACAGATGAGAACTCCAGAGCCTTCTTTCTCGAGCTTCTGGAGCAGGCCTTTGAAAAAAATGACCGGCCCTTTTGCTGCTTCATCGACGATCTGCATCTATTGACGGATCCGTCGGTTTTCGCCCTTCTTTTTGCTCTGGGCAGACTCGCTCTGCCGGAATTTCATCTGATTCTGGCCAGCCGGAACCCCATTTTCTCCCCCAGTGAAAAGCTCCGCCTTGGAAAAAATCTTCTGGAAATCGATGCCGTAACCTTAAGTCTTCAGCCCGGAGAGCTGAAAAATTACTGCTCGCTCTGCGGCTTGAAGCTGGATGCCGCCTCCCTCTCAAGCCTCCATCAGCTCACGGAAGGCTGGTTTTCCTGCGTCTATCTGAACCTGACAGCTTACCTCGCGGAAGGGCATTTTATCGAGGACAGCGCCAGCATTTACGATATGATTTTCCACATCCTGCTCGACCCGCTCCCCTCGGACTACCGGAAGCTTCTGACGTTTCTCGGCCTCGCGGATGAGTTTACCGGCAGCCAGGCCGTCTACCTCTGGAAAAATGACAGCGCCCGGGAAATGCTGAAAAACCTCACGGAAAACAACGCCTTTATCAGCCGTCTGCCGGAGCCGGACACCTTCCGCTGCCATCACATGCTGAAAAGCTGCACCCGGAAAATGTTTGATGAGCTTCCTATTGAAGAACAGAACCGCTGCAAGGCCCGTATGGGAACCTGGTATCAGAGTCAGGGGCGTTACGAGGAGGCCATCCACTGGCTCTCCCTCTCCGACAACTACGAGGCGCTCCTGAACGCCGTCGAGGAAAACCGCGGCTATGCCCTGAATATTCAGCACCAGGAGGAGGTCCTCCGGTGGCTGGACGAGTGCCCGAAGGCAACTCTGGCCCGCCATTCCTACGCCCTTCTCATTTTCATGCGCCGCCTTTACACCTTCCGGCGAATCCCGGAAATGCTGCGGCTCAAGGACTTTTTCCTCCAGAGCGTGTCTGAAAATCCGGAACTTTCCGAGACGGAGCGCGGCAACCTGCTGGGCGAATGTGAGGTAATCTTAAGCTTTTTAAGCTACAACGATATTCAAGGCATGAGCCTCCATCACCGGAAAGCCCTGACTCTTATGACCGAAAAGACCACCTCCGTGGGCGGCTCCGGCTCTTGGACCTTCGGTTCCCCCAGCGTTCTCGCAATGTACTACCGCACCCCCGGAAGCCTTGACCGGGTCGTAGCGGATATGAAGGAATGCATGCCCTGTTATTACCGGCTCACCGGCGGCCACGGAAGCGGTGCTGAAGATCTGACCGAGGCGGAAAGCCTTTTTCTCCAGGGAAATTTTGCCGCTGTTCCGCTTCCCCTCAAGCGAGCAGAGCTGGCCGCTCTCGATAAAAAGCAGTGGGGCATGCTGCTCTGTAAGGATTTTCTCGAAATGCGGCTGGCCCTTTTTGCCGGAGACCGGGAACGGATTCAGGAACTGATGGATGAGCAGAAAAAAACTCTGAAACGGGAGCTTCGGAGTATGTTTTTAAATACGCTGGACGTATGCAGCGCCTTTCTCTATGCAATTCTTGGATGCAAAAATGAGATTCCGGAATGGATTGCTTCCGGGCGGCTCGACAGCGCGCTGGTACTCCATCCTGCCATACCCATACTTTTTATGGCCTACGGGGAGGTTCTGCTGGCAAAGGGCGATTACTCACGGCTCATCGCCATGGAGGCCGACCTTCGCAGGCGTTTTTCCATTTATCCCAACCTGCTCTGCACGCTCTATCTGGAAATCCAGCTCTCCGGAGCTTTTTATCAGCTGGGTGACAATGAAAAGGCCCTGTCCCACCTGCAGGCCGCTTTCACCATCGGTGAGGAAGACCGCATAGCCGTTCCTTTTGCAGAAAATGCAGCCTGGATCCGGCCGCTTTTCGGCCAGCTTCTCTCTCCGGCCAGCCAGCCTTTCATTGAGGAGATTCTCCGACTGGCCGATCTCTTAGATGAAGCCAGAAGCGATGAGCTCCGCCGCCCGGCCTGCCTCACCGACAATGAGTGGAAGGCCGTAAAACTTGCTGCCTCCCGCCTCAGCAACCGGGAAATCGCCTTGGAAATGGGCTTTTCCGAAGGCACCGTGAAGCAATACCTGAACCGGATCTATGGAAAACTTCATCTGGAAGGCGACGCCCGGAACAAGCGCCGCCGGCTGGAGGAGCTTTTTAAGTGAGATACACAACGTTCTGAAGCGGAGACAGGATACTTTCCAGCACCGTTATATAAAGTTCTCCTTCCCCGAGAATATCAAAAGCCAGACAAAGCACGCTGTCCCCGGCATCCTGATCGTAAAGGTCATTGATCGCCTGGGCCAGGGTGTTTCCGGTGTAGCCTTTGGTATCCACGCCTGCCGTCTCAAGAACATTCAAAATCTGATCCGCCAGGGCGATCCGCTCATCGTCGGTCCGGTCGCCATACCAGCCATCCTTATACATAAGAGTCATTTCCGGATAGTCGTTAGCTGCCAGAAGAAGGGCGTCCTCGTCCTCACTTTCCAGGGCCTGCTCTCGAAAAACCGTCAGGATCGCATCCCGGTAAGAATCATAGTCATCATCAAAAAGGAGGGCCGCGATTTCCAGCGTACTGGCAGAAACGCCGCTCTCATAGGCCGTGTCGAGGAGATCCCTCAGAGTTTCTGCATCCAGTTCATTTTCCTGATAATAATCAGCCAGAACCTGGGGCAGGTCTTCCCGCATCCCCTCAAAATTTTCCTCGTCATACCAGAAACTTTTTCCGATAAAAGCGGTCTCCAGAATATCTCCATCATACAGTTTTTCGATGATTTGCTCCTCTTCAGTCAGTTCCCTTTCTGTCTCCTGGCTGGCTTCCTCTGTGACTTCTTCCATACTTTCAGCCTGCGCCGGGATCGTCGGCTGGCTTCCGATAAAAAGCGCCAGGAAAAGGATAAACATTCTTTTTTTCATAAAAAATCCCCCTTCCTTTCTGTTATTTCTATTCAAACAGAAAAGAAAAGGGATTTCTATTAACCTCTGGTTATTTTTTCAGGCTTTTGTGTACCAGTAGCGGACACAACCGTAAATATAGGCCTGATCATAATTGGAAATTTTGATTCCTCCCTGCGGATAAGGAGCAGAGTTGGAAGCGTGAACGATCTTTCCATCTCCGATATAGATTCCCACATGAGAATTGTTCGCATAGTAGAAAATCAGGTCGCCCGGTTTCAAATCCTCAACCGCAATCTTGACCGGTTTCGCATAACCAGCCAGTCCTTCATACTGCCAGCCGGTATAATGTGCAACATTGATGCCAAAGTGGCGCAGAACCAGCATCGTGAAACCGGAACAATCCACTCCTTTGGTCAGATCCTCTCCTCCGCCAGAAACATAGGGATAACCGACAAACTGCTGGGCATAGGCCGCAATCTGCTTTCCAAGAGCGTCGTTTTCTGTCAGCGGAGTTTTGGTCGTCATCTGTCCGTTGGCATCAAAGGTATAATAAATACCGTCGATCTGCAGATCCGTACTTACCGCCATAGCTCCTCCTTTGGAAGGATTAAAGTAGTAAGTGATTCCCTCTACTACACGGAAACCGGTCTGCATGGCTCCGTTCGTACTGTTAAAGTAATATTTATTTCCGTTATATTCTGCCAGACCCAAGACTTTAATCCCGCTCGCATCGAAAAGATAGGTATCGCTTCCCACTTTAATAAGTGTATTCTTGGCACGCTGACCCTTACTGGTCAGATAATAACCATCCACCCAGGTATCCTTCGCCATCTCGCCGGTCGTGGTATCAAAATAATACCAGCTGCTGTCCAGTTCCTGCCAGCCGGTCACAGGCTGATAGGAAGAATCCAGGAGATAGGTTTTTCCGTCTTTATCGGTGAAAAGGCCCGGACTTCTGGTCTCGCCGGTCTTCACACCGTCGCTTCCCACATATTCGGAACCGATCCAGGTACTCTTCGCCATGGTTCCGTCGGAAGTAAGGTAGCACTTATCTATCCAGGTATCTTTTGCCATCACACCGAACATATCAAAATAGTATTTCTCTCCGTCGATGGTTTTCCAGCCCTTGCTGCGGGCTCCCGTACTGGGATTCAGATAATACTTCTGCTCCCCTATCGTAATCCAGCCATACTGTCTCTGGCCTTTTTCATTGACATAATAGGTGTTGCTCACGAAACGGCTCTTTACGAGCTGTCCATAAGTGTTCAGGTAATATTTTTCTCCGTCAATAGTCTGCCAGCCTGTCAGCATCCGTCCGGTCTTCGGACTGAAATAGTAGTCATTGACTCCGTAATGAATCCAGCCTGTGGTCATCTCGCCCGTCGTCGGATCGAAATAATAGCTGAGCCCGTCAGAGGTCTTTCTGATACCGGAAAGCCGCCGCAGAACGCCGTCTGTTCCGAAATACCAGACTTTGTCGTCAACCCGTTTCCAGCCCGTCAGCTTCTTATAATTGACCTTGCTGAAATAATACTTCTTTCCGTCGATCTCCATCCAGCCTGAGGCGTAGGAACCGTTTTCGTCCAGATACTGGTCGTCATTGATCCAGGTCCCTTTGGCAAGGCTGCCATCCGCATTAAAATAATATTTTTTTCCGTCGATGGTCTGCCAGCCTTTTTTCATGATCACACCGGTCCTGGAATTCAGATAGTAGGTCTTGTCGCCGTTGGTGTACCAGCCGTAGACCTTCTCTCCCTTATCATTCACATAATAGGTGTTGCCCACCAGACGGTTCTTGGCCAGCTGTCCGTATCTGTTGAAAAAATATTCCTTACCGTTTATGGTCTGCCAGCCCGTCAGGGCGCGACCGGTCTTGGGACTGAAATAGTAATCGTTTACGCCGGAGTGAACCCAGCCGGTGGTCATCTCACCCGTCGTCGGATCATAGTAATAGCGGTTTCCGGAATTTTTCACCACGCCGGAGAGCTTTTTCAGCGTGCCGTCCGCATTAAAGTAATAAACCTTTCCGCCGATCCGGCGCCAGCCTGTCACTGCCGCATAGTTCGTATAGCTGAAATAATATTTGTTGTCACCGATCGTCACCCAGCCTCTGGCCAAACGGCCTCTCTGATCCGCATAATATTTTCCGCGAACCAGGGTATTTTTCTGGAGCTCTCCCAGGCCATTGAACGAATAGCGGTAGGAACCAATTTTATAAATGCCTTTCAGAGCATAGCCCTTCTGTCCGAAATAATAGATCTGTCCATTAATTCCTGCCCAGCCCAGCACCCGCGCGCCTGTCTTGGGGCTGAAATAATATTTCTTTCCTCCATAGACCACAAAACCGGTCTGCTGCGCTCCGGTCTTAGTATTAAAAAAATACGTTTTTCCGGAGATCTTCGTAAAACCGGTGGCTTTCTTTCCATCTGTATAATAATATCTGGCATTTCCCTCCGTCACCCAGCCATCCCTGGAAACGGTCTCATCAACAAGATTATCTGCTCTGGCCGGAACCATATTTTCCGCCGGAGCCCATACCAGAATCCCTGTGAAAAATAATGCCATGAGAAATTTCTTTTTCATATAAATCCCCTTTTATGTATGTCTCTTCCAAAACTTCCGAACGCAGGCTGAACCCCCCACGTCTCGAACTATTACAGAATTGTTACATCATTATGAAAAGTTTAGCGGATTTTCATGGAAAAGTCAAGAGAAGATGGAATTCTTAAGAAAAAATATAGATTATCCTGTTCATAAACCATATTCCTGATACATCTCTTTTCTTGTTTTCGAGTCTGTCACCACAGCCTGGATCTTTTCGCTTTTGCCAGAAGTCTCTCTTTTTCGTATGGTTCCAGTCTCAAGTTCATTTTTTTCTTCTTGTTTCTCTGTAAAATTTCATCCAGCCGGGCAGGATTTTCTCCGCACCGGCTTTCCTTTCTCAGAAGGCATACAAAGGATTGGCCAGGAGATCGCCGCCCGTCAGGATGCTGCCGCCAAACAGGACCAGGGCATCGGCTTTTGGGATGTTAAAAACTGACATTAAATCTGTTTGGGTAAGAGATTTGAGGTCTCGCTTGCCGCAGAAATGGGCGAGAGTGGGGAAATGCGAGGGGAAACCATCAGAGTTGCGCCAGTCCTGGTTTCCCCTCGCGCTCCCCTTCCAGGGCACGCTAGAAAATAAGGGGCTTACGTCATACTACTATTGCGTGAAATGACGGGTGTTACTGGATATAAAAACATAAAAAATAAGAGGCATACGTCACGCTGCTACGCAGCGATTATATGATGTTCCGTGTCTCATATTGAAATCCAACAATTCAAATCTTCCATATGAATAACAAAACACCATATCATCTCCACGCACCAGTCTGACGTAAGCCCCGTATTTTTTGACCTTCTTATCCACTCTCACCTGTCATTTCACGCAGTTTTTGTATGACGTATGCACCCTATTTTCTAGCGTGCCCTGGAAAGGGGGTGCAGGGGGAAAACCAGGACTGCGCAACTCCGATGGTTTTCCCCCTGCTATTCCCTGTGGCTTCCCAAAGCCCCCATAAAGAAAAAAAGCCCCATGCAATCATCTATCAATGATCGCATGGAACTTTTTTATTTACTGGTCTGCATCCTCTTGATCACTTTCAGCCTTGTGAACTCTTCTCTCTCTTTCTCTTCCAGTGCATTCTGGATATTTTTCGTAAGAGCTTCGTACATCGGGATCGTGATGTTTTTCAGCGCATTCGCACGTTTCTGGGTCTTTTTGATGTTGGCAGCCAGACGGTAGGCGGAGTTTTCGATCATGGAAAGACGGATGGTAAGGTCTTTCACTTTCTCGAAAGCGATCCGCGCCTGGTCCAGGGCCTGGGTGGTGCTGTAATAAGCGTAGGTCGGTTCATCGGCCTTCGGCTTATACTCCACCAGCGGGATCTCCGTACCCATAACGCTGCGGGTCTTGATCCTTATGGAATCCTCCACGGGGACGGAGAAGGAGATCTCCTCCACCTCATGGATACCCATCTCGATGTTGGCCCGCTGCAGGAGGCCGTAAGCCTCCCGGAACGTGCTGTCGATCTCGGTCTGGATCTCCGAGGCCTGGCTGATCAGGTTCATGATCTCACGCATAAGAATGTTTCGTTTCTTATCCATCAGATCGAAGCCCTGTTTCGCAAGTGCCAGAGAATTCTTGGCCAGAATCAGATTTCCCTTGGTGGGAAATGTGTTTGGATTCATACGCTCACCTCGGATTTATGCTTCTGCCGTCTTCGGCGCTTCATAGAATTTATCAAGGATCTTGGTATCGATACGGTCAAGTTCTTCTCTGGGCAGCATCCGTAAGAGCTCCCAGCCCTTGTCCAGCGTCTCCTCGATAGTACGGTTCTCTTCCTCGCCCTGTCCGACAAATTCGTGCTCAAAAGCTTCTCCGAATTTCAGGTAGGTTTTGTCCAGGGGAGAAAGCTCGTCCTCACCGATAACGGAAGCCAGGGCTCTGGCGTCTCCTACTTTTGCATAACAGGAGAAGAGCTGGTTTGCCACATCCTGATGATCCTCTCTGGTGTAACCCTTACCGATACCATCCTTCATCAGTCGGGACAGAGACGGCAGAACATTGATCGGCGGATAAATTGCCTGGCCGTGAAGCTGACGGTCCAGAACGATCTGACCCTCGGTGATGTATCCGGTCAGGTCAGGGATCGGGTGGGTGATATCGTCGTTGGGCATGGTCAGAATCGGGATCTGGGTTACAGAACCGTCCACACCCTGCACGATACCGGCGCGCTCATAAAGAGTAGCCAGTTCACTGTACAGATAACCCGGATAACCTTTTCGGGAAGGAATCTCTCCTTTGGAGGAGGAAACCTCACGCATGGCCTCGGCGAAAGAAGTCATATCGGTAAGAATTACCAGGATATGCATGCCTTTCTCAAAAGCAAGGTACTCAGCGGCAGTCAGCGCTACCTTCGGAGTGATCAGTCGCTCAACTACCGGATCGTTTGCCAGGTTCAGATACATGACAACGTGGTCGGAAACGCCGCTCTCCTCGAAGGTCTTGCGGAAGAAGTTTGCCACATCGTATTTAACGCCCATAGCCGCGAAAACAATAGCGAATTTCTCATCGGAAGCAGAGTCTCCCAGGGAAGCCTGTTTTACGATCTGAGCTGCCAGACGGTCATGGGGAAGTCCGTTTCCGGAGAAGATCGGCAGCTTCTGACCTCTGATCAGAGTAGTCAGTCCGTCGATGGCAGAAATACCGGTACGGATATAGTTTCTCGGGTACTCACGGGTTACAGGGTTCAGAGGCAGACCGTTGACATTCAGACGGCACTCTGCCTTGATCTCTCCCAGTCCGTCGATGGGCTCTCCGATACCGTTGAAGGTACGTCCCAGGATATCCGGGGAAAGAGCCACCTCCATGGGGTGTCCGGTGAGTTTTGTATGGGTATTTTTCAGGGACATTCCGTCATTTCCTTCAAACACCTGGATAACAGCCTTGTCCTCGTAAAGCTCGATGATACGGCCAAGCTTTTTCTCATTGCCGTTTACCGTGATCTCTACGATCTCCTCAAAGGAGGCGTTCTGAACGCCTTCGAGAACTACCAGGGGGCCGTTGATTTGACTGAGTCCTAAATATTCAATTGCCATTTCATCCTACCTCCTTTTATGCGTTCTTGGCAATGACTTCGTCATAGAAGGCATCGATGGCTTTGTAATAGTCGTCAAACATTTCCGGCTTGTCGTTCGGCACATCGTATTTGATGGAAACGATACGGTCGAAAATGTTGCTTTCCTTCAGAATAGACATCGGCATTCCCATGGTGACCAGGGCCTTTGCTTTTTTGTAAAGGTAAAGGATCACATCCATCATCAGGAACTGTTTCTTCATGGGCACGCAGGTATCGTCCGGATGGAACGCATTCTGCTGCAGGAAGCCCAGACGAACCACACGGGCAATCTCAAGAGTCAGCTTCTGATCATCCGGAAGCACATCGCTGCCGATCAGTTTTACGATCTCCATAAGGCTGCTCTCCTGGTTCAGGATCGCCATGATCTGGTTTCTGTGGTCCACGAAACGCTTGTCCACGTTGGTCTGGTACCAGGGTGCCAGATCGTTCAGGTACTCACTGTAACTGGTCAGCCACTGGATAGCCGGGAAATGACGGGCATAAGCCAGGGATTTATCCAGTCCCCAGAAACAGCGGACGAAACGTTTGGTATTCTGTGTAACGGGCTCGGAGAAATCGCCTCCCTGCGGGGATACGGCTCCGATGATGGAAACGCTTCCTTCTGCTCCGTTTAAGGTCTGTACATAACCGGCTCTCTCATAGAAAGCGGACAGACGGGATGCCAGGTAAGCCGGGAAACCTTCCTCGGCGGGCATCTCCTCCAGTCGTCCGGACAGCTCTCGAAGAGCCTCGGCCCAACGGGAAGTGGAGTCTGCCATGATAGCCACGTCATAACCCATATCGCGGTAATACTCAGCCAGAGCCACGCCGGTGTAAATGGAAGCCTCACGGGCTGCCACAGGCATGTTGGAAGTATTGGCAATCAGAGTGGTACGGTCCATCAGAGGATTGCCGGACTTCGGGTCGATCAGTTCGGAGAACTCCTCCAGAACCTGGGTCATCTCGTTTCCACGCTCTCCGCAGCCGATGTAAATGATGATGTCGGCGTTGGCCCATTTTGCGATCTGATGCTGGGTCATGGTTTTACCGGTTCCGAATCCTCCCGGGATGGCTGCAGTACCGCCCTTGGCGATGGGGAACATCGTATCAAGAATACGCTGACCGGTTACCAGGGGTTCGCTGGATGCGTAGCGGGCTGCGCTGGGACGCGGCACACGGATGGGCCATTTCTGAGCCAGAGTCAGGGGAACTTCTTTTCCGTCACTCAGCTGCAGAACAGCGATCTCATCAAAGATCTTATATTTTCCGTCCGGAGCAGCTTTCAGGATCGTACCGGAAAGGTTCGGAGGTACCATGGATTTATGAAGGATCGCCGGTGTCTCCTGGGTTTCTGCGATGACAGTTCCGCCGCTGACTTTATCGCCGGCTTTTATGGTGATGTGTACATCCCAGAGCCGCTCGGTGTCCAGAGAATCTACGGAAAGACCGCGGCTGATATATTTGCCGGATTTGGCAGCGATCTCACTTAAGGGACGCTCGATACCATCAAAAATGTTGTTCAGGATACCCGGTGCCAGGAGAACGGAAATAGCGTCTCCGCTGGCTTCTACGATTTCGCCGGGTTTCAGGCCTGTTGTCTCCTCGAAGACCTGTACAGTGGTGGTGTCCTGAGTCAGGGCGATAACCTCGCCTACCAGGCGTTCCTTGCCGACGTAAACCATCTCTGACATCTCAAAACCGGTATTGCCCTTCAAATAAATGACGGGACCGTTGATGCCGTAAATAACACCTGTCTTATTCATGAAGGACACCTCCGTCAAAGGTAAAGTTTTTCTTCGCTGCGTCAAATTTGGCAGCAAAGGAATTGTCGATCAGGATATGACGTCCGGGAATAACTGCCCGGGTGCCGCCGCTGAAGGAATACTCGGAAACCGTCAGCGGATGGTTGACAGCAGCGGTGAGGCTGCTTAAGCAGGACTGATCTGCCGGATCAATGTAAATGGTAACTTCCTCATTTCCAGCGAATTTCATGATCTCACGGATCTGTGAAATCAGAAGCTGCTGGTATTCCTGTGTTGCCATGTAGTCGGCCAGTTTTTCCTGTACTTCTACAAAAAGTGTTTCTTTCAGCTCTTCCTGTTTTCTGGAAATATCACGTTTGATCTCCAGACGTTCCTTGGAAAGAGTGATGTTGTTTTCCCGTTTCAGCCGGTCGGTCTCAGTTTTTACTTCGAGGGCAGCCTGACGGTCTTTATCTACAGTGTGTTCCTGAAAAAGTTTTTCCAGAGCGCGGCGGTGCTCTTCAATGGCCGCGGTGCTTTCCTGACGTGCCTCCTCAAGAGCGGCAGCTTTAAAGTGTTTCAGCTTTTCTTCTGTTGTCAAAATAGATCACCTTCTTTTTACAGCTTTACGCCGATTGCTTCGTTTACATAGGAAGTAATAAAATCAGCCTTCCGGCCGGTACCGTGGCGGTCCGGAATTTCTACGATGAGGGGCAGACGGCGGTTCAGTTTTACATCGTCAACGATGTCGGGAAACTCCCGGCCGAATTTCTCAGTCAGGAGGATAATCCCGTTCTCTTTGTCAGCAATGGCACGCTCCAGGGCTTCCCGGAGCTCTCCGCGCTCATGAACCACGCAGCCTTCCACACCGGCCAGTCTCATTCCGGTATAAGTATCCACGTTATCACTGATGAGATACATTTTCATGGATTATAATGCACCCAGGATCATGAAGGAGATGATCAGACCGTACAGGCAGCAACCTTCGGCCAGACCTACGAAGATAAGAGATTTACCAAGAATGCTCTGATCCTCGCTGATTGCTCCAAGGGCAGCGCTGGCAGCACTGGCAACTGCGATACCACCGCCGATACAGGAAAGACCGGTTACAAGAGCTGCAGCCAGGTAGCCAAGGCCGGTAGCAAGACCAGCAGAAGACTCGGAAGCAGCCTCAGCAGCCAGAGCAGAAGCACCGTTTCCAAGAGATACGATACCGGCTACTGCAAAAATTCCGAAGAACAGAAAAGCGTTGATGGCCAGAGAAGTTTTTAAACGTCCTTTGTTTCTTTCACCGATAAGAAAAGCGCTGAAGGGGACGAAAATGCTGAGTACAAGTGCGGCAACGATTAAGATCTGAGTGATAGTAGACATTGATAAAATCCTCCTTAATTGTATATATTGTTATTCTTTTTCTATTTTCCGAAAGGGAATGAATTCCCGGCCGGTACCTTTGTAGAAACGGCTGAACATCTCATAGTATTCCAGACGGAGTACCTGAATTCCGACGATCAGACCTTCCATACCGCAGACGAACAGGTTTCCGAGGATCACAACGATCCAGTTCGGTGAGCCTGCCTCAGCGCCTGCCAGCATCAGTACAACCTCCATCATAGCTGCGTGGCTGACTGCGAAAGCACCCACACGGACGAAGGAAATGGTGTTGGAGAAGTAGCTTAAGAGTACTTCGAAAAGTTCGAAAATCGTCTGTACGACAAACATGCCTTTTTCTTTCGGCATCACGTCTGCCTTATGCTCCACCAGTTTTGCCAGCGGCTCTTTAAAAGCGATGACAAGAAGGGGAACTACAAACATAATCACAAGCACGATGGCTGCCGGCATTTTTTTACCGGTCATGATAAGAGCGATCACTGCCACAACGGCTCCGTAGAATACCAGACCGGCCAGGCCGTTGGTATCAAACCAGGCATTCTCAGGATCGTGGGCTTTGATGCCGTTGATGATGTGCATAATCATAGCCACCAGGATCAGGAACATACCGAAACCGACTGCTACGATGAAGACGGTGTTCAGTTTTCCGATGAAGGGAACGGTCATCATGTTATTCATGGGCTTCAGCCACAGGGCAGGGAGCACATCCTCGAAACCGAAGAAGCTTCCGTAGAGGAATCCGAAGATCGTGGAGAAGAAACCGGCGCAGCTGATGATGGCTGCCAGATCTATCTTTTTGAATTTATAAAGCAGGAAGCCGCCGATCAGAAGGCAGAGTCCCTGGCCCGCATCACCGAACATGGCTCCGAAAATCAGAGAATAGGTGATGGCCACAAAGATGGTCGGATCAATCTCATTGTAAGCAGGCAGTCCGTACATCCGGATGTACATTTCGAAGGGTTTGAACAGCTTCGGGTTTTTCAGCTTGGTAGGCGGCTGATTCAGGATGTTGTTCTCGTCGTCCTCCAGGATGCAGTAGAGATTGACGTCATCCTCGATATCCTTCTGGAAACGCTCTGCGTCTCTCTCGGTCATCCATCCGCAGAGGATGTAGAAGACCTGTTTGTCATTTTTTGCTTTGGTGCAGGCTGCAAGCTTTCTCACGTCAAAGTTGGTGGAAAGGCTGTCCAGCGTATTTCTGGCTTTCAGAAGATCACTCCGTCTGCTCTCCAGCTTCTTTCCGACCTCTGCCTGACAGTTTTTGAGCTGCTCATCGATGGAGGCCAGGTCTTTTTTCAGCTTGGAAACGGCCTCCTCCGGGGTTCCCTCATATTCATCGGGAATACGCATTCTCTCAAAATGCAGGGAGCTGTATACTGCGTCCACCTTGACTGCCTGTGTGGCAGGAACAAAGTAAACTCCCCAGACGTACTGTTCATCAGAAGCACATTTGAAAAATACGGTGTCCAGATTGTCATAGACATATTTTTCAAATTTTTCGTAGTATTCGTGAGCGATCTTTCCAAAACGGTATTTGACAAATTTGAAGCCAAACACCTCATGGATGTTGAAGTCGAAATTCAAGAACGGCTCGATCCACTGCAGAGAGGAAAGGAGTTCCTCGTGCTTTTTGGAAAGTTCCGTACGTTTCTCCTGGAAGTTTGCGGCATATCCACTCAGTTCCTGAATGGTTTTCACCGCTGTGTCCACATCCATGCTTCCTGTTTCCTCAGAAACCGGCTGGGAAAGCTGGCTGACAAACTCATTTGCCTTGTTCAGAAGCTCCTTATAAGGATTGATCTCCATGAACGGCCGGAGCTCTTCCACCGTTTTCAGCTCGGAAAGGGCATTTTCCAGATGAATCTCATACTTCGATAAGTACTGGTTTACCACACGGTCGATATCGGCCTTTGGTCCCGTGATACTTAAAAATTTCATCTTCTCAATCACGAACCCACCCCCTTTCTTAGTTATTTATATATTTTGCTATTTCCTCCTGGGGCAGTCCGTAACGGACGCACTCCAGAATGGTAGTAAGTCTGTCAACCTCATGCTCTTTCTCATAGAGATAAGAAACCATCGTTGCGACAGAATACGGATTGTTTCTGGCTTCCTTACTCTGGATCTTGTGACGGATTTCCGTATAATACTGATCCAGATTGTGAGGGGTAAGCTCCGGATAACGTTTTCCGTAATAGGTCTTTCTGACTGCGGCAGTCAGCTCATCCTGATTTCCCGCCTCCACCAGGTCCTTGATGCTCTGGGCCGTGAGATGGTAGGTCACCGGAATAATGTGTGCGTAGATGCTGCTGTTTTCCATATGATAATATCTCTTGGAACGGTAGATCCACTGCATGTTCAGAAGATCAATTTTCACGCCATAGGCTTCCATGAAAATTTTCCGGTCTTCCTTGTCCTTGAAAATCTTCTGGCCATTTTTCCAGAACCAGCCGAAATAGAAAAGGTCCAGTGCCATTTCGTAATCCCAGAGTGTCGGCGATTCAATGTCCGAAAGACGTTTCATAGGCTCATAGTAAATACTTCCCTTCAGATTCTCGACAAATTCATCGATGGTCTGGCTGGCGGAAAGTTTGTTCAGATCCAAATCTGAATGGTGGTTGAAAAAGTCTGTAAAGATCGTCAGGTCCGTGGAAACATTCCGGTGATCGAAAAGCATCCGAAGGGAACGCTTCATGATGGCGATCTCGTACCGGCCAAAATAGAGATCCATAAAGGCTCTCTGCTGTACGGTGGAAAAACGGTAGATCTTCTGGAAATCCGCATAAACAGAATAGGTGAGAATCTGCTCCACCTGGCTCCGGTGCAGAGTGCTCTCATCCAGTCCGGAGAAGAGCTCTTCATAGGAGGGCTTCTGTTTCAGATAAGCCAGCGCGCCTGTGACCGTCGGCATGGCGGCCAGCGTCTCGTAATCCTTCCGGGTAAGGAGACGGCTCTTGATGGCACGGATCTTTGTGGTCGTTCCACTGTAAGATAACAGTTTTCCCATAGCTTATCCCTCGATCATCTGTTTTAATATGCCTGCAGCCAGTGTCTCATGATTTTCCGAATATTCCTTCTCCAGAGTCATGATCGTCCTAGCAGCGGCTTCTTTCAGGGAAGAAAGCTCTGCTTTTTTCTGGTTTTCCAGGCTGGCACGGATATCGGCAAGCTTTTCTTCTGTCTTCTTATCCACGTCAGCATCGTATGCATCCATTCGCTGTTTGGATTCTTCATCCAGTTCTTTCTTTTGAAGGGCGGATTCGTTCATGATCTTGACAGCTGCGGTCTCAATTTCCGAGATCTTGTTAACGATTGTATCCATTCTGTACCTCCTTCTCTTTTCTTTCCTGTGTCTGCTTTCAAAAGCTTTTACACAGTTCTCTATTATCATACCTTTTCTTTTTAAAAATGCAAGGATAATAATAGCTAAAAATCTAAAAATGAATAACGGTCATTCCTATGCAAACAGCCAAAACCGGGACAGCTCTTCTGCTCTGACGTGGGAAAACAGGAGCCTTGGATGACCCCTGCCCGGTTTTCTGCGCTATTTGCGGTTGCCGTTTTGAACACATTGGATTATACTGAAATCGGCTGATTTTGAAAAATGATATTATTTTATACCCATAATAAAAAAACTTTATAAAAGGAAAATCTATGGCAGCAAATTTTGAATATTATAAAATCTTTTATTATGTAGCGAAATACCAGAATTTCACCCTGGCCGCCAAGGCTCTGCTCTCCAGCCAGCCCTCGGTTTCCCGCTGTATGCAGGCTCTGGAAACGGAGCTTGGCTGCCGGCTTTTCGTCCGGACCAAGCGGGGCGTCTCCCTGACTGCCGAGGGAGAACAGCTCTATAAATATGTAGCTCCCGCCTGCGAGCAGATCTTTAAAGGTGAGGAAAATATCGGCGGAACCCTCGGTTATCAGAATGGTTCCGTCTACATCGGCGTCACGGAGACCGCCCTCCACTGCTTTCTTCTCAAAAAGCTCTCCTCTTTTCACCGGCAGTACCCCGGCGTCCGCCTGAAGCTCACCAGCGGCACCACGCCCAATACGCTGGCAGATCTGAAAGCCGGTAAGACCGACCTTGCCGTGGTGACTACCCCCATCCGGGAGGATCCCCATTTCCGGGTCACTCTGGTAAAGGAATGTCAGGATATTCTGGCCGGAGGCAGCAATTATTCCTATCTCAAAGGGAAAAAAGTTCCCCTCTCCGAGGTCCAGCAGTACCCCTTTGTCTCCCTCGCGGAAAACACAATGACTTATGCCCTCTATAAGGAATTTTACGCCTCCCACGGCCTGATCCTGAAACCGGATATCGAGCTTGCCACGGCGGATCTCATGGTTCCCGTCATCCGGCAGGGCCTGGGCGTAGGCTTCATCCCCCGGGAGCTCGTGAAAAAGGAGCTGGAGGAAGGCAGTATCGTGGAGATCGAGATCGAAGAAAAGATCGAAGGCCGCCACATCTGTATGGTGGAGGACCGGCAGAAACCCCTGAGCGTGGCCGCCCGCCATCTGATCCGCCTTTTAAAAGGAAAGGAACCGGCGTAAATGAGGAAGTTTTGGTAGAAAAAAGTAAGGAAGTATGCTATGATGCAGAATTGCGTGAGCTGCAAAGCAGCTGAGCAATTCATCGGCATCAATTACTAAATAATCAACAATAAGGAGATTTTACCATGCGTTTAAGAAATATACCGGGTGCGGACGAAGCCGTATCCAACAGCCCCTGGGTCATCCAGGATGCAGAGACAAAAAAAGGAAAATGGAGTGAGGTTTTCGGAAAAGACCAGCCCCTCTACATCGAAGTGGGTATGGGAAAAGGCCAGTTCATCACCGAGCTTTCCCGGAGGAATCCCGAGATCAACTACATCGGCATCGAGCGCTACACCAGCGTTCTTTACCGGGCGCTCCAGAAGCGCGAACTTCTCACCGAGGAATGTGGCGAGGAATTCCCCAACCTCCGTTATCTCTGCGTGGATGCCAAGGACCTTCCCAACTTCTTTGGAAAAGGCGAGGTGGACCGGATCTATCTTAATTTCTCCGATCCCTGGCCGAAGGAACGCCATGCGAGACGGAGACTCACCTCCCGCGAATTTCTGGCCCGTTATGAGGAGATCCTGGCTGACGGCGGCCTTGTGGAGTTCAAGACCGACAACCGCAGCCTTTTCGATTTCTCCCTGGAGGAAGTGAAGGAGAGCGGCTGGGAGCTTCTGGTCTGCACCTATGACCTCCACCATGACAAAGAGCTCATGGAAGGCAACGTCATGACCGAGTATGAGCGAAAATTCAGCAATCTCCGCAACCCCATCCACAAACTTGTAATCCGCAAGCCGAACCGTAACGCAGAATAAAGCATATATAATATGGAAGAAATTCTTTCGGTGATCCCTTTGAAAAGAATCCGTTTTCCGGAGCGCCTGGGCCTTCGGATCTACTGCATTCCCAAAGCCGACCGGCAATTTCTGAAGATACGAAGATCCTTCGACCAGGTCAATCAGCTGGTGAAGGATCTTCCCTGTTGTAGGAGGCGGTGATGACGTTTTACTCCTCTTAATACCTAGAATTGCGTGAGCTGCCTTGCAGCGGAGCAATTCTACAATTCCTCTGCGAAGAACGCTTCTATTTCCTCCCAGACTTCCTTCTGGAAGAAATGAAGGTCCGCATGGTCTGCGCCCTCGATGGCAAGAAGCGTCACATCGCAGCCTGCCTCCTCCAGTTTGTCATGGAGCAGTTCGCCCTGAGTAAAGGGCACCGTATGGTCGTTCTCCCCGTGGATGATCAGGAAGGGCGGCGCATCCTTGGTGACAAAGCTCACCGGGCAGTTTTTCAGGGCTTCCTCCGGATGGCACAGCACATTTTTCCCCAGGAGAAGGGATTCCGGCGAAGCGGCGCACTGCTCCGGATTATCGTAGGGGAAACCGCGGAAATCTGTAGGCGGGTACCAGGGGCAGGCTGCCTGCACGCTGCTGGAAAATTCGAGATTTTCTCCCACGTCAAAGGCCGGATCCGTGGCAAGGGCCACCATACAGGTGAGATAGCCGCCTGCAGACTCTCCCATGACGCCAAACTTCTCCGGATTGATATGGAACCGCTCTGCGTGTGCTCTTAAGTAGCGGATTCCGGCCTTCACATCCTGGATCTGGCCCGGCAGGGGCGTCTCATTGCTGGTGCGGTACTGAACCGAAGCTACCACAAAGCCTTTTCTGGAAAGTTCGGAAAGATACGCCAGATGAGCGGACTTATCCAGCTGAAGCCAGGCTCCGCCGCAAATCCAGACGATGCAGGGATAGGTTCTGCTGCTGTCCTCTGGATAGATGAGATCCATCTTGAGATCCTGCATGGTGTGGCCGAACCAGCTGTCACGCTGGGCATAGGTAAGGTTGGTGATCACCGTGAACTGCGGTTTCTCTGTTTTTACCTGAATTCTTTTCTTCATGAAGGTTCCTCCTTGTCTGATATATCGCAGAATTTTACATCTTTCTTCCACTATAACACACTCTTTTTAGCGATTCCATTGGATTTTTCTCTTACTTTCCATCTATGCCTGCTCCCCTGCCTCTTCCACAATGTTCTTTCATACAGTCCACGGAAACGATATGATTATTTTGGGCATGAGTCTACCCTCTGAATCATAAAATAGTACCAAAAGTTCTCTGGAGCTTCTATGCGAGATCGAAAACTCCCTTCATTTCTTACCTTTCTGTTTCTCCCCGCGCTCTTTTTTCTGGTCTTTTCCGCCTGCGTCTTTTTCAACAACCGGTCTTTCCGGCAGTTTACCGGTCAGATCTTCCGCAGTGAACTGGCCGGAAATACCCTGAACCTTCACTATACCCTGAAACATCCGGAAAACTACGGGATTTCCGAGGCTCCCGTCACTCTCGGAAGCGCGGAGCCCGAAGTCCTGGAAGCTTCCGGCCTGATTCTGGAAAATTACCAGGAGGCGCTGCGCCGTTTTCCCTACCAGACACTCTCCAAAACCAACCGGCTGACCTACGATATCCTGCAACTTTATCTTCAAAATCAGCTCTCCGGTCAGAAATTTGCCCTCTACACCGAACCCCTTGGCCCCACCATCGGTACTCAGGCTCAGCTTCCTGTGCTTCTCGCGGAGTACGCTTTCCGAAACAAGGCCGATATCGAAACCTATCTGACCCTTCTCACAGAGATGGACGAATACTACTCGACTCTGGTTCACTTCGAGGAAGCCAAGTCCAGGGAAGGTCTTTTCATGAGCGCCTCCGCAGCCCAGGCCGTCATCGACCAGTGTAATGCTTTTATCCGGGAACCCTCGAAAAACTTCCTCATCACTGTCTTCGCCGAGAAGATCGAGGAAGCGGATTTTCTCACCCAGGTGGAGAAAAAGCATTTTCTGGAACAAAACGAAAAAGCCGTCCTGGAGCATGTAATTCCCGCCTACCAGCTTCTGATCCGAGGACTCACGGCCCTTAAAAACACGGGCAAAAACCAGCAGGGCCTCTCTGGTCTTCCCAACGGAAAGGCTTACTATGAATATCTCCTGCGGGATTCTACCGGCTCCTGGGCCTCCGTCGATGCCATCCAGAAACGCATCGAACAGCAGCTGAAAACAGATTTTCAGAAGCTCACGAGTCTGGCCTCCGCCCATCCGGAGCTTCTTTCCCGAGAGACGCTGGGAAGCGCCATCGCCTTCTCTCTCGACAACTCTCCCTCAACGATTCTGAACGCCGATGGCTGGTATGCCACAGACCCCGCCGGCCGGGAACTGGAAGAGAAAGCCCTCGCCCAGTGGACACCCAACGAGATTCTCTCCGATCTCCGTCAGAAAATCGCCGCCGATTTCCCCACTCCGCCGGAAGTCTCCTTCTCCGTCAAGTACGTTCATTCCTCGCTGGAGGATTACTTAAGCCCGGCCTTCTATCTCACGCCGCCTCTTGATGACCTCACTGACAACGTGATCTATATCAACCGGGCTTCTACCTACACGGCTCTCGATCTCTACACCACCCTGGCCCATGAGGGCTATCCCGGCCATCTCTACCAGACGATCTTAAGCGGCAGCACCACCTCGGATCCGGTGCGGAATCTCCTGAATTTCGGCGGCTACATAGAGGGCTGGGCCACCTATGTGGAAATGTACGCCTACGGTCTCTCCGATACGGACCCGAATCTGGCTGAACTCTACCGGCTGAACCGCTCCCTCACCCTGGGCCTCTCCTCTCTCATGGATATCGCCGTCCATTACCATGGCTTCACCGAGGGCGATGTGGCAGAAGCCTTAAGTAAATTCGGCTTTGAGGAGGCCTCTGCCCAGGCCCTCTACGAGGCCCTTCTCGAAGCCCCGGCCAACTATCTCCGTTACTATGTGGGCTATCTTACCTTCGAAGATCTCCGGGACGCCTATAAAGAGAAAAAGGGCAGCGCCTTCTCTCTGAAAGCCTTCCATCAGAAGGTCCTTGAGATCGGCCCCGCCCCCTTTCCTGTGGTGAGTAAATATCTTCTCGGAAAGTAGATTTACTGCTCTCGGATCTTTTTCAATGCCTGCGTAAATTTGATAGGATTTCCATACATCAGTGTTCCGAAACGGAAGATCTTCGCTGCCAGCCAGCCCAAAACCACCACAGTGGCAGCCAGAATCGCTGCGGAAATCACAACCTCCACGCTGGAAACGCTGCCCAGCGCGATCCGGGCAAACATGGCATTGCTGGAAGTGAAGGGAATGAAGGAGGCCACCTTCATGAGAAGGCTGCTGCTGTCGTTCATTCCGGTCATGGTCAGGATAAAGGATACCACAAAGATCATCGTCACCGGAGTAGCAGATTTGCTGATATCCTCGGTCTTGGAAACCAGAGCTCCCAGCATGCCGAACAGGAAGGCATACATGAGATAACCCAGAAGACCAAATACCACGAAAGCTCCCCAGACCTCTGCCGGAATATGGAAGAGAAAATCCAGCCGGTAATCCCAGCCTGCTCCTGTGAAATGATAGGCCAGAAGACCGCTTCCCAGGATCACGCCTGCCTGGAAGATACCGCTGATCGCCCCAGCGATGACCTTTCCGAAGATCAGACTGGTGCTGTCCACCGTGGTCACAAGAACCTCAATGGCCCGGTTGCTCTTCTCGCTGGTGATGGAAGTCGCAATCATCTGGCCGTAGAACAGCACCAGGAAGTAGAGCACAAAGATCAGAATATAGGTGTACCAGTAGTTGTTGGCCCCGTCTTTTCCCAGAACCTTCATATCAGAAATACTGCTGTGACCCAGAATTTCCTCCACGGCAGCCGCGTCGATGCCCTCGGCCTTCAGCTCCTGCTCCTGCCAGTAGTCTGTGTAAATTTCTGAAAACTTAGAATCCAGACTGTCCAGAATGGAAAGATCGTTCACCACATAGGTGTAGGTATATCTGCCGGTCAGGATAAAGCCTCCCTTTGCCCCTGCTGACACGATATCTTCCACTTCATCGGTATCATCGAAAACCTTCCAGTTATAACCCGGCATCCGGTCTGTCAGTTCCGTAATATCGCTTACAAAGCCATCCGGATCTGCAATAGCCAGTACATCTGCATCCGAATCGTAATTGCCATCAGCAGAGCTGCCTTCTTCCGCCTCTTCTCCGGTGGCTTCCGTACTTCCCTTGCTTCCGCCGAAGACTTCTGAGAAGCTGCCCTTCATAAATACCGGCGGAAGAGCCACTGCTGCTGCTACTGCCAGGGCCAGAAGGATTGTTGTTACCATAAAGCTTTTACTCTTAAAATAGTTTCCAAGCTCAAATTTTAAAACATTCAGAAACTGCTTCATGCCTCGTCACCTGCTCTTTCCACGAAAATATCATTGAGCGACGGCCGGTAATCTCCGAAGCTCTCCACATCCAGGCCGCTCTCTGCCAGCGCCCGGAATACCTGTGTTTTCGTCGTCTCCCCTGTCATTTTCAGCACCACGAAATCCTTATGGATGCCGTCAGGCTGCACCAGACCGGGGAAGCGCTCCTTTACGATAGCCTCTGTCTCTTCCCCGTCTTTTCCGTTGAGGGAGATCACCAGGCGGCCATGGCCGAAGAGCGTCTTAATCTCCCTTAAGTCGCCCGATAGGACGGTCTCTCCGTGATTCATGATGACGATATCATTACAGAATTCCTCCACATAGCTCATCTGATGACTGGAAAAGATCACAAGCTTGTTCTCCGCGATCTGTTCCTGGATCACATCCTTTAATACCTGGGAATTTACCGGGTCCAGACCGGAAAACGGCTCATCCAGAATGATCACCGGCGGATTGTGAACCAGCGTGGCCGCCAGCTGGACCTTCTGCTGATTTCCTTTGGAAAGCGTTTCCAGCTTTCGGGAAGCGTACTGTTCCACGCCCATGCGCTCCAGCCAGTGCTTCACAGCTTTCGCGGCCTCAGCCTTTTTCATGCCCCGAAGCTGCGCCAGGTACATAAGCTGCTCGGTGACGGTTTTTTTCGGGTAGAGGCCTCGCTCCTCGGGAAGATAGCCGATGCCGATCTTTTTTGTAGAAAAGGGTACGCCGTCCAGTGTCACCGTTCCCTTATTTGCGGCGAATACCTGCATCAGAATCCGGATCGTCGTGGTCTTTCCAGCTCCGTTCCGGCCAAGCAGGCCTAAAGCCCGGCCGCTCTCCACAGAAAAAGAAATTCCGTGAAGTACCTCTGTTCCTCCAAAACTTTTGTAAAGATCTTTTACCTCCAGTTTCATATCTTCTCCTCCTTAATCAGCTGCTTCTCTTCGCAGCATCAGATACATGATAAAGTAGCCTGCCAGGCCAATGAGTACCAGGATCGCCATGCGGATTTCTGTTGAATAACTCGTAAACCAGAGCCGGATCTGATAGCCCAGAAAGGTAAACCGGCTCATGATCGAACCATCCATTCCATCGTAATTTCCCCAGAAGCCTCCGGAAGTCCAGCAGAAAAGAACCCATGTGATAAGGAAAAAGATCGTTCCCATTTTCCGGTCCTTTTTCATAAGGCTTCCGTACAGGCAGATGAGTCCTGTCTCAAAAACGGTGTAGCAGAGAAGCCAAGCCGGAGTCAGAAAGGGCCCCATATTCCCCGTCAGCTTTCTGCCATGATAAAGCAGCCCGTAAAGCCCCTTCTCTATAAGAAAACCAATGCCTCCCATCACATAGACCATAAGCACGATGATAAAAATCAGAAAGGCCACAGAGGGAAGATAACTCTTTCTTGTTCTTCCCATGGAAATCGCCAGATTAAACTTGTGGGCAAAGGAGTTTGCCAGAAGAAAAAGCAGAAAAATACTTCCAATACCCACAAGCAGCACCGTCGCTATCGGAAAAAGCGCTTTGTCATTCTTTATAAAGGCCTGAAAGATCAACATTCCCAGGATGCCCACGAGCCAGGAACCGCCCGCGATGGCCGCAAAAATACCGATGGTCTTTTTCTCAAGGACAAATTCCTGCCATATACTGTTTTTCATAATTCTCCTCCTATCTTAGCAGCGGACTTCTGTCCGTCTCAATACCAGCCAGGAAACAATGAGATCCGCTGCGATGAAAACCGGCGCTGCCACAAAGGCAGCTGTCAGAAAGGTGGTATTTCCCAGCAGATCTCCAAAGGTATTGATGTCGGGAGTCGAAGAAAGTTCTGTGACCACTCCCACCATACCGCCTGTAAGACCGTTTAAAATGACATAAAGGATCATGACCCATCTTCCGATCAGATTATAAAGAACACCGATCAGATTTCCGACGGAGCCTCCTGAGAGGAGAAGCAGAGCGCTCATCAGAAACATATCCTTCATACGCTGGATTTCCACCTGATTTCCTTTCATCCGAGACTGCAGAAGAAGGAAAATTGCTGTGACCGCCAGAATCCCCAGAAAATTTAAAAATTTCAGAATCTGGGAACTTAAGATAACTTCCTTTCTCCGGCAGCCGGAGGCCAACATCAACGGAACCGTGGACATATAGGTGGAAAAAGGAAGAATCTGAAGGCAGAAATATCCGGTCATCATACAGTCCACTGCCAGCATATACCAGATCATCCTCCGGACATCTCCTCCTCTGTTGAGCCAGGTAATCAGAGCAAGGATCAGACCGGCGACAAGAGCTTCTCCCACCGTGATCCCCCAGAGCCGTCCGTAAAACAAAAACTTTTTCCTGTTCATCCTAAGCCTCCTCACCGCAGAGCGCCACAAACACCTTCTCAAGGTTCATGGGCTGGACAGTCACCTCTGCATCCGGAAGCTCCTGTCCCGGTTTCAGGCGGACCATCACGCTCTTGCTCCGGCCCAACTGCTCCTCATAGTGCTTTTCCAGTCCTTCTGTGGCCCGGTCTACCTCCTCCGCCTTTCCGGAGATATGGAGGCAGGACTCCAGAAGCTCCTCGGTATTTTCCTTCAAAAGTAGCTTTCCTTCCTTTAAGATAATGACCTCCTCAAAGAGATCTGCCGCCTCTTCCATGATATGCGTAGAGACCACGAAAGTCCTGCCTGTTTCTGTAAATTCTTCGAGAAGAATCCGATAAAACTGCTCTCTCGCCACCACATCCAGGCCGGAAACCGGCTCGTCCAGGAAGGTGAAATCCGCCTTGCTGGCCAGAGCCACGATGATCGTCACCATGGAGACCATACCTTTGCTCAGTTTTCCAATCTTCTGCTTCACATCCAGATGAAATTTCCGGATCAGTTCGTCTGCCAGTTCCTGGTCCCAGTGTGGCAGATAGACAGAAGCGGTCCGAAGATAATCTTTCACCTTCGTAGCTGAGAGCGCCGTATTTTTCCCCACGTTCAGTTCTCTGGAAAAACAGATATGACTCAGAGCCTTTTCATTTTCCCAGACGGAAAGCCTGCCCTCCTCCGTTTCCAGAACGACGCTGCCCTCACTCGGCGGATTCTGGGCGCTTAAGATGGACAGAAGCGTCGTTTTTCCAGCTCCGTTCCGGCCGATGAGACCGTAGATCTTGCCTTTTGCCAGAGTCAGGTTCACACTGTCAAGCGCATCCTTTGATTTATAATTTTTCGTGATATTTTCACAGATCAGCTGTTCCATACGTTCCTCCATTTTCCTCCGGTTCTCAGCCCTTCTCCGGTGTCTTCTTTTCCGTTTCTCCCGCGTCGGCGATCATCTCGATGAGTTCTTTTCTCGAAATTCCCAGAGATGCCGCCTCCGATAGAAGCCCCTTGATATAATCGTCAAAAAAATGTTCTTTTCTCTTTTTCATGATCGCTGCCTTTGCCCCCTCTGCGACAAACATTCCGATTCCTCTTTTTTTATACAAAATCCCTTCCTCCACCAGAAGATTGATTCCCTTGGCTGCTGTGGCCGGATTGATGGCATACAGCTTTGCCAGCTCATTGGTGCTCGGTACCCGCTCTTCTTCCAGAAGGATATCTCTCAGAATATCCCGCTCGATCATCTCTTTGATCTGCAGATAGATCGATTTCTCCTGGTTTAAGATTTCCTGCAAGGATTTCACTTCCTTTCCCTTGGTTGTGTTGTTCATTACTTATGTAACTAACCATATCACCTGTTTTTCACCCTGTCAAGAGTTTTTTTAATGTCGTTTTCTGTTGATTTTGTCCGTATTTCTGTGGTAAGATTTAACTATCTATGACACAAAGGGTGAGATTATGAAAAAACTGCTTCAGGAACTGTCTGTTTTTCAACATTTTTCAGATATTGGTCTTTTTGTTCTGTCGGACCAGGATTTTCACATTTTATACTGCAACGAATATATGGAAAAAAACGCAGGGTTTCACGTCGGAGAACGCCCCTGCTATTTCTGCTGCAGCCAGACAACTCCCTGCGGAGCCTGTCCTGTGCGGAAGCTTCAGGAAGATCCCTCTCTTTCCGAATGTTCTTCTGTCCAGTTTCACTCCCAGCTTCACTGTGCCTTTGACCTGACGGCCCATCGGACGGCGCTTTCCGACGGAACCCCGGTCTATCTGGGCCTGGCCAAGCCCCATATGTATCTCAATGAAGAAAAAGAAGCCCTCGAAGAACGAATCGAGCATGACGAGCTCACCGGCGCCCTGACCCGCCCTGCCTTCTGCTGTCATACCTCAAAGCTGCTTAAAAGTCATCCGGAGACGGAGTACACCATCGTCCGGACCGATATTTACGGACTTCGTATGATCAACGATCTGTTTCAGAGCCAGGCCGGCGATGCCCTTTTGCATGATTTCTATGAATCTGTTTTGAAACATTTAAAACCGGGGGACACCTGCGGCCGGTTTTATGCGGATTCCTTCTGCATCTGCACTTCCATGGACCGTGAGGAAATCCTGGACTTTATGGAACAGCTCCAGCATGATATGGACCATTATCCACTGGCCTTTCATATTTCCCTTTATTTCGGGATCTGTCCTGTCTACGACCGGAACATGCCGCCCTATCAGCTGGCAGATTTCGCCAAAATGGCTCTTCAGAAGGCCCGCACTTCCTACAGCCAGCCTTTCTCGATCTTCAACGAGGAGTTCCGTCAGCAGATCACCCGGGAGCAGACCCTGATCCAGTCCATGGAGCCTTCCCTGAAAAACGGCGACTTTGTCCCCTATTTTCAGCCTTTCTTCGATATCCGGACCAAGAGTATCGTCGGAGCCGAGGTGCTGGTTCGCTGGAATCACCCCATCTACGGAATGATCTCCCCTGCCAGCTTTATCCCGGTTTTTGAGAAAAACGGCTTCATCATCCAGCTGGACCAGTATATCTGGGAGGAAGCCGCCAGACTGCTCTGGCGCCGAAAAAAAGAGGGCAGAAAAAGGATTCCCTTCTCCGTAAATGTATCCAGAGCTCATATTTTTGATGAAGATTTTGAACCTTTTCTTTTAGGTCTCATGGAAAAATATGAGCTGGATCCCGGCGCTTTCGGCCTGGAGCTCACGGAGAGCGTCTATGTGGAGAGCCAGGACACAATGGCAGAGGCTGTCGCCCGGCTTCAGAAAAAGGGCTTCCGCTTCCTGATGGATGATTTCGGTTCCGGCTATTCTTCCTTAAGCGTTCTCAAGGACTGCCCGATGGATGTGCTGAAAATCGACATGACTTTCGTCAGGGACATTCTGGAAAGCCCCCGCTCGCAGATCATCCTCTCCGAGATCATCCACATGATGCACCGCCTGAACCTTCCGATGATCGCCGAGGGTGTGGAAAATCCCGAGCAGACGAAACTTCTTAGGAACTGGGACTGCAACACGGTCCAGGGTTACTATTTTGCCCGACCCATGCCGGCGGAAGCTTTCGAAAAACTCATCGATGAGACACAGAGATAAAAAAATACGGCATAGTCGCTTTTTCTGACTATGCCGCATTTTTTATCTCTTTTTATCGGATCTCGTAAATACCGTTGGCCTTCATCTGGACGGAGGAGCTGAAAAATTTCTTCGCTACCTCGCAGAAATAGCCGGTGTCCTTGGTGCCTGCGGTCTCATAGGGAGAATGCATGGCCAGCTGCGGAAGGCCGATATCCACGGTGTTTAAGGAAACCTTCGTGTTGGCGATATTTCCCAGCGTGGAACCGCCTGCCATATCGGAGCGGTTGGTAAAGGTCTGGCAGGGTACGTTTACTTTCTCACAGAACAGTTTGAACACTGCTGCGGAAACCGCATCTGTGGTGTATTTCTGGTTGGCGTTGTATTTGATGACAATACCGCCGTTCATGGCCGGACGGTTGGTGGGATCTGCCAGGTCTGTGTGATTCGGATGGACCGCATGGGCATTGTCCGCAGAGATCATAAAGCTTCCTGCCACAGCGGAAAGGTAATCCTCCTCGGTTCTTCCCAGAGCCCCGTTTAACCGGCGCAGAGTGCTCTCCAGGAAGGTCGAAGCAGCGCCCTGTTTTGTACTGCTGCCCACTTCCTCATTGTCGAAAACGGCGCAGACCGGAACACTCTCGCCCGGAACTGCCCCGAGGAAGCCTTTCATGGAGGCAAAAGCGCACTGAAGATCGTCCAGGCGGCCGGCAGACAGGAACTCTTTTTCCAGGCCCCAGACGGTGCCTTTTACGCGGTTATAAAGGAAGAGATCTGTACTCAGGATATCCTCCTCCTTCACGCCGGCGTTCTCAGCCACCAGCTTCATGAGTTTTCCTTTGGAGGAGGCCTCGCCTACGATCGGAAGCATATCCTTCTGAATGTTGTATTTGTAGCCGCTGTTGGCTTCGCGATTCATGTGAATGGCCAGATTCGGGATCATGGCAAGATCCTGATCCAGGTTTACCAGACGGGTCTCAATGCCATTCTCTGTGCGGACTGCGATTCTTCCTGCAACAGAGAGGGGACGGTCAAACCAGGGGGCGCAAAGCATGCCGCCGTAACCCTCCACGTTCAATTTTGTATATTTGCCGTCGGCGTCCATCTCGGCATTTTCCTTGATCTTGAAGCTCGGGGAATCCGTATGGCTGCAGATCAGCTGGAAACCGGTGAAATCCTTCTTCGGCACAGAAAAAGCGATGATGGAGGAATCATTTCTCGTGACAAAATATTTTCCGCCCGGAACGATCTCCCACTTCTCACACTCCAGAAGTTCGCTGTAACCGGTGTCCTTAAGCATTTTTCTGAAATTTTCTACCGCCTGAAAACAGGTGGGGCTGTTATCCAGGAACTCGATGAGCTCCTGATTTACTGACTGACTCATGATATCCATCTTTCCTTCCTTAACATTTTTCGCAGTTATCAAAAACGTCTTTCTGCTTCTATAGTGTCAGGCAGATCTTCTCAAATCTCCCTGTTCATTCCCCTCATTTTCCCACGTTTCCACCGAACTGTCAACCGACAGATAAGGGCGGAAAAGGTCGCATCAGCGTCTTGACAAACGCTCCTGAATAGGATAGATATATTAGTAGAGAACATGTCGCTGGACGGGCTGTCCGGCGGCGTATTTTTGTCCGCAAAATGTCATTTTTAGGGGGATCTTACATCATGAAACAAACAGAAAAAACCGTGAACCAGATCACGGAGGGTATCATCTGGAAGCAGCTTCTCTATTTCTTCTTTCCCATTCTTCTGGGAACCTTTTTCCAGCAGCTTTACAACACGGCGGATGCCATGGTGGTGGGCCGGTTTGTCGGAAAAGAGGCTCTGGCCTGCGTGGGCGGCTCTTCCAGCCAGATCATTAACCTGATCGTCGGCTTCTTCGTTGGCCTTTCTTCCGGTGCGACGGTTATCATCGCCCAGTATTACGGGGCGCGCGATGAAAAAAATCTTCAGGATACTCTTCACACGGCCATTGCCTTTTCCATCGTGGGAAGCTTCGTGATCTCGATTCTGGGAATTGTGCTCTCCCCGATCATTCTGCGTCTCATGAACACACCGGAATATCTGATGGCAGATTCCCTGCTTTATCTTCGATTTTATTTCGGCGGAATTATTTTCATCTTTATCTATAACATTGGTTCCGGCATCCTGCGGGCGGTAGGCGATTCCAAAAATCCGCTGTATTTCCTGATCTTCTGCTGCTTCTGCAACATTTTCCTGGACCTTCTCCTGGTGATGGTCTTCCATATGGGAGTCCTCGGCGTGGCTCTTGGAACCCTGATCTCCCAGGCTTTAAGCTCCGTTCTGATCCTCCGGAATCTGATGCGGACCAAAGATATTTACCGGCTGGAGCTCCGCAAGATCCGCCTTCACGCAGCGCCCCTCTCCATGCTGCTGAAGATCGGCCTTCCTTCCGGCCTTCAGTCCACCATGTACAACATCGCCAACATGGTAATCCAGACCGCCCTGAACTCCTTCGGAACGGACACAATGGCCGCCTGGACCGCTTTCGGAAAGGTCGATTCCTTCTACTGGATGATCAGCAGCGCCTTCGGTGTCGCCATCACCACTTTCGTGGGCCAGAACTACGGTGCCGGAAAGATCGACCGTATGAAAAAGAGCGTCCGGGTCTGCTTTTGTATGGATCTTGCCACAGCGCTCACCCTGTCAGCGCTCATGTATCTTTTCCTTGGAAAATTCCTGCTGTCGCTCTTTACCACCGATGCAGAGGTTCTTTCGATCGGTGTACGGATCATGCAGATCATTGTCCCTGCCTATGCGCCCTTCGTCTTCATCGAGATCTTCTCCGGAGCACTTCGCGGAGCCGGCAATGTGCTGATCCCCATGCTCCTGACCTGCGGCGGTATCTGCGTCACCCGAATACTCTGGATCTTCTTCTTCGTTCCGAGTCACCGGGCTGTGGAGACTATTATCTTCTCCTACCCCGGATCCTGGGTACTGACAGCGACGTTGTTTATTTTGTATTTTGCGTTTTATACCAGAAGGCATTGGGGGCGCGGCGCGACTAGGGATTTAAAATAAAATGTAGGCTTTTGGAAAGCGTAGAGGAAATCGAGGGGGCGGCTCCAAAGCCGCTCGCCCCCTTCGAACCCCCATTGGCATTTTTAGAAAATAAGGGGCTTACGTCAGGCTGATGCATAGCGATAATATGGTATTTGATGTCTCATATTGAAATCCAACAATTCAAATCTTCAATATGAATAACAAAACACCATATCATCACTGCGTAACAGTATGACGTAAGCCCCTTATTTTCTAAAGCGGGCCCCCTCAAGTATGTTTTCCTCAGCTTTCCATCAAAGCTGCTCCCGGATATATCCGAGCAGCTCCCCTGAGGGATCACACTTATATTCCCAGAACATAATTCCCCCCATCCCCATTTCCTTGAGGTACTCAATCTTCCCTCCCAGGGACTCTTCATCTTCGTAGCTCACGAAGGTCTTTCCATCAAAAAGATACGGCACTTTTGCCACCTCGTCCCAGTATCTCACAAAACCATTCTTTCCGATCCAGTCGGCTTTGAGCTCCGCGTAGTCTCCGCCGTAGCCGCCAACGCTGTCGGCCTCCATTCCGAGTCCATGGCGGCAGCCTTCTCCTTTGACACCGTTCCACTGTCTGGAATAAAAAGGAACGCCCAGGATCAGTTTCTCCATGGGAACGCCAGCCTCATGGAAGGCTTTGACAGCCTTGTCCACGCAGACATCCAGAAGATTTCCCTCAGAGTGATAGAGGGCTGCATGGTGGCCGGTGACTTTCTGGAAGCCGCCCTGGAGGTCATAGGTCATGAGCTGTACATAGTCCAGATATTTGCTGGCTGCCTTCATATCAGTCTGAAGAGCAAAGTACACGTCGCCGCCCACAGCCACGGAAAGAGACTTCTCGCCCTCCATATGATTCAGAGACTCCCGGAGAGCCTTCAGAAGCAGCGTGTAATTTTCCTTATCATTGACATGGGAACCGATGCCGGCCAAAGAGGTTCCCGGGTACTCCCAGTCGATGTCGATGCCGTCCAGGCCGTAGGTTTCCACCAGAGAAACGGCGCTGACTGCAAAAAGGGCTCTTCCCTCCTCGGTTCTTGCCGCCTGGGAGAAACCGTCGGCTCCCCAGCCGCCCACAGACAGTACGATCTTAATGTCCGGGTTGATCTCCCGGATCTTCGGCAAATATTCTTCATTTCCGCAAGAATCCCAAACAACCCGGTGACGCTCAATGAGTCCGAAAGCAATATTGATGACATCCAGATTTTTAATATCCTGTTCTTTCAGTGTTCCAAGATCTTTTGTGCTTACATAGCCGATTACTTTTTTCATGTTCTATCCCTTCTGTTGTTATTCCTGCTCTTTCATTCTGGCAGGAGAGCCTGTACGCTCCGCTCTCCTGCCTCCCCCCAAAATACTTAGTCGTTACAGGTTACTACCTCGCCGTGACCCAGGTTGTAGGTGATCTCACCTTCCAGTTCCACCTTCAGAACCGTTGCAAAGGGATGCTCTTTCATACCCTCAGCCCAGATCCATAAGGTTCCCGGGATACCGCTCCAGGGAAGGGCTCCTGTATAGGAGAAACGAAGCTCCTCGCCTGTGTGGAGAACCGTTACCTTTTTCACCGGAGTCTTCACGCCCTTGACGCAGAGAGCCTCCCTCGGTGTGTCATAAACGAAGAGATAGATCGTCTTCTTGTCTGCGGAGAGCGTGCTTCCACCCAGGAACTGTGCGTAGTTCAGACCTTTTCCTGTGCCGTGTACGGCCTCGTCGTGATCGGCAATCCAGGTTCCAAGATCCTCGAGAACCTTCTCCTGTCTCTCATCCAGTGTACCATCCTCCTTCGGTCCCACGTCGAGAAGCATCCTTCCCCCCAGAGTGATGCAGTCGCAGAACATCCGGATGATCTGGCCGCTGGTCTTGTAATCGTTGTCAGACGGGCGGTAGCCCCAGGAATCGTTGATCGTGGTACAGAACTCCCACTCGCCTTCCGGTCCGTAGAGCGGGATTCCCTGCTCCGGAGTCTCGTAGTCGCCGTAGCCCTGCATACGGGAGTTCAGAATTACGTCCGGATTCAGGGAATGGAGATACTCCCGGAACTCTTTCATATGCCACTGGTTGGCGCTGCGCTCCCAGTCGCCGTCGAACCACAGAAGATCTACGGTACCGTAGTTGGTCATGAGCTCGCCCAGCTGATTATTGTTGAATTTCAGGAACTCCTCCCACTTTGCGGGATCTTCCTCGCCGCCTGCCGGTGAACCGTAAATATCGTTCAGGCAGTCTTCTCTCTTGGCTCCCTCCGGGTAAACGCTCCGGTATCTGGGATCAGACCAGTCGATCAGAGAATAGTAGATTCCGACTTTCATTCCTGCCTCACGGACAGCTTCCACATATTCTTTTACAAGGTCACGGCCTGCCGGTGTCTTTTTCAGCACGTTCAGGTCGCTGTATTTTGTGTCAAAAAGGGCCACGCCGTCGTGGTGTTTGGATGTCATTACCACATAGTCGGCTCCGGCTTTCTTAAAGAGAGCCGCCCACTTTTTCGGATCATATTTGGAAGCGGTGAAACCCTCGCACTGCTTCATATAATCCTCATAAGAAATGTTTCCGTTGTGGAAGGACCAGGATTCTGACACATCCCCCACTGCATAAATACCATAATGAATAAAAATTCCAAGTCGTGCTTTTCTGAACCAGTCCTGCATCATAATGCGCTGCTCTCCTTTCATGGAAAAAGGCATATTACTATAACTGTAATATGCCTTTTTAACTCGAACCTCATTGTTCATTCTATAAATCCCGGATCCGTTCCCAGTTCACCGGGATAGACCGGCTGCCCCCGCGATGGGCAAACCGGTCACAGGCTTACGCCCGGTTGTTTCAATTACTCAGCGATGGTGTCGATACCCTGAATGGACAGCCAGTCCTCAAGACCCAGAGCATACATGCCATCTACATATGCCTGCCATGTAGCGTCATCGTTGATATCCTGCTCGCCTGCTACGAACATAGCCTGCTGCTGCTCGAAGTAATCTCTGATAGCGGTACTGATATCTGCATAAGTATCAATGCTGTCCATATTGATCCAGTTTTCCTCGATCACACTCTCAGTCAGGTTCGGCTCATAAATCTTCTCTACGGCATCTTTCTCATCGTAGTCCGGATTTTCCTCTACCAGACGGAAGCCAGCCGGCATATATTTGGAAACTGCCTGCGGCCACAGGTTTGCCCAGGAATATTTCTCCTGATCCTCTTCGGACAGAGTGGATTTATCGATTACATGATAGCCGTCATCCTCTTTGGTAACGATGGTGCCAACCGGGCCGGTGGAAATTCCGATACCGTTCTCAAGAGAGAATGCATTGTCGAACCAGCGGCAGATCAGTTCCGGATCCTCTGCATTGTCGGTTACAACAACCTGGGTTCTGTATACGCTGAATCCAGTGGTATCACGCAGCCAGATACCGCCATTCTCGGTGTTCAGTACCGGCAGAACATCCCATACACTCTTCTCCGGTCCCTTTGCAATACCGGAGAACTCGTTGCTTCCGTAAGCGATGGATACGCCGTACAGATCTCTGCTTCCTTTTCCTTCCCAGGTAGAGCTGTCCTGTGTATAAAGCTCGGTATCGATCAGGCCTTTCTGATACATGCCGCTGAACCAGGAAAGGAACTCACGGTATTTGGAGCTGACACCGCCGTATACGGTCTCACCGTCAACAATTGCCAGACCTTTTTTGTTCATCGGCATTCCGAAGTAACCAGCCATTGCCTCGATGTGTTTGTTGTTCGGGTCTGTGGAGAACGGGATCTCATCGGTAGTGTCTCCGTTTCCATTGGCATCCTGATCTTTGAAGGCCTGAAGAACTGCCTCAAACTCATCGGTGGTAGTAGGCATCTCAAGACCCAGGTTCTCCAGCCACTGACCGTTGATGTACGGTGTATAGCCAACAAGATCATCCTCTACTACATAAGGAATGCTGTAGATATGTCCGTCCGGAGCAGTCATTTTCTCTCTGACACCCTTAAGGTTCAGGATCTCGGTGATCTTCGGGCAGGACTTCTCGAAGTATTCTTCCAGCGGAACAAATACACCCTGGTTTACGCCGTAGTTCAGGATCAGGTTATCGCTTAAGGTCCAGCCGGCGATGACGTCTGCATAGTCACCGGAGTTCAGATCCAGGTTCAGTCTCTCGGTAGCGGTCTCGTACGGGAACAGACGAAGTTCAACGTCTACATTGGTCTGTTTCTTCAGCTCATCCATCATTACGAACTCACCGGTAGCACTGGAATCATCTACGAACATAGAGAAGCTTGCATCTCCCTCATTCGCTACCAGCGGAAGCTCCTGGGTGGTCTCAGCAGTAGTTGCTGCGATAGTCGGATCCAGGTCTTCTGCCTTGGTGATCGGCTGACTCGCATCTGCCTCAGCTGCTGCTTCCGTAGCTGCTTCTGTAGCTGCTTCTGTAGTTGCTTCTGTAGTAACTTCTGTGGTTTCCTCGGTGGAATCACTTGCTGCTGCGGGCATTGCCATGCTTAAGATCATGGAAGCTGCCAGTAAAGCGACAACGGTTTTTCTTTTCATTGTTTTGTCCTCCTCATAATAAAATGTTCCATTTATCATACCGCCCGACGTCTTTATGGGATGACCGGGGTTGTACTGCCAGACGCCGGCGGAAAATAAATCGTTAAAAGTTTCCGGTGTATCAGCCCTTTACGGAACCGATCATAACACCTTTTACAAAATGCTTCTGTACCAGCGGATACATGATCAGGACCGGCACACTACTGATGATGATCAGAGAATATTTCATAACATCAATGAGCTGCTGCTGTTCCTGCAGGGCTGCACGGGCTGCAGCAGTGGTAGCCGTCTGTGAAAGAGCCGTCTGGTTAGTGATCAGGATGTTTCTCAGTACCAGCTGTAAGGGGTACTTATCCTGATCGGAAATATAAAGCAGAGCTGAGAAATAGCTGTTCCAGTGGCCAACTCCATAATAGAGGACCATGATCGCGATGATCGCTTTGGACAGCGGCAGTGCGATCTGGAAGAAGAATCTGGACTGCGTACAGCCATCGATCTCACCCGCCTCATAAAGCTCCTCGGAAATATTAGATTTGAAGAAAGTTCTTGCCACGATCATGTTGTAAACACTTAAGCAGCCCGGAAGCACCAGCGCCCAGATCGTATTCAGCAGCTGCATGTTTTTAACAACCAGGTAGGTCGGGATCATTCCGCCGCCGAAGAACATCGTGATCATGTAAAATATGGTGATCGGTTTCTTTCCGGAGAAATTGTCACGGGAAAGCGCATAAGCGGTGGGAAGGGTAACTGCCAGGTTTACACAGACACCAACGAAGGTGATCACGATGGAGTTGAAGAAGCCCCGCATGACCTGACTGTTTTTGAATACCTCTGCATATCCCTTCAAGGTAAAACCAATGGGACGGAGCAGAACCTTACCGGCAGATACAGCTGTCGGATCGCTGAAGGAAGAAATAATAACCCAGTAAAGCGGATAGGCCACAACAAACAGGATCAGCGTCAGGATGATGAAGATGACCGTATCGAAGATCACATCTTCCCTGCATCGCTTTACAGGTTTTGTTTTCATATTGTAATTTTCTTTTTTCATGTTCAGTTTCCTCCTACCACAGACTGTTTCCTGACATCTTATCGGATGCCTTATTCACAATGATCAGCAGCACCAGGTTTACAACGGTGTTGAAAAGACCAATGGCTGTGGAGTATGACATATCATTGTTTACCAGACCAACCTTATATACATAAGTGGAAATGATCTCGGATACGCTTCCGTTCAGGCTGTTCTGCAGAAGGTAAGCCTTCTCAAATCCGATGGAAAGGATGCTTCCGCAGTTCATGATCAGAAGGATCGTTGCTGTCGGAAGGATAGACGGAAGATCGATATAACGGATCAGCTGGAACTTGGTCGCTCCGTCAACCTTTGCCGCTTCATGAAGCTCCGGACTAATGCCCGCCAGAGCCGCAAAGTAGATAACAGAACTCCATCCGGTACTCTGCCATACGCCGGTCCATACATAAATGTGTCTCCAGTACTCTTTCTTCGCCATGAAGTTCACGGCATCAATGCCCATGGATTTCATGATCTGGTTGATGACACCGATCGACGGTGAAAGGAACAGGGTGATCATACCACACATAACTACAGTAGAAATGAAGTTCGGCGCGTAGGTTACGGTCTGAATGACTTTACGGTATTTTTTGAACCGGAGAGAGTTCAGCATCAGAGCCAGGATGATCGGAAGTGGGAAAGATACGAGCAGTCCATACAGACTCAGGATCAACGTGTTCTTGATCGTCGTTCCGAAATACGGGGATGAGAAGAACCTCTGGAAGTAGTAAAGACCTACCCACGGGCTTCCCAGGATACCGGCTTTCGCATTGTACCTCCGGAAGGCCAGCTGAATACCGTACATGGGAATGTAGCTGAAAATAAAGGTCAGCACCACACCCGGCACACAGAACAGCCAGAGCGACAGATCTCTCTTGAAAGCTCTGACCGTACGGCCTTTCTTTTTCACTTTGGTTTGATTTGCTTTCATGTGTTTCTCCTCCTTTATGGATTTGTGTTGCTTTTGTAACTGCCCTCCGGCACCGTACTCCGTTAAGTGAACATTATGAACATTCTTGTTTTGTATTCTCTTTAGCAAATATATTGTTTTGTATAATGTTACCAATCCAGTTTACATTTTTTGTGGATTACTAGGGCTTTTGTTGTTTTTATTTTAAGTTTTAGTTCACTTTTTGTCAACTACATTTTATCACTTCTTTATACTTTTTGGTATTTTTCACAAATTCAATTATCGTTTTTTCACTATATTGCCCAAAGAAATTTTTAAAAATAAGGCGTAAAGAAATTTTTACGCTTCTTTGCGCCCGTTTTTCTTGATATTTTAACAGTTTCAACTGTTTTGTTCACTTGTTTTTTTTATATTATCGCATTCTTTTGAACATGTCAACTGGAAATTTAAGCAAATGCCATGGTATCTGCACACGTTAAAGTATCACTTCTTCCTTCCAGCACTCATCTTTTCCTTCCGTGAGCATCAGAAGCACCCGGTCCGCCCGGTCTGTTCTCCGCCCCGGCACCTTCACCGGATCAAGCGCACTTCTTTTTACCGTCAGGGAAACTTCTTTTTCTTCTCCTGCCTTCAGTTCTACTCTCGTGAAAGCCTTCAGCTCCTTCACTCTTGGAACGGGACTTCCCTGCAGCCGGCGGCTGAAAAGCAGGGGAACTGCCGTCCCTTCCTGGTCTCCGGTATTTTTTATCCGGAAGCTTACCCGGATCCCGCTATCCACATCCAAATGCTTTTCCTCTGTTTCCACAAAAGCAGTCCTGACATCAGAAATGGAAAATCCCGTATAACTCAAGCCCTCGCCGAAGGTGTGGAGAGGCAGGCTTTCCATATCCCGATAGGCCGCAGTGGAAGAAGACCTGGAGTTGTAATAGACAGGAAGCTGTCCGACATGACGCGGAAGAGAGGCCGGCAGTCTGCCGGAAGGACAGCAGGTTCCATAAACCAGGTCTGCCAGGGCTTTTCCTCCCATGGGTCCCGGATAGAAAGAATAAAGCACCGCATCGGAAGCTTTTTCGATCTCTTCGATACAGTAAGGTCTTCCAGCGATCAGAAGCACCACAAGAGGTTTTCCCAGTTTGGAAAGCTCCAGGATCAGTTCCTCCTGGGCAGCCGGAATATGGCACATGGCGCTGTCCATACCCTCGCCGCAGTCCATAGAAAGGCTTCCGCTCTCTTTGGAGACGGCTCCGTTTCCATCAAAAACTGCTCCACCGAAACGGGAGGAGGAACCGCCTGCTGCCACCACGATAACATCGCTCTCTTTCGCAAGTTTCAGCGCCTTCTCAAGCTCCGCCCCGTCGGCCTGATTGAAGCCGGAACCCATCGCATATTCCACAGAAACACCTTCCGGAGCCTCGTTTTTCATTCCGGAAAGAACGGTCACACAGGAGCTCTCCGGCATGGGCGGGGTATAATCTCCCAGCATCGCATAACGGTCAGCCGCATGGTAGCCGATGAGGGCAATCTTCTTATAATGATCCTTCAGCGGAAGAACCTGCTTTTCATTTTTCAGAAGGACGGCGGACTCTCTGGCCAGTTTTAAGGATGCCGCGTTGATGCCTGCCTCCTCAGCTTCGAGCATGTTTTCTTCCATATAAGGATGTTCGAAAAGACCGCGCTTAAATTTCAGCTCCAGCACACGGAGAACAGCCTCGTCCAGAAGTTTCTCATCCACAAGTCCTTTCTCCACAGCCTCGCCGAGTCTGGAGAAGGATTCGTCCCAGAGTCCCACGTCCACGCCGGCTTTGAGGGCGGTGGCTCCCGCATGAAGAGTATCTCCCTCGGTATTTTTAAGGAAGTCCACAGCCAGACCGTCTGCCATGACAATGCCCTGAAAGCCCATCTCTTCCCGGAGTACATCTCTTAAAAGCCAAGGGTTGCTGTGACAGTAAACGCCGTCGATCTCATTATAGGCAGCCATAACGCCGTCCACACCGGCATCACAGCAAGCCTGCATGGCGGGAAAATGGATCTCCCGGAGTTCCTGCTCGCCGATTCTCGCTGCGCTGGCATTAACCCCGCCGGTGGTCTCGCCCTGGCCGCAGAAATGCTTGGCCACGCAACTCACGCCCTCGGACTGCATGCCGGTGACGGCCGCCGCTGCCATCCGGGAGGAAAGATAGGGATCCTCGGAATAGCACTCCTCGCTTCTTCCCCATCTCGGGTCCCGGAGCATATCGAGAGCAGACATGAGCGCCAGCTCCACATGACCGGATTTCAGCTGACGTCCGCAGGCCTCGTAGCCTTCCTTTAAAGCCTCCGGATCAAAGGTGGCTCCCGCTGCAAGGTTGACCGGGAGCAGACCGCCGCCCAGAGCCTGATGGCCGTGAGGGCACTCGCTGCTCATCATCACCGGGATTCCCAGCCTGGAATGGTCCAGCACATATTTCTGCAGGGCATTGTAGGCTTTCCTGGAAAGACCGGTCGTGATGCCCGTGTTCTCATCTTTATCCGCCCAGGGATCTGCCCGGTAAAAACCGTACAGAACGCCCAGGCCCCCCATTTTTTCCACTTCCTCGCGGAACTCCTCGGTAAAGGTAACGTTCTCGCCGTCTCTTTCATAAATACGGAAACCGTAGAGCCGCTGGTTCAGCTGGCCTACCTTTTCCTTCAGTGTCATTTTTTCCAGAAGATCCTCTGCTCTTTCTCTGGGAGAGAGGGCCGCGTCCTGATATTTTTCCATGCTTCTCCTCTTTCTGCGCTCCAGGCGCTTCATATGATGGTGTCATCATACCCTTTTTTTAAAAATATGTCCACAAGAAATTTTTTTCGTTCATTTTGTTGTTTTTCCGGCAACAAAATGTTATGATATTCTCATGTATTGGCTGTTTTCTAACGTTCAGTTTTTGCAGCCCTGAACATTTCCAAAAATGAAGAAGAGAGGTATTTCACAATGAGTCAGATTCGTATTCCTATCCCGGCCGTAGACTTCCAGCCGCCCGTCTACATCTGCCGCAGAGCAACGAAACCCTTCCACCTGGACGGAAACATCAACAAACCCTTCTGGGAGGACGCTCCCTTCACCGACGCTTTCCTCGATATCGAGGGCAGCCACATGCCTACCCCCCGCTTCCTCACCCGAGCAAAGATGCTCTGGGATGACGAAAATTTCTACTTTGGCACACAGCTCGACGGAAATGAGATCTGGGGCCATGTGACCAAACGGGACGATATCATTTTCCAGGACAACGATTTCGAGATCTTCATCGACCCGGATTCCGATACCGCCCAGTACTATGAGTTCGAGATGAACGTGCTGAACACCGTCTGGGATCTCTTCCTGCCGGTGGCTTACCGCGACAACGGCGACGCTCTGAACGGCTACGATATCCACGGCCTTCAGACGGCTGTCCATGTGGAGGGCTCCATCAACGATCCCGATGCAGAAAACAAGACCTGGAGCGTCGAGGTAGTGATCCCCTTCGCAGCCATCACCGAATGTCTGAAGGACCGCCGCGCTCCGAAAGACGGCGAGTATTACCGTATAAACTTCTCCCGCGTGCAGTGGAAGACCGATATCATTGAACACTCCTATCAGAAACGCACCGATGAGAACGGAAAAATCCTTCCCGAGGACAACTGGGTATGGGCACCGACCGGCGTCATCAACATCCACTATCCGGAGCAGTGGGGCTTCGTCTTCTTCTCTGAGGACGCTGCCCGCAGCGATTACGCGATTCCCGAGGACGAGTACCGGAAATGGGAGCTCCGCAAATGTTACTATGCCGAGCAGATCCTTCTGGATACAAAAGGAAGCTTCAGCAATGACCTGAACGAGCTCAAAGAAACGCTGAAAGCTTACGCTCCCAACGAGGCAAACGTTTCCCTTCGCGGGGATCTTCCGATCACCGTGGAAACCACCAGCCGCACCTTCCTGCTCTCCTGCCCCTCCGCTGACGACGCTTATGTGCTCCTTCTCCATTCCAACGGAAAAGTGGAGCGCGTGCTGAAAGGATCCGCTGCCGTATGAAAAAAGTAACCCTCCAGGAGATCGCCGCTTCCCTCGGCATCTCCAGAACCACCGTGTGGAAGGTTTTCAGCGGCCACGAGGGAGTTTCCGACTCCCTCAAGAGCCGGATCATCGCCAAAGCCCAGGAGCTCGGTTATGAATTTCCTGAGAACTTTCAGTTCACCCCGCTGGCGGACGAACAGCCCCCGGTAAACATCGCCGTGGCTGTCTGCCGCCCCGAGACTTCTCTTTTCTGGATGAACATCATCCACCAGATCGCGAAGGAATTCACTTCCCGGAACATCAATCTGGTCTATGTGTATCTTCCCACCTCCATCGATGAAACTTACGTCCTTCCGGCTGCCCTCACCGGCGGTACCGCCAACGGAATGATCGTGCTTAATGTATACAATCAGCGGCTTCTCCATCTGCTGGCCGAGGCCCGGATCCCCAAGGTCTTTCTGGATACGGCAGATTCCGTACCGCCGGAGGAGCTAAACGGCGATATGATCCTCATGGAGAACAAGAACAGTGTATACAAGATCACCAGTCATATGATCGAGCAGGGCCGCCAGTCCTTCGGCTTCATTGGTGATATCTCCTATGCAAAATCCAACCACCAGCGTTATGACGGATTTCTGAAAGCCCTGGATGATCATGGCCTCTCTCTGGATCCTTCCATGACCCTGACCACTCCCATCGGCATCGATACTTATAAAGAAGAAATCGAGAGCTTCCTCGACAGCCTTCCGAAAATGCCCGATGCCTTCGTCTGTGCCAACGACCATGTGGGCTGTATCCTGCTCCAGCTTCTGGAAAAGCGCGGACTTCGGATCCCGCAGGATATCGCAGTCTCCGGTTTTGACAAGAATATCGAAAATCCGCTCTCGGAAAGCCTCACCACTGCAGAGGTTCCCACTATGGGATTGGGACTTCGTCTGGCCACCCAGATCCTTTTCCGGATCCAGCATCCTGATGACCCCTTTGAAGTCATTTATCTGGCCACCAAGGTACTCTTCTGTTCTTCTACAGAATCATAATGCCAGCGGATTTTTTCCTGTTATCAGAAACAGCTGCTTCCCGATGCCCAGTAAGCATCGGGAAGCAGCTGTTTCTTTATTTCTGAGACCCTTTCATCTGCAGACGCAGAGTCAGTATCTCGTAAGGAAACGGTATGATCCGTCACCTCCAGTTTTCTTTCTTCTACCGGATTTTCCAGAAGGTCTGTCTCCAGGGCTTCGCAAAGCTTTCCGGCAGAGGCCAGAGTCACTGGTGTTCTGGAATTGTTGACCTCGTAGAGGCGGACGATGATGCCGTCGCCGTCCTCGGCCTTCTTCACAGTCTCAAGAACCACATTTGCCTTATCCACACTTAAGAAAGACCAGTTTTCCTTTGCGGCAGCGCCTTTGACAGCTCTTGCCTTCACGTTCAGGTTCAGTGCCTTCTGAACGGTGCCGCCCTCTTTCCAGGTTCCTGCATGAGGATAAAGGGAATAGGTGAAGAAATGCTCTTCCTGGTCGGTGTGCGGGTTGGGCTCGGTACCGGACTTGATGAGGGTCTGGGTCATGACACGATGTTTCATGGAGAAACCGTATTTGCAGTCGTTCATCAGGCTGACACCGTAATTTCCCTCGGAAAGGTCTGCCCATTTGTGACCGCATACCTCGAATTTTGCCATATCCCAGCTGGTATTCTCGTGGATCTTTCTCGTGAGGTTACCAAACTGGATATCGTAGGTGGCCTCGTCTGTATGCACGTCTACCGGGAAGTGTACTTTCAGCAGATGCTCGCTGAGCTTCCAGTCCACATAGGTCTCGAAATCGATTCTTCTGTCCTCGCCGTAGAAATGAATCTTCTGACGGATCACGGTGCCCATGAGCTCTCTCTCTACCTGAAGCGTTGCCCGTACCGGGCCCTTCTCCAGCCACTCCATGGAGCGCACATTTTCCACGCGCCAGGATTTTTCCTGATGGAAAATATCTGTGTTCCAGTTGCTGTAGCAGAGCGGTTTGTCCTCGTAAATCCGAAGCTCGTTTCCAACCTTACCCTCCTGAAGCACCTGGCGGTCGTTTTCCTTATCGAAAAGGGAGGTGAACTCGCCCTGATCGTTGATGACGATGCTGTAGAAGGGAGTCTCCAGGGAGAAGCCGCCCTCCGGACGCTCTGAAATCTCAAAAGTCTCTTTTTTCGGAGCTGCCTCTGCGTTTCGAAGAACCACATAGCCCTTGGAAGGAATGCCTTTTACATAGGTAACGGCGCCCTCTGCCGTCTTCTGAATCGGGTAAACAGCCACGCCGTCGGTGAGAGCGCTGCCATCGAAAGCGGGAAGCTCCACCAGGTCGTTTCTCTCATAACCCAGGGTGTTCCAGATCGTAACAGCCTCTTCCTTCTCATCGGTGAGGTAGGACAGGCGCTCGTCGATCAGCTCTTTGGAGGTCTTCTCGATATCAGCGTACTCTTTTTTCGTCTGGTCGTATACTTCTTTAATAGAAGAACCCGGCAGAATATCGTGGAACTGGTTCGTGAGGATCATCTCCCACATGCGGTCCAGTTCGCTCTTCGGGTAAGCGGGAGCCTCTTTTCCGGCCAGCTCTGCCAGAACGGAGAGGAGTTCCAGCTCCATCATCGCATACTCGCTCTTACGGTTGGAGCGTTTGTTTCTTGCCATGGAGGTGTAGGTTCCGCGATGGTACTCAAAGTAGAGCTCGCCTACCCACTCAGGCAGTCTCTTGTTGTCCTTCACGCGCTCCCAGAGCTCGTCGAAATACTGACCGGCAAAGGCCTGACGGACTTTCGGAATGCCCTTGATGCCTTTGTCCATACGACCGGACATTTCCATCATATCTCTGGTCGGGCCGCCGCCGCCGTCGCCGTAACCGAAGCACACGAGAATATCGTTGTTGATATCCTTATTCTGATAGCGGTGCCAGCCGCCCATGATAGCATCCGGATGAAGCATGCCGTTATAAGTGGTGAAGAAGCTGGTCTCGGGCTGACCGACTCCCAGGGTCGTGATCAGATGGGTAAAGATCCGGCTTCCGTCGATTCCCTCCCACATGAAGCTGTCATAAGGGTGTTTGTCGAACTCGTTCCAGGCAAGCTTCGTGGTCATAAAATACTCGATGCCACATTTTTTCATAATCTGGGGAAGAGCTGCGCTGTAGCCGAATACGTCCGGCAGCCAGAGGATCTTGTTCTCCACGTCAAACTCTTCTTTGAAAAATCTCTTTCCGAACTGGAACTGGCGAACCAGTGACTCTCCGGAGGTCAAGTTGCAGTCAGCTTCCACCCACATGCCGCCTTCCGGCTCCCAGCGTCCCTCTTTGACGCGGTCTTTGATCCGCTGGTACATCTCGGGATGGCGCTCTTTTACAAAAGAATAGAGCTTGGGCTGGCTGGACATGAAATGATAGTCCGGGTACTCCTCCATGAGTTTCAGCACAGTGGCAAAGCTGCGACAGGATTTCTGGCGCACCTGATCGATGGTCCAGAGCCAGGCCACATCAATGTGGGTATGGCCGATGCAGGTCGCGATAACCTCGTCGTAACCGCCCATTTTCTCATAGATGGCTTCCTGCACATGAGCCTCTGCAGCTTCCACGGAAGCGTAAAACTCTTTGCTGTAGGGCATCCGAAGGTCCAGAAGGTTGATGGTGTCGGTGAGGGCGGTCTCAAGATCCAGACGGATCTTATCATCCTCTTTCATACGGTTCAGGCCGTACATGGGAACTGCAATGTCATAGTAAGCTTTCCGAAGCTTGCGGTCATGCTCCTCCAGATCCACAATGAGATGGAACTCGTCGTGGAGGGTTCCGGTATAGGACTGAAGATCCATGCGGAAGGTCTCGCCTGCTTTCGCGTTGGCTTTTACAAAAACCTCACGATGATTGATGTCGAGTCCCTGGATTACCTGGCCGTTGATGAAAAGGAGGAACTGGGGGTTCCGTCCGTCATCCCAGTCGTTCAGGCCGGTGTGAATCCGAAGCCAGAGCTCTTTTCCGTCAAAGCTTTCCGGAACTGTCACTTCTGTCCGGAACCAGTAATGGCGGTCCGGGCCGTACCAGTGATCTTTTCCCATGTCAAAATTTTTCCACTCGCCCGGGGCAGCGTCAGCCTCCGTCGGAGTGATAAAGCATCCTTCTTTGACCCGCATGCTGTCCAGATGCACTTTCTGCACGATGGACCAGCCCTTCAGCTGATTGCAAATCAGATTTACCCGCTCTTTGGCAAATTTAATCATTTCAATATCTCCTGAGGACGTTCAGCGCAGCAGGCCACAGACCCGCGCATTTCATGCGCTATCGCTGCTTTCGCAGCTTCTGTCTGAGGCTAATGGGTCTACATTCCATTTCGGTCCGCGCTAAACGAGTCCCACTGGGACTCAGCGCCGTTCCGCCCATTACAAAAAGGAAATTCAGCCTACTGCAAACAAGTTTGCATAGTCTGATTTTCCTTTTTTGCTAATGCTCTGAACTGTTATGCTAGATTATAAGCTGTTCTCTTTCATATAGCTGATGAGTTCGTCTACGGTGGTGAAAGCCAGACCGGTTACGCTGTCAGCGCAGCCATAGTAGATGGCGATTCTTCCGGTATCAGCGTCAGCCAAGGTAGCACAGGGGAATACCACGTTCGGAACGTCGCCCATGCACTCATAGGGCATGATCGGAGCCATGATGTAATCTTTGGAACGATATTTCACTTTCCAGGGCTCGTCGATGTCCAGAAGAGCGCATCCCATGCGGTATACATAGCCGTTGCAGGTGGTCAGTACGCCGTGATAGATCAGCAGCCATCCCTCGTCGGTCTCGATGGGAACGGGGCCTGCACCGATCTTGGTGCTCTGCCATGCGGAAGCGTCTCCCTTGTAAGCGCCCATCATGTAACGATGATGTCCCCAGAACTCCATATCCTTACTCTGGCTTACGAAGATATCGCCGAAGGGAGTATGGCCGGTATCGCTGGGACGGCTCATCATCATGTAGTAGCCGTTGATTTTTCTCGGGAAGAGAACGCCGTTACGGTTGAAGGGGATGAAAGCATTCTCCAGCTGGATGAATTTCTTGAAGTCGTAGGTGTAAGCCACACCGATAGTCGGGCCATGGTAACCGTTGCACCAGGTCACATAGTATCTGTCGTCGATCTTGCAGACTCTGGGGTCATAACGGTACTCACGTTTCAGGATCTCCGGATCTGCTCCCTCGAATTTTACCGGTTCGTCCTCGATGGTCCAGTTGATTCCGTCTTTACTTCTTCCAACAAAGATGTCCATGCTGATGGAACGGCTGTCGCAACGGAATACGCCGATGTAGCCATCCTCAAAGGGAACAACTGCGCTGTTGAAAATGCTGTTGGAGCGTTTCTGCTCGTAGCGGCCGATGATCGGGTTTGCGTCATAACGCCATACCGGCATTTTCTCTCCGGCGGGCTTGTCCTGCCAGGGCATGTTCGGCAGGCTGGTGCCAATAATCTTAGTCATAGGTATTTTCCTCCGTTTGGTTGTTATAAGGTAATATTTATACTTTTTTTTGAAAAAGTCAAGTACTTTTGTTCAATTTTGTAAACTTTTTTTCTTTCTGTGTTCACAGAGCTTTTCATACAGGAGCAATATACGCTTTCCATTGTTCTAAAATAGCTTGATAAATCCGGAGATTTTCCGGTTTTCAGAAATGTTGACTTTTTTGTTCATAAAAAGAGAATGCCGCTTTTCCAGATATATTTTCCAAATCAGGGCTGTAGGTCCGATTTGACCGCATATTGGAAAATGTCAAATGCGGTTATGGAAAATCGAGTGATCTATTGACTGCAAAGTTCAAAAATGTCAAATGCAGTCATGCAAAACCAGGGGATTCGTTGACCGCATTTCCCTGAACAAAATCAAAGCCCTGCTCCGACCTCTAAAATGGTTATTTTTCAAAAAGAAAACTGCCGCACAATCATCAAAATAGATAACTGAGCGGCAGTCCTCTCCCATTTCCTATTTTATTCTGCTCTCATGAGCACTTTCAGCACGCGCTCCACACAAACTTCCAGATCTTTTCTCGTGATGAGTCCTTTCTCCAGGGCTTCCATCAGGCGCTCCGGGTAGCCGGTTCCCATCTTGATATCGTTTCCGGCCAGAGTCTCTTTGTAGTGCTCGCCCTTGGTCCACCAATCGGTGGTCACAAGGCCGTTGAAGCCCCACTCGTCACGGAGGATTCCGGTGAGAAGGTCTTTGTTCTCGGAAGCACGATGACCGTTGATAAGGTTGTAAGAGGACATGATTGCCCAGGGATCTGCTTTTTTCACGATGATCTCGAAGGCTTTCAGGTAGATCTCACGGATCGCACGCTCGGAAACGCGGGAGTCGCTGTTTTTCCGGTTGGTCTCCTTGTTGTTGCAGGCAAAATGTTTCACAGTGGCGCCGATCTTCTGAGACTGGATGCCTAAGACCATGGCGGAAGCCATCTCTCCGGCCAGATACGGATCCTCGGAGTAATACTCGAAGTTACGGCCGCAAAGCGGGCTTCTGTGAATATTTACAGCCGGGGTCAGCCAGAAGGAAATGTTGTTCTCCTTGACCTCTTTGGCTGCTGCCGCTCCCACCTCTTCCACAAGGCTGCGGTTCCAGGTGCAGGCCAGCATCGTGGAACAGGGCCATGCGGTCGTGCAGACGCCGCACTGAGGAGCGATACGAAGGCCGGCAGGGCCGTCGGCTGTCATGAAGTTCGGCACGCCGTACTCCGGCAGATTTCCGAAGCCGAAGGTGTTTGCCACGCCGGTGTTCGGCTGGCCGCCCAGAAGTTCTGCAAGCTCCAGATCTGTAAGCTGCGCCATAAATTCATCCAGGGAAGCTCTGCCTTCTGCCACATCGATGAGCATGATCTTTTTCTCTGGTGTTTCGCTCCAGAGCTTATAGCGGGCTCTTGCCCGTACTGCCGGTGCATCGCCCTCTGGATTGTGATCGGGCCAGCCAAGGCCGTTCTCCATGAAATCGTTGGGTGTTCTCTGGGGCAGTTCCTCGAAGCTTCCGTCAGCCAGCAGTCTCTTCGGCAGCTGAGAAGGAGCCATTTTCTCCGTGAGCTGGAGCGTCACCTGATTCTCGTCAAGAGTCCAGACGAAATCCAGCAGACCTGCGTCGCGGACAGAATTTCCGAGATAGAAATGGTAATCTCCTTTTTCCAGGACGTAGGCAGATTTCTGCACCTTACCCAGATCATCGTAGGAAGCCATGGACGCCGTCGGAATCGTGAGAACGAGGGTCTCAGTCTCGCCGGGTTTCAGCTCCTTCGTTTTTTCAAAGGCTCCCAGCACACGGGCCGGTTTGCCTAAAAGCCCCTGGGGTGCGCCATAGTAGAGCTGAACCACCTCTTTGCCCGGGAAAGAGCCGGCGTTTGTGACCTCAGCCGTCACATAGATTATGCCGTCTTTTTCGCCGCTCCAGATCGGCTCGATGGAAAACTCGGTATAGGAAAGGCCATAGCCGAAGGGATAGTTGACCTTCTCCTTCGCCTGGGCAATAGTTTCAAAATACCGGTAGCCCACATAGATATCGTCGGTGTACTCCACATAGTTCGGAGACTCGTGGAAGTTTGCTGTGGATGGATAATCATCCAGACTTCCTGCAAAGGTGTCGGAAAGCTTTCCAGATGGGCTCACTTTTCCCATAAGGACGTCCGCCATCGCAAGGCCGCCTTCCATGCCGCCCTGCCATGCCATGAGCACAGCCGGAAGCTTCTCATCATCGATGAACCAGGAAGTATCGACCATACCGCCCACATTCAGAACCACAACGATGCGGTCAAATTTCTCTTTCACCTTGGTCACAAGGGCGGCTTCCTCGTTCGTCAGGCAGAAATCGCTGTTCTGGAAAATCTTCTCACTGAGTTCGGACTGATGCCCCTCATCAGAAACCTGCCCCTCATAGCGGACGCTCTTCCGGTCCCAGCCCTCGCCGGAGAAACGGCTGATGACAATCAGGGCCGTGTCCGTAAACTCTGCCGCCCCGGCAAGAAGCTCTGCCGGAACCTCCGGCTCCACAGTCATGCCCGGAACCGCACCGCCTGCGTACTGCTCTTTCACGTTCTCCCGGTAGAAATCTGCCAGCGGCTCATAGATCTCAGCTAGGCCTTTTTCTTCCTTGAGGCCGTCGTAGAGATTTCTCACATGGGAAACGGTCACGTCGCCGCTTCCGCCGCCGCCTTTCACATAGTCAAAAACGCCTTTGCCGAAAAGGGCCAGCCTGGAGCCCTTTGCCAGCGGAAGGATTTTTCCGGCATTCTTAAGAAGCACCATACCTTCCGTACCGGCCTTTCTGGCCAGAGCCAGATGCTCCGCGCAGGCTGTTACCTTTCTGCCGTCCTCGCCTAAGGGAAGGTTCGGCTGATAGTTTGCTCTCACCCATTTTTCCATAGTTATAAACCTCCTTGTGAGTCAATTCGTTTGGTTTCAGAGTAGCATAATTGAGTTCGAAAAAACAGTGTCTTTTTTTTCAAATTATATGACTTTTTTTGCACTCTTCAAAGCCGGGCGGATTTTCTGCTAAAAGTGTGAGTCATGCTTGCACGAACGAACACTTTTGATTGAAAATCTATGTAGCGACAAGCCACAGCGAGATGACGCGAAGCGGAATCGAGCTGATTCTGAAACTCATGTCGTGTGGGTCACTTTCGCCAGCATCTCCTTGGAGAGAATCTTCCGGATGTTCAGCAGGAAGAGGGTGCTGGCGGTGAGAACGGAGAGGATATCCGCCACGGGCTCCGCATAGTAAACGCCCATAACGCCGAAAAACCGCGGCAGAATCAGGGCGAGGGGGATCAGAAGGATCACCTTACGAAGAAGGGCGATGCAGAGGGAGATCTTTGCCTGGCCAAGTCCCAGGAAAGAGCTCTGGACACCGCTCTGGATGCCAAAAACGGACATGCCTGCGATGTAGACGGGCAGGACTTTTTTCACCAGGGCGATGAGATCCTCATCCGTCGTAAAAAGTCTGGCAAAAAGACCGGGCCGCAACATGGCGAAGACCACATAGACGAAGGCCGCCAGGAAGGTGATGGAGATCATTCTCTTGATGGTCATTTTCACCCGGTCAAATTTTCCCGCGCCGAAGTTGTAGCTGATGATGGGCTGCACGCCGTTGGTAAAACCGCTGATCGGCACGAAAACCAGCTGCAGAACGCTCTGGAGAATCGTCATGGAACCGACATAGAGGTCGCCCCCGTAGACCTGCAGGCCATGGTTCATCACGATCGTGATAGCGCTCTCCGTGGCAGACATGACAAAGGGCGACACGCCAAGGGCCATGATCTGGCCGATCATGGAGAAATCCGGCTTCATGCCTGCCTTTTTCAGACGGATTCCGGATTTTTCCGAGCAGAGAAAGTGTAAAACCCAGGCGGCGCTTAAGGCCTGAGAAATGATCGTGGCCACGGCCGCGCCTGCCACGCCCATGTGGAAGACGAAGATGAAAATCGGATCCAGCACGATATTGACCACGGCTCCGATCAGTACGGAGAACATGGCGGTCCGGGCCTGGCCCTGGGCGCTGATAAAAGTATTGAGGCCTACAGCCAGCTCCACAAAGACTGTGCCGAGAAGATAAATGCTGATGTAGGTCGAGGAATAGCCGATCGTATTGTCACTGGCCCCGAATACATAGAGCAGCGGCTTCTGGAACACGAAGAAAAACGCCATCAAAATCACGGTAAAGAACAGAAGCATAGAAACACAGTTTCCCAGGATCCTTTCTGCCCGTTTCCGATCTCCCTGTCCCAGCGCAATGGCCGCCAATGGAGCACCCCCGCCGCTGGCAAAGCCGGAAAAGGCGGAAATGATCGTGATGATCGGGAAGGTGACGCCCACGCCGGTGAGGGCCACAGCCCCCACCCCCGGAATCCGCCCGATGTAGATCCGGTCCACAATGTTATAAAGTACGTTTACGATCTGTGCCAGCACCGAAGGGATGGCCAGCGAGATCATCAGCCGGGTGATGTTTTCTGTACCCAGGCGGTTGTCTTTTGTTGCCTGCATAAAATATGCCTCCTGATTTTAGTTTTCTTTTATTTCCTCCACCACAACTTTCCTGCTCGTTCCGCTCTTTTTCCAGCGCATCACATAGACTTTGCCTTCGATGGAATCCCTGGCGGTGGTGAAGGGCTCTTCCCGGATGATATCGGCGTGGATTCCCTGGGCTTCCAGAAACTGGCGGCGTTTTTCGGCCAGAGCGAGACGGCCTTCCATCTCGGGGAAGGATCGCCTGGGGTAAAGCGCCGCCGCTGCTTTCAGGCGCTCTGCGAGAAGATCCACGAGCGGTGCGTGAGCGTTTTTGTGAAGCCGGTTCGCGAGAAAACGGGCCAGAAAGCAAAAAGAAAACCGCCGATAAATGCCGAGCCAGAAAAGAAAGCTCCTATCTCCCACTTTTTCCGCCATTCCTTCCATCACAGCCAGAGCTTCCTTGTTGGGCGTCCAGGGTTCTTCCCGGGGAACGATATATTCCTGGGAAACAGAAGGATAACAGCAGTAATTCAGAGGCGGGAAAGCCGTCAGCTCCGAGAGCGCGACCTCCTCCCTGCTGCAAAAGCTCTCCCCCAGGTAGTCCCGCTTATCCCGGAGAATGGCAAGCCGGTACTCCAGAAGCCGGAGATATTCCCAGCCCTTCATCCAGAAATGACCTACCTCTCCGTAATCGTAGCAGTTTACCTCCAGAGAGAGCGCCTCGAAAAACACCGTCACCACAGTCTCTCCCTGATGAACCACGAGAACATAACGTGGCCCCGGAATCTCGTCCTTTTCTTTTTCACTCAGGGAAGAGACCAGCTCCCCCTCGTACTCTTTCCGGTACTCTCCCGTAAGCCTGGCCTCATGAAAGACCAGAAAACTCTCCACTGCGTCGTTCATGAGATAGACCAGACGAATCTTCTGCTTTTCTTCTTTTTTCTCTTCATCCAGAAGCAGCTCGAACTGATCCTGGGTCAACAGTTCTTTCAATTTATCAAAAGTATCCGGCAGTGCCATTTTTCTCTCCTTAACGTCTCCAGCGCCGATATTTTCACTGGATGGCCGTGAAGATCCCGCGCATGAACTACGGTTATTATAGTCCACAATCCGTCAGAAAGCTACGCTTATACAGAAAAAAGCCATTCTTCTTTTTACGGAAGAACAGCTTTTATTCTCAGATCACCTAGAAATATCGCTTATCGCTCTGCCTGGGGAATGTCTTTGCTCCCATGCACTGGCCGATAACCGTGCTAAAAGGCGGACCTATGGCCGCGCTGATGAGGGCCGGTGAAAAGCTCTGCACTCTCCGTTTTATTTTTCAAGACTTTCGTACTGTTCATCGCTCACCGGTTCACACCACTCATTGCTACACTCTTCGCCGGGAACTTCCACAGCCAGATGGCTGAACCAGCTATCCTTCTTTGCCCCGTGCCAGTGCTTCACTTCTGCGGGAATCGTCACTACATCAGCTTCTTCCCAGTTTTGCAAAAAGATCCGTAAACAGTGAATCCCGTTTCACATGATACACATAACGGATAAAATGCCGCTGAGGATCCAACACATAATGATTGTCATATCCCGGAATCGGACTATGTACCAGGTAATCTTCCTCGAAATCACCATCCAGAAGCCATGCTACCGCTGTCACATCCCAGATAATTCTTGTCCAGGCTTTGCCTTTTGCGTATTTTTCAGCTTCGCTTTTCGTCAGGTCCACAAGATAATCACAAAGTTTGTTTTTTCCTCTAAGGTGATATTCCAGTTCCGGGCCGCTTGTCGCAAATTCGGAGACGACACCTGCGCAAGGCAGCTGTACCAGGGCCACGCCGCAGCCGAAAATAATTCTTGCCGCCGCAACATCATGTTCCATATTAAATTCTCTGGTATCCGGCCAGTGCAAAGAGTGGCCTCCCAGCCAGACAACAACCATCCGTTCCCGGATTTCCGGCTTTAAAAGAAGAGCGGAAGCTATATTTGTAATCGCTCCAATAGATACTACATACAATGGTTTCTCTTTTGTATACTTCATTGCTCTTTCAGCAAGGTCCTTTGCCGCTTCTGAAAGAACCGGCTCTGTTTCTGACGAAAGGAAAGACGTTGATCCTCTGTAAACCGCAGGCTTCAGATCATCTCTCTCCATTAATGTCAGAATATGCAGGATTTCCTGATAGCTTTTTTCCATTCCTTCTGCCGGATCTTTGGCTTTCTCATTTGAGAACGGAGCCGCATAGACAGCCTGAAGATCCAATTTTTCCTTTGAGCAGATCAGATAAGCCAATGCAAACTGGTCATCGATCTCATTAAACGTATCCGTATCCAGCACAACATCTACCCGGCCGGAGGGATGTTCCAGGCGTTTTAAAAGTTCTGCTGTGTTGATTTCATTTCCTGATTCTGCAAGATTTTTCTTTTTTCCTTCCATCTTTTTATCATTCCTTTCTTATTTAAACTTGCAATTGCAGACAAATTTTGATCGTTCCACAATCACCTGTTTTATTTTTATCCATTCCTAATGGCCATTCTTTCGCCCTTGTTTTTCGCAAAGACATATCTAAAATGATGATACACTGGGCCAAAATCCTCTTGTAAGCAAGCTTACATCGGATTTTGTGTCTATTTAACCCCGATATCAAATCATGCGTTGCCCGACAAATGATTTGATCAATTTTTCCGTGCCTTCGATATTCTCAAAATTGATAAAGTCATTATAAACCAAAATTCTTCGAAACGCTATGTTTACTTTGGATTATTTCTTTATAGCAAAAGCCCGCATATCATCGATATACGGGCTGATCGTATTATTTTCCAAAAAAAGTTTCTTCTGTTTTCGCGCACAAATAATGATAAATCGGTAAATGATATTCCTGGATCCGATAGGTTTCCTTTGCCGGTGCTTTGATACACACCGTCGAAAATCCTTCTGCAAGTCCTCCATTTTCCCCCGTCAGACTCAGCGTTTTTATTCCCATTTCTTTCGCGATTTTAAGTGCATTCACCACATTTTTGGAATTCCCGGAGGTAGAAATTCCAATCACCAGATCTTCTTTTTTTCCATAAGCATAAACTTGTTGGGCAAATACCAGATCCGGATCAGAATCATTGGAAAATGCCGTCAGGAAACCCTCCTGGCTGCACAGAGAAATTGCAGGCAAAGCTCCCTGTATTTTTTCTCTCAGCTCCATGGAAATCCGTTCATCTGTCACCTGCCGCGGAAGCAGAAAGCCTTTCATCAGCTCCCCTACGATATGTTCGCTGTCGGCTGCGCTTCCCCCATTTCCGCAGACAAGTACCTTTCCATGATTCTGATAAACAGCAAGCAAAAGTTCCAGCGCCTCCGCGATAGAGCCCTTGCATTTCTCCAGTTCCGGATATCGTGACAATAAGTCATTCATAGATTTATCCCCTGTTTTTTCTCTCGATCCATTCCATATGCTGCAACCGTGAGCGCTGCAACATCTCCCAATTTTTCGCCCAGTCCGGAAGGAAGGATCTGGCAACATTCCAACGACTTCGGTAAACATTCTCTTTGTAGTACTTCCCACATTGTATCCAGCAACAGTTCTTTACTTCTCACATAAACACTTCCTAATATAATTCTTTCCGGATTTAGAAGATCAATTAAAACTGCCAGTCCCTGTCCAAGCATTTTTCCGCACTGCTGATAAACTTCCATGGCATCTTTGTTTCCTTTATTGGCGTATTCTGCAATTTCTTTTGCTGTGATCGAAGATAATTCATTTATATTTTTACAAAAAGATACTTTTTTTCCCTGTTGAAAAAGCTCTCTTGCTTTCATCATCCCCAGCTGCGCGATTCCGCCTCCTGAGCAGAAGCCTTCAAAAGACCCTTCTTTTCCGTACCCTACCGGGCCATAGTTCGCCATTCTCACATGCCCGATTTCCCCTGCCATATCACAGGCTCCTGTATACAATTCCCCATTCAAAATCAGCCCAGCGCCCATTCCTGTTCCAAAGGTAAAAAAAGCCATGTTTTTCGCACCTTTCCCTGCCCCCAGCTTCCATTCTGCCAGTGCGCAGGCATCTGCATCATTCTTCAGAAAAACAGGAATTCCAAATTCTTCTCTCAATAGATCCGCAATCGGAATCTGGTCCCACCCAGGCAGATTTGGCGGAGACAAAATCTGGCCTTTTTGTGAATCCAGCGGCCCTCCACAGCTCACTCCAATCGCCTGAGCCGTTCCAAATCCATGAATGCTTTCTTTCACTTCCTGCAGATTTTCCTTCACATTTGTAGTCGCAAATATCTTCTTTTGAAAAATTTCTCCCTCACTGTTTCCATAAACGACGGAGCATTTTGTTCCGCCGATATCCACGCCGATATAGCATGCTTTTTTATCCTGTTCCATCATCATTTTTGTACCTTCCCCATCCTTTTCTTTCAATACTGTAGAATCATCATTTCTTATGCCTCTGATATCTTCTATTTATTCCTAATGGTTCAAACATTAATTGAGGAAATCTTCCATAAAATAATGATTATATTCTTTTAGTCGGCTGCATATCGATTTTTCATCAACATGCAGCCTTATTTTCAAACATTATTTCTCTTTTGTCTCCAGAAATTCCTGATACTGATTATTTGCTGCATCCAATAAGGTCTGAAGGCCATTGGCCGCCAAAGCTTCATTGAACTCTGCAAGGATTTCATCTACATCTGCTTCGCCGCTTAATACAGTTACCTTATATTCCAGACAGGTACTTGCGATTGCACTCACTTCTGCACTGTATTCGGACGGATTAAAATAGAAACCGGTATGTTCTGTAGAAGTTGCATTGTTATTAAAATCTTTCAGAACATTTCCAATGTCCGACAATCCGGCTGCAACCTGCACATCCGTTACAGAATTGATGTAATGATTTCCCATCTGCCAGCATGCACTGCCATAAACCTGCGCTCCATATCCACTCTGGCCAACCGTAATTACACCGTTTTCATCTGACGTATAATCCACATCTTTTTCTCCAAAAGTTAAAAGATCAATAAATTCTTTATTTCCATAAGCAAAATTTAATACCTGCATGGCAGCTTCGGGATTATCAGAAGTTGCAGAGATAGCATTTCCCCATCCTCCAGGGAAATCACAGAATGTACGAACTGCATTTTCATCAAATAAAACTTTATCGAATTTACAATTTCCAACGCTATACTGTTCAACAGTTCCGGGTTTCATGCGGGCAATACGGCAGAAAATCTGTCCTTCATTCCAGAACAAAGCACTCGCATCCGCTGTAGTATCCGTAAAGACATAACCTTCTTCATTCCATTCCCTGATTTTTTTCAAAGCGGCTACTACTTTTTCATTTTCATAAGGATTGAATACACCGCTTACATCTCCGGAAATATCCATTCCCATACAAAGATCGGAAGATCGGTTTATATCATCAAGATCCGCCATAACCATCAAAATATTTTCAGAATTTACAGTATCTACCGGATAAATATCAGGTGCCATCTCTTTTACTTTTGCAAAAACTGCATCCAAATCATCAATAGATTTTACCGTACTCATGTCAATTCCGCAGTCTTCCGCAATTTTTGTATTGTAATATACTCCGCGCCATTGAGCAAATTCGTGCGCAACCGGAGTCGCATAGAGAGCACCATTATAACGGCAAGCATCAATAATATCATTTCCCATAGCATCCACTACGGAAGAAAGCTTATTCGTCAAATCCTCCTCTGTAATTTCATAAATGCCACCATTGATTGCATAATTGTTTATTGTCGCGATATCTCTGTTAAAAATATCAAATTCTTCTCCGCTTACAATCATATTGGAAATCGTCTGATCATAGTTGTCCCATCCAAGCCATTTCACTTCAAAATCCACATCAATTCCGGCATCATTTAATAATTTTGTCCCTGCCTCGCTAATTCTTTCTTCTGAATCACAAAGATTTCCTACTGCATACCAAGTAATTGTTGGGCGTTCCTCCGCTTTTACCGGCAAAATCCCGTATTTTCCCGAAATCACTGCTGTCATAACTACCATTGTCATTGTCAGAACCTGTTTTTTCTTCATTCTTTCATCCTCCTTAAAAGATAATTTGATTTTTATTGTTCCGAAATTCTATCATTCGGAACCTGAAACTCCACACCTGGAATTTTCATTTCCTTCTCTTTCCTATCCTTTTACAGCTCCAACCGTAAGTCCTTTTACAAAATATTTCTGAAAAAACGGATAAGCTAAAACAATCGGCCCAATTGTTACAATACACATTGCCATACGAATCCCCTCTGAAGGCATATTAGCCAGCATAAGTCCTGCACTTCCCCCAACCTTATCCATATTTGCTTTTAAATACTGTGCACTGGTCAGCATGGAATACAACATATATTGCAAATTGTGCATTGACGTATCTTTTATATAGAGAGAAGGTGTATACCAGTCATTCCAGATTCCAATTGCTGTAAATAGTCCTACTGTTGCCAAGCCTGGTTTACACAATGGAATCACAATTTTAGAAAAGATTTTTGGCTCCCCGGCCCCATCAATCTTTGCTGCATCCACCAGATCATCTGGAATCGAAGATGTCATAAAGGTTCTCAACAAGATCATATTCCAGGCACTCATAAGATAAGGCAAAATATAGACAAAATAATTATTTTTCATATACAAAATCTGTGTATACACCATGTAACTAGACACTGCTCCACCATTAAAGATCATGGTAAAAAAAGCAATAAACGAAAATATTTTTCGATATTTAAAATATTTTCTGGACAGCGGATATGCAAACATCGCTGTAACAATTAAAGAGAGAATCGTGCCTGATAAAGTGGCCCCGATTGTAATTCCATAAGCACGCAACAACATTCCAGATTTTGAAAACACATAATCGTATGCCGCAAAACTCAATTCTTTTGGTATCACCCGATATCCCTGTAAGTTCAGTGAACTTTCTGAACTAAAGGAAACGCCGAGAACCAGAAGAAACGGTACAATACATAAAACTGACCATACAATAAATATCAGGTTTAATACAGCATCCGCCTGCCATGGTATCGTATTTACGCTTTTTAATTTCTTTTTTCTCTTCATATGCCACCTCAAAACAGTGCATAATCTTCATCTATTTTTTTGACAATCCAGTTTGTCAGCACCACCAGAATAAATCCAACAATAGACTGGAAAAATGCTGCAGCTGCTGCGTAATTGATAGAAGAAACACTATTTCCAGAAATCAAGTTTGTATACACATATGTATCCATAGTAGAAACCGCTTTTGTTAAAATACCATTTAATCCCAACTGCGGCACCGTATAAAATAAGCCAATATCTGTATTAAATATTTTTCCAATGTTCATAAGGGTAAGAATAATAACCATCGGTCTTAATAAGGGTAAAGTAATTGACTTAATTTGTGTCCATTTCCCCGCTCCGTCAATTGCTGCCGCATCAAAAATACTGGTATCAATGTTATTGATACTGGCCAGATACATCACACTTCCATAACCCGCACCTTTCCAGATATTTATGAAAGTTAATATAAAGGGCCAATATTTCGGACTGGAATACCATTTAATCGGATTCTTTCCAAAAGCTGGCAAAACAGCACTATTCATCAATCCATTCGTATGATTTAAAAAAGCGGTGACAATACCTGTCATGACTGCCCAGGACATAAAGTAGGGCAAAAACATAATTGTCTGATAAACTTTTCTACCATACTGGCTTCTCAATTCATTTAGAGAAATAGCAAAAAACAATGCAATAACCAAGCCTAATACAATAAACGCCAGATTATATAAAAGCGTATTTTTTAAAATTACCGGTGCATACGTACTCTTGAAAAAAGCTTTTAAATTGCTAAGTCCTACCCATTCTCCAAAGAATGCAAACTTTTTGAAATTGATTTTTTCAAATGCCATAACAATACCGGCCATTGGAAGATAATTGTTAAAAAATAAAACAATCAAGCCTGGAACTAACATCAAAAACAAAAAACGATTCTTTTTCCATTCAGAGCACCTGCCTTGTTCAGATCCTGTTCCTGTACTCTTTTTATGTTTCATTTTGCCTTCCTCACTCTCTTCTTATAATCCCGGCCTTTTCTGCATATTTTAGGTAAGCCACTTTATCAAAGGGTGCCTTCCAGGTTACAAAGTGATTAAAGAACCTTTTCCCTTCTGTCTTCCATTCTATTTTATAGAAAGCTTTCCTTTTTCTACTGTCAAGCAAAGCAATTTCCACACAGGAATCGGCTGGAAGGAAGGCATCTCCTTCTGCTGCCACCACATCACAGGTGACATCTGTCACACAATAGTGAATCTTTTCTCCTGTCGGAAGATCATTTGACGCCATCAAATGGATATTTCCATTTTCTTCTGGTTCATCACACAGCAAAACGACTCTTTCCTGAGAACGCTTGATGTAATCATAGGCCAGTTTTTTATCAAAATAGTAGTCTACTACCGCATCCGAAAACTGCGGACAGCCGTCGAGCACATTCCACCAGATGATTCCCGTTCTCTTCCATTTTCCAATCCGAAAACGTTCAATAAAATACTTCTTTGCCTCTGCCTGGGAAATCTGGCTCAGGAAAGAAAACTCTTCCAGATCCTTTGCCTCACATCCAAAAAGCACCCGGATCTGACTTGCCATCAGCTCAATCCGGTATGCATACGGTTCCTCCATTTTCTCCGTCGGACTGGATGCATGAAGCAGCCATTCTCCATTCAGCTGGTACGGCCATAATGCTTTTTCTGAAATAAATTTTCGGATGGATTTCACAGAAGGACAGCCATGGTAACCGGTTTCTGAAGCAAAATGTGCAATCGCATTTTTATAAAAATCGCCTTTGTAATAATCGCGCGGTCCCCACAGATGCTGTTCCGGAATTCTGGAATCTCCTGCATGATTTTTGAAAGCCACCTCATCAATGTACGGAGAACTGGGAAGATATTCTCTGACATAATCATTCATACGAAGTACTTCCGGAATAACCCTCCGTGTATTGCGGTTGCTGTTTGGATCCACCCTTCCATTCGTTCCCCAGAGAATCGCTGTATCATTTTCATTGTCTCCGGACCACAGCGCAAGGCACGGATGCTGACGGAGCCTTCGCACATGGAACGTCACTTCTTTTTCCAGCTTTTTCAAAAATTCTTCCGACTGAGGATATCTTCCGCATGCTTCCATAAAATCCTGCCATACAAGAATTCCTTTTTCATCGCAGATTTCATAAAACTCATCCGATTCGTAATAGCCTCCGCCCCAGCAGCGGATCATATTACAATCCAGATCCAGCACCAGGTCCAGAGCCGGTTTGATTTTATCTTTTCCTCTGGATGGGAAAGAATCCAACGGAACCCAGTTTGTTCCAAGGATGAAAATTTTTTTGTGATTCACAAGGAAACAGAATTCTCCCTCCCCTTTTTCACTGGTAAGGCTTGTCCGATCGAGTTCCACGCTGCGGACTCCGAAACGGAAGGACCTGGAAGCAAGGAGCGTTTTCTCCTGTTTCAGGCGAACTTCCACCTCATATAAGTTTTGTTCTCCTGTTCTTCTCGGCCACCACAGCTTCGGATTCTCCAAGGCAATTCGTAAATGACCGGCAATTCCCCAGACATCTGTTTTTTCAAAAAAATGTGAGTTTCCACAGGTACCTTCTATCTCCAGCGTCAGTCCTGCATACGCAAGCTCATCCAGATCCAGTTCATAAAAATACTCCAATTCGCATGTTTGCAAATCTTCCGATAATTCTCTTGTAAAAAGATAACTCTGTTTCCATGCAATCTCATCTTTTTCTGTGATCCGTACATCTTTCCAGATCCCCCCGGAAAGCATCCGCGGGAAAATATCCCACCCAAACATATAGGCCGCTTTCCGAATATACATGGCATCCATCTGATATTTTTGCGTATCTACATACAATGGATAATCATAGTTTCTTGCCTCTACCGCAATTGGAAGAATATGTACCAGAATTTCATTCGTCCCTTTTTTCCATTCATTTCCGGGAATCAGAAAAACCTGTGGCAGGAACATATTATCGGCTTTTGCCAAGAGTCTGCCATTGAGATAAATTTCTGCAACAGTATCAATTCCTTCAAACTCCAGCAGATACTCTTTCTGATCTTCCGCATGAAACGCAAAGGTTTTTCCATAAAACAGATGATTCCTTTCTCTTCCACGTTCCTGAAGAAGGTTTTCTCCAAAAAACGGATTTTCTATCAGATGCTGCTTTTCCAAATCTAGTTCATAATTGCCAGGAACGGTACCATTCACCAGCAGGATTCCCTTTTTCTCAAGGGTTTCCAAATCTTTGATCTCAAGCTTTAATTTTCGGTACTCTTCATCGGTACAAATCCCCAAGCGCCATACACCATTCAGATTCATCAAATAATATTCCCTCCTCCTGCATTTTATAATCTGCTATACAAATCCCGGTTCTTTCTCTTAGAATTTTTTTAAAAAATTCTTTTTCTTTCCTTTATTTTAGTTTAAACTTTATTTTTGTTCAATTTATTATTGTTTTTCTTTATTTTTTTGTGCATCTTGTCTGTTCCATATCTCTTCAGAAGGTCATTCTGTCAACCTTTGCTTTCCATTGATAAATATTTAATACATCAGATTTACAAATATTTCAAAAAGGAATACAATGATGCTATCAGGTATTGATTCTTCATAAGGAGGATCCTATGGCAAAAGAGACAAAAAACAAAGAAAGTCAAATCAGCAACACACTGATCTATCTGATTGCCACCAGTCAGAAAACGATTACGCGCACAGACCTTGCAGAAAAAACGGGATTAAGTAAGATGACAATCAGCAATCATATCAATGATCTGATACAGATGGGAATTGTCTCCGAACAGCTCACAAACATAGTTTATGATCATTCTGCAGGAAGAAAAGCCATTCCTTTGCAGATTTCTTCTTCTTCCCCTTGTATTTTAGGCATTCTGATCAAACGAGAATTTTGTCAGTCCATTCTGGCCGACGTATCTGGAAAAATCATCGATATGACCCAGACTCGCTTTTCTCCCCATATGACCAGGGATGAATTTATCCAGATTCCAATTGCTCAGTATGAAAAACTGTTTTCCCGTGCCAGAAGACCTCTGATCGGATGTGGAATTTCCTGTGTCGGCCCCGTAGATAACAAAAGCGGATATATTTTAAATCCTCCTAATTTTTACGGCATTACAAATGTTCCAATTGTTTCCATTCTCAAAAATATAACCCACCTCCCCACATTTCTCATTCATGACGCTGATTCCGGTGCTCTGGTAGAAAAACTTTACGGACGTGGGATTCCCTATGATAACCTGATTTATATCCATATCGCCTACGGGATCGGAGCCGGTTTCATCTTAAATGGCAAACTTTTCAGTGGATTTTCCGGAAGGAGCGGAGAAATCGGCCATACTTCCATAAACTTCCATGGACCTGTTTGCAGTTGTGGAAAGAGAGGCTGCCTGGAATTATATGCCAGCATCCCGCAAATGCAGAAAAAGATCGCAGAGCTGCTTCCTTTTTTCAAAAATTCTCCGTTCCAGAAAATTACAGAACCTTCCTGGAACGATATCCTAAAGCTTTCATTAGATGGAGACCCCATTGCTTCTATCGCTCTGGACGAATTCTGCACTTACCTCAGCTATGCTCTGGCAAATACATTAAATCTTCTGGACTTTTCAACCATTATCATCGGATATGACTCTCCGGAAAATAGCGACATTCTGGAAAAAATCTTATATGAAAAGTTAAAAAGTTCTCTGAATATGCCAGGTTCCAAGCTGGAAATTTTTCATTCTCGCTTCAATGGGGAGGCTCCGCTTCTTGGGTCCATTGCCGTTGTCGCCAATGAAATTTTTTCACACCAGCTGAAACTACTTCCCTGATCCGTTGCCTTTTTCCCCACGCAAAAAAAGAACAGCTGGCACAACTGTTCTTTTTTTGCTATCGTTTTGAATGTATTACCTGCAGGATGCCAGATACCAGCAGCCCTGTCCTTTTTCCAGATAAGGCTTCTTGCTGTCCTCAATCATCAGATCCTGATCCAGCATAAGCTCACAGCTTACAGTGTCTGGGCATTTTACTTCCAGATAAATCCGTTCACCCTCTCTCTTCCAGTAGACAGATACTTCACCGTCCGGAAGCTGATGGCTGGCTTTTGCATAGGTCAGGCTGCTAATGAAGGTCGGCCGGATCAATACTTTTTTGCTGTTTTCCACATGAATGCCTCCGGGGTATTTCATGTACCACTGAACCACATCACAGAGGAAGTGGTGATTCAGAGAAGCATTTCTATATTTCATGTCTGACAGGATCGTTTCCGGCATGGAGGTCTCGCCTGCTTCTACAAAATAGCCATAACTCGGATAAGAAGGTCCAGTGATCATCCGATATGCCAGTTCCGCTTCTCCGTAATCAGAAAGTACATGAAACATTACCCGCAGTCCCAGGAAACCACAGTTCATCTTATCACCATCCCGATGGATGATCTCCATTAAGCGCCGGAATGCCTCCGGTTTTTCTCCCGTATCAAAAATATCATAATAAATCGCCAGCGCCTGAGCTGTCTGACAACTGCTCTTTACCAGCATCCTGTTCAAATCCAGGTACTGGTTCCGGATCGCCTCACGCAGTTCCCGTCCAAACTGTACTGCATAATCACGGTTCAGTGACAGTCCTGTCTTGTCAAACATAACCTCTGCTTCCCGGCACATCAGGTATACCATCACCGTATCCGTAAATCCCAGAGGCGAAACATAATCATCCGCTGCCCGGTCTACAGGAACCCAGTCACCCAGTCCGATGGCAATAATGCCATTTTCATCTCTCTGTCTGGAAACATATTCCAGATAGCTCATCATTGCATGGGCATTTTCTTTTATGGGCTCTGTATCACCGCGATACTTGTAAATGATATAAGGCAGTTCAAACAATACCTTATCCCAGGCAGGTCCATTTCCCCATGCAAAGCCCCAGTCGCCAGTAGGAATGATCCCTGGAATTCTTCCCATGGGATCCTGCGCAAGCCGGATGTTATTCAGCCATTCCTTCCAGCTCTTTTCCGCCCCCATAGTCAGAATCATATGCTCTGCAGATATCTGGGCGTCCCCTGTCCAGCCGTTCTTCTCGCGATGCGGACAATCTGTCGGAAAATAGTAGAAATTCGCCCGGTCACTTACCCTTGCTATATGATAAATCTCATTCGCCAGCTTATCAGAACACTCAAAGGATCCTCTGTTTTCCAGATCGGAACTCATCACCAGATAAGTAAACAAATCCTCCGTTGCCTGTTCTTCTTCAATTCCGGTCACATAAAGATACCGATACCCATGGTATGTAAACATCGGTTCAAAAACTTCTTCCTCTTTGCTGCCTACGATATAGATGTCTCTCTGAGAATAGCCATCCGGATAAAAATAAATATTCTGATAACTTAAAGCCCCGTTTTCCAGCAGTTCTCCACACTGGATATCGATGCGCTGTCCTTTATGCCCTTTGATTTTCAGGCGGAAAATTCCGGCATTGTTCTCTCCAAAATCATAAATGTAACCGCCCTCTTTTTCCAGTCCGCTTTCCGGTGTGGTCTGTCCGCACAGCCCTTCCGGCACATCTCCCCGTGGAGTATAATCTGCCAGAGCGCCCTTCCAGATTTTCACCGGTTTTCTTTCTTCGACCACTGCAATGGGCTCTGCTTCACACAGCTTCGCTTTTCCTCTTGGCCGATCTGCCAGAATGGGTTTATGCCAGTTCTCATCTTCCTGGAAACCTGGCTGATCCCAGCCTTTTTCTTCTTCTCTTTTATCAAAAAAGACTCCTGACCGCAGATCATTGAAAAATATCGGGCCCTTCTTACAGGAAAAATCCATTGCATCAAATTCCTGTTTTTCTCCGTCACTTTCCACTTTCATGGAAAGAGCCAGTTTCGGAGCCGAGTTGAAGACATTGTCCATAAAATCCCAGACACGGGTCTTGGAATTCTGGAAGCCATCTCCCAGCATCACGCCAATGACATTTTCTCCGGCCTTCAGCCAGGGCGTCAGATCATAATGATCATAATAAACAATATGATCCGTATTGGAAATATAAGGAGCCAGATAGCCCTTTGTAATCTTCTCTCCGTTAATAAATAGATCATAAAAGCCCAGTCCGCAGATCAGGATTTCACCGCTCTGCGATCCTTCTTTTAACACAAAGCTTTTCCGGAAAACAGGGGCTTTTACATGCTGTACATAAGAAGAATATTCTCTGCATTCACTGACAAAACGATTTGAAAAATCCATACAAACCTCCTTTTTTCTGTTTCCTGTCATCTCCGCAAATACCTTTCACAGAAAGACATCTATTTTTTTCTCAGCCTTTTACTGATCCGATCATAATACCCTTTTCAAAATATTTCTGAAGGAAAGGATAGATCATCGGCAAAGTGGAGATCACGATTACTCCATATTTGATCATGTTGGCGGTATCTGCCTGTTTGATCAAAGCCATCATTTCTTCTGCGGAAAAGCTCCGTCCATTTATCATTGCCTGCTTTGCAAAGCTACTCTTTGTCAGAATTTCCCGAAGGAACAGCTGTAATGGGAACTTGCCGCGGTCTTTCAGATAAATCATTTCTACAAAGTAAGAATTCCAGCGTCCGACACCATAGTACAATGCCATAACCACCGTGATGGGTTTTGCCAGCGGGAAAATGATCTTTGTGAAAATCTGGAAATCGTCACAGCCATCGATCACGGCAGCTTCCTGAAGTTCGTAGGGGATCGCTGTCTGGAAGTAGGTACGGCATACGATCAGGTTGTAGGTAGAAACCAGGCCATTGACCAGGATCATCGCGCGGGTATCCAGAAGTCCAAGACTCTTTACATTCAGATAGCCGGGGATCATACCGCCGCTGAAATACATCGGAATCATAAAGAAGATCATTATGATTCCACGTCCCCGCAGGTCTTTTCTGGACAATGCATAGGCACAGGGCATCGTTGCAGCTAGATTCAGAACCGTTCCTAAAAAGGTGTAAAAAATCGTATTCAGATAGCCTGTCCAGATTTCCTTGTACTGGAAAATGTATTTATATCCATCCAGACTCGGCTCTACCGGAAGCAGAAGCATTTTTCCTGCTGCCACCATCTTCGGATCACTGAAGGATGCGCTTACCACAAAGAGTAATGGATAAAGCATCAGAATCATCAAAGCAATCAATATAAAATAAACCACGACATCAAACGTCGTTATTCTGGCTTTTCTTTTTTTCGTTTTTGTCGTTGCTGCCGCCGTTGTTGTCATATTTCCTCACTCCTCCCGTCTTAGAATAAGCCCTGGTCCGTTGTTCTTTTTGCTATAAAGTTTGCAAGGATAAGAATGGTGCTGTTGATTACGGAGTTGAAAAGATCCGCTGCCGCACCAAAGGAGAAATCTGCCTGTTCCAAGCCTACTTTATACACATACGTTGAAATGACTTCGGAACCACTTAAGTTCGTTGTATTCTGAAGCAGATATACTTTTTCATATCCAACGCTTAAGAGGGAGCCACACTGGAGAATCAAGAGAATAATAATCGTAGGAATCAATACAGGTACATTGATGTACCAGATTTTCTGAAAACGGTTGGCACCGTCAATCTCAGCTGCTTCCAGAAGAGACCGGTCTACACCTGACAGAGTTGCAAAATAAATAATGCTTCCCCAGCCCATTTCCTGCCAGACAGCGCTCAGCACATAAATCCATTTAAAATTGGCAGGATCCTGCAGAAAATTGACACTTTCCCCGCCAAGCTTGGTAATGATGATATTAAAGATACCGGAAGTCGGATTCAGAAACAGTGTCAGCATACCACACATAACAACCGTTGAAATAAAATGCGGCGCATACGACACGGTCTGGAACGTTTTCCGGAAATGCCCGTTTGACACTTCATTCAGGAGCAAAGCCAGAATGATCGGGAGAGGGAATCCAAGAATCAGAGACAGAAGACTTAACGTCAGTGTATTTTTCAGAATAATCGGAAACCAGTAAGAGCTGAACAGACGTTTAAAGTTGTCCAATCCGATCCATTCACTTCCCATAATTCCAACACGCATGTTGTATTTTTTAAATGCAATCAAAATACCATACATTGGCTTGTATGCAAAAAGCAGGAAAAACAAAACTGCCGGCAGACACATGACATAAAGCCGCCAGTTTTTCCAGATACTTTTTTGTTTTTTGTGATTGATTGTTTTCTGCTTAGGCTTCGACATATTTATCCTCCTTCTTATCAGCAATCTCTCCAGTAGACACTTGGGAAAAATGTTCAAACAAGCAGAACGGTCTCCCTTTTACAAATAATGGGGAGGCTGCTGTCACCTCCCCATTGGATCAAACTTTTTCTGTTATTTATTCAGCGGATACTGCCAGATAACGGTCATAAGCAGCCTGCTCGATCTGAATCAGTTCTTCCATACCCATCTGGTTTACGGTTTCTTTATACGCATCCCAGCCCTCATCAATATCAGTCTGGCCGGTAATAAATTCAGCTCTCATCTGTCCAAGATAAGTAGAAACATCATTTCTCAGAGAAACTCTTCTGTTGGTTTCTTCGTTGGTATATGCAACGATCGGATAAGCGTCCTTCGGTGTAATACCATCCTGGCGGTAAGCTTTTGCAACCAGCGCAGCCCAACCAAACTCCGTGAGCACTTCGTCTTTATCCAGGGTTTCAATCGGAACTTCAAACAGAGCTACACGATCCAGATTGGATTCATGCATGTTCAGGCAGTTATTCAGAACGGAACCTTTATAACGATATTCTTCTGCAGATGCATAACCATCCGGGCATCTCCACTTCGGAACCTTCACGCCAAGAGCTTCATTTTCATTCCAATCCCAGCCCTGTCCTTCGTATCCGATAGCACCAGCCATCATGCCTTCTTCACTGAAGAAATAGTCAACAAACTTGGCAATTTCTTCCGGATGTTCGGTGTCAGCACTTGCTACCAGACAGATACCATCTACAACCGGGCTGATAACGGAAACGCCGTGATCCTGGTTATACTCAGAAGAAAGTCCGGAAACAGCAACCCAGTCTTTATCGGTGCTGATATCAGTACCAGTCAGTACGAACGGAGCAGAACCACAACCGAAGAAGCCATATCTGTCTTCCTGAGCTTTTGCAGTCTCCTGCTCACTGCCGTCATAGGTAAATGCTTCCTGATCGATAATTCCCTCATCCCACAGTTTCTTCATGAACTTCAGGAATTCTTTGTAATTGTCAGAGGTATTTGCAAGATATACCTGGTTGTTTTCGTCTGCCTGAAGGATATAGGTGAAATCACCCCAGCCTGCAGGATAAATTCCAAACGCATCCAGAAGGGTTCTCTCAGCTCCCTGGTAGCCGCCGTAGGTATCCCACAGCATCGGGATCTCATCGGTAGCATCACCATTTCCGTTTGCATCCTGTTCTTTGAAAGCTACCAGAACGTCATACAGCTCGTCCAGAGTAGTCGGAACCTCCAGACCCAGGTTTTCCAGCCAGGTCCGTTTGATAAAGGTTCTCATCAGACGGTCTGTCATATCGCTTCGAATCTGAGTCATGCCATAAATATGGCCATCCTCAGTCGTCAGGAAAGACTCCAGCTCCGGATACTCTTCAAAGGTAGCTACCATGTTCGGCATGATATCACGATACTGATTGAAGTCCAGAAGATATCCCTGAGAACCGTAAGAATTGACATCACTGATCGAAAATCCGGCGTTCAGAATCAGATCCGGCAGTTCATTTCCTGCAAACAGAAGTGTTCTCTGGGTCGGCCAGTCCGTCTCTGTAAAATCACATTCCAGGTTGATTCCCAGGCGATCCTTGTATTCCTGAATACATGCAAGGTTCGTCCAGTCTTCCAGTCCTGACGGTTTGTTTCCTGCTACTGTCAAGGTGACACCCTCTTCAGAAATCTTCTCACTGGCACTCACGCTCACACCCATTCCCATTGTCATTGCGCCGACGAGCAGTAAAGCAATCACTTTCTTGTTACGATTTTTCATAAAAACCCTCCTTTTTATTAATATTTTATTTTTATACGTCAATTCCGTATAAATTCATTGTTATTAGACACTTTTCGACTTTGTGTCGAAATCGTCTATTTTATTTTCTCTATTTTTCGAAATTGAATGTTTATTTGAGCTACTTCAACAGTATAGCTATTTTTTCTTGACATTACAAGTGTTTTTTGATGTGTTTTGTGCATTTCATCGAAATAGATAATGTTTTCCTTTTTCTTTTTATGCATTTTTTACATTTGTCTAATCTTTCTCTACATTATATTTATGGCAAAACGTCAAAATCAGAACTTCCATCATCGCTCTACAACAGAAGCCCAATGCTTCCGGAATTCCAGGGGTGTCATGCCTTCCCGTTCCCGGAACAACTGGATGAGATGGCTGGCATGATGAATTCCAACCTGATAAGCAATCTCCTCCACAGAAAGCGTTGTTTCTTTCAGAAGGATTTTCGCCTGATTGACACGGATGCGAATCAGATACTGATGAATGCTTTCTCCAGTGCAGCGGGTGAATTCTCTGGAAAGATGATATTTGCTGATATTCAGGTAAGCAGCAATGGTATCTAATGTGAGCGGTTCTGAAAAATGTGCCTGCAAAAACTCAATACTTCGATTCACATAATCCGGCATCACAAAAATCTGTCTGGAATCTGTCATACTTTGAATCATAAGTTCCGTCACAAGATTCGTAATAAGGCTGGCGGTAAGAATATCCGTATAAACTGTTTTTTTCCTTGCAAGAGATAAAATCCGGCGTAAGGTACTTTCCACAAGAAACGTATCCTGCGGCATCAGAACGGGATGCTCCGCTGAATGAAAATCTTCAAAATAATGCTCCGCGCCCGGGCCATTGAAATGCAGCCACAAAAATTCCCAGGTGTCCGCGTCCGCATTTTCGTAACGATGTGGTTCCCGGCAGTCGATATAAAAACAGCTTCCCTGTTCTATGGCCATCGTCTGTTTTCTCCAGGTAAGCTTTCCTTTACCACGAATTGTATAGACAATCAGAAAAGACGGAAGCCCGGACCTCTCTGTATAGTAGGGCGGCTTGGTCTTAAAAACTCCACACTCCTGCACATACAGATAATGAGCCCGGGTAGACGGGTTGACTGTATTCAGAAAACGGATGGAATCTTCAGACCAGGTATAAGAGGCCTGCTCGTAATAGTCCGTATGGTCATTTCCCAGATGAAAGGTCGGATGATTCTTCATAATTTTCCCCTTTTCTATAACAGCAAGATTTTGATATTTTTCACCAAGATTGCGGTAGGTATTTTCTATTATGCACAGCTATAATGATTTTGTAAAGACAAAGGAGGGCTGTACAATGGAAAAAATCAAGAACACAAAAAAAGCAAAAATCGGTATCTATACCATGGGACTTCAGTGTTACTGGGCACAATTTGACGGACTGTGGGAACGGCTGTTATCCTATGGCAAATTTATTGCATCCAAGGTAGAAGCCATGGGGGCATCCGTTTATTATTATGGTCTGGTTGACTGTGAGGAGGAAGGCCATAAAGCCGGTGAATATTTTGTCTCCAACCATGTGGATCTGATTCTGGCACACAGCGGTACTTATGTAACCAGTGCTTCTGTTCTTCCGGTTCATCAAATCTGTAAGGCAATGACGGTTATCCTGAATCTGCAGCCCGCCGCCCGGATTGACTATAAAAAAACAACAACCGAAGAATGGCTCGCCCACTGTGGCGCCTGTCCGGTTCCGGAGCTGACCAACGCCTTTCACCGGGCCGGCATCCCCTACCGGATTGTCAATGGCCTTCTGGGCCTTCACGAAACACCGGAAATATCTCTCACAAATGAAGAAACTGCCAAACGTCCGGAAGCCATCCAGGCATGGAAAAAAATCGAAGAATGGGTGCGGGCCGCAGAAGTAAAAGCCGCTTTATCCTATGCAAGATTTGGTTTTCTAGGAAATAATTATTCTGGCATGCTGGATCTATACAGTGATTTTACAATGATCTCCGCGCAGGCGGGTGTGCATGTAGAACTTCTGGAAATGTGCGATCTGGATCGGATGCTCCGACAGGTAAGCGACGATGAAGTAAAAGAAAAGCGAAAAGAAATGGCTGACTTCTTCCAGATTGCAGAGAAAGAATCTGCGGATCCCCGCAACCAGCGTCCCACCGAGGAGCAGCTTGACTGGTCCGCCAAAGTAGCGGCTGCCCAGGAGCGCCTGGTAAAGGAATACAACCTGGATGGTCTGGCTTACTACTACCACGGAGCTCCCGGCGGAGATTATGAGAAGCTCCAGTCTGGTTTCATCGTGGGCCATTCCCTTTTAACCGCCAAAGGAATCCCCTGTGCCGGGGAGGGCGATCTGAAAACCTGCCTTGCCATGAAAATATGCGATATTCTTGGCATTGGCGGTTCTTTTTCAGAAATCGTGGTCACAGATTATGAAGACGGCACCATCCTCCTGGGCCATGATGGCCCCTTCCATCTGGCCATTGCAGATGGCAAACCCGTACTCCGGGGTCTAGGTGTCTATCACGGAAAGCAGGGAAGTGGTGTCTCTGTAGAAGCAAAAGTACGAAGAGGCCCCATCACCACGCTGGGCTGCTCACAGACCCGGGACGGAAATCTGAAATTCATCATCACAGAAGCAGAGGCTACGAACGGTCCGATTATGACCATTGGAAATACACAGACTCCTGTAAAATTTCACCAGAGCCCGGATGATTACATGGAAGAATGGTTTGCCGAAGCGCCAACTCATCATTTTGCCATGAGCGTAGGACATAATGGCCGACTTTTTGAAAAAGTTGCCTGTCTCCTGGGAATCCCTGCCGTCGTTCTTGACCGAAACACATAAGAACACTTCCTGCACAGAAAATGAAAAGCCGAGGTGAATCATCATGAATGAAACAAAGAATCTGAAGAAACTGACAGCAGAAGAATTTCGCCAGCCCGGAAGTGCATACCGGGCGGCTCCTCTCTGGTCATGGAATTGTAAAATGACCCGGGAAACTATCGACTATACGCTGGAAGCCATGAAAGATATGGGCATGGGCGGCGCTCACCTGCATTGCAGGACCGGCCTTGATACTCCCTATCTTGGAGAAGAATTCATGGAATTGGTCCGATACAGTCATGAGAAAAGCAACGAACTGGGCCTTCTCACATGGCTCTATGATGAGGATCGCTGGCCATCCGGATTTGCCGGAGGCCTGATCACAAAAGATCACCGCCATCGTACCCGTTTTCTCCTTTTCTCCCCTGAAAAAATAGAAGGAGAAGATCATTCTCCCAACCATCTTTCTCACTGCGGCCAGGCCCAAAGAAGCGCAGAACGTACTTTTCTTGGCAAATATCAGGTATGCCTGGAAAAGGGATACCTTGCCTCCTACCAGAGAATTCCTGAAGATCAGCCTTGCAAAGACGGCTGTGACGAATGGTTTGCCTACCTGGAAATATCTGGAGAAAGCCCCTGGTTTAATAATCAGGCCTACGCCAATACACTGGATAAAGAAACCGTGGAAGCTTTCCTTGCTTCTACCCATGAAAAATATGCAGAAGTCCTTGGAGAATCTTTTGGAAAAACGGTTCCCGCCATTTTTACCGATGAGCCGGAATTCCCCTACAAGATTCCTCTGAATTTTGCAACAGAAAGACGGGAGGTGGCCATTCCTTATACGGATGATTTTGAAGATACATTTCAGGCATGTTATGGTCACAGTATCCTGGATCACCTGCCGGAGCTGTTCTGGGAACTTCCAGATGGCGCTGTTTCCCGTTTTCGTTATGAATACCACGATCATGTGACCGAACGGTTTGCCGCGGCCTATGCCGATACCGTCGGCGCCTGGTGCCGGAAGCACGGAATTGCCATGACCGGACATATGATGGAAGAGCCGACTCTGCAGCGGCAGACCGCCGCTATGGGCGAAGTCATGCGTTCTTATCGTGCCTTCGATATTCCAGGCATTGATATGCTCTGCGACCAGAGAGAGCTTTCCACTGCCAAACAGGCAGAAAGCGCTGCTCATCAATATGGCAGAATCGGCGTCATGAGTGAGCTTTATGGCGTTACAGACTGGGATTTTGATTTTCGGGGACATAAGCTCCAGGGAGACTGGCAGACTGCCCTGGGTGTTACCGTGCGGGTACCGCATCTGACCTGGACCACTATGGCAGGGGAAGCCAAACGTGATTTTCCGGCTTCCATTGGGTATCAATCTCCCTGGTACAAGGAATATCCGCTCATTGAAAACTATTTTGCCCGGTTAAACAAAGCGCTTCGAAGAGGTACGCCGCATGTCCGTCTGGGTGTGATTCATCCCATCGAATCCTACTGGCTCTACTGGGGACCGAAAAATCAGACTTCCGGTATTCGTGAAGAGATGGACGAAAACTTTGACAAACTGATCAAATGGCTTCTGTTTGGTACGGTGGACTTTGATTTTATCTCCGAAGCTCTTCTTCCTGATCTGAACAAAGGCACACAGGATGGCCGGACTCTGACTGTGGGCTGCATGCATTATGATCAGATTCTTGTTCCAAACTGCAAGACCCTTCGCAGTACAACGCTGGAAATTTTGGAGAAATTTCAGGAAGCCGGAGGAACCCTTCTTTTTGCCGGTGAAATTCCTTCCCTCGAAGATGCCATTCCCTCCGAGCGAGGCCAAAAACTGGCTGAAAAATGTACCCGGATTCCCTTTGGAAAAATGCCGCTTCTTAAAGCGCTTTCTCCCATTCGTGATGTGGAAATTCTGGAGGCTGACGGAACAGCCAGTCAGAATCTCATCTACCAAATGCGGGAAGAAGGAGAAAACCGCTGGCTTTTCCTCTCTCATGTATACCGCACTTATGAAAAAAATCACCAGACTGCCAATGAAGATCTTTCCTTTGCTGAACAAATCCAGCTGACCCTCATCGGAATCTGGACGCCTACACAGTACGACGCAATGACTGGAGAAATCAGGCCAATTCCGGTATCCTATACCGGTGATGGAAAGACCGTGATCCAGGATACCCTCTACGATCAGGACAGCCGTCTTTTCTTCCTGGAAGCCGGCGCCAAACCGCTTGCACATACCTTTCCCTCATCAAAGCCGGTTGGTTCTTCCAGACTGTTGCCCATTTCTCCTGTCAATCCGGTCATTTTTCATGAGCCGAATGTATGCATTCTGGATCTGGCTGAATACCGCTTTGATGAAGAGCCCTGGATGGAGGAAGATGAAATTCTCCGGATTGATAATCTCTTCCGCCGGAAACTGGGGTATCCGCTTCGGACACAGGCTCTGGCCCAGCCCTGGACTACCCCGCATAATTCCAGCTATGAGCATATGCTCTCCCTTCGTTTTTCCATAGATTCGGAAATCGAACTGAAGCATGCACTTTTAGCTCTGGAAAATGACGAAAAAACAACCATTCTCTTGGATGGAAAAGAAATCAAAAACGAGAAAACCGGATGGTACACCGACCGCTCGATTCAGACGGTTGCCCTTCCGCTTCTTACGAAGGGATCGCATACCCTGGAATTCCACATTCCCTATCACGCCAGAGAAAACATCGAACCCTTCTATTTGCTGGGAGATTTCACAGTTGCTCTTTCCGGAAGACATCTGACGCTTCTCCCGCCAAAGAAAGAACTTGCTTTTTCTGACATTACCAGACAGGGGTATCCCTTCTACGGAGGAACATTCACCTACCGGATTCCTTTTGTGAGTACCGGCGGAGAAGTCTTTTTGTCTGCTTCTCTGTTTCGTTCTCCCGTCCTTCGTGCCTCCGTTGACGGAATTTCCAAAGGGCTTCTTGCTTTTTCGCCTTACGAAATTTCTTTGGGCGAACTTACATCAGGAGAGCATTTGCTGGAACTGACAGTATTTGGCAACCGAATCAATACCTTTGGCACACTTCATAACTGTAACTTCAGCGACAACTGGTGCGGACCGGACAACTGGCGGACCACCGGCGAGGAATGGTCTTATGAATACCAGATTAACCCCTTTGGTCTCTTAAAAGCCCCGATACTCCGGATAAAAGACAGATAAAAAAACCCTGCACATTTTTCGTATGTGCGGGGTTTTTTATGGAATGTTTTCTTTTCAATGTCCTGCTTACTCAGCTGCAGTCTCAGTTTCTGCTGCGGTCTCGGTCTCTGCCTCAGAACCGGTCTCAGTCTCGCTCTCAGCCTCAGCGTCGCTGTCATCGTAGGGGATAACGGCTCCGTCGTAAGTCTCGTTGATGTAATTTCTGATCTCATCGGATTTCAGAACGTCTACCAGAGCCTGAACGCCCGGGTTCTCTTCATTGCCTTCTTTTACGGCGATGATGTTTACATAGGTCTTGGCTGCCTCAGAATCAGATTTCTCATAAGCCAGAGCATCTTTTGCTACGGAGAAGCCTGCTGCCAGAGCGTAGTTTCCGTTCAGTACCACATAAGCGGTCTCATCAACCACACGGGCTACCTGTGCTGCCTCCAGCTCTACGATGTCCAGGTTGTACGGATTCTCTTCAATATCGGTTACGGTAGCGGTAAGACCTGCACCGTCTTTCAGTTTGATGAGACCGTTATCCTGAAGAAGCAGAAGGGCTCTTGCCTCATTGGTGGTATCATTCGGAACTGCAACGGAATCGCCGTCAGCCACATCATCGAGGCTGGTTTTTGTTCCCGGGTAGATTCCAAAGGGCTCATAGTGGATGCCGCCTACACTTACCAGATGGCTGCCTTTCTCCTCGTTGTACTGCTCCAGATAAGGAAGATGCTGGAAGTAGTTGGCGTCCATATCACCGCTCTCTACTACCTCATTGGGCATGATATAATCATCAAATACGGTTACCTGAAGATCATAACCTTCCTCTGCCAGGATCGGTTTTGCCTGCTCCAGGATCTCTGCATGCGGGGTTGCAGATGCTGCTACTTTGATCGGAGTGAGTTCACCTGTGGTCTCTGTCTCAGTCTCTGCTGCCTTTGTGGAAAGACCGGTACCGCCAAGGATAATGCCTGCGGTCAGAACACCGCTTAATGCTGCTGCAAGTAATTTTTTCATAATAGTTTCCTCCTCTATATTATCTTTTTTATAATTATCTTCTCTTGTCCAGTCGGTTGGCCAGAGTGGTTCCGACCATCTGGAAAATCTGTACCAGAATGACCAGAAGTACAACGGTAACGATCATGATATCTGCCTGATACCTGTGATAGCCATATCGGATCGCGATATCTCCCAGTCCGCCTCCGCCGATGGTTCCTGCCATGGCTGAGTAGCCCAGGATGGTTCCTACTGCAATCGTTGCTCCGTTGATCAGGGAAGTTCTCGCTTCCACAAGAAGCACCTTCACAATGATTCTTAAGTTGCTGGCTCCCATGGAACGGGCTGCCTCGATGACACCCTCATCGACTTCCTTTAAGGAAGATTCCACCATTCTGGCGATGAAGGGGCCGGCGGCGATAACCAGCGGCACTACCGTAGCTGTAGAACCGTAGCTTTTTCCCACAATCATACGGGTGAAGGGGATCAGTAAGATCAGTAAAATTAAAAACGGAATGCTTCGTACGATGTTGGCGATGACGTCCAGGATGCGGTAGAGCACCCGGTTCGGTTTCAGGCCATCCTTATCGGATACGGCCAGAAGCACGCCCATGGGAAGTCCGATGACGTAACCCATTAACGTGGACAAAAGCGTCATGTACAACGTTTCCTGGATTCCTTTCAGAATCATATCGACTACTTCTTTAGTCCACACTGTCCGTCACCTCCCCGATGGCAAGTCCCCGTTCCTTCAGGTACTGCTTCATGGCTTTCGCCTTTTCGCTGTCCCCCGGGAATTCAAGGATCATTTCGCCCTTTGCAACGCCGCCCACGTTTTTCGTGTCAGCTTTTAAAATATTTACCGGTTCATGGAATTTCAGGATCATGTTTGCGATCACCGGCTCAAATGCCGAGTTCTCTGAAAATACGATCCGGACTCTGTCTCCGCTCTGGATCACAGGTTTCAGGTCTGTCTGCTGACTTCCGTCTGTGAGGATCAGCTCTTTGGCTACCTGAGACTTCGGATTGTTGAAGATCTCTTCCACGGAGCCCTTTTCCACCACTTCGCCGTTTTTCAAGATGGCAACCTTCGTGCAGATCTCCCGGACCACTGCCATCTGATGTGTGATGATGACAATTGTGATATGAAGGTTCCGGTTGATCTCCTCCAGAAGCTTCAGAATAGATGAGGTCGTCTGGGGGTCCAGAGCGCTGGTGGCCTCGTCACAGAGCAGAATCTTCGGATCAGATGCCAGGGCTCTCGCGATGGCTACCCTCTGTTTCTGTCCTCCGGAAAGCTGGGCCGGATAGGCTTTTGCCTTATCCTCAAGACCTACGATTTTCAAAAGCTCCAGGGCTCGTTTCCTGGCCTCGCCTTTTCGTTTGCCCTGAATATATAAAGGAAAACAAACGTTTTCCAGAACGGATTTCTGCATCAGCAGATTGAAATGCTGAAAGATCATTCCGATCTTTTCCCGTTCTTTACGGAGTTCCTTTTCCGACAGGTCACTTAACGCTTTTCCCCGGATGGAAACCGTCCCCTCCGTGGGCACCTCCAGGAAGTTCATACAACGGACCAGGGTACTTTTTCCTGCTCCGGACATTCCGATGATTCCGAAAATATCTCCCGACTCGATGGCCAGATTTACATTTTTCAGAGCCTGTACCGAGCCGTCTTTTGAAACATAGGATTTTGAAACGTTCTCGATTAAAATCTCTGCCATTTCTTTTCTTTCCTTTCTTCGATGGAATTTACTATAACACTTTTTAAAAAAAGGTGTTAATCCGAAAAAATTACAGCCAGCTATAGTTTATCACTATATCTGGCTGTCTGTAAACTGGAAAAATATATATTTATTTCATAACTTTGGCAACAACGCGAAGGAGGTTGGTGACGCAGAACTGTACGTCGCCCAGAGTCAGACGGTAGCCGTCCAGCTCTTTGCCGGTCTTCACAGCTTCGACGATATCGTCCACGTTCTTCTGGCAGCCCGGCATCTGCAGGTCGTTTCCTGCATAAACGCAGCCGGTGGAAGCAGAAATCGGATAGATATGGCCGGTTCCGGAGATGACGGGCATATCCTGGGAGGTAAACCAGTCGGTCATCACAACACCCTCAAAGCCCCACTCGTCACGGGCTGCCGCCTGGATGAGGTCATGGCTGTTTGCGGTGTGCAGGCCATTGATCAGGTTGTAGGAGGTCATGATGGAAAGCGGCTGGGCCTCTTTGACAGCAATCTCAAAGCCTTTCAGGTAGATCTCACGGAGCGCTCTCTCACTCATATGGTTGTTGGAGAACATCCGGTTGTCTTCCAGGTTATTGGCTGCGAAATGCTTGATCGTGGTGCCGCCCTTGCCGTCTTTCTGTACGCCGAGGGTCATGGCAGCGGCGCATTTTCCGGCAACCAGCGGATCCTCGGAATAATACTCAAAGTTTCTTCCGCAGAGCGGATTCCGGTGAATGTTCAGAGCCGGCGCCAGCCAGAGATCCACATGGAACTCCTGCATTTCTTTTCCTACCATGTACCCGATCTCCTCGATGAGCTCCGGATTCCAGGTCTGAGCCAGCTCGGTTCCGATGGGGATGGCGGTACAATACTGATAATGGTCCACAGCGTCTGCCGGGATCTTGCTCTCGTCGAAAGCGGCAACGATATCTCCCATTCCTTCTCCGCCAGGAAGGAGTTCTCCCTCTTTGGTGGTCTTGAAATGGGGCTGGAGACGAAGGCCTGCGGGTCCGTCTGCCAGGATCAGGTTTTTCACGCCGCGGCTCTCCCAGATGATGGATGAGGTGTCGCCTGCTGCTCCCGGAACGGTGGCAGATGCATTTCCGACTACATTGTCTTTTCCGTCAGCATCACCGCCCATACCGGCACGAAGGGTTCCGACGCAAAGGTCTGCGAGCTCTTCCACAGTGAGCTGTGCAGCAAGGTCTTCCACGGTTGCTTTTCCGTCGATCACATCCTGAATGGTCAGTTTCTCCGTCTTATCGGTGGTCAGGATCGGACGTTCCTCCTGGTATACTACGGTGCGCGTCTCAACAGCGTCTGCCGGAACAGCAATACGCTCTGCATTCTTAAGTTCCTCCGCCTCAGCCTCATAAGTATAGGCTTTCTGGCCTTTGCCGGAGATCTCTTTCAGCTCTTTGTCTCCATTGAAGAGATTTTTCAGCTGCTCGGTCTTTTTCTCTGCATCTACGGTCAGAACGGCTGCGATATGGGTCGTTCTGGAGCTGTTGCCCACGCGGATGATATACTCACCGGGCTCCAGAATCCAGGCTGCTTCTTTTTCCGAATAGGAAGCCATATCTTTCAGTGCAAACGTAAGCTCCACGGTTTCAGCCTCGCCCGGAGCAAGAAGAGCGGTCTTTTTGTAAGCTTTCAGCTCCTGATAGGGCTTCTCCAGAGCGTCTTCCGGTGCGGAAACGTATACCTGAACAACTTCTTTTCCGGCATACTCTTTTCCGGTATTGGTCACTTTTGCAGTTACTTTTACCCCGGAGCCTTCGATGGCTGCCTTTGCCTCTTCAATGGCAAAATCGGTGTAGCCTTTGCCGTAGCCGAAGCAGTACTGAGGCTCGATGCCGAAGGTATCAAAATAACGGTAGCCCACATAGATGCCATCCGTATAATATTCATCGTCGATGTTTCCGTTGTTGTGGCTGAAGCCCTCGGAGGAGGGATAATCGGAGTAAGCCTTTGCCCAGGTATCGGTCAGTTTTCCGGAAGGAACCTGTTTGCCGGTGAGAACATCTGCCACGCTCAGGCCGCCGGAGTTGCCCAGCTGACCGGTGAGAAGAACGGCGTTGAGGCCTGCCGTCTCTTTGATGACTGTGGCATCGATGACTCCGCCGATGTTCAGAAGAACGATGGTTTTCTCATAATGGGCGCCCAGAAATTCCAGCGCTTTTACTTCGCCGTCATTTAAAAGGTAATCACCCTTTTTGTTCCAGCGGTCTGCGCCCTCTCCGGAGTTTCTGGCGATTACAAGAATCGCGGTATCCGTATCGGAAGCCTTCACATCCTCCTCGGTGATGGCCTGAAGATCCGGCTCTTTGAAAGGACGCTCAAACTCGATGATAAAAGGCGGCTGATGGTTCTCTTCTGCCAGACGGTTGATCTCTGCCTGATGAGCTGCTTTTGCCGTTTTCAGCATCTTGGCATAAGTGTCCAGCCAGGCGTTTGTGGTGATCGTAAAGCCGGCATCCACAAGACCCTGCTCAATATTGATCACTTCACGGGAGTTGACATCACCGGAACCGGTGCCGCCCTTGATGGTATGTCTTGCTCCTGCTCCGTAAAGAGCGATCTTTCCGATCTTTTTTAAAGGCAGAACACCATCATTTTCCAGAAGTACCATGCATTCGCCGGCTCCTTTTCTCACCAGCTGCATGTTTTTTTCTTCACGCTCCGTTTTTTCCGGAGTCAGTGTTCCATAAAACTGTGTCATTTAAAAAAATCCTCCTGTTTATTTTTCTCAGTGCTGGATATTTTCTGAATCCATCCACATCATTTTTCCATATTTTTCTACCAGCGGAACCAGCTCATGATCCACGTTATGACGGATCTCACAATCGACATCCAGGATCATTACCGGTTCGTCTCCTTCTGTGCAGGCCGGCCAGTCAACTCCTTCGATCACCGGCTTTCCTGTCTTTGCAAAGCTTATCCAGGCTCCGAAGATCGCTTCTTCCAGTTTATCGGTTTCCCCTTCTTTATTAAAGAGAGGTGCCAGCTCCGTATTATGGTAAACAAAAGGAATCTCCGAACAATGCCATGCGATCTTACCGTCCAGAAGCGGAAACTCATACGTCAGCTGATAGGAATAAGTGACACTTTCCGGTGTTCTGCAACGTTCTTTGATAAATTCTATGGTAGGCAGGCGGAAAATGGTATCCACAGACAGGAGATCAACCGGAGATTTTCCCGGATACGCTTTTTCGTAAAGAGCCAGCAGTTCTTCCGTGTGTTCTCCATACTTTTTCTTCAGCATCTGCATAGCCTCTTCTCTTGGAATGCTGTGTTTTCCCGGAATAGCCGGATCGAAATCAAACTCGCCCAGTGCTGTTCCGATCAGAAGCGGGATTGTCTTCGCATGCTCCGTAAAGCCATGCTGCACCGGATCGCCCAGATATTCTTTTCCGACATGAGGCATATTTCCTATATAACCGCCTGCTGCCGCAACAGCCGGAGAGGTCTTAAGATAAGCTTCGGCAAGCTTTGCATAGGGAATCGTCTCCAGTTCTTCCACCTGGTCTTCCGAAAGACCAAGTTCTTTCAGCATAGCTGTCACAATCTCTCTGCCATCCTGTTCTTCCGCATCCCGCTGAAGCCAGTACACGCCGCTCTCAATGATCCCTTTATGGAAAAGACCGTCTGCCTCAGGCATCTGCATGAGCGTCCAGACCTTTGCCCCGCCGCCGGACTGACCGAAAATGGTCACATTGTCCGGATCTCCGCCAAAGCCGCGGATGTTGTCACGCACCCACTGAAGGGCTGCAATGATATCCAGATTTCCTGCATTGGCAGAGGCCTCATACTTTTCTCCAAAAGGAGAAAGATCCAGATAGCCAAGCACATTCAGCCGGTGGTTTAAAGACACTACGACCACATCTCCGTGTTTTGCCATATTGGCACCTTCATATGTGATATGCTCAATAGAGGAACCGGCAGAAAAACCGCCTCCGTGGAGCCAGACCATGACCGGACGTTTTGCCTCCGGGTCGATAGAAGGCGTCCAGATATTCAGTGACTGGCAGTTTTCATCCATAGGCCAGTACATATGGGGAACAAGGAGTTCGCTGTTAGGCCGGTCCTGCGTCATCAGCGGGCAGACCATTCCATAGGAATTGGCGTCCTTGATCCCTTCCCAGGGCTGTACCTTTTCCGGACGCATAAAACGCTTCGCATCCGCGTATTTGACTCCTTTAAAAATGACACTCCCATCCCATTCGTATCCACGAAGCTTGCCTGCTTCCGTCTGAACAACAGGATAGTCTTCTCTGCAAACAAATTTTTTCATGATGTCAAACCTCCTGATTAAGCTTTTCTTTGATCATGCTGCTTAGAAAATAACGTTTCTGTTACAGAATCCACCTGTAAAAAACTGCCGCCTCGATGATCTGATTATATCGCGGCGGCAGAAAAATGCCTATCACAAATATGTGGTTTTCTGTTACTTTTATTACTTTTTTAGAAGAGCAGAAATTATTTTTCTTCCGGATGTGCCTCCAGATATTTTTCCGGAAGTTCGTATACTGTACGAAGCACTCCTCCTTTTTCTCTCTTCCAGCTAACTCTCACCGTTCCCCATTTTGTGATCACACTGCCTTCCGCATGTTCCAGATAACCCGGAACCGGCGTAATTTTAATTTTTTCAAAACCAGGTGCTCCGGGCCTTACTCCCAGAATAACAGCAGGCAGCTCATAGAGTGCCAGCGCCCCCCAGGCATGACAGTCACTCCGCTCATTTACACCATCCTCCACGCAGGTTGTCAGATGATTGCGGAGCATATTTCTCCAGAGATCCCACTGACGCTCTGTTTTCTCATAAATACCGGCTTTTTCCAGAGCACGGAACAGATAATACCCCATGGCTACGGAACACTGGGCGTAGGTTTCGCTGTCTGAAAGCGTTCTTTCCAGATAGATACGGCCATTCTCCACAGTCACGGTATCTGTCAGAAGTGCAAATACCTGGCAATGCTGGCTGTATTCCTTTACACCCGGTCCGTCCAGATACATCCCTTCTTCATCCGTACAGAAGGTATTGACCGCTTTTTTCAGACTTTCCGCTCTTTCCCTGTATTCCTCTGCAACCTGCTTCCGACCCAGATATTCCATGACATCCGCTGCACGGAGAAGTCCCAGACGGTATAACAGGCTTTCCATGGTAATCGGCCCATACAGACCTGCATGCGGCATCCCGCTGGTCTGATCCCACTGTTTCGTCCAGTCAATAAAAGACCAGTAACGATCCCTTCCGTTCAGGCCTCCGACCTTTCCGACCAGTCCCCGCTCATCCAGGTTTCTCCGGAAATATTCCAATATTCCATCTACCGTTCCCATATGTATCCGGAGAAACTCTCTATCCCCGAAATACATCATGTGATCATGAAGCATCAGAATGTAATAAACAGCAAAGCCGGGAATTACATTCGGTCCATAGCAGGGATAAGAACAGTTCAGCATTCCGTCATATCGAGCCGACCGTCTAAAATCATCCATGCATTTCCTTGCCAGCCGGTCATCTCCGGAAACCATATAAGTATAAAGAATCTGACTTCTGGAATCCATGGCATACTGAAGCTGTTCATAGAATGGACAGTCTTCATAGGTTTCATGCATGCAGCGTTTCAGAGTTCTCAGGCTGATATCCCAGATTGGAGCCAGGCTTTCATCGGAAGTTGTCACCTCTGTCTTTACCTCCAGCGGATAACCGGTTTCCAGATAATCAAAGCCTGTTATTTTCAACGGCTCTTTTCCTGTCTGGATTTCCAGCCCGATAAAACGGTACGTACGGAACCAGAACGGTTCATAAGTTTCCTCCTGCCATTCCCGTCCGTATCCTGCCACATGATAGGTATCTGTAAAACCATGAAGGTAACCGTTTTTCCAGTCGCACCGGTCTCCTTTTTTCGGCAGGTGAGCAAAACTTCCGCCAGTATTTTCCTTCTGGACATAGCCTTCTGCGGTCAGGATTTTAACAAGGGCTTCTGCTCCATCTTCCATCCGGAGTGACAGATAACCGGTCATCAGTTCTCCGGCATCGATCTCCACAGTCACATGGCTGTCTGCCGGGATTTCCATGGTTCCTTTTCCCGCCAAAAGCGCATCCCAGTTTTTCTGCTCCGGAGAATCCGCATATTTCCCCGTAAGTCCAAGAAATCTTCTCGGTTCTTTTCTCATATAAGGAATTGTACGGTCAGTCAGGTTTCCCGGGCTTACGGCCTGACTAATTTGAAAAATATTGTACAAAACCGGTCTCTCCCAGTCAGAAGCATCAAAATCGGAGTTTTTCCATCCGCAGGCCTTTTTCTGTCCTTTTCGTTCCTCCAGGATGTGAAGAGGGGCAAAGAAGGGTGACTCCGAAACAATCTGGAAATCCTCTTCCTCATAGCAGCTCCAGTCCTCTCCGGCACTGAGTCCGTAAACCTCCTCCTTTTCCTTTACATAAAGCCCTGGTGTCTCCGTCCGGAAAATGCTGTGGCTTCCATTATGATAAGCCAGCGGATAACGCAGAACCTCCACTGCCAGAACATTTTCCCCAACCTGAAGATACGGAGCAAGCTCCACTTCATCCAGGTACCAGATCTGCCGGTCTCCTTTGCTTGGACCCAGTTCTGCCAATTTTCCATTGACATAAAGTTTATAACGGGAATCTGCAGAAATCTGGAGCTTCAGACTCTCGGGAATTTTTTCAAGCAAAATTTTTTTTCTGAAGTAAACCAGATAGCAGACCGAATGATCCGCTTTTTCCCAGTCTGGTATCCACATCCAACTTGTGTTTGGTAAGTCTATCATCCTTTTTCTCCTCTTCTTATCCCTTTACCGCTCCTACAGCAATTCCTTTGACAAAGTATTTCTGAAAGAACGGATAGAGAACCATAATTGGCAGAATTCCTACTACGGAAATTGCCATACGAATACTTACAGAAGGCATCTGCGTCGTAGCTGCAACGCCTGCATTTGTCATGGTACTGGAATTTAAGAACTGTACATCCTGCAGGATCCGGTTCAGCAGGTTCTGCAGACTGTAAAGCTTCGCATCTGTCACATAATAAAGCCCGTTGGTCCAGTCATTCCAGTAACCGATTCCCACAAAAAGCCCGACTGTCGCCATAATCGGCAGGGACAGCGGAAGGATCATCTTGAAAAAAATCTTAAACTCCCCTGCTCCATCCATTTTTGCCGCCTCAATAAGCTCTGCAGGAATATTCTGGGCGAAATAGTTTTTCATCAGGATCACATTAAAACCATTCATCAGAAGTCCCGGAAGAATCAGCGCAGTGATCGTATTTTTCAGATGGAAAATACGGGTCCACATAATGTACGACGGAACGATACCTCCATTAAACAGCATTGTAAAAAATACAAGAAAGGAAAAGATATTTCTTGCTTTAAAGTCTTTTCTTGAGAGCGGATAAGCCAGAAGCGGTGTAATAAAAAGGCTGGCTGCCGTGCCGACTACTGTGATAAATACGGTGATCCCGTAAGCCCGGAAGATCTCTGAAGCTTTATAAAAAAGATATTTGTAAGCATCAAGACTGAAGGTCTTTGGCATGAGAGAATAGCCCTCCAGGATCAGCTCCTGCTCCCCGGTGACAGAACCGGCCACAAGCACCCAGAGCGGCAGGATCGCTGCCAGCGCCATAAATATCAAAATGATATGAATAATCACCTGAAATCTTTTTTCACTTTTTCCCAGTATGTTTGTCATGATCCTACCTCCTAGAACATTGCGTCATCCGGACTTACTTTCCGCACGATCATATTGGCGGTAAGCACCAGGATAAAGCCGACGATGGACTGATAGAAGCCTGCAGCAGAAGCCATACCCACATCGTTCTGCTGCATCAGGGCCCGGTATACATAGGTATCGATCGTCTGCGTGGTGGAATAAAGTGCTCCGGAATTCATGGGAATCTGATAAAACAGGCCAAAATCGGAATAAAACATCCTTCCCACACTCATAATGATCAACATGATCATCGTAGATTTTAAAAGCGGCAGGGTAATGAAACGGATCTGCTGCCATTTGGTCGCCCCGTCTACCATGGCTGCTTCATAAAGAGAGCGGTCAATACCGATGATGCTGGACATATAAATGATGGAGGAATAGCCGATCCCCTTCCAGACATTCACAAAAAGCAGGATATACGGCCATTTTCCCGCATCATTATACCAGTCGATCTTGGCAAAGCCCAGGCTGGAAAGTATACCGTTAAGAAGACCGGTTTCTCTGCTCAGAAAAGCATAACCGATATAGGCACAAATAACCCAGGAAAGCAGATAGGGGAGCAGAAGAACTGTCTGGAAAAATTTTGTTTCCGCCCTGTGCCGAAGCTCACTGAGCATAATGCCTGTTGCAACTCCCGTAACCGTACCGACAATAATAAATATTAAATTGTAAAGAATGGTATTTCTCGTGATCTGGAAAGCCGCATTTGTCTTGAAAAGATAGGTAAAATTTTTAAAACCTACCCAGGGGCTTCCAAAAATTCCCTTCGTATAATCGATCTGTTTAAATGCAATGAAAAGACCGGAGATAGGGCCATAGTTATTCACCAGAAGATACAGAAGCCCAGGAGCCATCATCACATAAAAAGGCCACTGTTTTCTCAGACCATGTTTTTTCTTTTTCGCCGTCATGCTTTTCCGCCTTTCTCAAAAAAGAGTCAAAAAGAGCCGCCGCAGTTATTTACGACGGCTCTTCTTCATTTTTTATTTACTGCTGATTTTCTGCTTTCCAGGCATCCAGCTGTTTCTGCTTCTCTTCGATGACCGTCTGCATGCCTGCATCATCCAGTGCTTCCAGGAATGCATCCATCTCTGTATCCGGATTCAGAGAACCACAGCTTAAGCCGGGCAGATACTGATTGATCACATTAGTGATGGCTGCAACCTCAGAAGAGACTGCCGTACTGTCAAAGGAAAATCCCATAACCGGTGAAAACTCGGAATTCTTGTTGTTTTCCTCCAGACGACTGTAGATAGTCGTATCTCTTCCTTTTCCCCAGATATAGGAGAGGAACTGATTACCAAAGAACCAGTCCATGTTCAGACCGTAGGTCGTAGTGTTGGTATCCACACCCTCCGGGAAATCGATGGTACCGTCATCCTGTTTTTCATAATGAACGCCCTCAATACCCCAGTCCAGAAGATTTACCACATCCGGGTTCGTATACATTTCATTCAGGAACTTCATGGCTGCTTCCGGATGTTCACTGGTGGGAGAAATGGCAAAACCAATAGAGTTTACATCCGTTGTCTTGATATATGGTTTCAAAATCTTGATACATTCAACTTCCACACCAGTACCGGTTGTGATCTGCTCTGCCTGTCCCTCTTCTCCTTTGATAAAGAAACCTGCTGTCCGGTTGTTCTGCATATAAGTCAGATAAGTCTCCTGAGTTGTGGTGGCATCCTCCAGGACATAACCGGCCTGATTCCACTCATACGCATATTCACAGAGCTTTTTAAACTCATCTGTAGCATACATATTAACTACGGCACTATCATCTTCTGGCATCAGAACACCATTATTATCATCCAGATTATCAGAGAACGGAATAGCATTTGTATATAAAATCAGATTCGGATTTGTTGTAAACGGAACCAGGCAGGCATAATCTGGATGAGTTTCCTTGATCTTTTCAAACATCTCTGTCAAAAGATCCAGATTTGCACAATATTCGTCAAAATTCTCTGCCTGTTTCAACTGATCCACCGGAAGATCCAGCTCATCGATAAAGTCTTTCCGGAGAACAATGGAAATTGCAGAAGCTTTTCCATTATTGTTAGGAAGCGCATAGACAGAACCCTGATTGGTGCAGGCCTTCAGAAATTCCTCACCAAGAACCTCTTTGATTCCTGAGCCATATTCATCCAGATAATCATCCAGCTTCAGAAACTGGTTTTTGGCAAGCATACCGCTGTAGCTTCCCAAATATCCGAAAGCATCCAGCTGCTCTCCACCGGACATCATCAGACCGATCTGATTCGTATAATTGGCAAGGTTAATGCCTTCGATCTTTACATGAACCCCAATTTTCTCCTCTGTGATCTTGTTCAGTTCTGTCTCGATCTGGGTCATATCCACAGTTTTTGTCAGTGGTGTGGCAAACACGATTTCTTCCAGGTCATCTGCAGAAGCGGTGATACCGGTTACTGGCAGTGAAGTCAGTGCCATTGCAGCTGCTCCGGTCAGTGCCAGAATTTTTTTCATTTTCATACTGTTTTTCTCCCTTCGTTTTGTATGCGGTTATGTTTGATGACTCCATTATAGATTGCCTTAGCCGTTTTTTCTCACAAAAATCTGTTTTTCTTTTGCCGGAAAAACGAAAAAGCAGCGGTTCTGTCTTCCACTGCTTTTTCATTTTTGTCCATTTTGCCGTTTTTCTTATCACTTTTCTGTCCTTTTACCGGAATTCTGTTCTCCCTTCCTTTTCCGGTAATCGCTGGGAAGATATCCGGTAACTCTGCGAAAAATTTCAGAAAAATAGGAAAAGTTATTATAGCCAAGCTTCACTGCAATGTCTCCGATATTATCTTTTCCTTCTGCCACCAGCTCTCTGGCCCGTTCAATCTTCCTCAGCATGATATATTCGCTTAAGGACTGCCCTGTCTCTTTCTTGAAAATCCTGGAAATATAATCAGTAGAAAAATAAAGCTGTTCTGCGATCATTTCCCGGCTGATCCGGTTTTCCAGGTTCTCTTCCACAAATTTCCGTATCCTGGTTACCGTATCATTTTCCTCTCCCCGGGTTCTGCTCTCTTCCTTCATCCGATCAGCAGCGGCAGAAATCCATTTCCGGCAATGCTCTACTGACTGATAAGCCTTTCTGGCTTCTTCCATCAGTTCATCGTTCCAGAAAACCTCCGGATCCAGATTTTTTCCCTTCAACAGCTGATACAGCTCATACCGCACTTCTTCCAGTTCCAGAAAAAATACTTTTTTTCTGATTCTGCTTCCATCCGGCCAAACTTTTTCAGAAAGCACTTCTGCCTCTTCCCATTTTTCTCTTCGAAATACACTCAGGAATTCCTGAAAAACCTTTTTCTGAGCCTGTTCTTCCTGAATCTCTCCCCCGTTTTCCACAATTCCCTGAAGAACTGCCACATTATCTTTGTCCTGTCTCAGCAATTCTCTATAAGTATCCTGAAGTTCCTCCGCAAAGCAGGGAACGCCAATGTATGCAGCCATACCGGTTCCTGCAAGATTTTTACAGATGTGGATAAAATTTTCCAGATTTTCCTGAGATTCTTCCTCTCCCGGCAGGATCACCCACATAATCCTGTCTGACCAGCCAAGTTTTAATGACTCCGTCGGAAACAGTTCTCTGAAGATATTGGAGATCACAAACTTCATAAGCCCTTCCGCTTCTGTCCAGTCCCTTTCCCGATCCGTAATCTTTCGGACAGATAAAAGTATCAGCTGATACTGTTCATTTTCATCGAATTCCGCTCTGGCCCGCTCTGCCGCTTTCCGGATGGAATCCAGATTTTCCCCGGCATTCCCTGTAAGTACATCTTTCCAGAATGCGGTTTCTATCTGCTGCTTATTGGACTCCCAGAGACATCCCTGGCTTTCCTGTTGTTTCTTCTTTCTGTTTTCCTCCTGCAGAAGCACCGCCCGATGAATAATCTCTGAAAGCTTCTGAAAATCGATGGGTTTCACCACATATTCCATCACTCCATAATGAAGTGCTTCCTGAGCATACTGAAATTCTGCATGACAGGTCAGGCAGATCATCTGACAGTCCTTTTCCTGTTCCCTGACCCAATGGATCAGCTGCATGCCGGATTCTCTTGGCATTTCAATATCCGTAAGCAGAATATCGATTTTTTCCTGAAGAAAAATCTCCTTCGCTCTTTCCACATTAAAGGCTGTAAATACCCGATCTACTCCTTGTCTTTCCCAATCAATCTTTTTCTGCAGGGTACGCACCACATACACTTCATCATCCACAAGAAGTAAATTCATTTTTTCCCACTCCTTTTATCCATATTTCTGTCCGGGCTCCGGACGGTTCTCTGTTGGAAATCCGGAATGTTACCTGCCCCGGATACATCTGTTCCAGTCTTTTTTTGATATTCCAGAGTCCGATATGGCCGTCCTGTGGCGGAATTTCATCAGCAAAATCCTTCTGGATCTTTTCCGGATACCCTTTTCCATTATCTTCCGCAAGGATATGCAGATCCGGACCTTCCATAAAAATTTTCAGTCTGATTTCTGTTTCCCCATAAATATCAAAAGCATATTTCATAGAATTTTCAATCAGCATCTGAACAGCCAGCGGCGGAATCACAATCTGTTCTGCTCTTTCATCAATCTCCTGAATGTATCGGAAACTTTCTCCGAAACGGATCTCCATAATCTTCAGGTAATGAGCGATATGCCTGCTTTCTTCCAGAACCGTCGTTTTTCCATTCCGACTGCTGACAATATAACGGAGATACAGAGAAAGGTTCTCTGTCAGTTCCCCGATCAGTTCTACATCCTCTGCCTGAGCCATCGTATTGATCAGATTCAGAGCATTCAGGTAAAAATGCGGCTCGATCTGCAGCTGCATATAATCCAGTTCCAGCTTCTGCTTTTCCAGTGCATCTTCATATGCCTGGATCTTCAGTGTTCTGATCTGAGAAGCCATGGAGTTAAAGGCTTCGATCAGATGGTGCAGCTCCTCACTGGTATCTGTATTCGGGATCTGCACTTCCAGATTACCTTTTTCAATTTCTCTGATACCTTTTTCCAGGGAGTCCACCGGCTGAAAAATACACTTTTGCAGAAAACGCAAAAGAAAAGGTGTCAGAATCATACCAAAAAAGAGAATCACCAAAATCCCCATGATTTGGATAATATAAAAAATACCAAGCAGTTTCCTTCTGCTTACCACACTCATCATCCGGAAATCTCCGTTTTCTGAATCTACCCCTGTAATCAGATAGGCATCTCCTGCTCCGGAAAAATAATAACCACCCATTTTTCCACTGAAATTCAGATTCTGAAGTTTTTCCGGAAGTTCGGTAAGAAGCGTCCCATCTTTGGCCGAGAAACAGAAATCACTGTTTCCTATCATCTGTTCCTGTGAAAACGGAGCCATCAGCGTTTCGTAATCTGTCCAGGTAAAGAAAAGCATTTCTTCATTTCCCACGCAATACAACATCACAGGAATCTCATTCATAAAGTATGTCTGAAAATGCAGACTGTTCTGATAACATTCCTCCCAGTGTTCTTTCACATAATCGAGTACCTGCATCCTCTGCTGAAAGCTTTTGCTTTGATCTGTGAAATTATAAACCAGCTTTCCGTTTTTGGGTGAATAGCAGGCAATCCCTCCAATATAATTGAACATATGGATATCTTCATAAAATTTTCTTGTATACAAAATTGCACCATCATAACTTTTCACCGGATCTGACGATGAAAAAAGATTCATTTGCTGGTCATTCGTACTTTCATTCAGGAGATATTCCGAAATTTTATTAAGTTCTGCATCCAGCTGATTTACATTTGACCTCAGAAGATTCTGATTATTTTCATAAATCTGATTCTGAATTTTCCGGATTGAAAAAAAACTCATCCCGAAAAAAAGGATCAGCACGGGAATACATACGGCTGCAATAACCAGTAATACTTTTGTTTTTAACGTCTGTGTTTGGAGTTTTCTGTTTTTCATAAGCTCTTCCTTTGCTTCTGCAATCAGTTTTTTTCATCCCACAATCCCAGAAAATCCTGTATTTCTCCGGGCAGCCGGCCTTTGCGCCAGGCCAGAAGAATCTCGGTGGAAAGATCCGCGTCAGAGACCGGGCAGGCCTTGAGGCAGGAAGAAAGCTTCAGCATGGAAGAGGGAAGAATCGCGATTCCCATGCCCTTTTCTGCTATCGTCATAGCGGTCCGCGCGTCCTCACAGGCAAAATAGATATCACACACCAGGCCAGCCCTCTCAAAGGCGGAAAGCATATATTTCCGATAGCGATGGGAAAGAATCAGCCGCTGTTCTGAGAGCTCTTCCAGGCGAATAGACGTGCGGCCTTCGAAAAGCGGATGATCCGGGGAAGCCATGACCAGCAGGCTTTCTTTTGCCAGAGAACGGGTCTCGCAGCCGTTCAGCACAATGGGGGTCCGGAGTGTAGTCAGGTCTATGATCCGGTTTTCCAGCTGATCCTTCAAAGTAAAGGTGGAACCCTCGTGTACATCAAAATGTACCTGAGGGTATTTTTCCGCAAAACGAAGCAGATAGTCCGACATCATGGAAACTGTGGAAGGTGTCATACCGATGTGAAGTGTGGCTGCCTGACTGGATTTTATGACTTCCCGTTTGGTCAGATCTGAAAGCATCAGAAGATTTCCGCCCTGTTCATAGAGTGTCTTCCCGGCTTCTGTCAGGGTGATCTTTTTGGTTCCCCGTAAGAAAAGCGGAACCTGGAGTTCTTCCTCCAGCATTTTCATCTGATAGCTTAAGGGTGGCTGGGTCATGTGAAGGTCACGGGCTGCACCGCTGATTGTTCCGGCATCCACAATGGCTCGGAAATATTCTAACTGTTTGAGTTCCATAGGGTATCTCTCCATATATAAATTATTATTTTTTGATATAAAAACCATAATTTACATATAGGATAGCCCATGCTATACTGAAAAGCAAGAAAAAAGAAAAAGGAATGAGTAGAAAATGAAGCGAATTGATTTTGAAAACGGAACAGTGACGCGGAATATCTTCGGAGCAGCGCTTCCCATGCTGGTGGCCCAGATTTTAAATCTCCTCTATAACATTGTGGACCGCATCTACATTGCCCGGATTCCGGATGTGGGAACGGCAGCACTTGGAGCCGTAGGTCTCTGCTTTCCGCTGATTGTTGTGATCACTGCCTTTGCCAACCTGTTCGGAAGCGGCGGTGCCCCGCTCTTTTCTATCTACAGAGGAAAAAAGAAAAACAAAGAAGCGGAACAGATCATGGATACCTCTTTTTCCATGGTTTGCGTCAGCGGTCTCATTCTCATGGCCATCGGTCTTCTCTTCGCCCGGCCCCTGCTGGTGCTTTTCGGAGCTTCCAGGGAGGCTCTGGTTTATGCCTGTCCGTATCTGATGATCTATCTCATCGGCACACTGCCCTCAATGATCGCCGTTGGTATGAATCCTTTCATCAACGCACAGGGCTATTCTACGGTAGGAATGCTCTCCGTAGCCATCGGAGCCGTGGCAAACCTTCTGCTGGATCCGCTGTTTATCTTTGTACTGGGCTTTGGCGTTCAGGGAGCAGCCATCGCGACGGTGCTCTCCCAGTGTCTTTCCGCCGTGTTTGTCCTGTTTTTCCTTACGAGAAAGTCAGAGCTGAAAGTCCATTTTCTCCGGAAAAATGAACTTTCCTCCTGTGTGCCCTACGCAAAGAATATTGTCAGCCTGGGAACCTCCAGTTTTATCATGCAGCTGACCAACAGCCTGGTGACCATCTGCTGCAACCATGTACTCTCCAGCACCGGAGGCGACATCTACATCTCTGTCATGACGATCGTTTCCAGCGTACGCCAGCTGGTGGAAACGCCGATTTATGCCATGAATGAGGGAACCTCTCCGATCCTGAGCTACAATTACGGTGCCCGCCGCCCGGCCCGGGTACGAAAAGCCATGCTGGTCATGAGTGCCCTGGTTCTCGGCTACACAGCCATCATGTGGAGCGTCATCCTTCTGGAGCCGGGCGCGCTGATCCGGATCTTCAGTTCTGATGAGACACTGATCCGTGATGCCGTTCCTGCCCTGAAACAGTATTTTGCGGCTTTCATTTTCATGGATTGTCAATATATCGGCCAGACTGTCTTTAAATCCCTGAACAAAAAGAAACAGGCGATCTTTTTCTCTCTGCTCCGCAAGGTAGTCATCGTCGTTCCTCTGACCTACTTTATGCCCTACACTCTCCACATGGGAACCGCCGGTGTTTTCCTCGCCGAGCCGGTATCCAATGTCATTGGCGGAGGCCTTTGCTTTGTGACGATGCTGTGCACGATCCTGCCGGAGTTAAAACGTTTGGAACTAGTGTAGTGACAGACAGAGGCTCTCTATCTGACATTACCCAGACTTTTCCGGAAGAAATCTCCGATTTCCTCCCAGATCTTCTCCTGAAAGAAATGAAGATCGGCATGATCTGCCCCTTCAATCGCAAGAAGAGTCACATCGCAGCCTGCTTTCTCCAGCTTCTCATAAAGCAGCTCACTCTGAGTAAACGGTACGGTATGATCATCTTTTCCGTGAATGATCAGGAAAGGCGGCGCTTCCGGAGTCACAAAGCTCACCGGACAGCATTTCAACGCTTCCCCGGCATGACGCATAACATTCTTTCCCAGGAGAAGTGATTCCGGCGCTGCCGCACACTGTTCCGCTGAATCATAAGGAAAGCCTCTGAAGTCTGTGGGCGGATACCAGGGGCAGGCTGCCTGCACACTGCTGGAATATTCCAGATTCTCTCCCACATCAAAAGACGGATCCGTTGCAAGAGCTGCCATACAAGTCAGATATCCGCCAGCCGATTCTCCCATAACGCCGATTTTTTCCGGATCTATATGGAAACGTCCAGCATGCGCACGAAGATAGCGGATTCCGGCTTTCACATCTTCAAGAGGCCCTGGAAACGGGGTTTCATTGCTGGTCCGGTACTGAAGGGAAGCCACTGTAAACCCTTTTCTTGCAAGTTCTGAAAGATATGCCAGATGAGCAGAACGATCCATCTGGAGCCAGGCTCCCCCGCAGATCCAGACGATACAAGGATACTTTCTTTCCTTATCCTCCGGATAGATCAGATCCATTTTAAGATCCTGCATCGTGTGTCCGAACCAGCTGTCCCGTTGGGCATACGTAAGTCCTGTGATCACGGTAAATTGTGGGACTTTTACTTTTACCTGAATATTTTTTCTCATGTTGTTCTCCTTTCTCAGTCGGTGCAAAATAAACATCCTCTGGATAATCTTTTTCCCTTCCATCATATCATAATGCAGACAATTCATACAATCCTTCTTCTTTTCTCTTGACATTTTTTTCTCTCCGCACTATACTTCATTTTTGAACAATTCAAATTTGAAATACACAAGAAAGGAGAAATCTATATGAATCCGGAACTGGAATTCGCCCGTAAGACCGCCCTTGCCTACAACGCTCTCTGCCGACCGCTCTGTCAGGAACTGAACCTGCCGCAGACAGCTTTTGATATCCTGATGTTTCTTGGCAACAATCCGTCTTATAAAACAGCAAGCGATATCGTAGAGATCCGGCATATCAAAGCCAATCTTGTTTCGGTAAATGTGGACCGGCTGGTCCGGGAAGGTTATCTTATGCGGCAGGAGGTCAAAGGAGACCGGCGCAAAACGGAACTGATCTGCACAGAAAAAGCACAGCCTGTCATCCGTCGAGGACAGAAGCTTCAGCGTACTTTCTTTGATCGCCTTCTTGAGAATACGGACGAACAGACGCGAAACGCTTTTTTTGCCGCCATGAAAATCATGGAGAAAAATATAGATATGATATTGGAGGAAACAAAGTAAAATGAGTTTGTTATTAACGGTTTTCGTCACATTTTTTGCAGGCATGGGTGCCGGTCTTGGAACCGGTTTTGCCGGTTTAAGTGCCGCTGCGGTCATAAGTCCCATGCTGATCACATTCCTGCATATGGATCCTTACATGGCGGTAGGTATCGCCCTGTCCTCTGACGTACTGGCAAGTGCCATTTCCGCTTACACCTATCACAAAAATAAGAATCTGGATGTCAAAAACGGCCTGATCATGATGGTAAGTGTTCTGATCTTTACCGCCGTTGGAAGCTATGTTGCCAGCCTGGTTCCTTCCCAGACTATGGGAAGCTTTTCCGTATTCATGACCTTCCTTCTGGGCATTAAATTCATTGTCCGCCCGGTCATGACAACCAAAGAGGCTATGGAAAGCATTTCTCCGAAAAAGCGGGCTGTCCAGTCCGTGATCTGCGGCGTGATGATCGGCTTCATCTGTGGCTTTATCGGTGCAGGCGGCGGCATGATGATGCTCCTGATCCTGACCAGCATCCTTGGCTACGAGCTGAAGACAGCCGTGGGTACCAGTGTGTTCATTATGAGTTTCACTGCCCTGACCGGAGCTGCTTCCCACTTTATGATCGGCGGTATGCCTGACTGGCCTGTATTTTTCCTGTGTGTCATCTTTACCCTGCTCTGGGCGCGTATCGCAGCTGTTTTTGCCAACAAGGCAAAACCGGCAACATTGAACCGTGCTACCGGCGTAGTGCTGGTTATCCTGGGTATCATCGTCATGGGATTCCAGATGCTGGCATGATCCCATAAAAATCCGGCGTATATCTGCAAAGATAGATTCTTTGCGGATATACGTCTTTTTCTTTTCTGCGAAAATCCCATCAGGAGTGTCCCTCTCCCTTTGCTTCCGTACTCTGTTTCATATTTTCCCCAAGTCGGATCACCTTTCCCAGTTCCAGACCGGTAATCTCCGCAATTGATCGTGGTGCCTTCGCTTTTGTCTGCCAGTACTTTCTTTATTTTACGATATGTGGCCGTATGAGAACTGATTGCCTTCTCATCCAGTGTAAATTCCGGTGTGTTCTGACACTCCGCTTTCTCCAGCTCTTTCCGGCAAACCTGCTTCCCTTCCCTTTTCAGGCTCTCAAAGTTTTCATCCAGTGCAAACTGATTTTCCAGCTGTTCCGTCAGGACCTCCTCTTTCAGCAGCAGACGGGCTGCGACCTGTGTATTTTCAGAACTGTTGCCGACCCGTAAGAGGTATTCTCCTGGTTCCAGCAGCCAGGCCGCTTTTTCTTCACTGTAGGATGCCATATCACGGACATTCAGGGAAAGCTTTAGCAGTTCTTCTTCTCCTGGCAGAAGTTCTTTCGTTTTTCCATAAGCTGCAAGCTCCTGATAGGGCTTCTCCAGCCCTCCTTCCGGTGCGGAATAATAAAGCTGTACCACTTCCTTACCCGCGTAGGAACCGATATTCTGCACCCGTACGGCTGCATAAATTTCGTCTTTTTCCACATGAACGGATTCTGTTTTCAGAGAAAACTCCGTATAAGAAAGCCCGTATCCAAAACAGAATGCCGGTTTGATACCGAAAGTATCAAAATAGCGGTAGCCCACATAGATACCTTCCCGGTAGTAAGAATCATTCAGATCTCCATTATTGGAGCTGAACTCGCCACTGTACGGATAATCCTCATAAGCCTTTGCCCAGGTAGTGGTCAGTTTTCCGGAGGGGTATGCTTTTCCAAGAATCACATCCGCCACGACATCTCCGGTGATGTTTCCGGCCTGGCTGATCAGAAGGATTGCATGGACACCCGGAATGCTGCACAGTACACTGGTATCAATCACGCCGCCTACATTCAGCAGCACTGCAAAATGCGGGCTTCTGCGATATCCTGCGGTGTAACCGGCTGTTCTTCCGGTTTTTCCGGCTCAATCTCAAAGAGCAGGTCAAAGCCCTCTGCCCTCAGAGACAGCAGCTTCTGTGCATATTCATCCATCACATGGTCGTATCTCTCCTGGAAAACGTCTAACCAGTGCCGGGAAGAGATCTCAACACCCGCATTGGCAAAACCCTGTTCAATATTTACAACTGTACTGCTTTTTGTGTTTTTGGCATTTACGGTCAAATATTTCTCGGATTTTTTGACCGTTTTTGAGGTTTTTGTGATTTTCGGTCAACGGAATACTTTATTTTTCATGACCGTATTTGGAGTTTTGGGATTTTCAGTCAATTGATTGCTCTATTTTGGTTGACTTATTGGACGTTTTACGATATACGGTCAATTCAGGCCTGTACTGGACGGTAAATGGCAATTTAGCGGAATACAAAAGGCAAGGATGAAATCAGCAGATACGCAGACGCACAACAAAGATTTCTGACGCAGCATTTCACATTCTGATGAATTGGATTGGCTGTGTTATTTCGAAGAATTGCTGTAGCTACGATGAGGCTTTTTCAACTGTAGAGTCGGATTTGCAGACAAGTCCCCCCCTGCTTTCTGCAATTAACGCAGCTGGCGGGACCTGCCTGATTCCCTCAGATCAGAAAAAATACCCCCAGAAACATAATCGCGCTCACCAGATTTCCGGTGCTAACGAGGTGGAATGGTGTGAAGATGAGGAACAAAGGCAGGATATTGAAAATGCAAGCCCAGGCCGGCAGGATGGTGGTTCCGGTCAGAACCGCAGCGAAGGAAGCCGCCAGCATAGAAAAACGCCTTCCATGATGGACGCCATGGGATTCTTCAACGGCGCTCCTTCAAACAACAGAGAAGGTGTTCGTTCATGCGAACATGATTCATTCTTCTGGCAGAAAATCTGCCTGTCTCTGAACAGTTCTATTTTATCACCAAAAACAGGAAAACGCAGGACTTTTCAGGGTCCTGCGCTCTCTTTTTTCAGGTTTTATTTTTCTTCACTTTTTCTCCAGAGTGCTGTGCCCAGAGCTGCCATGCCGGAAAGGGCCAGCAGGAACAGCAGAATTGCTGTATCTGTGGGATCGCCGGTCTTCGGTGCATTGGTCTGTGCGTTGTTTCCGGAGCTGCTGTCATTTCCATTGGTGGTCTTCGTAGTTTCAGACTCCGTCTCCTTTGTCGTCTCGGTCTCAGAAGAAGTTTCGGTTTCGGTCTCTGTGGGAGCCTCAGTTTCAGCAGGAACTTCCGTCTCCGCAGGTGTTTCACTCTCTACGGGCTTCTCGCTCTCCGCGGGTGCTTCACTCTCTACGGGCTTCTCGCTCTCCGCGGGTGCTTCACTCTCTGCCGGCTTCTCGCTCTCCGCAGGTGCTTCACTTTCCGCAGGCTTCTCACTCTCTGCCGGGGCCTCGCTCTCGCCAGGCTTCTCGCTCTCGCCAGGCTTCTCGCTCTCGCCAGGTTTCTCGCTCTCGCCAGGTTTCTCACTCTCGCCAGGCTTCTCGCTCTCGCCAGGTTTCTCACTCTCTGCCACAGTCGTCTTCACTGCCATGACAGCCGTATCACTCCGGCCCACCAGGCTTTCTGCGTATACTTTTACGGTATAGTCGGTTTCGCTGTTCAGTCCGTCAAAAACAGTATGTAACCCGGTGTTGTCAAGCGTCCTGGAAGCCAGCTGTTTTCCATCCTTATAAAGGACTACCGTGTAGGAAAGAGGAGCCGGGCAGTTGTCTTTGCCCTGCTGCGGGGCAATACTGATCTCGAGCTGATTCTTTCCGGCTGTTACTTTAATTTCCGGTTTTGCCGCTACCTGAAGCTGGGCCTTCTTGGAACCGTACTGATTCTCGCCAGTGATGGTAACGGTCTTTGTGATGAGCTCCTCCGCTTTTACATGTTCCAGAACCGCGCCGGTCTCTCCGCTGCCCCACCGATAATTCAGCACAGAACCTTCTGCAGCTCCTTTTAAAGAAGCTTCCATATTGTAGGTTCCGTCCTCCTGAGGAATCAATGTAATCACAGCCTCTCCGGCAAGCTCAGTCATTCCGGTCAGTGTAAGATACGGTGCCCTTAAAGCGGCATCTGCCTTCTGAAGGTCCTCGAGAGACGGCTCCACAGAAGTCAGAACATCATTTGCTGCTTTCAGAGCTGCCTTAAATTCTGCCCAGCGCTCCGCATTTCCATACTGCTCTTCTGTCAGTTTTTCTGCATCCTTCACCAGCTGATTCAGCGTAATCAGCGCCTGGAAGGTTTCATGCTCTTCCTTGATATCGTCGATAAGACGATGAAATTCATAATCTACGTTGTAAGCTGTTGCAACTGCTTTGTGGTCGATACGGATTCCGTTTGCGGTCATGGCATCCAGGAAACGGTCCAACTGAGCCTCGGCAAAGTTTGCCATTACCATAAATTCGGTGCTGGACCCCTTTCCGCTGTAAGGCTCGGAATTTGCTTCATAGCCCTCCATGCCGGCCAGATAGCCCAGGCTTTCATTGAGCTGGCTGTCTGCCACATCCACAGCTTCGATTCCCTGCTCTTCCAGAATTTTTCTCAGGCGCAGGCCCATAGAAGTATCTGCACTCAGGTTGTAGAGAAGAACCCTCGGAGCCGTGATGGTCTCATTTTCACCCACAATGGGAATGGAAGTGGAAAGATAATCGACCTCTTCTCCCTCCCACTCGGTATGGGGAAGACGAAGCTTGATGATCAGACGGTCGCCCGGATTCAGGGTCACACCTGCTTTAATCGGAATGGTCAGTTTTCCTCTGGTTACATCACCGAGTCTGGAATTGACCTGGGCAACTCTCTGAACTTTGGAAGAATTCTCCCACAGTTCATTGTCTTCAAATTCCTGGTCACTGTAAGCACCGGAAAATTCATAGACGGTTACATCACAGTAGAAATCATCCCCCAGGGTAAGGTACTCATCGGAATAATCGACGGTCACTTCCACGCTCTCGGCATTGCTCTTCACTGCGGAAACCTCAAAGGCCGCATAGGGAGTTCCCCAGTCAGGAGAAGGCTGTACCTCCACCACATTGGAGCGGACTTCCTCGTCTCCGACGGTCATAACCAGCTGAAGCTTCGCGCCGACCTTCAGTTTTCCACCGCAGTAAAAGCTTACGTTTCCTCTGTTTGAATAGTAGGCATTTCCAGAAAAGATCACGGTGTCATTTTCCGTATCCAGAGCCTCTCCGGCAAACTGATACAGTTTAAAGGATGCCTGTGAAAAAGAGGAATCAAAGTTTGAAACCGCTTTGATGTGAGTCATTCCAGCTGTTACTTTTTCTGAAGTAATGGAAACCGTCGGTTTTACTTTCTCCGGCTCCGGCTGAATCTCTTTGCTGTTGGAAAGCACAGTAGTTTCATCGGAAAGAAGCAACTCCGCAATGATTTTTTTGCCCGCAGTCAGTTTTCCTTTTCCAAAGGTGACTCTCTGGCGGTTTTCTGCCGGAGAAGCAGGACCGGAATAAATCTCTTTCGCCTGTGTGCGGTCAAAGCTTTCGCCCTCATAAGTGTAAAGCTTCAGGATTCCGGTAAGGCCTTCGTCAAAATCAATGGCTGCCCAGAGATATGTCCGGTCTGCACGGATCGTGTCCGTAACGATCTCCACTTTTGCTTCTTTTAGAACAGGGTTATTTTCCGTGATGGAAACGGAATCGCTGTATTTATAAAAGACGCGGTCATTATCTACATCATATTTGTAAAGATAAGCCTGAACGGTATTTCCTGCTTTCAAACCGGTGTTTACTGCAAACGTATAGGTTCCTGCCCCGGTAAAAGTCTTACTTCCCAGTCTGGTACGCCTGTCTCCGTCTCCATCCGTAGCCGCATTTCCTGTGGACAGGATCAGAAAGCCGCCATTATACGTTTCGCAGCCGGTCACAACTACGGAGACTTCTTTGGTCTCTGTGTTGATTTCGGTATTCAGGATCGTCACTCTCTCTGCTACCAGCGGAGCCAGAACTGGGATATCTTCACCATAAAATCTGGAATTACCATTATTGTATACAAGAACCAGGCGCAGTTTCTCTCCTGCTTTCAGTCCGCTGATCCCGGTAAAATGAAGAGTTCCCGGCTTTTGTCCGAAAAGCCGCGCCACATAAGAATCTGCTGAAGTCGGGTCCACATTACCGTTTTCATCTACCCGGCAGAGCGCCGCGATATTGATGTTTGTGATGGAATCGTCTTTTGCCTTCACCGTAAAGGTAAGCTCCGTCGTCTCCTCCGTCACCGGTCCATTGTCCTGAGTGACCGTAAAATCCGGAATTGCAGCGACAACGGCAGGGTCCGTCTGCGCAATCACCGTTCCATTCTGGAGAAGGAAAGCAACGATTTTTTCGCCTCCTGCAAAAGAAACCATAGAGTCAAGAACCATTTTTCCCTCAGAAACGTCAAGTCTGGAGCTTACCAGAGTACCTTCCTGAGTGATCAGGGAAGTCGCAGCTGCGTCATACTTCTTAACCAGAAGCACGCCGTTTTCGGGAATTTTTCCGCTTATCGTCAGTGCCACACTGGAGTCTGTATCCCGGATCTCTCCATCAAAGGAAACCTTCGGCGCTCCGATAACCGGCACGGAATCATCCGGCCGGTTGAAGCTGGCCTCATAATCGTTTCCTTTCGTAAGGAAAATGTCCGGATTCTGATCCCAGTAAACCACAGCACGCACGCGATAGCCTGCCTTCAGCGGTGCCTCCGGGAACGAAATCTCCATACCGGAAACAGGCTCCGTGAAGGACTTGATCCGAAGCAGGGCAATCTGGCTGCTGCTCTCGAAATCAAAGGCATCGCCCTCCGGGTACTGGGCCACACTGACATTGATATCTGTCTTTCCCTCTCTGGCTGCCTGGAAAATCCGCTCGTCACCGGTCAGAGAAATGTGAAGAGAAGTCGCGCCTTCCTCCAGCTCCTTTTCATCAATCGTGGCATCCGGATAAACATAATCCTGAAAGCCGTTGCCGTTTTCATCCACGACCTCCAGAGACTGGGAAAGGGAAGAACGGTAAAAATCATCACCCACCGGCACATTCAGGCAGGCAATGATATCGTAACCCACCGGAAGGGGCAGCTGGGATTCTGCAAAGGAAAGGGTTCCTTCAAAGCCATTTGTTACCCAGCCGGACCAGAGAACTTTATTAAAATTGGAATCCGGATCAAAGCCTGTATTTCCTGCATAGCCGCAGATTTTCAGCCAGCATTTATCCACGGAATCGTCCAGTTTTACGCGGACGTCCACGGAAGTTTCCTGCTGTGTGAAATTCTCCGTACGCGCTTCTCCGTTTTTCAGCAGGGTCACGCTGGTATTTTTCAGAATTTCCTCCGGAGTCTTCTCCTGACCGGGATCGGGCTCTGTCTGCTCTTCTGCAACAAGGATGGGGGATGATACATAATCCACAATACTGCCTCCTGCATCTCTCACAACCACCAGCAGCTGTTTTCCCGGCGTGGGAGCTCCAGTAAGAGAGAGCACATTTTCTCCCGTATGAAGCCGGCTAAGAACGGAAAAATGCAGGCTTGTATAGCCGTTGAGTTTGCCTGCATCATAAGTATCTCCCGCATCCAGCTGAACGACACGAAGAATTCCGGAGGACGGTACTCCGGAAAGATTTACCGTAAGAGAGGTAGTCTTGGAAGTCACCTCGCCGTTCTGAACGGTGATCTCCACGGGATCGCCTGCCTGAACAGCAGAAGCATTTTCCCGGGCAGAAAATACATCCGCCTGGGCTTCAATTTCCTGAGTGGACTCTGTCTCTTTCTCAATTTCCTGTGAAGCAGTCTCAGTCTGAACTTCCGTCTCTGTCACGGTCTCAGAATCTGTCTCTGTCATAGCCTGTGTCTCAGTTTCCATTTCATTCACTGTCTCAGCCTGAGATTCTGTTTCTTCCCGAGTTTCTGTCTCAGTCTCTTTAACCGAGACTGTTGTTTCGGTTTCCCCCTGCATTTCTGTCGATAATTCCGTTTCCAGACTGCTCAGATCTGCGGAAAATACCGGCATTGCCAGTGAAGAAAATACGAGATTGGCTGCAACTGCCATACTCAATAATCTTGCTGTGTACCTTCTCTTTTTCATAGTGTCCTTTCCTGCGCTATTTGCCTGCTTACGTCTACATGTTCCTTTATGCCTGTTGATAATTAGTATCAACTAACCCTCATCTCAGAAAATCCGCAGGCCTTCTCCCGTATTCCCCTTTGGAAGCTTCCTGCGGTTTTCCTTGCCTAATATTTTCTGATTTTTCCTGTCATTACCAGGAAACGGACATGTCGCCTACCGGCGACATCACCATATATAAGAGCTGCCGACCTCATTCGTAATCCGGTCTATCGCCCGTCCGATATCCATGAATTCGCTCATGCGAGCATGGCTCATTCATGGCTGCCGTCCGGGACTTTCATAGTAAATATTATTGGTTAGTTCACACTAATTTGCATACAGTCAGACTTTAGCATACCTTTTTTGCTCTGTCAACTATGTCAGTGAACATTTTACCGCAGATGTCTTTTCATGCAGTGATCAGGGACAGCAGATAAAATCCGCTTCCACTCTTTTCACGGACTTCCGCAGATGGAGCTTCGATAATCTCGATTTCTACGGTATGAAATCCCGGAGCGCTGTGATGGAGCACGGGGACCAGATAGAGGCAATCGCCCCAGTTTTCCTTGAAATTGGCATCCAGGACTGTGGCATGAGTCAGGTCGCCGTCCACGATAGCCCGGGCTACCGGCGCCGGGCGGCGGATCCAGAAGCCTTGCCCCTTCGGAAAGTTCCAGTGCTTCCAGCGTCAGCTAAACACGGGGCTTTCCGGGTCCTGGTCATCGATCCGGCCGCAGTAATTCAGTTTTTTATCAGTGACCCTCACATGACTAAAGTCACATGCTTCCAGACGCTTTAGGCGTCAGACTAAATATCGGCGGATACGCCTGTAACTTAGGTCTGCGCGGTTATGCGCTTTTTCCATACCGGATACGGCAGGTTCCCACATTGCAGGTAGTCCACTGTATATCTGCCTGCATTTATACTGCCTTTAAAATCTCCATCTGTAGATGAAGTTCTCTCAGATCTGCATAAACACATGAGGTTCTACGCTTTACGGAAGGAACTTTTGCCTCCAGTAAAGACCTTTCCGTTGCCGGAAGGGGTTTTAAAAGTTCACGGATAAAATATCTCGCTCCGATATTATAAGAAGCTGAGAGATCACAGTGATATCTTTTTCCTGTCGAAAAGGTACACAAGCTATGGTTCTTCCCATCACGCAGGACTGCCCCGGACCCGTCATATGCCAGCCGGCTGGTATTCCACGCACAGATCCTGGATACACGCATCCCTTTCCTGTGTGCCTGATGCTCACAGCGTTTCTGGATATCCCGCTTTCTCCACAGATGCAGCTTCTGTTTCTTATTTCCCGCTATCTTTCCCTGCATCTCCAGATACTCGAATACGATAACGTCCGAATGGTGTTCTTCTGCATAAGCGCTGACTGCCCCGGCGATCTTCCTCGCTAATTCTGCGTTCAGGCGGCTGGCATACTCCCATCTCCCTCCTGCCTGTACAGAACTATGCTCCCTCTGGAATCTCCGGATCCGTCCCAGCACACGGTACATCCGGTCTTTTTCACTGGGAAAGTTGATAAACTTCCTCCCCAGGACAGTTCCGTCTGAACGCATGATCGTACAGACCGCATCGGTATTGATCCCCAGATCCACACTGCAGATGATCTGTTCTTCTACTGGTGTTTTCGTAAGTGTTACTTCTTCTGTATAGAAAAAACGCAGAAAATACCGGCGCTGTCTCTTTTCCAGGGTCGGGGCTGACGCTTTCTTCCCCTTCCAGTTTCTCCGAAGATATTCCATATCGGTATGTTTTAAACATACCCGGAACCATTTCCAGTCGTGTCCGTCGTACAGCTTCAGATATGCCTCATCCTTTCCTTCTCCGCCTTCCCGGTACATCACATCCCGGTAAAAGACCGGCATGGCATGGTTTTCGCAGCTGAGTCTCGGCTTTCCGGTCAGCTTTCCGGTTTTCGTCCACTGTTCCAGCCGGGTCTCATACGAAGATATACTTCCAAGTGCATGCTGGATCGCCGCCCTGCGGAGATAAGACGGCATCTTCGGAAAACAAAGGTCAAAATCAAACCGGGCAGTATTTTTCTTCGTCGTGTGTACCATATGCTCTGCAGCATTAAAACGCTTTTTTGTCTCCGGGATCTCCCGCAGTTCTTCCCATACCTGCACATAGATCTCTGTCAGGTAACTGACTGCCTGACGATAGGTTTTCATTGTCAGACGGAGCGGGATATTCGGTTTTCGTATCTCCGCACCATAACTGGATACTGTCCGCATCTTCTTCCCCCTTTCCCACAAAAACAAACGTTTCTGAACCGGCCCTTGTACTCAGAGTTTTCTCTTTTCTTTTTCCTTCTGGCCTTCGATATAGGCAGATACCTGCTCACGGC